>Ga0209474_10001203_pt1 | contig 26073 bp, 18 predicted proteins | sample GraSoiAngelo_145_FD_185902 | JGI IMG/M metagenome (GOLD analysis project Ga0209474, IMG submission 185902) | Grasslands soil microbial communities from the Angelo Coastal Reserve, California, USA - 14_1009_05_20cm (SPAdes) (version 2) | ecosystem: Environmental > Terrestrial > Soil > Grasslands...
CGCCTCCGCACCGATGCTGCCGACCAGGACGGTGCTCGACGCGCTCAGGCCGCTGCTCGAGGACGAGGCAGTGAAGAAGGCGGGACACGATCTGAAATTCGACGCGATCGTCCTCGAGCGGCACGGCGTCACGCTCCGCGGCCTCGACACGGACACGATGCTCGCGAGCTTTCTGCTCGATTCGAGCCGCGCCGAGCATCTGCTGGAAGATCTGTCGCTCGAGCACACGAGCTACAAGGCGCTCAGCGAGGAGGACATCTGCGGCCGCGGGGTGAAGGCGGTGTCGATCGCGGAGCTGCCGGTGGAGGCGGCGCTCGACTACGCGGGCGAGCGCGCCGACGTCGTCGGCCAGCTGGCGCCGCGCTTCAGGGAGCTGCTCGGCCAGGAGCAGCTGACGGCGGTTTACGACACGATCGAGCGGCCGCTCATCCCGGTGCTGGTCGCGATGGAGCGCGCCGGCGTGCGGCTCGACGGCCCGGCGCTCGCGGCGCAGTCGCAGAAGATCGAGCAGGAGCTCACGCTGCGGACGGCGCAGATCTACGAGGCGGCCGGCGGCGAGTTCAACATCAACTCGCCGAAGCAGCTCTCCGAGATCCTGTTCGACAAGCTGCAGCTGCCGGTGCTCAAGCGCACCGGCGCCTCGCGCGCGCCGTCGACGGCCGTCGACGTGCTCGAGGAGCTCGCGCTCACCCACGACCTGCCGCGCCAGATTCTCGAGTGGCGCGCGTTGATGAAGCTCAAAGGGACCTACATCGACGCGCTGCCGCAGCTCGTGAACCCGGAGACCGGCCGCGTGCACACGTGCCTCAACCAGGCCGGCGCGGCGACCGGACGCCTGAGCAGCAGCGATCCCAACCTGCAGAACATCCCGATAAAAACGGCGCTCGGGCGCGAGATCCGGCGCGCGTTCGTCGCCGATCCGGATCACGTGCTGATCTCGGCCGACTACTCGCAGATCGAGTTTCGCGTGCTCGCGCACATGTCGGAGGATTCCGTGCTCGTCGACGCGTTTCGCGAAGGCGCCGACTTCCACGAGCGGACGGCGACGAAGATCTTCGGCGCCAACTCCGGCAAAGATCCGCATCAGCTGCGCAGCATCGCGAAGATGGTGAACTACGCCCTGCTCTACGGGAAGAGCGCGTTCACGCTGTCGAAGGACATCGGCGTGTCGCAGCAGGAGGCGCAGACCTTCATCGACGGCTACTTCGCCGGCTTCCCGCGCGTGCGCGGCTTCATCGATCGCACGCTCGCCGACGCGCGCGCCACCGGCGTCGTCAAGACGATCTACGGCCGCCGGCGGCTCGTCCCGGATCTCAACAGCCGCAACGGGCAGCTGCGGATGGCGGCTGAGCGCATCGCGGTGAACATGCCGATCCAGGGCACGGCCGCCGACATCATGAAGCGCGCGATGATCGACGTCCACGCCGCGCTCGCGCGCTATCCCGACGCGCGCATGATCCTCACCGTCCACGACGAGCTGCTCTTCGAGGTGCCGGCCTCGCGCGCCGGCGAGTACGGCGAGATCGTGCGCGAGGCCATGCAGGCGGCCGCGCAGCTCATCGTGCCGCTGACAGTCGACGTCGGCATCGGCCCGAACTGGAACGACGCGAAGGCCTGAACGAGCGGCGACCCTGAAAGGGTCGCCCTACAACGACGCGGTCGCGACCCTGAAAGGGTCGCCCTACAACGACGCGGTGGCGACCCTGCGAAAGGGTCGCCCTACAACGACGCCGCAGCGACCCTGAAAGGGTCGCCCTACTACGGCGGCCTACGCCGATTCAAGGCCGGAAGAACTCCGTCAGGGCGCTCGCGGCGGCCGCGTTGCCAAGCGGCGGCAGCTTCCACGCGTCCTCGATCGTCCGCAGCGTGTCGTAGTGGTTCATCGGGCGCGACACGCGCAGCCCGGGCGGCGTGAACGGCGACACGACAATCGCCGGAATCACGCCGCCGCCGCCGGTCGTCGTCGTCCCCTCGTCCCACAGCAGGAACAGCACCGCGTTGTTGAACGCCGGCGACGCGAGGATCGACGGCACCACCTGCGACAGCCACGTATCGCCGGCCGACACCGAGCAGCTGTGCATGTCGTGGCACATGTCGGGCGTGATCCAGACGAAGTTCGCGAGCGCGCCCGCCGAGAGATCCGCCGAGAACTGCGTGAACGGCACGACGTGGCGGACGCAGCGCGTCGTGTCGCCGACGACGTCGGTGTAGTGCGCGAACGGGTTGTGCTTCTGCACGTAGAGCGACGTGTCGGTCGTCGAGCACGCCGTCGGCATCGAGTCCATGTACGCCTTCCACGTGCGCCCGGAGTCGACGAGCTGATCGACGACGTGGCGGGCCGGCGTGCGGCAGGTGATGCAGTCGGTCGTGAAGAAGGTCTGCCCTCCGGTGAGCGCCATGTAGTTCGGCAGGCTCGGATGCGTGACGCCGGTGTACGCGGTCGCCAGGCCGTACTGCGATGCGAGGGAGTTGATGTAGGGCGCCGCCGCATTGCCGATCACGTCGGCGAATTCCTTGTTCTCCATCACGATGACGAAGACGCGCGAGAACGACGGGAGCGACGACGGCGACGGCGTGGGCGCAGGCCCGGTGGTAATCGCGAGCGAGGGCCTCGTCGCCGGATCCGTCGCCTCCGAGCCGAAGTAGTCGCGGTAGCCGTCGCGCGCCGCCGTGAGCGTGTCGACGTCGACGACCGCGAGGCGCGCGTGCGGCGGAGACGCGGTTGCGGCGGCACGAACGAGCGCCGTCACGTCGAACGCGACGCGCGCGCCGGCGCCGTTCGGCACGCTCGTCCGGGTCCACTCGCGTCCGAGATCGCCGCCTGGCTTGTTCCACGGCCTCGTCGCCGACGCGACGTCCCACGTCGCCTGGCTGGCGACGAACGGCGTCGTCACGTCGAACACGCCGACGCTGCGCGCGGCCGCCGCGCCGCCCCAATGCACCGTCATCGTCAGCGCCGCCGACTGCACGACGGAGCCGGACGGAATCGCGCCGGTGAGATCGAAGTCGAGGAGCGCCTTGCGAACGAACGTCGGATCGGACGAGGCGCGCGTGACGAGGAGATTGCCGTCGAAGTTGGTGCTCGCATACGTCCCGCCGCGAATCGTGGTGTCGGCGGGCGCGGGAAGCGGCGCCGCGACGCCGGCGATCGACCATACGCACAGCGAGGCCGCAGCCAGTCGAGTAATCGATTTGAGCATGCGGCGACGGGCTGCAACGGCGAGCCGCGCTAAGTTGTTGCGTCGATGCGGATGAGGTGTTCTGAAAGCTGACGAGCTCGGGTGACGTTACGCGGATCGTGTCGTTATTGTCGTGACAGCTTAATTTCTTCGCCAGCGCTCCTTGAACTGCTCCCACTGCGCGCGCAGCGACTCGGGCGTCTGCGCGGTGGCCTTCGCGCGATCCGGCACGATGCCGACCAGCACGAGGCGATCGAGATCGGCGCGCAGCTCCGCGCCGCGATCGCCGCCTGCGAGCGCCGACCGCACCCAGCCGGCCTGCGCCGCGTCCCATGCCGCCTGCACGTCCCCCTGCGCGCGCGCGGAGGCGGCCAGCCAGTAGGCGGCGGCGCCGCTCGCCGGGCGGAGCGCGAGCTCCTCTTCCATCCGCGTGCGGATCCGCTGGTAGACGGCCTGGCGATCGATTTCCGACCGCGGCTTCGCCTCGTGATCAGTGGCCGACGCCCACCAGTCGAGAATCCGCTCGCGCGCGTCCGCGGGAGTGAGATCGCGGCTCTGCAGCACGGCGTCGAAGATCGTCGCGGCGGAGCCGTACGCGCCGTCGAAGAACAGCGTCTCGCCGAGGCCGACGACGTATTCGGCGCGCTCGCGCGCCGGAAAGCGCTGCGGGTCGATCCGCCGCAGCCGATCGCGTGCGTTGGTGAGATCGTCGGACGCGGAGCTCAGCCGGTAGCGCTCGAGATACGCACGTGCCGCGACGAGGTCCGCCGCATCGGCGCGCGAAGGTATCGCGCGCGCCTGCTCGGCCGCCGCCACCGCCGCCTCGAACTGCTTCTCGTTGTAGAGGGCGCGGGCGCGCAGCAGCGGGTCGTCTGCAGCGCGAAGCGGCGAGGCTGCCAGAATCGCGGCGCACGCGGCAAGCCAACGCATACGGCTCATCCTAACACAGCGCCGCTTGCGCCTTAAGTGATTGAACATCAACGCCTTAGGTTCTCTCCGCGAACGTTTTGGTACAATGCGGCCGATGGTCGAGCCGAGGATCGTGCGGCGCGAAGAGCACTCGCTCTCGCGCAAGGACATCGATCCCGACGCGCTCAAAGTTCTCTACCGTCTGCGGCAGTTCGATCACAAGGCATACCTGGTCGGCGGCTCCGTCCGCGACCTTTTGCTCGGGCGGCGGCCGAAGGACTTCGACATCGGCACCTCCGCGCACCCGTATCAAGTCAAGAAACTGTTTCGCAACTGCTGGATCATCGGACGGCGCTTCCGCCTGGCGCACGTGAAGTTCGGGCAGAAGGTGATCGAGGTCGCGACGTTCCGCCGGCAGGTCGCGCCCGGCGAGGAAGTCGTGCAGGACGGCGTGCCGGCGCCCGATCCGACGACGCCGGAAGGCGAGCACCTGATTCACCGGGACAACACGTTCGGCACGCCGGAGGAGGACGCCTTCCGCCGCGACTTCACGGTCAACGCGCTGTTCTACGACATCGCCACGTTCTCGGTGATCGACTACGTCGGCGGCCTCGACGATCTGCGCGCGGGCGTCGTGCGATCGATTGGCGATCCGGACGTCCGGCTGCGCGAGGATCCGGTGCGGATGATTCGCGCGATCGCGCTCGCCGCGCGGCTCGACTTCACGATCGAGCCGACGCTGCTGCAGGCGATTCGCACGCACCGGCACGAGATTGCGAAGAGCTCGCCGCCGCGGCTGCTCGAGGAGTACTACAAGATCCTGCGCGCGGGATCGTCCGAGCGCGCGTTCCGCTCGCTCGCCGACGTCGGTCTGCTGGAGCCGATCTCGGCGGAGCTGCACCGCGGCGCAACCGAGGCGTTGTGGCGATCGCTCACCAACGCGATCCTGCTCGGATCGCTGCTGGTGCCGCTGCGGATCTCGCTGCACCCCAGCCGGGGCCAGAGCGGGGCCGGAGCGGGGTCGGAGCGGGGCCGGAGTGGGGTCGGAGTGGGGTCGGACTCCCGTCTGACCCCGGAGGCCGATGCTGCCGACGCGGCGCGGCGAGAGCCGCGGCGGCCGCCGATTCCGCGGCTCGGCGCGCTGCCGATCGCGCGGCGCGACGTCGAGCGGTTGCGGCAGATCGTGGGGCTGCAGCGCCGGCTGGCGGACGTCTCGGCGAGCCCGCGCGCGCAGCACGCGCTCGCACATCGCGGCATCTTCGGCGAGACGCTCACCTGGCTCGAGATCCACAGCGGCTCGCCGGAGCTCGTCGAGCACTGGAAGGCCATCGCCGCGGAAAACGGCGGCGCGCCAGTCGATCGACCAGTCGAGGGATCGCAGGAACAGCAGCCGGATGGCACGAGGAGACGGCGGCGGCGGCGCCGGCGACGGCGGTTCGTTCCGACGCAGCATTGACGGCGCCGCGCGAAATTAAGAATTAAGAATTTGGAATTAAGAATTCGCGATCACGACGCATTCTTAATTCTTAATTTCTAATTCTTAATTTCAGACGGCCGCCGCGGCGGCCACGTCGTCGATGGTCTTGTACGGCTTGGCGATCCTGAGCGCGACGAGCAGCTTGATCACCGGCCACGCGGGATCGAACTCGCTCGCGCGCCAGCTGAACTTCGGGCTCCGCGGGAAGCCGTGGTGGTTGTTGTGGAGGCCTTCGCCGCCGGTCAGAAGCGCCAGCAGGCGGATGTTCGTCGCCGTGTTGTTGAAGTTCTTGTAGCCGACGTGGTGGCAGAGCCCGTTGATCGACGACGACAGCACGAAGACGTACATCACCGCGTGAATGCCGGCCGCGAGCAGCGCCCATCCCACGCCCGCGATGCCCCACGCCAGGCCCATCACGATGCAGAGCGCCGTCGTGCCCGTCGCGAGACCGAGGATGCCGCGGCGGAATACGTTGCGATCCCACCAGCCTTCCTTGATGTCGCGCGCGTAGCGCGCCACGACGTCGGTGTTCTTCACCTCGCGGATGTAGTAGTAGACATTCCCGAGTTGGACCTTCCAGAAGCCGAGCAGCGCCGGGCTGTGCGGATCGCCTTCCTCGTCGGTGAACGCGTGGTGCTTGCGGTGCACCGCCACCCACTCCTTCGTCAGAATGCCCGTCGTCAGCCACAACGCGAACTTGAACGTCCATTCCATGGCCGGGTGCAGGACCAGCGCTTTGTGCGTGGCCGTGCGGTGCAAGAAAATCGTGGTGCTGAAGACGGCGACCTGAATCAGGACGACAGCGACGACGAGAGTCAAAACGAGCGACAAAAGCACTCCACTACCCTCCACTGACAGCGGTCAGACCGCTGCTAACTTGTGCAAACAGAAGATGATAGCACATTATCCATGGGTCCGCTCGAACTCCCGCATGAAAGAGACGAGCTCGTCTATTCCCTCTTCGGGGAAGGCATTGTAGATCGACGCGCGCATGCCGCCGACCGACCGGTGGCCCTTGAGGCCGTCCAGCCCGGCCGCAGTCGATTCCTTCACGAACTGCTTCTCGAGATCCTCGGTTGCGAGCCGGAACGTGACGTTCATCAGCGAGCGGTCGTTGTTGTTCGCGGTGCCGCGATAGAAACCGGTGCGGTCGATTTCTGCATACAGCTTCGCGGCCTTGCGCTCGTTGACTTTCGCGATCGCTGGCAGGCCGCCCAAACGGATCAGCCATCTCATCACGAGGCCCAGCGCGTAGACGGCGAACGACGGCGGCGTGTTGTACAGCGATCCGTTCTCCGCATGCACGGCATAACTGAGCATCGCCGGCAGCGACTTCTGCGAGCGCGCGACGAGATCCTCGCGGACGATCACGACCGTAACGCCGGCCGGGCCCATGTTCTTCTGCGCGCCGGCATAGATGAGCGCATGGCGCCGGACGTCGATCGGCTTGCTGAACATGTCCGACGAGGTGTCGCTGACGAGCGGCGCGTCGCCGACCGCGGGCAGCGTCTTGTACTCGGTGCCCTCGATTGTGTTGTTCGACGTCATGTGGACGTACGCCGCGCCCGGCATCAGCTTCAGCTCTTCCTGCCGCGGCAGGCGCGAGTAGTTCTCGCCGTTGGTCGACGCGGCGACGTTCACGGCGCCGACCTTCTTCGCTTCCTTGATCGCCTTGTCGGCCCACGATCCGCAGTCGATGTAGTCGGCCGTCGCGCCGGCGCCGAGCAGGTTCATCGGCACCATCGAGAACTGCAGGCTCGCGCCGCCCTGCAGGAACAGCACCTTGTAGTTCGACGGGACGTCGGCGAGCGTGCGGATGCTCTGCTCCGCTTCGGCGAGGACTTTCTCGAACGCGGCGGACCGGTGGCTCACCTCGAGAATCGACATGCCAACGCCCGGCAGCGACACAAGATCGCGCTGGATCTCTTCGAGGACCTGCACCGGCAGCACCGCCGGGCCGGCGGCGAAATTATGGATGCGACGCGTGATGGTCATATCGTCACCAGATGGAGGTCGAGGATATCGGTGTTCCCCGATTGAATTTCCGCCAGCAGCGCGTCGGGCGGCGCGCCGTCGAGGTTGATGCGCGCGACGGCCGCGTGCGCCCCCTCGAAGATCACGTTCTCGGTCTCCTGCACGTTGATCGCGCCGCTGCGCAGCCGATCGAAGACGTGCGCGAGCACGCCTGGCCGATCGCGGTGCCGGACGACGAGCATGTGCGTCGCCGGCGTCTTCCTGGCGAGATTGACGACGTTCGGCACCTTGCCGGTGTCCTTGTAGGCGGCGACGATGCGGACCGTCTCGGCGGCGATCGCTTCCTGCGCCTGATCAGTCGACGCGCCGATGTGATGCGTGCCGTAGACGTTCGGGAGCGACGCGATCGCGTCGGTGAACGGGCCCGCCGCGTCCTTCGGCTCGTTCGCGAAGACGTCGAGGCCGACGCGGAGATCGCGCTCGCGAACGGCGCGCTCGAGCGCCGCCTGATCGACGACTTCGGCGCGCGCCGTGTTCACGAAGTACGATCCCGGCTTCAGGCGGCCGAGCACCTGTTCGTTCACGAGGCCTTTGGTCTCGGCGGTCATCGCGAGATGCACGCTCAGGACGTCGCAGCGTTCGGCGACTTCCTCGGGCGAGCGCGCGAGCATCATCGGCACCGGCTCGTCGGCGACGCTGGCGCGTCCGGTCGCGAAGCGCCGGCTCCAGACGACGATCGGCATGCCGAACGCGTGCGCGCGCCTGGCGACTTCCTGGCCGATGTTGCCGTAGCCGAGGAGCCCGAGCGTGCGGCCGTACAGCCCGCGCGCCTTCGAGTACTCCTTTTTGTTCCACGCGCCGGCGCGCAGCTCGGCGACGTTGTCCGGGATGCGGCGATCGAGCGCGAGCAGGAGCGCGAAGGCGAGCTCGGCGACCGCGATCGCGTTCTTGCCCGGACAGTTCGAGACGTAGATGCCGCGCCTGGACGCCGTGGCGACGTCGATCGTGTTGTAGCCGGCGCCGGCGCGGACGACGAGCGAGAGCGCGCCGCTTTCGAGCATCGGCGCGGTGACCGTCGTGCTGCGGACGACGAGCACGTCGGCCTTCGTGTCCCGTATCGCCGCGGTGAGCGCGTCGTCTTTCAGGTCCGGCTGGTAGACGACGTCGCAGCCTGCCGCCTTCAGGCCGTCGAGGCCGCTCTTCTCGAACTTGTCGGCAATCAGAACTTTCATAAAATTAAGAGCGCGTTTCAAAGATGACGGCCGCGGGTAATTCTGCAACCCGCTCTTAATTGGGCCCCTCGCTATATCACATGTATCAGGAGCCCGTCGCGCAGCTTCGGCTCGAACCACGTCGATTTGGGCGGCATGATATCGCCGGCTTCGGACACGGCCATGAGATCCGCGACGCTCACGGGGTATAGCGAGAAGGCGACGGCCGCCTTCCCCGAATCGACGGCCTGCTCGAGCGCGCTGGTCCCGCGCGCGCCGCCGACGAAATCGATCCGCTTGTCGGTGCGCACGTCGGCGATCTTGAGCACCGGCGCGAGCAGCACCTCCTGCAGCACGCTGACGTCGAGCGACGCGATCGGATCGGCGGCGTTCGGCGCGGCGCGCGGCCGCAGCGTGTGCCACGCGCGCTGAAAGTACATCGCGATGTCGCCGCGCCGCACCGGCGTCGCCGGGCCCGCCTCGATCTCGAACTGATCGCGCACGGCGTGCACGAAGTCGGCGGCGCTCAACCCGCCGAGATCTTTCACCGTGCGGTTGTAGGGAAGGATCTGCACCTGATCGTGCGGGAAGGCGACGGCCAACATCGTGGAGGCGTCGGCGCCGTCGCCGAGCGACGTGCCGCGGATGCCGCGATCGCGCATCTCGGCACGCGCGCGCGCGGCGCTCGCCGCGCGGTGATGGCCGTCGGCGATGTAGAGCGCCGGAATGCGTGCGAACGCCGCCACGAGCGCGTCGCGGTCCGCGCCGGCGACGCGCCAGATCGTGTGCTGCACGCCGTCCGCCGCGGTGAAATCGATGAGCGGCGCGCCGCCGATCGTCCGCTCGGAGACGCGGGTGACGTCGCGCTCGGCGCGGTAGGTGAGGAAGACCGGACCCGTCTGCGCGCCGAGCGCGAGCATGTGGCGGGTGCGGTCGTCTTCCTTGTCCCGCCGCGTGCGCTCGTGCTTCCTGATCGCGCCCGCGTCGTACTCGTCGATCGAGAAGCAGGCGGCGATTCCCGTCTGCACGTGGCCGCCCATGCGGAGCCGGTAGAAGTAGGCGCTCGGCTCGTCCTCGACGACGAGCGACCTGTCCCGCAGCGACGCGAAATTCTGCGCCGCGCGGCGGTAGACCGCGTCGGAGTACGGATCGGCGTCGGCCGGCAGCTCGAGCTCGGCACGCGAGACGCGAAGAAAGCTGAGCGGGTTGCCCTCGGCGAGCGCGCGCGCCTCGTCGGTCGTGACCACGTCGTAGGGAACGGCCGCCACCGCGCCGGCGATGTCGGGCGTGGGACGCAGCGCCCGGAACGGGTAGAGCGTGGCCATGAAGGCCGAATTATGCCATGGTGCTTGCAGACGACGGCTGAGGCGCGGCTGCAGCAATCAAGAATTTGGAATTTGGAATTTGGAATTCGTCGTCACGACGGCGATCACGAATTCTTGATTCCAAATTCTTAATTCTTGATTCCGAGCGGCGCGCGTCAGAGATCAGCGCGCGCGAACCGTTTCAGCCAGCGGAGGCGCAGGAAGTCGAGCACGCCGCGCGGCGCCGCACCTCGTCGGCGCGCGCGATCGCTCTGCACGCGCGACACCTGTGCGGCGCGTTTGCCGCGCGGCGCCGCGGCGCGTCGCACCGTGGGCGCGGGCGGCCGCGCCGCTTCGGCGAACGCCGCAGGCGCGGCCGCCGCCGGCGAGATCTCGAGCGGACGCGGGAGGAACGGCGCGGGCGCGGCCAACGGCGGCGGCGTCGCGGCGGCGACGGCGCGCCAGCCGTGCATCGCCTCGCCGACGCCGACCAGCAGCAGGCCGGTGGCCACGCACGCGACCGCCGCGGTGTAGGACCGCGGAGGCGGCTCCGGCGGCGTCGTGACGACGATCGTCGGCGGCGCAACCGCCTGCAGATAGAGCTGCGCATCGGCCTCGCGAAGCGCCCGCCGCAGCTCGGTCGCCTGCGGCTGCCGCCGTCGATCGGCGACAGGGAGCGGCGAGAGCCCGCACGGCGCGTCGCGACGCCCGAGCACGCGCATCACGGCGTGCTCGCGCGGGCCGCTCTCGAAGCGCGCGAGCGCGCGCGACAGATCCTCGATCGAATCGAACGGCGGCGCGTCCACGTCGAGCCGCGCGCGCGCAATCGTGTACCGCAGCGCGCCCGCGGGCCTCGACGCGCCCTCCGGCAGCATGGCGTCCAGCAGCCGCGCGATCTCGGACACCGCCGGCGTCGCGTCGCAGCCGCGGCATGTGACCGTACCGTTGCCGTGCAGCAGCACGGTCTCCGGCGTCGGCGGACCAAACGGCGGCTCGAGATCTTCGGGCCCTCGACCGTCGCACAGCGTCGAGATGAGCTGCTGCGCGATGGCGATCGCTTCCTCCGGCTCGACCGTCACGCCGGCGCGCTGCAGCTCGGCCACCGAGGCATGCTTCGTCATGCTCGAGGGAATTGCTAAAGGTGCGCCACGCGCGCCTGGCAAGCGCAGGCCGATTTCCGGGAGTTTCGTCGGTTGAGCTGAGGAGGTGCGGCGCGCGGGCGAGACCGCGCTCGGGCGTTATTGCACGGTGGCGTTCTGATCGGCGACAGCCGCTACGGCCGACGTGGAAAGCGCGGCCATCGCCCGATCGCGCGCGTCGACGAACGCGGCCATCTGCGCGCGCGGAATCGGATCGCCCGGCGGCATCGATCGATGCGCGGCGAGCGGATCGACGAAGCTGCCGTTTTTCTTCACGCGGTAGTCGAGGTGCGGGCCGGTGGCGAGCCCGGTCGCGCCGACGCGGCCGATGAGATCGCCCTGATGCACGCGCGCGCCCGCGCGCACCGCGATCGACGACAAGTGCAGATACATCGTCTCCAGGCCGCTCGCGTGCCGCAGGTGGACCATGTTGCCCGACCCGCCGCTCGCGCCCGCGGAGAGCACGATGCCGTCGGCGACCGCAATCACCGGCGCGCCCCACGGCGCGCGATAGTCGACGCCGAGGTGCGCGCGATACTCGCGCAGCACCGGATGGAGGCGGCTGCGCGAGAACGCCGACGTCACGACCGGTTGAAACTTGAGCGGCGACGCGAGGAAGAAACGGCGCATCGAGACGCCGCGCGCGTCGTAGTAGTCGGGTTTACCGCCCTCGGGCGTGAAGCGCACCGCGCGCAGCGTGCGGCCCGCGTTCACGAAGTCGGCGGCGAGAATCGGCCCGTAGCCGGCGAAGCGTCCGTCCTCGCGAAACTGCTTCTCGACGGCGAGCTCGACGCGATCGCCGGGCTGCACGTCGGTCGAGAAGTCGACCTCGCCGCCGAAGATGTCGGCGAGCGCCAGCGTCAGATCGATCGTCTCGCCCGCATCGTCCATCGCGGCGACGAGAGACGTGTGCCCGCGATCGATCTGCGCGCGCACCACTTCGACGCGGCGCGTCTTCGCGATCGGCAGGACTTCGGCGACGAGCTCGCGATCGCGGTCCGCGCGCGCGACGCGCAGCAGTCGATCGCGGTCGATCTCGTACTCGAGGCGCCGCACGGTGCCGAGCGTCGTCGTCTCGAGGCGGTACGGCTGATCCTTCCGCACCTTGCGCAGGTCGAACACGCGGCCGGCGCGCAGCACGAGCGCGGTGACGTCCGACGCGACCACGTTCTGCGCGTGCAGGATCGACGCGAGCGTCGCGCCGGCGGCGATGCGCGCGGAGACGATCGTCGTGTCGGCGGCGAGCGCGATGTCGGCCGTCGCCGAGCTCGACAGTTCGGCGAGCCGCGACACAGGGCGAGCGGTGTCCTGCGGCGCGGAGCCGCCGTGGCAGGCCATCGCCGTGGCCATCAGAAGCGCAATGAAAATGTAAGGGCGCACGCGAGTACGGGTTATCGGCCTCGGCAGCGCGACACTTCAGGGCTGCCGCGCATGCTAGCACGGGCATCATGGCTGGATGGCTGATGGCTGATGGCTATGGCTGATGGAGCGTCCATTGACCATCGCCATCAGGCCTTAGCCATCAGCCATCAGCCATCAGGCCTTAGCCATCAGCCATCAGCCATCAGCCATCAGCCATCAGCCATCAGCCATCAGCCATGACGGTGATACCGCCGTGCCCACTCGCACAGCCGGACCGTGCGCTCGCGGGCTTCGGAGTGTTCGCTGAGGCGATCGACGGGCCATGGGAGGCGGAACGTCCAGTTCTTCTCGGTGACGGTCGCCGGCTCGTTGATGCGATCGCGCCAGCCGAAGGCGTCCTGAATCGGCAGCAGCAGCAGATCGGATCCCGACGCGAACAGCGCCTCGAGCAGGACGTCGCGAACCTCGGCCGTGTCGGCGATCGCCGTGATGCCGCGGCCGCCGGCGAGGCGCTCGATGAGCGGCAGCTTCGCCACTTTTGCCCGCTCGTCCTCCGGCGCGTGCTCCCACCAGGTGAGGAGCGGCTCGGTGTCATGCGTGCCGGATGCGGCGACCGACACCGCCGGATACTCGGACGGATCGCGGAACGGCTGCCCCGGCGTGTGCCAGTGGCGCTCCCACCGGAAGACGCGGTAGCCGGGTATCGCCAGGCGCGCGAGCGACGCGCGCACGGCATCGGGAACGGTGCCGAGATCCTCGGCGATGATCTCGGCGCCCGCGCCGCGGAAGAGATCCATCAGCCGCTCGCCCTGCGCGATCTGCGACGGCTCGTCGGGCGGCGTGAAGAACCCCTCGCCGCCGCCGCGCGTCTTGCCGTACGTGCGGTAGAAGCCGACGAGATGATCGATGCGGTAGCCGTCGAACAGATCCGCGCTGCGGCGCGCGCGCTCGCGCAGCCAGCGGTAGTCCTCGCGCGCCATCACGTCCCACGCGTAGAGCGGCATCCCCCAGTCCTGCCCCGTCGCGCTGAACGCGTCGGGCGGCGCGCCCACCGAGACGTCGAGGCGGAACTGCTGCTGCCGCGACCAGACGTCGGCGCTGTCGCCGTCCACCATGAACGGCAGGTCGCCGAACAGCTCGACGCCGTGCGTCCGCGCGCGCGCCGCTTTCCACTGGGTGCCGGCGATCCACTGCAGGTACTGGTGGAAGATCACTTCGTCGGCGAGCTCGCGGCGCGCGTGGTCGATGGCCGCCGGCTCGCGCCGCTGCAGATCGATCGGCCACTCACTCCACGGCCGCTCGTGCTCGCGCGCGTGCAGCGCGCGGAACAGGCTGTAGTCCTCGATCCACCACGCCTGTTCGCTCGCGTACGCGCGGAGCGCGCGGCCGCGCTCGGTGTCGCGCCGCCACTCGGCGTCGAGGAACCGCTCGAACGACGCGCGCAGCGCGCCGAGCTTCAGCCGGCGGATCGCGGGATACTCCACGCCGCGCGCGCCGCGGACCGCGTCGAGCGCCGCGCGATCGTCCGGCGACATCCCCGCTTCGCCGCCGAGCGCCTCGAACTCGGGCACCCCCGGCACGCGGATGAAGATCGGATCGATCGCCATCGCGCTGATCGCCGAGTACGGCGACTGCTGCCCCGGCGCCATCTCGTTGAGCGGCAGCAGCTGCAGCACGTGCAGGCCGGCCGACGCGAGCCACGCGGTGACCGGCTCGACGTCGCCCACGTCGCCGATGCCCCAGCTGTCAGTGGAGGTGCAGGAGAACAATGGAATGAGCAGCCCCGCCCGGCGGCGGCCGGCCGACGCACTCATGGCCGCCTCACAGTGCAATCGAAGTGCCGCAGCACGCGCGCGACGGCCTCCGCGAATGCCGCCGGCGGCGGGAGCAGACTGACGACGAGAAAGGATTCACGAGGAAAATCGAAGAAGTATCCGGGGTGAACGAGCACCTCGTCCGTGGCGAGCAACCGCAGTACGAGATCCTCTTCCGGCTCGAGCGACGGCACGTGCAGCACCGCATACCAGCCGGCGTCGCTCCGTAAGACGCGGCACGGCGCGAGAGCGTCCCCGCCGGCCTTCAGCATCCGGTAATTGACGGCGACGCGCTCCGCGATCTGCAAGCGAATGGCGGCGCCGCGCGCGAGCAGCGCCGGCGCGGCGATCTGCACCGGCGTCGACACCGCGAGGTACGCGTCGGACACGTGCTCGAGCCGCTCGAGCGCCGCACGCGCGAGCGGCTCCGGGCCGGCCACGGCGATCCACCCGAGCTTCACCTGCGGCAGCCCGATCGATTTCGACAGGCCGCCGAGCGAGAACGACAACACGTCGGCGCGCGACGCGACGCGGCCGGCGCGCGACAGGGCGCCTGGCTCGAGCTCGTAGTCGGCGAACACTTCGTCGGCGACGATCGCGATCCCGCGCGGCGCGCAGATCGCGGCCAGGCGATCGAGCTCGTCGTCGGAGACGAGCGACCCGGTCGGATTGTTCGGCGTGACGACGAGCAGCGCGCGCGTCCGCGGCGTGATCGCGCGCTCGACGCTCGAGACGTCGATCGTCCAGCCGCCGTGGATGTCGAGATCGTAGGCGCGCGGCGCCACCGCGTCGAGCGCCGCGAGCGGCTCGAAGAGCGGATAGCTCGGACGCGGCACGAGCACCTCGTCGCCGGCGTCGCAGAGCAGCTTGAACAGCACCGAGTACGCGTCGCTCGTGCTCGCGGTCAGCGCGATGCGATCGGCGGGCACGTCGAGCCGCTGCCGCGCGTAGTCGCGCGACACCGCCTCGCGCGCCTCGCGCAGACCGAGCGGCGACGGCGCGTAGGCGAGCGCGCGCGCGTCGGCGAGCGGCGCGAGCAGATCGGCCGGGTAGTCGAAGCCGGCGCGCGTCGGATTCGATTCGGTGAGATCGATGAGCGGCCGCCCGGCCGCCCGCTGCGCCGCGACCGCGATCGTCAGGCGGTTCGCCGCCAGGTCACGCGGAACGCGCGTCGAAAACATCGCGCGTCAGCGATCGCCCGCGAGCACGGTGACGCTCTCGATCACGTCGCCCTCGAGCACCTGATCGACGACGTCGACGCCGTTCAACACCTGCGCGAACACCGTGTAGGCGTGGTCGAGCCGCGGGTTGTCGACGAGATCGACGAAGATCTGCGCGTCGCCGGTGTCGTGGCCGCGCGTCGAGATGCCGACCGCGCCGCGCACGTGCGGCCACGTGCCGACCTCGTCGCGCATGAAGCTCGCGTCGCCGACGAACTCGTTCGCGCCGGGGCTGCCGCCCTGAATCACGAAATTCGGGACGACGCGGTGGAACGTGAGGCCGTTGTAGTAGCCGGCCTCGGCGAGCCGCGCGAAGCGCAGCACGGTGGCGGGCGCCTGCGAGGTGAACAGCGCGATCTCGAACGCGCCGACGCCGCGGATCGTCACGCGCGCACGCGGCGACGCGAGCCGCCGGAGATCGTCGGCGTTCAGATCGGCTGGCGCCGCGCCGTGCGCGCCGGCGTCGCCCGCGCCGGCAGACGCGCGCGGCCGCTTCCGCTGCGGATCCGCGCCGAGGCTCGCCAGCGCTTTCACGATCGCATCGCGCGCATCGTGCGAGTTGTCGCGCCCTTCGGCAATCACGCGCTGCAGCGCCGCGTCGAGCGCCGGCACGGCGGCGTCGCGGTTCGGCGTGTCGACGAGCGCGAGCGCCGCCGCCCTGACGATCTGATTGCCCGTGCGCGCGACGTCGGCCGTGTAGATCGCGTCGGCGTCGTGACCCGCGAGCGTGTGCAGCCCTTCCACCGCCGCCTCGCCCACGTTGTCGTCATCGTCTTTGGCGAGACGCTCGAGGGCGGCGCGATCGCGCAGCGCGGCGGCTGCGCGCGCGGCGTACAGCCGCAGCTGCCACACGCGCGAGCCGGTGAACTGCGGCAGCGCCGCGGCGCCGCGTTCCGGCGCAGCCGCGGCGAGCGCGACGAGCGCATGCGCCGCGCGATGCCATCCGCGCGGCGACGCGGCGTCGGAAAGGTCAGTGACGGCTTTCTCGAGCGCCGCGACCGCGTCGGGCGACGCGCCGCACGGCGCGAGCTGGTCCAGCGCGGACAGCGCGACGTGGATGTTGCGATCGCCGACCGAGGCGAGCGCCGCGTCGCACGCGTCGGGATCGGCTCGCAGCCGCAGCGCGCGCAGCGCTTCGAGGCGGACCATCGGCGAGTCGTCCACGCGGCCGAGCGTCAACACGGAATGGACGGCGTCTGAGGGCAGAGGGCTCGCCGCCTGGGTGGAGCCGGGCGCGGGCGGCGCGGCGGCGCGCATCGCGATCCGCCGGACCTGCGGATCCGGATCGCGCGACGCGGCGCCGAGCACGTTCGTCGTGACCGCTGTCGCGGTGACGAGCGCCTCGAGCGCGAGCCGCCGCACGCGCGCGCCGATCGCGGCGTCGGGCCCGCCTGGCGCGGCGAGACGCTCGAGCAGCGCGATCGCCTCGCTGCCCGGCGCGCGCAGCGTCCGCTGCAGCCGCGCCGCCGCCTCCAGCCCTTTGGCAATGCCGAGGCGATCGGTCACCGTCTCGGCGCGGCCGGCCGCCTCGACGAGCGCGCGCTCCGCGGCGTCGGCCTGCGACGGCGTCACGTACGGGAGCCGGCCGAGCGCCTCGCAGATCGCCGCGCGGACGTCGGGCTCGGCCTCGATCTTGAGCCGCGCGGCCAGCGGCGCGAACACGGCGTCCACGGCCGCGGCCGCCGGCGGCTTGTCGGATCGCCACCCCTGCGCCGCCTGCGCGACGGCGTTTGCGGCCTCGGTTCGGATCTCTGGGAGCGCGCTGCGGAGCGACGGAAGCAGATCCGCGACGAGCGCCGGACGCTCGAGGCGCCCGAGCGCCCGCACGGCGATGCGCGCCGTCTGATCGTCGCCGCTGCGAAGGCCCGACCGGATGATCGCGAGATCGCGCGAGGTCGGCGCGCGCCGATCTTCGGCCTGCAGGATCGCGAGGCGCGTGACGCGCGGCGCGGCGCTCTCCTGCGCCGACGTGGGAAAGCAACCGCAGAGCACGCAGAGCGCGCAGAGCATCATGGTCTCTGCGCGCTTCCTGATGTCATGCAGGGCGAGGCTTTCAGCCTCGCCTCGGCGACCCTCAAAGGGTCGCCCTACATCCTCTGCGGTTGCTTTCGTTCTCACGGCCGCAGATGCCGCGTCGCGGCGGAGTACTCGAGCATCTGCGACGCAAGATCGAGCGGATACGAGATCTCGACGTCGACGATCGCGCCCGCCTCGTCGCGCACGGCGTCGAGGCGCGGCATCACGAAGCCGGTGTAGGAGGGCAGCTTCAGGCGCTCGACGCGCGCCACCACCTCGTCGCGCACCGCCGGATCGAACGTGACCCCGTAGGTCTCGAAGAGCGCCTTCGCGGCACCGTAATCGCCCTCGCCCTTGATCCGCTGCACGTCGGCGAGCAGCCGGCCGACGCCCTCGCGGAACGCGCGCGCGTCCGCCATCACGTAGTACGTCTTGCCGTCGCGCCGCCGCAGCTCCACCGCGCCCGTGTTCGCCATCAGCCAGTGGACGATCATCTGGCGGTTGCGCATGTGGTCTTCTTCGATCTGCGTCCCCTCGCGGACGCGCCGCAGCTGCACGAGCGCGTTGCGCGTGTACGCCTCGTACTCGGCGAGAACCACGTCGGCGTGATCCTCTTCGGCGACGAGGCCGAGCTCGACGAGCTTCGGGTCGGCGACGAAGTAGAGCGCCACGAGATCCGCGCGCGACTCCTCGATCGACGAGAACTGCTCCTTCAGCGCCGCCTGCGGGTTGCCGTTCAGACGTTCGGCGACTCTGCCCGAGCCGTGGCCGATCACCTCGTGCATGTTCGTCGCGAGCTCGCCGGCGAACGCGCTCCATTTCACCGCGCGCGCCGTTTCGTCGTCGGTCCACGAGAACTCGCTGCGCAGCTCGGGGATAATCGACTTCTCGTACGCCTCGATCACGTTCGACAACGACACCGATTTGCTGCCGTGGAGCTCGCGGATCGCCTGATCGTTCGGCAGGTTGATGCCGACTGGCGTGATCGGCCCCGACTCGCCCGTCTCGATGACGATGTCGATGGCGTTGGCGGTGACGCCCTGCGCGCCGCTCCTGCGGTAGCGCGGGTCCCACGGCATGTGGTCCTCGAACCACTGCGCGTTGGCGGCGATCGTCTGAATCTGGTGCGTCTTCTCCTGGTTGACGTAGAAGACGAGCGCCTCCCACGCGCCCTTGATGCTGCGCGCGTCGAGATACACCTCGACGAATCCGTTGATCGTATCCACGGGCGACGCCTTGTCCTGCACCCACGCGATGTCGTACGCCTGGCGATCCGCCTCGCATCCGGTCGTGTAGAAGACGATCAGCGCGCGGAGCGCTCGCGCCATCGGCTCGGTCGCGTACGGAATCGCCGCCTCGAGATGGCGCACGATCTCCCTGATCTGCGCGTCGTAGCGGCCGCCGATCCGGTACACCTCTTCCTCGAGCCGGCCGCCGCGCTTCACCAGCCGCGAGTTGAGCGGATACTCCTCGCGGAAGAGGTCGAGATCGGCCATCCTCACGCCGACGTGCAGGTTGTTCGCGCTCGCGGCGAGGATGTCGGCGCCGTGCGGCGGCGTCTTGCTCGTGACGGTCGGGTCGACCGCCGCATCGAACAACAGCGGCTCGAGGCGGGCGACGAGCGCGTCGATCGTCTCGCCGGCGCGCAGCGGAAACGTCGCGCCGCCTCGGGCGGCGGCGCGCGCCGCCTCGGCGAACGCCTCGGGCGTGCACCCGAGCACGAACTTCCGCGCAGTCAGGTTGTTGTACGGCCCGGTGTTGATCCAGAACAGCTTCGTGTACTGCTCGATCGCCGTCCATGTGTCGGCATCGATTGCCGAGGCGTGCGGGACGAGCGCCTCCAGCATGTCGCGCATTTCGAGATTGTGGATGTAGCGCTGGTCGTAGAAGATGTCGCGCCCGGCGATGGCCGCCTGGCCGAGGTGCCAGACCAGCGTCTTCTCGCGCAGCGGCAGATCGCGGAAGGCGTCGGCGTACACCTGCACGACGGCGGCCTCCCCGACGCGCTCGAGCAGATACTGGCGGTCCGTCGAGGCGGAAGCGGCGGCCGGCAGCGGCGTCGGCGGTGGCATCAGGCGCTAGCCTACATCAGCCGGAAGGCGTGACATTCAAAGACAATCGCAACCTCTTGCCTGCGCGGGCGTACCAGACTATCGTGTCCGGGATTAAATCCCTCTCCATCCGGTCGAATCCTCGACTTGACGAGGTGATCCAGCAATGGACGATATGAAGATGTCGGAAGCAGCGCCGGGTTCGGTGTCACGACGCGGGTTCATCAAGGGCGTGATCGCCGCGGGCGCCGTCGCCTCCTCCTCGGCGTACCTGTTCCGCACGACGACGCTGCACGGCCAGCCGTCGGGCGCGGGTGCGGTCGAGCGCCTCATCACGTTGAACGTGAACGGCCAGGAGCGCCGCGTCGACGTCATGCCGCAGGAAACGCTGGCGATGACGCTGCGCTACAAGCTCGGCCTCACCGGCACGAAGATCGGCTGCGACCGCGCCGAATGCGGCGCGTGCACGGTCCTCGTCGACGATGTGCCGCACTACTCGTGCTCGTTCCTCACGCACCGCGCACGCGGTAAGAAAGTCGTCACGATCGAAGGCCTCGCCGATCCGACGACCGGCAAGCTGAGCGCCGTGCAGCAGGGCGTCGTCGACGAACAGGGCTTCCAGTGCGCGTTCTGCATGCCCGGCTTCGTGATGGCGGCCACCGGCTATCTCAAGACGAACCCGAATCCAACGCGGCAGGAGCTCGCGCACGGCGTCTCCGGCAATCTGTGCCGCTGCCAGGACTACGACAAGATTCTCACGGCGCTGATGCGCGGCGCGGAACACATGAGGAATGCGTGATGGCTGAGAAACTCATCGGCCAGAACTACACGACGCCCGACCTCGTCGCGAAGGTCACCGGCAAGGCGAAGTACGCGGAAGACTACCGCGTCGAGGGGATGCTGTTCGCGAAGCTCCTCGTGAGCCCGTATCCGCACGCCCGCGTGAAGCGGCTCGACACGAGCGCGGCGATGGCGTACCCCGGCGTGAAGGCGATCCTCACGGCCGACGACATGCCGGGCGCCGCCGCCGGCGCAACCCTCGGCGAGGGCGTGCAGGCGTCGCAGATCTCGGAGCGCGGCCTCACGAACGAGCCGCTCTATCAGGGCGAGCCGATTCTCGCCGTCGCGGCGGTCGATGAGCTCACCGCGGCGGAGGCGATCGAACGGATCGACATCGAGTTCGAGCCGCTCCCCTTCGTCGTCGATCCGATCGAGAGCCTGCGGCCGGGCGGCGCGAACGCGCGCACGGCCGGCAACGTGTGGGTGCGTCCGGCCGCGCCGCCTGCGGCGCCCGGCGCGCGCGGGCCGGCCAACAGCGCGCGCGGCGCCGATGCGGCCGCGCCGAGAACGCCGACGCCGACGGGTCCTGCCGGCGAACAGCGCGGGGCCGCGGCGGGCGCCGCGGGCGCGGGCGCAGCGACTGCCGCTGAAGGCGGACGCCGCGGGCCGACCGAAGGCGCCGCGCCGGGCGCGCGCGCGGGACGCGCCGGCGGCGGCGCGGGCGCAGCGGCGCCGGCGCCGCCGCAGGTCGTCGTCTGGAAGTGGACCGACGACGACTTCGCGAAAGCAGGCGCGGGCCAGATGCCGATCGGCAAGGCCAGCGACGAGTGGACGTTCGGCGACGTCGACGGCGCGATGAAGAAGGCGGATCTCGTCCTCGACGAGACCTTCATGACGCAGTCCACGGGGCACCAGCCGCTCGAGACGCGGACGGCGATGGCCTACTGGCAGAACGGCAAGCTGTTCCTGCACGGCTCGACGCAGTCGACGGTTCAGACCGTCGCGTCGGTGGCGCGCTGGACGGGACTGACGCCCGACAAGGTCGTGATCGTGAGCGAGTACACGGGCGGCGGCTTCGGCAGCAAGATTCCGGGCGCCGTCTCGATGGCGATTCCGGCGCTGCTCTCGAAGAAGGCGAACGCGCCGGTGATGATGCGCATCACGCGCGAAGACGAGCACTTCATCGGCCGCGCGCGGCCGGGCATCCTCGCGCGCACGAAGATCGGCTTCCGCAAGGACGGGAAGATCCTCGCGATCGACATGTACACGATCTGCGACAACGGTCCGTACGACGCGCAGGGCGACGCGCGCTCCGCGGGCACGACGGTGTCGCTCGCCTATCAGCCCGACACGATGCGCTGGCGCGGGCTGACGGTGCTGACCAACACGCCGCCGAAGACCTCGCAGCGCGCGCCCGGCGGCATGCAGGGCATCGGGATCGTCGAGCCGATCCTCGCGAAGGCGGCGAAGAAGCTCGGCGTCGATCAGGTGGAGCTGCGGAAGATCAACGCGCCGTCCGGCCACGCGCCCTTCGGCCCCGCGCTGCCAAACGGCAAGCAGGCGTACGTGACGAGCGCGTTCGTGCGCGAGGCGCTCGACAAGGGCCGCGACATGTTCAAGTGGGAGGAGCGCAAGGCCGCGCTCACCACGACGCGCAAGCAGGGGAACAAGGCGCGCGGCATCGGTGTCGCCGTCAGCCCGTACTCGGGCGGCTCGATCGGCTTCGACGGCCTGTTCATCATCAAGCCCGACGGCCGCATCCAGATTCAGTCGGGCATCGGCAACCTCGGCACGCACTCGATGTTCGACGTCCATCGCCAGGCGGCGGAAATGCTCGGCGTGCCGTTCGAGCAGTGCGACATCGTGTTCGGCAACACGAGCAAGAACCTGCCGTGGACCTGCATCTCGGCCGGCAGCCAGACGGCGCACGCGATGACGCGCGCGGCGCACGCGGCCGCGACCGACGCGATCAAGAAGCTCCAGGAGATCGCGGCGAAGACGCACGGCGGCAGTCCGGCGGCCTACAAGGTGGCCGGCGGCAAGGTGTCCGGCCCCGGCGGCACGATGACCTTCGCGCAGGCCGCGCAGAAAGCGATCGAGCTCGGCGGCAAGTACGACGGCCACGAACTGCCGGAGGACATCAACAACTTCACGAAGACCTCGGCGAAAAACCTCGTCGGCCAGGGGCTGATGGCAGTCGCGAAGGACGCGTACCCGCGCGACGGCCAGTCGCAGTCCTTCGTCATCGGCTTCGCGGAAGTGGAAGTGGACACCGAAACGGGCGTCGTGACGGTGAACGACTACACCGCGGTCGGCGACGTCGGCACGATCCTCAACCCGCGCAGCTTGAAGGGACAGCTGTTCGGCGGATCGATGCTCGGCCTCGGCCACGCGAAGACGCAGCGCTGGGCCTACGACCAGCACTACGGCGTCGCGCTCGCGCGCCGCTTCCATCACAATCACCCGCCGACGATTCTCGACGCGCCGCTGAACTTCTCCGGCGACGCCGTCGACATTCCGGATCCGGAAACGCCGACGGGCGTCCGCGGCGTCGGAGAGCCGCCGGTCGGCGCCGCGTACGGCGCGATCATGAACGCGATTGCCGACGCGATCGGCGACGAAGCGTTCCGGCGATCGCCGGTGTCGCCGGACATCCTGCTGAACGCGCTCGAGAACAACGGCACGCGGACCCACGAAGCGTTGACGGCGCACATCTGAAACGGTGGAATTGCGGGTTGCGGATTGCGGAGTGCGGATTGATTGGGGACTGCGGGATGCGGAATGCGGATTGATCGCGGATTGCCGAATGCGCGCTGCGGATTGATTGCGGACTGAAATCCACAATCTCCGCAATCCGCACTCCGCAATCCGCACTACAGCGAGGATGGTTATGGCCGTTATCCGAGACGTGATTCCGGTATTCGAGCTGTATCAGCCGGCGAGCGTGGACGACGCGCTCAAGCTGCTCGATCGGCACGGCACCGACGCGATGGTGCTGGCGGGCGGCCTGGACAACATGGACTGGCTGAAGGATCGCCTGCGCAAGCCGAAGGTCGTCGTCGATCTGACGAACATCGCCGAGCTGCGCGGGATCCGCGAAGCCAACGGCGGCGTCGAGATCGGCGCGATGACGACGCTCACCGAGGTGGCGAAGCATCCGGTGGTGCGCGAGAAGTTCTCGCTGCTGACCGAGGCCGCCGGGCTGGTCGCCTCGCCGCAGATCCGCAATCAGGGGACGCTCGGCGGCAACGTGTCGCAGGACACGCGCTGCTGGTACTACCGCGGCGGGTGGACGTGCTACCGGGCGGGCGGGAACATCTGCTACGCGGACACGCCGACGGCGGTGAACCGCGAGCACGCGATCTTCGACGCGGACCGCTGCGTGGCGGTGAACCCGTCGGACACGGCGCCGGCGCTGGTGGCGCTCGACGCGCAGATGGTGATCCGCGGGCCGAAGGGCGAGCGGGTGGTGAACGCGGAGGACTACTGGATCGGGCCGGGCGTGGACATCACGCGGATGAACGTGCTGGCGCCGAACGAGCTGCTGGTGGCGATCCGGATTCCGGCGACGATGGCGGGCGCGCAGTTCTACTTCGAGAAGGTGCGCGACCGGCAGGTGTGGGACTTCCCGCTGGTGAACGTGGCGTCGGCAATCAAGCCGAACGGCGCCACTATCGGCGAGGCGCGCGTGGTGGTGAACGCGGTGGCGGCGACGCCGCGGCGGCTGAAGAACGTGGAAGCGTTCGTCGCGGGCAAGCCGCGGACCGACGAGACGGCCAAGGCGGCGGGCGAGATGGCCGTGCAGGGCGCGCAGACGCTCCGGCACAACGGGTACAAAGTGCCGTTGATGCGGAATCTGGTGGCGCGGGCGCTGCGAGGGCAGACCGCCGCGCCGCGCACGACGTAGCGCGCGTGGTGCAATGAAGAATGTGGAAGTCAGAATTTGGAATTCGTCGTCACGCCGCGATCGTGATCACGCATTCCAAATTCCAAATTCCTAATTGCTGGTTCTCAGTGGCGATGGGCGATCAATTGGGGAGTACAAAATGGACCTCTTAAGGTGGGGCCGGAGTCCGTGGGGCGAATGGGTGCTCACGCACGTCTCGTGGAACCTGTTCTGGGCGTCGTTGTTCGCCGGCGTACTCTTCTTCGTCGCGCACGCCAGCTACATGCTGTTCTCCGCGCACCGCAAGCGGAGCGCGGCCGAGACAGACGCGCTGGAGGCCGCCAATAAGAATCTGCCTGCACAGATCGAGCGGCACAACCTGACCGCTCGGCTGTTCCACTGGGTGATGGCCGCGTCGATGTTCACGCTGTTGTTCACGGCGTTCCTGCCAGTAGTGGGCATCAGGTTCGCGTGGGTGCAGTGGCACTGGATGGCGGGCCTCGTCCTGGTGGCAGCCATCCTCTTCCACATCGTGCACGCGACATTCTTCCTCGACTTCTGGTCGATCTGGGTCGGGCCCAAGGACATCCCCGAGCTGAGGGCGGAGCTGCTGCGCGAGTTCGGACACGACGTGCCGGGGCCGAAGCCGGGCAAGTACCCGCTCGGCAACCGTCTGTACCACCTCGCGATCGTCGTCACAGGCCTTGCCGTGTCCGCGACCGGCGTGCTGATGATTCCGCGGATCCGCACGGGTCTCGTGGCGCGCAACCCGTACTACCTCGCCGACTCCACCTGGGGCCTTACCTACGTGACGCACGGGCTCGCGGGCGTCGGCCTCGTCGGCCTCGTCATCGCGCACGTCTACTTCGCGGTCCGGCCGGAGAAATGGTGGATCACGAAGTCGATGCTCGTCGGCTGGATCACGCGGCGCCAGTACCTCGAGCACCACGAGCCGAGCCGCTGGCCTGTCGTCGCGCCGCAGCCCGGGTCGTCGACGGCGAAGCCGGCTGGTCAGGCGTGAGCGCGGCGGAAGTCCTCGCCGAGCTCAACGCGCGCATCGACACGATCGAGGAGGCGTACGAGTTCTTCCTGGCGTACGCCTCCCAGGGTCTTCCCTCCGATCGCGGCAGCGACACCGGGCGCCAGGCGCGCGAGTATCTGAAGCGCTGCGACGGCGCGCTCACCGCGTTCGGCGATTTCCTCAACGGCTTCATCGATCGACTCGGCGTCGGGGATCCGGCGCCGTACCGCGCGTTCATCGACGTCATCGACGCCGACGCGCGCCACGCGCAGGCCGCGATCCGGCTCGTGATCGCACAGCCGTCGATCAGCTCGCAGGTGGTGGACAACCTGAACGCGTCGATCCACCTGCGCGCGCTGCTCACCGATCTGTTCCTGATCGACGAAGTGCTGAAGCAGCAGCAGCGGAATACGACAACGTAGAAACAGCGGCAGCGTTCTCGAGCGCCGCTCCTGCAGATCCGCGTCCTCACACCGCAACCTATTTGGCAGCCGACGATGTCCCACCATAGACGCTCGGAGCCGTGCGCCAGGTCGGCCGCGCGTCGAGCGCGAGCTCCGCCTGCCGGCCGATCCGCTTTCGGTTATCCATTCAGGACGTCGCCGCCGCCGACGCCGCCGCTTCCGCGAATCGGCACAGCGCGTTCACGAGGCGCATGTCGTCGACGGTCCGGCAGCGCGCCTCCAGCAGCCGCGGGCTGCAGGCGACAATCGCCAGGCACTTCGCGCGC
>Ga0209474_10001209_pt1 | contig 25997 bp, 22 predicted proteins | sample GraSoiAngelo_145_FD_185902 | JGI IMG/M metagenome (GOLD analysis project Ga0209474, IMG submission 185902) | Grasslands soil microbial communities from the Angelo Coastal Reserve, California, USA - 14_1009_05_20cm (SPAdes) (version 2) | ecosystem: Environmental > Terrestrial > Soil > Grasslands...
CGCGACTGTTGATGCGCAAAGGCTTCGCGAGCGCAGATGAGGTCGAACGTTTTCTGCATCCGCGTTTGAAGTCATTGAGCGATCCATTTCTGCTGCCGAACATGCAGGCGGCTGTCGACCGAATTCTCGACGCGCTAGACCACCATGAGCACATCGTTCTTTTCGGAGATTACGATGTTGACGGGGTGACTTCGCTTGTGTTGTTGGCGGAAATATTGCGTGCCCATGGTGCTGCCCCAGACTTATTTTTGCCGCTGCGAGTGGAGGAAGGCTATGGATTGAGCCGCGAAAGCATGGAGCGCTGTCTTGAGCAACATCGTCCGCGGTTATTGATTGCGGTCGATTGCGGCACTTCGTCGGTTACCGAGATTGCCGAGATCAATTCACGCGGCGTGGACGTGATCGTGCTTGATCATCACGAACCGAAGTCGGTGCTGCCCGATTGTGTCGCTGTCGTAAATCCAAAGATCGATCCGCAATCCCCGTTCAATTATCTTTGCAGTGTCGGAATCGTCTTCAAAGTGTGTCACGCACTTCTTAAGACTCGGCCGCTGGATGGATTTGATCTTAAAGCCAGACTTGATCTGGTCGCGCTTGGGACGGTGGCCGACATCGTCCCTTTACGAGGGGAGAATCGCACCTTTGTGCAGCGCGGCGCGATTGAAATCGCAAGATCAACAAGGCCGGGTTTGAGAAAACTGATCGAGATTGGCGGAGTTCGGCCACCGATTTTGGCTGACGATATTGGATTTCGGATCGGGCCTCGACTGAACGCAGCTGGGCGATTAAGCACTGCGGAAAGATCAATGCAACTTCTTCTTGCAAAAGATGAAACTGAAGCTGGCGCCCTTGCTGATTTTCTCGATAAGCAAAATCGCGAGCGACAGGAAATCGAAAAGCAAGTCTTCCTGGCGGCGGAAGAGCAAATCAGCCGTGAGTATGACTCAGCGCGAGATGCGGCGATCGTCGTCAGCGCGCAGGGTTGGCATGTAGGTGTGCTGGGAATTGTCGCCTCGCGAATTTCGCGCAAATATCATCGGCCATCGATCGTGATCGGGTTTGAGGCGAATGGAATGGGAAAAGCAAGTGGTCGCAGTATCGAAGGGTTTAATTTGGTTGAAGCGTTGAATCGCTGCGCGGGATCGCTGGAGAAGTTCGGTGGCCACGAAATGGCGGCCGGCTTAACGATTCGCCAAGAGAAAATCGACGTATTCGCTGCGGAGTTCCGTCGGATTGCGCGCGAGCTGCTCTCGGATGAATGTTTGCAGCCCTGTTTGCGTCTCGATCACGAGATGGCCTTCTGCGATCTCACCTTCGATCTTCTCCGCTGGCACGAGATGCTCCAACCGTTTGGCAACGGAAATCCGCCCCCGCTTTTTTTTGCGCGCGAAGTCGAGTCGGTTGCGACCCCGCGCGTGGTAAATGACAAACATCTGGTCCTGCGTCTGCGCCAGCGCAATTATCATCAGCGGGCGGTTTATTTCGACGCCGCGAACGCGCTGCTTCCGCCGACGCCGTGGGATATCGCATTCCGGATTCGAGCGGATGAATACGAAGGCGAAACCCGGTTGGGCATGCAGATTCAGGCGCTGCGAAAAGCTGCTCCAATCGACTAATGGAAATCTCGCAACCGCTCGCCGAGCTGGATTGGATCCCGCGACCGCGTTTACTTGCGCTGCGCCGACTCCGGATCGAGACAGTAGAAGATTTACTGACTCATTTCCCGCGGCGTCACGAAGATCGACGTGAGTTTCCGGAATTTCCACGGGAAGAGAGCGATTTTCCGATCTGTCTTTGCGGCGAAGTTACCAAAACTTCACTGCGCCGTTTTGGCGGCTGGAAAAAGATTTTCGAGGCGACGCTTCAGGAGCCGAAATCAAATGTTTTGAGCGAACCCGTGGTCTGCCGCTGGTTCAACTTGCATTACGTCCAAAAGATGATCGCGACAGGGCAACGCCTTGTTGTCTTTGGCAGACCGCGTTTGCGCGGCAAACGGATTTGCATGGACCATCCGGAATTCGAGGTGATCGAGAACGACGAGGAGATCTCGATCCATTTCCGGCGCATCACTCCGATTTATCCTGCCACAGAAGGTATTTCACAGCGGGTCTTACGGAGCATCATCTACCGGCTGTTGAATGAAATTTCCGATGAGCTATTGGAAGCGCCAGCGCCGGTTGATCTTGTTCAAGGAGAAAAGCGTGATGCGATTCGCGCGATCCATTTTCCGGAAAGCTGGAAAGCCCGTGACGCCGCGCGCGAGCACCTAGTTCTCTCCGAATTCTTCGCGATGCAAATGCTGATCGCATCGCGACGCTCAGAGTCGTCCACTCGTATTAGTGAATCGCATTGCGGATCCGGCACGATGCTCGACAAATTCGTGAATGCGTTACCATTCGAGTTGACTGGCGCCCAATTAAAAGTGATCGCCGAAATAAGGCGCGATCTCGCGGCGGGCCGTCCCATGAACCGTCTGTTGCAAGGCGATGTGGGTTCGGGCAAAACGGTGGTCGCCATTGCGGCGATCCTGCTCGCAGTCGAATCTGGTTTCCAAGCCGCGTTTATGGCGCCGACACAAATTTTGGCTGAGCAACATTATACCGTGTTGGGGCGCTGGCTCGAACCGCTTGGGATTCGCATTGCGCTCCGAACCGCGGCGCGACAGGAGGAAACTTTTCTCCCGTTGATTGCTGGCGACGAGAATGCGGATGTAATCATCGGCACGCATGCGCTGCTTTACGACACCGTATCCTTCTCCAATCTCGGACTGGCAGTAATTGACGAGCAGCACAAGTTCGGAGTTGCCCAACGCGCTCGATTAACGGCCCGTGAGCCAGCGCCTGACACACTGGTTATGACTGCTACGCCGATCCCGCGAACCCTCACGATGACCGTTTACGGCGATCTCGATGTTTCAATCATCGACGAGATGCCGCTTAACCGGGGAAAAATAGTTACCGCGGTGCGTGATAACTCAAAGCTTGGCGAGGTTCTCAGCTTTTTACGAACACAGTTAGAGAAGGGACGACAGCTCTACGTGATTTATCCGCTGATTGATGAGAGCGACAAATTGGACGTGAAAGCGGCGTCGGCAGAGTATGAATTGTGGCGAGAGCGATTGCGTCCGGAACCCTGTGAATTACTTCACGGTCGCATTCCAGCGCCGGAGAAACAGGGGACTATGGAGCGTTTTCGTCGTGGGATAACCAAGGCCTTGATCAGCACAACTGTAATTGAAGTGGGTGTTGATGTTCCAAATGCCGCCGTGATGCTGATTGAAAACGCGGAACGGTTTGGGCTGTCGCAGCTTCATCAGCTTCGCGGACGCATCGGACGTGGCGAGCACAAGTCATATTGCATTTTACTAACGTCGGATAAATCAAAAGAGACGGCGGCAAAGCTCGCTGTTTTAGAAAGAACAAACAACGGCTTTGAAGTGGCCGAGGCCGATTGGGACCTGCGCGGGCCGGGTGATTTGCTCGGGACGGCGCAGAGCGGCTTGCCAGCGCTTAAGATTGGCAATTTGAAGACCGACGCAGGCTTGATGCGACGGGCCCGCGCGGCGGCTATGTCAATCTTCGCTACAGATCCGCGTCTGGAACTGCCCGAGAATCAACGTTTCCGGCGTTTAATTGTCGAACAACAGGGACGCACTTTTTCGAACGTTAGCTGATGAAAAATCTCGCGAAATTCTTCCTTTTTGTCCTGCTGATTAGCGCAGGAATTTCTGTTCTGTATGACTATCGTCTTAAACATGGGACGTTGAATTTGGCTTCGGCGCGAACGCCGGAAAAGTACACGCTGGCTTCGACGCCGAATGTAGATCCAAAGCAAGTCGCATCGCTTGAGGCGTTGAACCGGGAGCGCCGCGCGCTCGTCAGCAGCGTGATCCCGTCCGTCGTCGCGGTGAAAACGTCCAAGAAGATCGACGTCCGTCGGCAATACGGCCTCGATCCGTTCGAGTTTTTCTTTCGCAACCAGCAAAGGCAATTCCGGAACCCAAACGACGAGGCCCTGGTGCAAAATGCGCTCGGCTCAGGTGTGATTGTGACGAATGAAGGGCATATCATCACGAATAATCACGTTGTCGATCAAGTGGATGAGATTGAAGTGCAACTGAGCGATGGTCGGACCAAGAAAGCGCGCTTGGTGGGTGCGGATTCTCAGGTCGATCTGGCTGTGCTTAAGATCGATGATCCCGGCGTCAAACCTCTCAAGTTGGCGGATTCCGACATGGTACAGGCTGGGGACTTTGTTCTGGCCATTGGTAATCCATTCGGATTTGAGGAAACCGTGACTGACGGCATCATTAGTTCGAAGGGGCGACCAAATCGCACGGACGCGTTCGGCGATCTGCTACAAACCAATGCGGCAATCAATCCCGGGAATAGCGGCGGCCCGCTGATCAATTTGCGCGGGGAAGTAATCGGCATCAATACGGCGATCATTTCGCGTAGCGGCGGTTCGCAGGGAATTGGCTTCGCTATTCCGTCGAACACGGTCCGTACCGCCCTTGAGAGCCTGTTGAAGCAGGGCCGGATCATTCGCGGGTACCTTGGCATCCTGTCGCGCGCCCTCCAGCCAGGCCAGAACGGCCCTGACACCGAAGGCGTTGTTGTCGATGACGTAGTGCCTGGATCGCCGGCAGCCGAGGCGCAACTGCAAAAGGGTGATGTGATTCACAAATTCAACGGCCACGAGGTCAAGAATTTTCCCATGTTAAGAAGTTTGGTTGCGCAGGCAGAGCTGAATAAAAAAGTTGAGCTGGAAATCATGCGCGGGGGAAAGTCGCTGAACGTGGCGACGCAGATCAAAGAGCAGCCGGTTGATTATCAAACAAGAGGCGTTCTTCCTCGACAAGCCCAGCCGCAGACCCCGCCGGAGCCGAACAGTCAGCCAGAAGCAAATGGCCCCCTCGCGTCAATTCATGTCGCGGACCTGAGTCCGGAGATGGCGCGGCAGCTCGATCTACCGAGTAATGTGCAAGGTGTCGTGGTCACGAGTGTCGACCCTGATAGTGGCGCGGCCGAATTACAAAAAGGCGACGTCATCGAGGAAATTAATCAGCAACCAGTCCCATCAATTTCAGATTACAATAAAGTGGTTGCTTCGCTTGTTCCGAGTCAACCGCAAGTCTTATCGGTTTGCCGGCACCGGATGCGTTCGTTTCTCGTTTTGCGGCCGCGTTAACCGGGTTTGACTGCGAGCGATGAGACTCATGCAATAGCGTGGCGTCGTACCTCGGTGCGATGCGGGCGTTTCCCGAATCGCGAACCGGCGCACATTCGTTAGAGTAGGTTCCCTATGACTGCTCGATCTCTGTTTTTCTGCCTCTCGTTCGTGATGGTGAAGTTGCTGTTGGGCCAGGAGGATCCTCTTCATCCCGCGTCGAAACCTTCGCCGGCGGCCGGTGCTTCACCTGTCACTTCGCCGGCAAGCGCGACACCGCCTTCGTCATCGGCGGCAACTCCGTCGCCTTCCGCAACGGCACCGCAATTCACCGACGTACTTTTCAAAAATTTGAAAGCGCGCGCAATCGGTCCGGCGGTGATGGGCGGTCGCATATCGGACATTGTGATCGATCCTCGCAATCCATTTGTTTTTTACGTTGGCCTCGCCCACGGCGGCGTTTTCAAAACGAGTGACAACGGCGTGTCGTTCGATCCAATCTTCGACAAGCAACCCGCGCTCTCCATTGGCGCCATTGCGATCGCTCCATCTGATTCGGATGTGATTTGGGTAGGAACAGGTGAAGCGAACGATCGCAACTCTTCCGGTTGGGGCAACGGTGTCTATCGCTCCAACGATGGCGGAGAAAATTGGCAGAACGTCGGATTGAAAGATAGCCGCGCGATTGGACGGATCGTTGTCGATCCAAGAAAACCGGACGTGGCATACGTGGCGGCAAGCGGTCATCTTTGGGCCGACGGCGGCGAACGCGGATTGTTTAAGACAACTGACGCCGGCAAAACCTGGAAACTTATTTTGCAAGCGCCATCGCCACACAATGCGCGCACAGGCTGCTGCGACGTGATTCTCGATCCAAGCAATTCAGAAATTGTTTACGCGGCGCTCTATGCGCGGCAGCGCACGCCGTGGAGCTTTTTCTCTGGGCCTGACGCAACGAACGGCGAGGATATTGGCGGCATTTTCAAAAGCACGAATGGCGGCGCGAGTTGGAAGAAACTTGCTGGAGGATTGCCATCACAAACTGGTCGCATCGGACTCGCGATCAGCGCGAGCAATCCGAAGATCGTCATGGCCGTGGTGCAAAGTTATGAAGGCGGTTCTGGTCAGTTGACCGATCTGCGCAGTAAAAGCGGCGGCGTGTTTCGCTCCGAAGATGGCGGAGAGAAATGGACGCGCACCAGCGCGATCGATCCGCGCCCGTTTTATTTCAGCCAAATCCGGATCGACCCGGCTAATGATCAGCGAGTTTACCTGCTCGCGTTCGCGTTGCTCGTTTCCGATGACGGCGGCAAAAATTTCCGGGAAGATCTCTCCGAGAAAGTGCATCCCGATTGTCACGCATTTGCCATTCAACCAGGCACGGTGCCGCCGCCGAAACCGCCAAAACCGGAAGACAAGAACAAACCGCCGAAACCGCTGGTTTGCCAGCGCGTATTGCTCGGAACCGACGGCGGCGTTTACCAAAGTTTCGCCGCGGGCAAGGGCTGGAATCATCTCAATTCCATTCCGTCTGGAGAATTTTATCGAATCACTCTCGATGACGCGAAACCTTACTTCCGTATCGCCGGCGGACTTCAAGACAACGAGAACTGGGTCGGGCCGAGCGCCGTGCAAAGCAAAGAAGGAATTCGCAACTCCGATTGGACTGCGCTTGCCGGTGGCGACGGCTTTTATGTCGTTTTCGATCCAAACGATCGCGACACCTTTTACGCGGAAAGCCAGCAAGGTGAAGTGCACCGGATCAATTTGCTCAATGGCGAGCTCCGCCGCTTGCGACCAGAGCCGGTTGAAGGCGCGCCGCGATATCGGTTCCATTGGAACTCGCCGCTGATTGGAAGCCGGCACAAACCGGGAGTGATTTACTTGGGCGGCAATTGCGTTTTTAAATTAACCGATCGCGCAGAAAAATATTCGGTCATCAGTCCGGATCTCACGCACAACGATCCGGCGCGCACGACTGCTACGGGAAGTGGCGCTGAAAATTACGGGGTCGTCTATTCGTTAGCCGAATCGCCCAAGCGTGCGGGCCTATTGTGGGCCGGGACTGACGATGGACGGTTGTGGATCACCGAGGACGACGGCGGAAAGTGGACCGAGTTAACAAACAACCTGCCGGAGCCCGCCCGCGGGCAATGGATCGTGCGGATCGAGCCAAGCAATGCCGATCCAAATGTCGCTTATGTTGCGACAAACGCGTATCGGGCCGGAGACGACCGGCCGATGATTTTGCGTACTGTCGACCTTGGCAAAACATGGCAACCGGTCGTAGGCGACCTGCCTGCAAATGATCCGGTCGAAATGGTGCGTGAAGATCCGGTGAATCCGAAATTACTCTACGCCGGCACGCATTTCGGTTTGTTCGCATCGTTTGATCAAGGCACGCACTGGATCCGCATCAGCGACGTTCCCGCGGTGCGCGTCGATGATATTCAAATTCATCCGCGCACAAACGATCTCGTGATCGCCACTCACGGCCGCAGTATCGCCATTCTCGATGACAGTACGCCTCTCCGTGAATTCACGCCCGAGATCGCCGCGAAATCGGCTCACTTGTTTAGCGTGCGTTCGGTTACTGGCGCCTATCTCCAACCCGGATTCGTCGATTCGAATGGCAAAGGAATCTATCGCGGAGCAAATCCAGCAGAGGGCGCGCTCTTTACAGTATGGGTAAAAGAATTTACCGGTGACGAAATCAAAATCGCGGTCACGAAATCAACCGGGCAACCGGTCGCAAACCTGAAAGCGCCGGGCGCGCCGGGTCTTACGCGCTTGAATTGGGACCTGCGCCCAACCAAAGACGTGAGCATTGAATACGGCGGCGACGATCCAAAGCGTCTCCTGCCGGCTGGCGATTACACTGCGGAGTTAACTTTCGGCACTCTGAAAGCGAAACAGACATTTCACGTCGATCTAGCCGAAGGAATTACTCCGCGCTGATTGATCAACACGCGATGGCGTGACGGCAGCACACGCCGGAGAGCATTTCCCAGAGGGCATCGAGAATGCGATTCACCGAAGCCTTAACGGATTCGAAATTGTGATTGTCGATGTAGGCGCTGAGCATCTTACGCTCAGCGGCGGCATGTTCGCGATCGGCGTCGATATGGACGGTGAAATAGCGATAATGTTCAGGATCGGTGAACCCGTAATGCTTCCTGAGTCCGTCGATCTTGGATTCGCAGATCCCTGGAATTTGACCCTCATAAGCGTAAAGCGCGGCGAGACCTTCCGCAGTCGATCCGTTGGCGCAAACTGATCGGAAAGTGTCGATCAAATTCTTGGTTTCCGGCCATTTTTCTGCGCTCGGTTTATTGACACCCGAGACGCCGAGACCTTCAGCGAATTTGAGCCAAAGCTCAGGATGATTTGGCGAACCGCCTTCTTCATCGATTAAGTTGGAAAGCAATTGTTTCCGCGTTCCTTGATCCTCGCATTTCGCGTGCACCGCAGACAGATACGTCGGAAACGCGGCAACATGGTGATAATACTGCCGCGCGTAATCAGCGAGCGCCTCTTTACTCAGTTCACCGCGCGTCCACGCGAGATAAAAGGGATGTTTTAAGAGATGTTTCTCAGCGATGTCATTGTCGATTTGATCGAGATATTGGTTCATATAAGTCCTCTCCAATCTACTAAACGATATAATGGTGGTTTGTACGCCGCCAATGTTAGCACTAATACCCGAGATTCCAGAGATCTCTTTCCTGCAGTGATTCCCTTGAACCATCGGGCAAAACAAAAAATCCGTCCGCGGCTACGTTGTCCCACAAACCACCAAAGCGACTCATGCGAAGTTCGACAACGATGGCCAGCTTATTTGAATCAAGTTCACGGCCCCATGTAGTTATCATTGCGGTGAATCGGCCCTCGCCCATAGGAGTGGTCTCTTCGACAGCAGTGAATCGAAGTAGTTCACTCGCACCGCGTGATTTGAGGGCCGCAACTTTGGCGCCGATTTCCTGCCGCGCCTTTTGCCAAAAGAGTTCGCGAGACATCTAGTTACGCCGATTTCAAAATGTGTTTGATGCCGCGGACGGGGATGACGACCCAGTCGGGGCGATGGTTCAGTTCGTAGCCGATTTCGTAAACGGCTTTGTCGAGCAAATACGCTTGAAGCATGATTTGGAGATCGTCGGGATTTTGCGGGATGAAGATCGCGCCGGCGGCCGTTTTTAAATAGCTTTGGAGGAAAACGCTGCTCATTTGGCGATACCAAAGGTCGGCCCAGCGTTCGAGGAAGGGGACGTCTTCGGTGCGCATGGCCGGCTGCCAGAGTGCGCTGTAAGCAGCATATTGAAACGAGCGCATCATGCCCGTCACATCGCGCAGGGCGGAGCGTTTCAGCTTCCGCTCGCCAAGCGCGCGCGCTGGTTCGCCTTCGAAATCGAGAATGACGAAATCTTTTCCAGTATAAAGCACCTGGCCGAGATGATAATCGCCGTGAATCCGGATTTTCGAAGCATTGGAGCGACGGTCGAGAAGCCGTTTTTCACGCGCGAGAATTTCCTGCTCGGCGGCGAGAACTTGTTTTGCTTCCTCTCGAAACGCATCCGACAAGTCTGACAGGTTCTTTTCGAGAAGAGTAAACGCGCGCCGCAGCGATGCCCGCATCGATTGGTAAACCGACCGTTGCGCCATCGCATTGAAAGGCTCAGGCGCGAAGGCGCGATCATCGCTGTTTGAAGCGAGCGCGAGATGCAATTCGCCCGTGCGCTGCCCGAGGAGCATTGCTTTTTCAGGATAAACGCCCCCGATCAATTCATCGAGGAGAGAACCGGGCGGTGTGGTTTGATTCTGGAGATCGGCTTTGCGGCCAAGCACGCGTTCGTAATAGCGACCAACTGCGTCCAATGTGAGTGCCCAGCCGTCACTTTCGCTCATGGCCGCGCTCTGCAACAGACAGACAACGGTCGGCTCGGATTTTTCGTGACGATATTCAAGCGCGCCGGCGAAAGCCGGCACATTGGAAAAATTGGCGCGCTCAGTAAGAAACCGGGTTATTTCGACATCGGGATTCACGCCGTCCTCGAGTTTCCGATAGAGTTTAAGGAAGAATTTGTTGTCGAAGAGCATGGAGGAATTGCTCTGCTCTCCACCCAAAACTTGCGATTTATCCAAGGTGACCGAAGAATCCGCTACTAGTGTCTTGCCTGCGATGCCGACGAGATCGCCCGCATGCCCTTTCATGATCTGCCGCTGGACGATCGTCTCAAATAATTGAGAACGAAACTTCGGATCCCACACTGCATCATACAGAATGGCTTCTTCGGCGCCTGCGAGGCGTGCGATGATCGCGTGCGGCGCGCTCCGAGACACAACGCGCGCAGCGTTACCCGAGGCAATCTTTACCGGGACGGCATAAGTTTCCGTGGGACCATCGACATAGCTTACCACCACGAACCAAAAGCGCGCTGCATCTGCTTCTGATGAGACGGCCGGCTGTTCCACTACTGTAAGATCGCGGAGAGTCCGCGCCTTGGAGCCAAACCAGCGACAGGTCTGGATGTAATTGGGCAAAATTACCTGTTCGAGCTGCGCACGCCGACCATCGTCCAGCAAGGCATGAAGCGCGGCCGGCGCGTTGATGGTCGGCACAGCGTGCTTTTTGGAGACTCGACGACCATTAGTTTGCGCTTGCAGCGCAAACCAGTAATACGCATGAGGGCCAAGCGTGATAACGTAAGGTGATTTTTTGATTGGGCGAAACAGATTGCGGCTAAAGACTTCCATCGGCACATAGCCGGCGAAGCGGGATAGATCCAACTCCACCGATTGCGCGAAACGCGAGAGATTCACCACCACAACGATGGTCTCCTTCTCGAAGCGACGAAGAAATGCGAGAACCTTCGCGTTATCGGGATGGAGAAATTCAAGAGAGCCGCGCGAAAACGCCTTAAAATTTTTCCGCATCGCAATGACCCGGCGCATCCACCAGAGCAGCGAAGAGAGATTTTTCTGCTGATTCTCAACGTTGACTGCTTCGTAGTGATATTCTGGATCAATGGTAATCGGCAGATAGAGCTGTTGTGGATTCGATCTTGAAAATCCCGCATTACGGTCCGAGCTCCACTGCATGGGGGTACGACAACCATTGCGATCGCCGAGATAGAAATTGTCGCCCATACCGATCTCGTCCCCGTAATAGATGATCGGCGTGCCCGGCATGGAAAAAAGCAGTGTGTTCAGTAACTCGATTTTGCGACGACTATTCGCGAGCAGCGGCGCGAGCCGCCGGCGGATGCCAAGATTAATACGCGCGTGCGGATCGGTGGCGTAGACGCGATACATGTAATCCCGCTCCTCATCGGTCACCATTTCGAGGGTCAGCTCGTCATGATTGCGCAGGAACATGGCCCATTGGCAGCCATCGGGAACCGACGGTGTTTGCTCCAGAATGTCGATGATCGGAAACCGGTCCTCCATTTGCAGCGCCATGAACATGCGCGGCATGAGCGGAAAGTGGAAATTCATGTGCGACTCGTCGCCCTTGCCAAAGTAAGCGACCGCGTCTTCCGGCCATTGGTTCGCCTCCGCGAGTAACATGCGGTTTGGAAATTTTGCATCGACATGTGTGCGGAGCTTGCGGAGATAATCATGGGTCTCGGGTAAATTTTCGCAGCTCGTGTCTTCGCGTTCGTAAAGATAAGGGATCGCGTCGAGACGGAGCCCATCGACACCCAGGGCCAGCCAAAAATCGCACACCTTCTCGAGAGCTTCGAGCACGGCCGGATTGTCGAAATTCAAGTCCGGCTGATGCGAATAAAAGCGATGCCAGTAATAGGCTTTTGCGACCGGATCCCATGCCCAGTTCGAGGTCTCGAAATCTTTGAAGATGATCCGCGCATCTTTGTATTTCTCCGGCGTGTCGCTCCAGACATAGAACTCGCGCTCGGGTGAGCCGGGCGCGGCGCGGCGCGATTTTTGGAACCACGGATTTTGATCGGAGGTGTGATTGATCACCAGTTCCGTGATGACGCGCAGATTGCGCTGATGCGCCGCATCAAGAAAGGCGCGGAAATCATCGAGGGTGCCGAAGTTGGGATTGACGTCGAAATAATCGGCGATGTCGTAGCCGTCATCACGCAGCGGCGACGGATAAAAAGGAAGAAGCCAGATGGCCGTGACGCCGAGCTCCTGGAGATAATCCAGTTTTTGGATCAGGCCACGGAAATCGCCCATTCCATCGCCGTCACTGTCGCAAAACGTCTTGACGTGCAACTCGTAGATGACCGCGTCCTTGTACCAAAGCGGATCGACAATTTTACCCTGCGATTGCGCCATGAGGCTAACTCTTGGCGTGCAAACGCCGCGCGGCAAGTTGTCGATGTGAGGAATAAAACGAACAGTCTCGCATCCCGCAAAGCTTGCAGAGCGCGAGGCCATCATCTGAATCGGGACCCCGAAAGCGTTGGACGAGGTCGTTCGCACAGACTAAGAGACCAAAATGGTTGGCCTGCGCCCGACTCATTCCTGCTTCCACTTTCGCCAACGTGTCTCGGGCAGCTAAATTCGATTTTGACATGCGTCGGAAAGCAAAAAAACAAGCGCGGCGCAAACCGAAACGGGAAACGCGACGCTTCTCTGCTCCTCCGCAACTCGAACCGGGCGCACCGAGTGATCTCGAGTTAATGCACTCGATCCAGGATCAGGATCCAGATGCACTTTCCCAGCTTTACGATCGATACAATGGGATTTTGAAAGCGCTGATCCTGCGCGTGATTCATAACGAGGCTGAGGCCGATGATCTTCTGCAAGAAATTTTTATGGAGATCTGGAACCAGGCGAGAAATTTCTCCGCGCAAAAAGGAAAACCTCTCGGTTGGATGGTGACGCTGGCGCGTCGCCGGGCGATTGACGGTCTGCGCAAGAAACAGGCTTACGCTCGCGCGGAACAGCGTCTGCAAAGCGAAACCGAACAGCAACCCGATGCCTGGGTCCATAATGCCACCGAAGAAGAAATCGCCCTGAGCGACACGCGCTTTCTCATTCGCAAAGTGATCAACGGGCTTCCACCGGCCCAGCAGCAGGCAATCGATCTTGCGTTTTTTCGAGGCATGAGCCAGCGCGAAATCGCCGCAAAAACGAATACACCGTTGGGAACCGTGAAGACGCGGCTTGAATTGGGATTAAAAAAAATCTATGACGGACTCAAGGAACTGAAAGATGAACTTTGAGAAATTCCAAAACCAGTCGCGACTCTATGTCATCGGCGCACTCGAGCCTGAGGAGGTCGAGGAATTTGAAAAAGCGCGCAAAAAATTTGGCCCCAAGGCGGAAGATTTCATTGCAAAATGTTACGCATTGCATGAAGCCTTCGCCCTGAGTTTGCGTCCATCGAAAGCTTCCGCTGCAATCAAGGAACGGCTCATGTCGATGGTGCGAGAACGGAAAGAGGCTTAACCGTCGGGTTCCTTGTCCCAGCCATCTAGTTCGCGCAGGATGAATTCCTGAAGAAAACCATAGAAGTTTACTTGGAATAAACTCAAGTCTCGCCGCGATCCAATCGGTGAGCGATGATGGTCGCACAACTCGCCATCGGTGAAATCGTATTTCGCGGCAATGACCAGCCGCGCCTGATTGAGCGCACTCAACCACGCTTCGGCGTGTTTTGACGGAATGTGCAGGGTGCGGTTGGCGAACGTTTTCTCGTTTCCGCGCAGTTGCTCGAGATCTGCGGCGACGGTTTCCGTTGCGGTTTGAAAAAGCCGCCGTAACTCAGGGTTCACATAAAGTTTCCATTCCGCGCAAATTTCAGTTTCCTTCGGGTCCGCAGGCGGGCTGAAGAGGCGCTGTTCGGCGGCGGACACGCCTTCCGGATCGGTGCTGGTTGGAATTTGTCGAAGAAGTTCCGCAAGAAACGGATCGAGCTCGGATATCTCGATTTCGTCATTTCGGCGGCAAATTTCCATATCAAGCGACTTTCTCGAGGGTCGCGAGCAGGAGATACCCGTGCAATTGCTGCACATAAAGCTCTCCACGCTCGCGCATTCCGCTCCACAAAATTGAACGCCCTTTCTGGTGCACCTCCAGCATATGGTGCTCGGCTTTCTCGCGCGGGTAACCGAAGACCCGCTGAAACACCATTGTCACGTAACTCATCAGATTAACCGGATCGTTGTGCACCACCACTTGCCACGGAAGATCGACATCTTCTTTCGAACGCGTTTCTTGTTCGATCGTGGGCTCATCAACTGTCGACGGCCCCGCATTTCTCGGAACAGAAAACCTCATAACCGTCACGATTTTTTCCGCCGCCACCTCGTTCCAAAGTGGCTTTCCGGTCATATCTAAAAGGCTAACATACGCCACCGTCAGTTCAAACCCGACCCACCTATTGCAGTCTGTCGCAGCCGCCATCGCTAACTGCCGGCCAGAGTAGCAGCCAGCTTTCCCTACGATGCGGCAGCGAGAATTTTTTCCTGCGCTGCCTTCATTCTTCGCGCATCGGATTCGCAGCGATCGTCAAGACCATGCAGATGCAGGAGTCCATGCACAATATAAAGTCGCAGCTCACGCGCCAACGAATTCCCGAAGTCGCGAGCTTGCCGGCGCGCTGTCTCTGTGCTGATAAAAATTTCTCCGTGTTGAAACGTCAGCACGTCTGTTGATCCGGATTGGTTGAGAAATCGTCGATGCAATGATGCCATGCGGCGATCGGAAATAAACAAAATGAAAATCTCACGCGTTTTTGTCAGATCGGTGCGTTTGTTTTTGCGCGATTGTAGACAACGGCGCAGTGCTTCCGCGGCGAAATTTTTAAGATCGTCAACATCGATCCGAACGGCGCGTTGCAAGTTGTGGACGGTGACTTTGGGAACCCTATCGCCTATCCGACCGCGTCTCATGATGAACGACTAGCCATCTTTGCCGCTGATTCTTTCCTGCGTTCTGTTTCGCCTCGCGATTTTAGAAGGGCGTAGACAATCTCTAAGCGCGGCGCTTTCGCGCCCGCTGCGGTGGCACGGCGCAGCGGCTCGCCCCAAATCGGTTCGATCTCAAGCGGCCGGCCCGCTTCCCAATCCAGCAACGTGGATGGTTTGTACGCGCCGATCGTTTCTGTTCGTTTCATTTGCTGAGAAGCGGCAGAGCGCTCCAACCGGTATCCGCATTTGTTCGCGGCCTCGATCACCTCCTCCATCAGGCCAAGCGTTGTCCGCCGCAGATCTTCATCATGAAGAATCGCGGCGGTATCGATTCCGCCAGCCAGGATCGACAATCCATTAAATGGAATGTTCCAAACTAATTTCCGCCATCGCTCCAACGCGAGATTTTCAACAACGCTGCATTGGACACCACCACGCGTGAATTCCCCGGCCACTTCTTGTGTCCGCAATTGCGGCGCGCGTTCATGTTCGCCAATCATGATGTGACCATAATCGTAGCGCTCGACTTCAGTTGGGGAAGTTCGACTCAGGCAAATAAAGCAAATGGCGCCGAGCACGCGCGCCGCGCCAAAGTGCTCAGCGAGAAATTCTTCATTGCCAAGACCATTTTGCAACGTCAACAGCATCGTGCGTCGGTGCAGGAGCGGCGGAACAAGATCGACAAGATCCGTATTGGAAGTTGTCTTCACGGCAATCAAGACCAAATCACAAGGGCCGATTTCTTTCGTCGAGTTATAACAATTGACTTCCGCGAGGCGGAAGTTTTCGCCTTTGCCGCGAACATAGAGTCCGGCGTCATGTACTTCGCTCAAATTGCCGCGCATCAAAAAATGCACGTCGCTACCGGCGTAGGCGAGTTTTGCGCCATAATAACTCCCGATCGCTCCCGAGCCGACCACCGCAATACGAAGACTCATCGTTTCACGCCGGGGGACGTGTCTCTGACTGAAAGTTTCGGGTAATCAGTCGCGCGCCCGCATTGAAGGTGAAATATGCCCAGGCCCACTGGAAGAGCACTGCGAGCCGATTACGGAAGCCGACCAGAAAAATGATGTGCACAAATAACCAGACGAGCCAGGCTGGAAGTCCGCTCAGATGCACAAAATTCAAATCCGCGACCGCCTTGTTCCGTCCGATCGTGGCCATGCTTCCCTTGTCCCAGTAGCGGAATCGCTGTGGTTTGCGGTTGGCGATCATCCTGAGAATGTTTCGGGCGGCGTGGCGGCCTTGCTGCATGGCGACCGGTGAAACACCCGGCAACGGCTGCCCAGTTTGATGCGAATAGTTTGCGAGATCACCAATTACCTGGACCTCGGGATGTCCGGGAATGGTAAGATCGTCATTGACCATGACGCGGCCGGCTCGATCCACCGGCACGCCGAGCGTTTTACCTACAAACGAAGCATTGTTACCTGCTGCCCAGATTTTCACTCGACACGGAATGAATTGGTCGCCCGCTTGCAGTCCGGCTTCGGAGAGATTGGTGGCGCGTGTGCCCGTGCGCACTTCCACGCCAAGATCGACAAGTTGTTTCATCGCGCTCGCGGATAAATCTTCCGGAAAGGTAGCCAGCAGACGCGGCTCGCCTTCGATGAGAATCACGCGCGCCTGCGACGGATCGATATGGCGAAAATCTTTCGCGAGCGTATAACGCGCGATCTCCGCGATTGCGCCGGCCATTTCCACACCAGTTGGACCACCGCCAATGATTACGAACGTCATCGCTGCTTTGCGGGCGGCCTCGTCCGTGATTTTTTCCGCGTACTCGAATGCCAGGAGCAAACGGCGCCGCAGCTCGATTGCGTCCTCCAGGCTTTTTAGCCCGGGAGCCAATTTTTCCCACTCGTTGTGTCCAAAATATGAGTGCCGGGCACCGGTGGCGAGGATCAGGAAATCGTACGTGATTTCCATGTCGGTTGTCTTTATTTTTTTTGCATCAACGTCCACTGATTGCACTTCCGCGAGCATCACCTCCATGTTCTTGCATTTGCTCAGTACCGCGCGCACCGGGGCAGCAATGTCAGCCGGCGAAAGCGCTGCCGTTGCGACTTGATAGAGCAGCGGTTGAAAAAGATGATAATTCGTGCGATCGATCATGGTTACGCGCACATTTTTGCAGGCAAGCTTTTTCGCCGCCTCGAGTCCGCCAAAGCCCGCTCCGACTATCACGACGTGCCGCATTTCCGTCGGGGGATTTTCCATATGCAAGAATGTTCCGCGAAAGAAAACCGATGCGAGGATTTTCTGCTCGGGCGACGCTTTGGAGTCGTCGAATTCCGTATTGGCTTTGTCGGCGCGATAGACTGATTCACTGGCTCCCGCTCCTTCACCCGTGCGGCCGTGCCGCTTCCGCGAGTGTGGTTCTCACCTCGCGACGGGAGTTGCCAAAAGCAGTTGTGAGCGCTGCGATCGCCGCTATCTTTCGTGCTTCATGCCGAAATCAATTGCTCGCAGCAAAACACGCAAATCAGTGGCAAAACGATTTAAGATCACGGCGCGTGGCAAAGTGTTGAGAGCGCAATCCTCGCGCCGACATCTACTCTCGGCTAAGAATGCGAAACGCAAACGCCAGCTTGGCAAAGCGGCGCGCGTGGATAATACCGACGTCGCCCGGATAAAGGCGAACCTCCCGTTCGGCTAGCTAGTGGCTGGCGCGTTGCGCTGGACTGGGCAGGCAAGCACGCGATGTCCGATCCGGATCTCCGGCTCTAGTAACGAAATGGGGGTGGGGCGGGCTCTTCGACGGTGTGTATGGTCCTGGTCGTTACCGACGTGGTAGTTGCCATTTGCCGCATTACCTCTCTAGAATCAGGCGCGGGCTCCGGGCTATAGAGATCACGCCGATTAACGAGAGTCGTGCAGGAGAACTGAAGAACCACGAGCAAAAGTAATGCCAGCCATTTCATAATGTCGATGCAAACAGAAGCGTTCTAGGTTGTCAATGCTTGCGATTTTCCCGATCTATAAAACGCGATTGCACGATATCGATCTTGCGGCAAAATTTGCTCTCCGTCAGGGGCTATGGACCGAGGACTTACAAACCCCGCCAGGGCAGGAATGCAGCAACGGTAGTTTGATCCTCTTTGCCGTAGTTCTCTGGCGGACTTTTTTGTTGGGCCGCGACCGCCGGGCCGGCCGTGCTATTCGGCAATGAAGCTCCTCAAAGTTAAGACGGCACGTTTTTCTCAGGTGGTCGAAAAATGTGGTGCACCAGAGGTCTACACGCTTTGGCAAAAGCCGGGAGCCGACCGCCATTTTCAATCGCGGATAAAGAACAACCGCGTGATGACGGTCCAAAAGAGCGAGAGTGGGATAGACTTCGGAAGCGTGGGGTTTAACGAGCGAAAAGGCGCGACTTATCTCGCTTTTCCCAAATCGCTGAAACGATTTGCGGACAAGCGTATCATCGGATTCAAATGGGCGTATGTTAGCCAATAGAGGGCGCTCTGCGAGTCGTAAACTGGGGCGACGCAGTCAATGTCACGCGCACGCCATGCATCGCCGGATTCCGAGCTTGCCGTTCGAGCTTTGACCTAACCCGGTGGCCAGGCGAGCGCGCGTTTGCCAAGCAGATGGACATGCAAATGCGGCACGCTTTCACCCGCGTCGGGCCCGCTGTTGATCACGACGCGATAGCCGCTCGACAGATCCAACTTTTGCGCGATATCGCGCGCAACAAGGAGCAATTTTCCGAGCAACGCGCGGTCATTGTCGGTCGCGTCTGCAAGCCGCGGCACCACTCTTTTTGGCACGATCAGCACATGCACGGGCGCTTGCGGATTGACGTCATGGAACGCAACCGCGTCGTCGTCTTCCCAAATGATCTTAGCCGGGATCTGGTGGGCGATGATTTTTTCAAAAATGGTCATGACGATCCAATACTCTGAAAATCTAGGCGCTCAAATTGCGAACTTAGGGCTTCGCTTTCGAAGATACCCCTCGTATTCGGAGTAATTGGGGGAGGTTAGCGCGACCGGCTGCCTAACCTATTGCCAAAAAGCCAATTCAACGCACCGAACAATCGAGACGCGCAACTACAGTGGTCGACGCTATTTTTTCGCGCACGAAGCAGACAATTTCTTCACGCAGGGCATCACAGGCGCGCGTCCACACTTTCATGCCACGCAGGTGTTTCACGCAAGGTTGCAGCGAGCAGAGCTGCAGATTGTCCATGCCAGTTTGAATCAGCGCGTTGATTCGCCTTTCCAAAAGATCAAAAAACGCAAGTTCATATCCTGTGCCGGCTTGTTCGGCGATCTCGAATAGCGAAATGGAAATCGGCGGCGGCGAGGGCGCAAAATGTGGGATGATCTCCTTGTAGCCGATCACCTTCAGGACGTAGCGCACGGTCTGCGAAAGCTGGCTGAACGCGACCACACTCTCGTCATTTCGCAGGCGTAGGTAAAAAGCGATACTCTCCGTCACGTGATCGGTCAGCCACCAACTCGGGTAGCCAGCCTTGTCCGCCGCGCGGGTGATAGCAGCGTGCAGCCAATCGCGATTAAATTCGAAGAGTTGCCCCGACTCGGTCCGCAGATACGGAAATTCTTCTTTAAATGCGACCATGATTTTCGTTTGGGATACCGCGTGATCCCGCGCCGGCGGCGCGAGATTGAGCTTGTGTTGTCTCCGGCGGAAACAATTCCCGCTGGAGCGCATTTGGTTTTATTCGCCGGCCGAGAGTATGGATGGCATCCACAAATTGATCGACATCCTCAAATCGTTGGTGCACCGACGCGTAACGTAAATACGCCACTTCATCAATCCTGCGCAATTTTTCGAGCACTTTCGCTCCGATGGCTGAGGAAGGAACTTCCCGCCCGCTGGTTTCAAGGTCGTGCACAATTTCGTCCACCATCTCCTCCAGGGTAAGGAGACTGGCCGAGCGTTTTTCAAAGGCTTTCGCGATGCTGGTAGCGAGTTTGCGCCGGTCAAATGGCTCATGTGTTCGGTCGCGTTTCACCACCCGCAAGTCTGATCGCTCAATTTCTTCATACGTGGTAAAGCGATATTTGCATTTCAAACATTCGCGGCGGCGGCGGATGCTCGAGCTATCCCGCGATTGACGGGAATCGATGACCTTGTCATCACGAGACCCGCACTTGGGGCAACGCATAGTGTTGGACGCTTCAATAACACACAACGAATTGTATCGTCAACACTTTCGAAGACCAAATTCTTGTTCGGACAAATTGCACCGCGACGAGAAGATTCCATTCAGCCCGCTCAAACCGCTAGCGCGTTGACGCAACGTCGCAACCGCACTAGACGCTTCGGCATGGAAAAACGCCGTGTGAATCCCGTCGTGTACGGCCCGTGGCTCGTCGGTCTTGGCGCCGCACTTTGGGGCACTGAGAGCGCCTGGCGCATCCCGCTGAATACTCTCTTTGACGCCGACGTGATCGTTTTCTGGGAGCACGTGCTGATTTTACTCCTGTTCCTGCCGTTTCTTCTCTCGTGCGCTGGCGAGATCGGCAAAATCGACGCGCGCACTTGGGGCTATCTCATCTTCTCCGGCTTCGCTGGCTCCGCTGTCGGCACGATCTTTTTCACGCTTGCATTGAAATACGGCAATCCGACCGTTGTGAACGTCATCCTGAATATTCAGCCCGTCATCTCAACGATGGGCGCGTTCCTGCTCTTTGGCGACTGTCTCCGTCCTCGTTTCTTTCTCTTCGCCGGCATCGCAATTGTTGCCGGCATCTTTGTCTCCGTCGCGCATCCGACGCTAATCGGCGTCTCGTTCGAGCGCGCTGGACTGAACCGCGGCACCGGCTACGCACTGACCTGCGCGGCGTTTTGGGGACTTGCGACTGTCGCTGGCCGCGGGGTAATGACCGGCATGTCGCTTCGGCTTGCATCAAGTCTGCGTATCGTCGTCGGTCTTATCTGCATGACGCTGATCCTTCTTGCCTATGGCAAGCTCCATGGCGCGACGCTGTGGCCTGCGACCGCGCAGGCGCATGCCACAAAGGCGATCGTCTGGCTGGTCTTGCTCGCGTCAATCTCCGGTGGCATCCCACTCGTCATCTACTTCGAAGGTCTGCGCCTCACTCGCGCATCGACGGCGGGCTACTTCGAGATGATGCAGACACTCGCCGCAGTGTGCATCACGTGGGGCTTTTTCCACGCGACGCTCCAACCGCACCAGGTGCTTTGGGGGCTCGTCCTCGTCGCGGCCGTGGCAATGGTCCAGCGCGTCCAACAGATTCAACCCAGACCTGGCTGATTGATACCTAGTGTGGTTGCCTAGTGTGGTTGGATAGCTGGCGCACGCCTCGGCTGGAATTTCTGAAAGCTGGCTGCTGCTTACGTTTTGGCGACGGATTTCCGCGCTCGAGGCTTCGCAGCGCGTGGCGACTTTTCGGCGAACTCGAAACCGACTTTGCCATCATCTAGTTTCAAGTACGCGGAAAACGGGCGGCCTCTTTTCGAGATAAATCTCGGAAGGAGGTCTGTCTTGCCCGTCGACATCAGTTTTTGCGCTTGTTCTTTCGGAATAGGGCGCTGCAAAATCGTTTTGCTTACGCGGAATGTACATTTTCTTGGGGCGGTGGCGGCACGCTCGCAAACGTAGGCATTTTCCAGTTCGTAAACCTGGCCCTCCTTACAAACCGGACAAATTCCGATGGATTCATGCCGGGAGGTGTCTATCTTTTGCGGCGCGCCATTTCCGTCCGCGCCAAAATCAAATTCCGGTTTTTTGTCTTCGCCGAGTTTCACTGCAGCTTCGAACGGACGTCCCATCTTGCTGCGGAATCCTTGCAGCGGCCCCACGCGTTCTTTCGTTAACAATTCGCGGACTTCCTCCGGCTCGAATTGGCGTGAGGCCATAGTCTTCCACATGAGCCAGTCGCAATTTTGACACCGGAACGTTTTGTAATCTTCTTTGATCGGGCCACTGCCGCAGTTAGGGCATTTGGCGTCGATGACAGCGTACTCGCCTTCGATGGTTTCGCCACGGAAGTTGCGGACCTTCTCCACGATCTCGCGTGTTAACCCGCGAATGTCCTCCATGAAATGGCGACGGTCGAGCTTCCCGTGCGCCATTTGTTTGAGACGAAATTCCCATTCACCGGTCAATTCCGGCGTGCACAGAACGTCTGTGTGCAAATTTCGCAGCAGCGTGATGAGCGATAATCCTTTCGCCGTGACGACGAGCTCCTTTCCCTTACGCTCTACGTATCCGTCAAAAATCAGGCCTTCGATAATTTGGGCGCGCGTGGCTGGCGTGCCTAAGCCGCGGTCGCTCATCGCCTCGCGCAACTCTTCGTCTTCAACCAGCTTGCCAGCGCCTTCCATCGCCGAAAGCAACGTTGCTTCGCTAAAGCGTGCGGGCGGCTTGGTCTCATTTTCCTTGACCTCAATCGCAAGCACGTTTGCCCGTTCGTTAGGCGCAATCGGAACAATCGATTGTTCGTCCTCGCCGGCCGCTTCTTTCCCATAGACCGCTTTCCAGCCAGGATCGACAATGATTCTTCCGTCCGTCTTGAACGGCTCGCCTTCCACCCGAGTGATGCGCGTGGTCACTTCAAATTGCGCGGCCGGATAAAAGACCGCGATGGTGCGGCGCGCGACCATGTCGAAAATTTTGCGCTCGAGATCATCGAGATGCGCGGGCGATGTGCCCGTGGGGATGATGGCGTGGTGATCGCTCACCTTGGCGTTGTTGAAGACGCGCTTCGTCGGCTTGATCCATTCGTTGCGGAGCGCTTTCTCGGCGTGAGTGGCCAGCGCCTGGTCGGTGAAGCTGGACATGACCTTGCGAACTTGGCCAAGATTATCTTCCGGCAGATAACGCGAATCGGTGCGCGGATAGGTCAGCACCTTATGCTTCTCGTAAAGCGCCTGCGCGATCTGGAGCGTGCGGCGCGCGCTTAAACTGAAGCGGCCATTGGCTTCGCGCTGCAGTGTTGTCAGGTCGTAGAGCAGCGGCGACGCCTGCGTTGCCGATTTTTTCTCCTCGGTGATCTCGCCCGTTTTGTTGGCGCATTTCGCTTCGATTTCGGCAGCTTTCTCGCGGCTCCAAAGCCGTTCTGCCCGCGCGTCCTCGTCGCCATCACTTTTGAATTTCTCGTCGAACCAGCGGCCGCGATAGCTCTCCGCCTTCACCCCCAAGTCCGCGTGAACCTCGAAATACGGACGCGGCTTGAAGGAGCGAATTTTTTCTTCCCGACCCGCCAGGATCGCAAGCGTAGGCGTCTGCACCCGGCCGGCGGCGGTCTTTTGAAAACCGCCGCTGCGCGAATTAAATGAAGTAAGCGCGCGGGTTGCATTGATGCCGACCAGCCAATCGCTTTCCGCGCGCGAAGTCGCGGCATCGGCCAGCGGCTGCATTTCCTGCTCGGAACGCAGATGCTCGAAGCCCGCGCGAATCGCCTCCGGTGTCATCGATTGCAGCCAAAGCCGCCGCGTCGGTTTCTTCGCGCCTGTCCACCGCAACGTGTTACGGAAAATGAGCTCGCCTTCGCGCCCGGCATCACAAGCGTTAATGATCTCGGTCACATCGGGCCGCTTGATCAAACGCTTAAGCACCTGCAGCCGCGATTTTGTCTTCTCTTTCGGGATGAGATCGAAATGGTCCGGCAACACCGGGAGATTTTCGATATTCCATTTCCCGCGTCTCACTTCTGCGCCTTCCGGTGGAACCATCTCGACCAAATGACCAATCGCCGAGGAGATCACATATTGATCGTTCTCGAAGAAATCTTTCTCGTGCTTGAACTTGCCTAAGACGCGGGCGAGGTCGCGCGCGACACTAGGTTTCTCGGCAATGACAAGAGATTTGGACATTTAAAGCTGCAACCGAAGCTTAGCTTTGCGGTAATTGCAATCGGCAAAAGATGGACGAGGTGCCTAGCCCAGCTTCACAAAGTATTTCCCGGGCAATTGCTTAACGAGCCGCTTTAGTTCAAGGCTGAGGAGAGTAGAAGAGACGATTGCGCTTGGCAAATCGCATCTGGTGGCGATTTGGTCGATGGGCGTTTCGGACGAATCAATTGCCTCATAAACGCGACGCTCATCCTCAGAGAGCGGTGGTAAAGGACGCGCTGCGGCTTCCGGCGACGGCTTTGTCTCGGGAAGAAGAATTTGCAGGTCCTCGAGAATGTCACTTGCGCTCATGACGAGCTTGGCGCCTTGCTGAATCAGCCGATTGGATCCCATCGCACTCGGCGCGTTAATCTGTCCAGGAACAGCATAAACGAAGCGGCCCTGCTCAATCGCCTGTGACGCAGTAATCAGCGCCCCACTGTTCAAACCGGCTTCGACAACAAGAATGCCGTGACTCCAGCCACTAATGATCCGATTACGCATCGGAAATGTTTGTCGGTCGGGTTTAATTTCCATTGAGAACTCGGACACGATCGCACCGTTGCCGGCCATAATCTTTTCGGCCAGCCCCCGGTTTTCAGGCGGATAAATTTCCAGCAATCCAGCCCCGATCACGGCAATTGTTCGACCTTTCGCGGCAAGCGCGCCTTGGTGCGCGCACGTGTCGATCCCGCGCGCCAGGCCGCTGATCACGGTCAAACCAGTATAGGCTATTTGATAGGCGAGTTTTTTAGCGGCCTCAGTTCCGTAATGGGTGGTGCGGCGCGCGCCGATAATGCCAATCGCGTGATTGTCGCGCTCTTGAAGATCACCCCAAACGTAAAGCACGATGGGCGGAGCGTGAATTTCCCGGAGCGACTTTGGATACGACGGTGATTCTTGGGTGATGACGGTCGCGCCGAAATCGCGAATGCGATTTAGCTCGGCTGCAAGATCGAGAGTCGATTGCCAAGCTGCAATTTGATCGGCAACTTCACCTCCGATTCCCTCCACGGCGCGAAGCTCGCCGCGTTTCGCGGTCAGCACGCGCTCTGGAGTTCCAAAAACTTGTAGCAATTTGCGCAGCCGGACCGGCCCGACAGTTGGCAACATGTTGAGCGCAATGGAAGCTTCGGTCGTATTCATCGATTAGCAGGATTTCGGTAGGTAGGGCGATGCCCTGCGGAGCGGTAGAAAATTTGTCGGCTCGACAGAGTGTCGCCTACCATTATTCGTGCGCACTCGCACGACCTTGCGACTCAAAACGGAATTTCGTCGTCGTCTGGCTGCGGCGCAGACGCTTTTGGCGGGGGTGTGCTCGATTTGCCGGCGGCGCGCGATGTTCGATCTTCCTCGCCCTGTTCACCCGGGCCAGCGGTGGCACCAGCGGCCCGTGCACCGATGAGCTGCATAGTTTCCCCAATCACCTTCAGCTTCGAGCGTTTCTGTCCTGATTGTTTATCTTCCCAAGAGTCGAGCTGGAGCCTGCCTTCGATAAAAACTGGCCGGCCCTTTTTCAGATACTCTCCGGCAACCTCTGCAGTGCGTCCCCAAAAAGTGACATCTACAAAGGTCGCTTCTTCGCGCTTCTCTCCACTGTCGGTGGTGTAAACGCGATTAACAGCGATACCGAGATCGCATACCGCACTCCCTTTCGGCGTGTAACGCACCTCTGGGTCGCGCGTCAGATTTCCAAGCAATATGACTTTATTGAAGCTGGCCATGCGCCGGTTATAGCCAAACTACTTCGCTTTCGCCAACTTTTTCGGTGCCTTCTCCTTCTTTTCCGGGAGGCGCTGGTAGTTTTGACGATAGACTTCCGGATCAAGTTTAAATTTGGAACGCAACTTCGTAATGAGCTGCGGATCGGCGTAAAAAACAAAGTTCACATAAGACCCGGAATCAAGCGTCCCGGCCACATAGGAAAACTGGCGCTTATCCATTTTTTGTACCTGCTCGATCTCCGCGCCTTCTTTTTGAAATTCAGATTCCAATCGATCGACAATATCTTTGACGGTGTCTTCTTTGCCCTGCGTATTGAGCACGAGCAACGCCTCGTAACGATTCTTCATGATTCTTCGGTTTTGTTGAAACTGTTCATCGCGGAAACGA
>Ga0209474_10001211_pt1 | contig 25971 bp, 32 predicted proteins | sample GraSoiAngelo_145_FD_185902 | JGI IMG/M metagenome (GOLD analysis project Ga0209474, IMG submission 185902) | Grasslands soil microbial communities from the Angelo Coastal Reserve, California, USA - 14_1009_05_20cm (SPAdes) (version 2) | ecosystem: Environmental > Terrestrial > Soil > Grasslands...
GAGCAGCGCGCGGTTGAGCGCGCGCTCGCTCAGTACCTGCGCGCCCAGATCAGGCTCCACTCCATGGAGTAATCGACGCGACGCCCTGGCGCGGCGGCCGCCTCACGCTCCAGCCGGCGAAGGCCGGCCCGGTATTCCGCTTCGCTGATGTGGTCGAACGTCGAGAGGTAGCGTTCCCCGACTGCGCCGGCCAGCCAGGCCAGCGTGGGGCTGCGGCGGACCCGAAACTGCTCGGCCGCGACGCGGGGAAAGCCCGCTCGGGCCAGCAGCGACATCCACCGCTCGGGTGGCGGGAACCGTGCGGCGTCGATGGCCCGGAAGCTGGGAAACCAGGCATTGAGCGGAAAGGTTTGCACGTGCTCAGGGGTGGCCGTCCAGATCGCGGCGTGGCCGCCGGGCCGCAGGACCCGGTGCAGCTCGGCGGCCGCCAGCGCCTTGTCTGGGAAGTGGTGGAAGGCCAGCGAGGCAAAGGCCAGGTCGGCGCTGCCGCTCTTCAGGGGCAGCGCCTCGGCGACGCCGCGGACGACGCGCAGGCCGCGCGCCTGGCGCAGCATGGGCAGCGCGGGGTCCACGCCGAGCGTGCGGCAGCCGCGGAATTCCCTCAGCAGGCGCCCGGTGCCGCAGCCGATCTCGACGACCAAGCCGCCCGCCGGCACCGGGCAGCGCTCGAGAGTCAGCCGTAGGCGGCGGCGATCGCCCGAACGCAGCGGCCGGTAGCGCGCGTAGACGGGTGCGCGTTCAAAGAGCGAGGGCGAGCTGCTCACTGGCGGCCAGCGCGTGTGCCCTGACGCCCCGCTTGCGCAGGTGCCGGGCCAGCTCTTCGGTGAAGCCGTGCACCGTGTAGACCTTCTCCGCCCCCGAGCGGTCGATCACCGCCAGCAGCTCGTCGAAGTCGCAGTGGTCGGAGTAGGGGAAGGCGAAGTCGGCGCCGAAGAGCCGCCAGAAGCTGGGTTCCTGGGCCCAGCCCGAGACCAGGGCCGTGCGATGCCGTGGAAGGCGCCGGACCGCATCCTTGCCGCTGGGCGGCGCCACCACCACCCGGCGGCCGGGCCGCTGGGGATCGAGCTCCGACCAGGGGGGCAGGCTGGCGCCGGCACGCTCGTAGGCGCGGGCCGGCTCAACGCAGCGCTCCTCGAGGGCGAACTCGAAGCCGTAAGGCGCCAGGGCCAGCATCACCTCCTGGGCCTTGCCCAAGGCGTGAGTCAGCAGCACCGGGACCACGTTCGCGTCCAGCGCCCGGCGGCAGAACAGGGCCAGCGTCTCCACGACGGAATCCGGGTCCGGAAACCGGAAATGGGGCTTGCCGTAGGTGCTCTCCAGGACCAGGACCTCGGCCTTGGGCACGGCGGTGTCGGGCCGGCCCCAACCGCGGCGGAGCTTGATGTCCCCGGTGTACAGGAGCCGCACGCCGCGGTGTTCGAAAAGCACCTGGGCCGACCCGAGCATGTGGCCCGCGTCGTACAGCGTCACTCTCGCGTCGCCGAGGGGCACGGTCTGGCCCAAGCCGACCAGCCGCGCACCTCGTGGCTTGCGGGGACCGGGCGAGAGCTCGAGTGTTTCGCTGGTGAGCAGTGCGTGGCGATGCCGGCGGGCGTGGTCGGAGTGGGCGTGGGAGACGAAGGCGACCTCCCGGATGGTCTGGGGATCGAACCAAAGGTCGTGCCCGACCAGGCTGATCCCACGATCCCAGGTCACGTGATGGGTCACGGCAGCGCCTCGTTGGGGATGCCGATGTCGGCGATCTCGACATGTCCGGCGAACGCGGGACCGTCGCCCTGCTGGAGGCCGACCTTGAGGAAGCCGAGCGTGACCGTGACCCGGGCGCGGATACAGGGATCGTAGGCGCGGCCGCTGTCGGCATCCAGCCCCGAAGGCAGGTCGGCGGACACAATCTCGACGCCGGCCGCGTTGGCGGCGCGGATCCATTCCGCGTATGTGCCCTCGGGTGGACGGCTGAGGCCGGTGCCCAGCAGCGCGTCCAGGATCACCTCGGCGCCGGCCAGGCGTGGCTCGTTTTCGATGCTTAGGCCGAGCCGCTCGAGCACCTCCGCCTCGCCGGCCGCGGGGCCCTTGAGGCGGTTGCGGTCGACGCAGGCGACGGCGTGCAGGCGGCCCCAGCGGTGTAGATGGCGGGCCGCGGCCAGGCCGTCGCCGCCGTTGTTGCCGGTCCCGCAGAGCACCGTGGTCTGGCCGCGGCAGTGGCGGGCCAGCTCCCAACCCGCCGCCTCCATCAGCCATTCCACCGGTAAGTGGAAGCGCTCGGCGCAGACCCGGTCGACCTCGCGCGCCTGCGCGCTAGTCAGGCTGGGGGCGTTCCACAACGAAAGAGCAGTGCGGGTCGTGCCGGTGGATGCTGTTTGACTGCGAGACCGAGGCGCCCAGCAGGTTGTTGAGGAGGTGGGGCGTGATCGTGCACACCTGCGGGAACTTGAGGGCGGTGTTCCGGAAGGGGCAGTTGTGGATGGTCACCCGCACGCAGCCGTCGCCCAGGTCCTCATGGTCGGCCAGTGTGCCTGCCCGGCCGATCCAGGTGACCACCCGCTCCAGCTTCTGGTCGAAGTCGAGGCCCTCCAGGTCCGGTTCCATGGCCGTGGCGTGGCGGAGCGCGACCCTGCGGAAGACCTCGTCCAGGGCTTCGGGCCCGCCCATCTCCTGCAGCTCGGTGAGGACCATGGTCGCGAGCTGGCCGTAGCGCTTGGGGAACGCCGCGTCGGCGCGATCGGTAAGAGAGAAAAGGAGGGAGGGGCGACCACGTTTGTGGCGGACCGGCTCGGAGCGCACATAGCCGTCGCGCTCGAGGTTGGTCAGGTGCTGGCGGACGGCGTTGGGAGTGATGCCCAGCTCGGTGCTGATGGTCTCGGCGCTGGCCGCCTGGCGCCGCCGCAGGAGTTCGAGGATCTCCATGCGGGTCGAGCGGCCGGCGATCAGGGAGGACATCTGGGCCTGGCTCGCGGCGAGCTTAGCACAGGGGCGAACACCTCTTGGTTATTTTTTCAAGTCCATCCTTGACAAATTCCCGATGCGTTTTAGAATGGCAGCGTCCCGGCTTAGCGAAGGGGAGTGCTTCAGATGATTGAAGAAGCGTGCGTGGCGATTGATGACCTGTCCGAGCGGGAGCGCAAGCACCGCGAGCTCAAGTACGCCCGCCGCAACAAGATGCGCTACATCGACCGGCTCCTGAACGAGCTGGAGATGCTGAACCTGGCCGAGCAGGTCGAGATCCCGGGGGCCCTGGTGGTCGCCGTGGACCAGCTCCTGGAGGACTCCGAGGTGGAGACCGAGCTGCGCCCGAACACCGTGGTCACGGCCATGGACCTGCTCTACGAGATCCAGGACAGCCTGATGTACAACCAGATCGAGGACGAGTAGCCGGACCGGCTGTCTCTCTGGGTCGAGCGCCGGCGCCGGAACTGTTCTGAGCGCCGAAAAGCGTTCCGCCGCCGGCGCTCGGCTTTGGCTCTCGGCTCTGCTCGCTTTCCTGGTGACGCGCGCGGGCTACGTGGCGATCACTTTGGCCGTCGGACTCGCCCACGGCCGCCACGATCCTGCGGCCCTGCTCGACAGCTGGCGGCAGTGGGACACCGGGTGGTACCTGGACATCTCGCGCCGCGGCTATTTCGATCCCGCGACCGCGGTCTTCTTTCCGCTTTACCCGGCGGCCATAGCCGGCATCGCGGCGGTCCTGGGCGAGCCTTCTCGGCTGGCCGCAGCCTTGGTACTGGCCAATGGGGGCGCACTGGCGGCGATCGTGGGGATGGTGGCCCTGGGTGTCCAGGAAGTTGGAGAGGCGGCGGGCCGGCTCAGCGTGCTCCTGTTCCTGTCCTACCCCTTCGCCTTCTACCTGGCCGCCGCTTACACCGAGGGGCCTTTCATAGCGTTCGCAGTTTGGTCAGTGGTCATGGCCCGGCGCGGCCGTTGGGGACCGGCCGCCGGCCTGGCCTTCCTGGCCGGGCTGACGCGGGTCACGGCCATCATCCTGATCCTGCCCCTGGTCTGGGAGCTCGGCCGCCAGCGCGGTTGGTGGAACCCCTGGCTGGCGCCACTCGCCGGAGCGGTACCGGCGGCCGTGCTTCTCTTCATGGCATACCTCTGGCGGCGCTTCGGCGATCCCCTGCTGTTCTTGAAGGAGCAGTCCCTGGCGTGGCACCGCCACCCGGTTGACATCTTCACGGTGCTGCCGCGGGCGGCGGCGCGCATCCTCCGGCTGCCGCTCCTCGACGAGACGCGCTGGGTGCAGACGGCGGAGGTCACAGCCGTCCTGCTCTTCGCCGCGCTGACCGTGATCGCCGTGAGGCGGCAGCCGCTCAGCTTCACCCTTTTCATGGTGGGCCTGCTTTATCTGAGCGTCGCCTCGCCGATCACGACGGGACCGTACTACCTGCAGAGCGCCGGCCGCTTCCTGCTTGCGGCCGTCCCCGGCTTCCTCTACGCCGCGCGTTTGCTGGCCGGCCGGCGGTACCTGGAGCTGCCGGTGCTGGCGGCCGGCTCAGGACTGCAGGCTTTTTTCGTTGGGCTCTTCCTGAACGGGCACGTGATCGAGTAGGCGGGTGGCCTGCGGGTAGGGAAAGATGTCGATGATCTCGCCCTGCTGGATCTGGGACTGCATCTGGTGCCAGAAGTCGACCGTGTAGAGGTCGCCGTGCACCTCGTCCATCACCTTCTGGTGCTCCGGCGGCAGGCCCATGAAGCGCGGGAACTCCTCCGGGAACACGTCACGCGGACCGACGCCGAACCACGCCTCTGAATCGAAGTCGTCGTCGTCGTGCTGCGCCGCGGGCATGTCGCGAAACGTGAAATCGGTGAGCAGGCCCAGCTCGTCGTAGTCGTAGCAGACGACGCGGCCGTTGCGGGTCACGCCGAAGTTCTTGGGCAGCAGCTCGCCGGGAAAGATGCCGTTGGCCGCAAGATCCTTCACGGCCTGCCCGAAGTCGACGACCGCGGCGCGCGCGGCTTCGGGTTCGGCGAAACCGAGATAGACATCGAGCGGCGCGACGCGCCGCTCCACGTACGCGTGATGCACCACGATCTCGGCGTCGCCAACGCTGACGGTCTTGTCGGCGTCGTGCGCGAACTCCATGATCAAGTCTTCGCCGAAGCGCGCGCGCTCGAACTTCAAGTGCTCGAATTCCTGCGCCTCCACCAGGCGGCCGGCGCGGTCATGCCGGAAGACGAGCTGATAGTTGTTGCGCACCGCCAGCGGCGTCACCGGCTTGATCGCGGGGATATGGTCGCGGATCAGCTTGAAGACCACGTCGTATCCGGTCATCGTGAACACCACCATCACCATGCCGGGCACCCCGGGCGCCACCTCGAAGCGGCTGTCGCTTTCGCGCAGGTGCCGCAGCAGGTCGCGGTAGAGCTCGGTCTTACCGTGCTTGTGGTAGCCGAGCGCGATGTACAGCTCGGCCACGGGCTTGCGTGGCAGGAGCCGCTTCAAGTAGCGCACGACCTGGTAAGGCGGATCCAGGTCGACGTGGAAATGCGAGCGCGTGAAGCTGAAGAGAACGCTCACGTGGTCGACGTCGGTCAGCACGGCGTCGATCCGCAGTCCGCGCTCGGTGTTGAGCACGGCCAGCACCAGAGGTCGATGGCCCGCCTCGGCGATCAGTCTTCCAACCAGGTAGGCGCCCTTGCGGCGGAAGAACGGCGCGGCCATCATCTCGGCGCCCCGCAGAGTGCCCTCTGCGGCGCCCAGCTCTGCCAGCTGCCGCCGCAGAGAGGCGGTGGCCAGGCGGACGTCCCGCGCCCGGTCTTCCCAGGCGGCCGCGAACCAGTTGTCGCCGAGGATCGCGCCGATCACCGCCTCCAGGTCCTGGCCCGCGTACTGGCGGCACAACGATTCCGGCGGCTCCGGCGTGGGCGGGTCGAAATCGGAGTCGATGAACTCGATGTCCGGCTCCACGCCCGCGGTGGCGAAGATGCGGCGGGTCACCGAGTTGAGGAAGGTCTCCGCGATCTCCCAATCCGGACGGCCCGCGATCAGGCTGGAGTAGCTGCCCTTCACCGCCGCCCAGATCTCCGTCTCACGCAGATGGGTCCAAAGCAGGCGCCGCACCTCGTTCTCGACCTCGTGCACGACCTCGCCGTAGAGGTCCAGCCGGTCGGTCGCATCATTGAGCGTGCCCTTCCAGTCGCGGCGGTCGAAGCGGCCTCCCGCGCGGCGCGTGACCTCCGCGAAACGCTTGCGGTAACGCTCGAAGCCGTCCAGGATGGCGGCCGCGGCCGGGCCGGCGTCCTCACTCGGGCGCCGGGCCGCGGGGAGCGACATCCGGTGATCTTCCCTTATCCGCTTGACGACAGGGTCCAGTTCGTCACAATGTCCCGGGTCCCCCCGGGCCAAATACGAACCGGAGGTCAGGATGGCAGGCGGAGCGGACAGCGTTCGGGAAATCGAAAGCGAGGAGCCTCCAGGCCCACAACCGTTCCGTTACCCGCCAGCCCAACCCTTCACCGAGCCCGACTGGCGCCGGCTGCCCGGATTTCGCAACGTCACTTCCGCCGAGTGGGAGAGCGCGCGCTGGCAGCGCCTGCACAGCATCCGGGACGTACGCGGCCTGCGCGAAGTTTTCGGCACGCGCTTGAGCGACGACCTGGCCGAGGACATCGCTCAGGACGCGCTGCAGCGCGCGACCATGACCATGCTGGTCCCGCCGCAGATGCTCAACACCATGGACGAGCGCGACCTGCGCGCCGACCCGGTGCGCCGCTACATGCTGCCCGCGGTGTCCGAGCGCTGCGCTGAGTTTCCCAGCCATCCCTACGCCATGCGCGACAGCCTGCACGAAGCGGAGATGTGGGCGGTCGAAGGTTTGACGCACCGTTATCCGACGAAGGTGCTGGCCGAGGTGGTCGCCACCTGTCCGCAGTACTGCGGTCACTGCACACGCATGGACCTCGTCGGGCCCAGCACGGCGCAGGTGGACAAGTACGCGTTCCGCACGCGCTGGGCGGAGCGTGAGCTGGCGATTCTCGATTACCTGCGCGACACACCGAGCGTGCGCGACGTCGTGGTGTCCGGCGGCGACATCGCCAACGTGCCCATCGCGCGCCTGGAAGCGTTCGTGATGGCGCTGATGGACATCGAGCACATCCGCGACATCCGGCTGGCGTCGAAGAGCCTGGTGGCGCTTCCGCAGCATTTCCTGCAGCAGGACGTGCTGGAGGCGCTGGCGCGCATGGGCCGGCGCGCGCGCCGGCGCGGCGTCGACCTCGCGCTGCACACGCACGCCAATCACGCCAGCCAGGTGACGCCGCTGGTCGCGCGCGCGACCGCGTACGTGCTCGAATTCGACTTTCGCGACGTACGCAACCAGGCCGTGCTGCTGCGCGGCGTCAACGCCACCCCGGAAGACCTGCTGGCGCTGTGCTTCCGGCTGCTCGACGGCGCGCGCATCACGCCTTACTACGCGTACATGTGCGACATGGTCCCCAACACCGAGCACTGGCGCACTCCGTTGTGGGAAGCGCAGCAGCTGCAGAGCGGGATCATGGGCTACCTGCCCGGCTACGCGACGCCGCGCGTGGTCTGCGACGTGCCCATGTTGGGCAAGGTCTGGGTGCACCAGGTCAGCGACTACGACCGCGAGCTGGGCATCAGCCAGTGGACGAAGAACTACCTGACCCCGCTCGACGCCCGCTCCTCTGACGCTCTCGACCGCCGCTTCCGTTACTACGACCCCATACACACGCTGCCGGAGTCCGGGCAGGCGTGGTGGCGGCGTGCCGACCGGCGTGAACTAGTTTCGCGCTGACCTTGGACATCGGGATCGCCTACGACCTGGTCAGCGATTTCGACCGCCAGCCGGGCGAACCCGCCGACAGCCTTGCCGAGTACGACTCCGAGGAGACCGTCGCCGCCCTCGAGGCCGCCCTGCGCGGCGCCGGGCATCGGGCGCGGCGGCTGGGCGGCGGCCGCCACTTCCTGGATGCGATGCTGGCCGGCCCGCCCGATCTGGTCTTCAACCTGGCCGAGGGGCGCGGCGGCCGCGCCCGCGAGGCCCAGGTGCCGGCGGTTTGCGAGATGCTGGGCGTCCCCTGCACACACAGCGACGCGCTGACCATGGCGGTGACGCTCGACAAGGCCGCCGCCAAGCGGCTGGTGCGCAGCGCCGGCGTACCCACGCCGGATTTCGAAGTGCTGGACGCACCCGGTCCGGTCGGGCTCGAGTTTCCGGTGGTGGCCAAGCCGGTGCACGAGGGGTCGAGCATGGGCATCGGCGCCCGCTCCCTGGTCCGGCGTCCGGCCGACCTGCCGGAGGTGGTCACTGAGCTGCGGGAGCGTTACCGGCAGCCGGTCCTGGTCGAGGAGTTCTGCCCCGGCGCCGAGCTGACGGTGGGCATCTTCGGCACCGGTGAGTGCGCCCGGCCGCTGGCAGTGATGGAGGTGGCGCCCCAGCGCCGGCCGCTGGAGGCATTTCTGTACTCGGGCCAGGTCAAGCACGACTGGGAAGTCGAGGTCACGTACCACGTGCCGCCACGAGCCGCACCGGCGATCGCCGCCCGGGCCGAGGAGGTGGCGCTGGCCGCCTACCGCGCCCTGGGCTGCCAGGACGTGGCCCGGATCGACCTCCGCGTCGACCGCCGGGGGGAGCCCGCCTTTCTGGAGGCCAATCCGCTGCCGGGCCTGCACCCGGTGGTGTCCGACCTGGCCATGATGGCGCGACCCCTGGGCATCGGCTACGACGATCTGGTCCTGCGCATCCTGGCCTGCGCCCGGGAGCGGCTCGATGTCTGAATCAGCCCCGCTGGTCGGCATCCTCTACAACGACGACCAGACCCTGGTCGCGGGGGAGGAGCGCGACCGCCTGGCCGTGGAAGGCGTCGACGCGGTAGCTGCCACCGTCGCCGATGCCGTACGCGCGGCCGGCTGGTCCGAATGGCGGCTGGCGGTCGGCCGCGACCTGCAGCCGGTCATCGACCGACTGCGCGAGCAGCGCCCGGACGTCGTCTTCAACCTGGTCGAATCGATCGGCGGCCAGCCGCGCCTGGAGGCCGCCATGGCCTGGGTGCTGGAGTGGCTGGAGCTGCCCTATACCGGCAGCCCCCCGGAGGCCATGAGCGCCGGCCTCGACAAGGCGCATGCCAAGGCCCTGCTCCAGGCGGCGGGGGTGCCGGTGCCCGGCGTCGCCTACCCCGCCATCGTCAAGCCGCGCTGCCAGGACGCCAGCCACGGCATCAGCCCTGACAGCGTGGTCCCGGACGCGAACGCGGCGGCGGTGCGCATCGCGTACGTGCGCGCCCGCTACCTCCAGGACGCGGTGGTCGAGGAGTTCATCGAGGGCCGCGAGTTCAACCTCTCGCTCCTCGGGACAACTGACAAACCGCTGCTGCTGCCGCCGTCGGAGATCGACTTCAGTGAGTTCGCGCCCGGCCGCCCGCGGGTGGTCGGTTTCGAGGCGAAGTGGAGCGAGGACAGCCCCGAGTACCGCGGCACCGCCCCCTTCTTCCCCGACCTGCCGCCCGAGCTGCTGGAGACGCTGCGAGGAGTGGCCACGGCCGCCTACTCGGCGATCGGCCTGCGCGACTACGGCCGGGTCGACCTGCGCCTGCACGCGCAGCGTGGGCCGTTTGTGGTCGACGTCAACCCCAACCCCGACCTCAGCACCGATGCCGGTGTGGCCCGGGCGGCGGCCCAAGCTGGCCGGTCCTACGCCGAGCTGGTCCAGCAGATCGTGCGTATGGCGCTGGCCCGGGCCGGCGTCGCGAGCGCGGCGTGAGCCGCCTCGACGCCTGGCTGGAGGGCGAGTGGCGGGCCTGGGGCGTGCGACTGTCCGAGTCCGAGCACAAGACCTGGCGAGCGGTGCTGGAGCGGGGCAGCCTCCTCGCCACCGAGGAGGCGGGCCGGATGGTGGCCGGCCTGGCGCACGTCCCGGCGAGCCTGACCGTGCCCGGATCCGAGGTGCCTACTTCGATCCTGGCCTCGGCCTGGGTGGAGCCCACGCGACGGGGCCGGGGCCTGCTGCGGGGCCTGGTGCGGGAGTACCTGGACGATCTCCACGCGGACGGCGTGGCGGTGGCCGTTCTGCAACCGGCCGAGTCCGGCATCTATCGAGCGTTCGGCTATGGCATGGGCGTTGAGGTGGTCACGGCCCGGCTGCCGGCGCGCGCCGGTGGCTTCAGCGGTGAAGGTGCGCTGGAGCTGGTTCGCTGGCCCGAGGGGCGGGCGGCGATGGCCGCGATCTACGAGCGGGCTCGCAGCGCATTCCCCGGGATGCTGGCGCGCGACGCCGCCTGGTGGGACTACTCGTACCATCGAGCGGCCGAGCTGCCGATCTTCATCGCCATTCACAAGGACGGCTTCGCCGCCTACAGCGTGGAGCAGCGATGGCGGGACGGCTCGCCGGAGGACCTGGTCACCGTGCACGAGCTGATCGCAGGCACTCCCGAGGCCTACGCGGCCCTCTGGCGGCACTGCCTCGACCTGGCGCTGGCCGGGCGGGTGATCGCCTACTGCCGGCCACTCGAGGAACCGCTTCTGCATCTACTGGCGGATCCCCGGCGGCTGCGCCGGCGACCCGTGGACGGCCTGCACGTGCGCTTGGTGGACGTGGGCGCCGCGCTCGCCGCGCGGCGCTACGGAGCCGGCGACGGCGTGGTGCTGGAGGTGGAGGACGAGTTCTGCGGCTGGAACCGCGGCCGCTTTCGAGTCGAAGCCGGCGGCTCCGCACCGACTCGGGGGCCCGCCGACCTCGCGCTCGACGCCGGCGCCCTGGGCGCCGCCTACCTGGGCGGCATCAGCCTGGATTCACTCTGGCGCGCCGGGCGGGTACGGGAATGCCGTCCGGGCGGCGTTAAGCGAGCCGACATGCTGTTCGCCTGGTCGCCACGCCCGTGGCTTTCCTGGAGTTACTGAGTTGGGCTTCATCCGCGGCCTGGCCGTGATCGCGCTGCTCTTGGGCGTGGTCTGGGCGGCCTGGTGGATCGCCTGGTACGTCGGCGGCCAGACCGCCGGGACCACCCTGCCGCCGCCGCCCGGCATCTCGAGCGGGAGCTAGGCCTCAGGCGTCGACCCGGCGCCGACACCACTCGTAGAGGGCGTCGTAGAGCGGCGCCTCGGCCTCCAGCTTCTCGAGGTCACGAGCGCCGTAGAGAGCCGAGAAACCGTGCGCGATGGCCATCAGGCCGCGGCCCTCGGGGACGGTGTCGAGGTCGGCCGCGATGTCGGCCGCGTGCACGATCAGGCCGAGGGTCTGCAGGGCCGGGTCGGTGAGGTTGTACTCGCGCAGGATCGACTCGAAGCTGCAGCGTCCATCGACGTGGCCCAGCTTGGCGCCCGGCACATCAAACGGGATGGCGCTCTCGCGCTCGGCCACGGCCGCGACCTGCTCGGCGGGGACGTACAGGAATTCGGCCTCGGGATCGACGAAACGGCGGATCAGCCAGGGGCATGCGATTCGATCGACCTTGGCATCGGCCCGCGTGACCCACTTCACGACCCGCCACCCCCAGCGTGTGCCAGCTCGACCTTGCGCTCGACCGGCGCCGCCTCGCGTTCCCGCAGCCGGGCCAGGAACGGCTCGCTGGGCAGGAGCAGAGCGACAGGAATGGTGATCAGCACCACCAGCACCTGGCTGAAGAGCGCGGCCTGGATGCCGAAGCGGTCGGCGATGGCGCCGGTCACCGGCACCCCGATGGCGCCGGTCACGAAGCCCAGGCCCATGATCAGGCCGCTGGCCAGGCCCGCCCGGGCCGACAGCAGCTCCTGGGCCAGGACCAGCATCAGCGGCGCCGTCGAGGCCGCCAGGCTGCCCACCAGAACCGCCCACAGGAAGCCCTGCACTCCGGGGAAGGCCGCGAACAGCCACACCGCGGGGACGCTCATCACCATCGTGCCCACGATCACCGCGCGCCGGCCGTAGCGGTCGGCCAGCGCCCCGGTGCCCACGGCGCCCATGGCGCTGGCCAGGATGATGGTGGTGGCCAGCGGCCCGTAGAACCAGGGCTGGTAGCCGAGGTGCTGGTACCAGGTCGGCGTGAAGGCCTGGAGGGCGACCGTGGTCCAGCTGCGCGATGCCATCACGCCCACGGTCGCCGCCAGCGGGATCAGGGGCAGGGCGCCGGCGGCTGCCACCCGCCGGCGGGGGCCTCGCGGCACCGCGTAGGCCCGGCTGCGCATCGCCAGCACCAGGTAGGCGGCGATCAGCACGCCCGGCAGCAGCATCAAAGCGGTCCCCTTGATTCCGGCCAGTCCGAACACCGCTACGCCGATCAGAGGCCCGGCGGCCAGACCGAGCGTGCCGGCGGTGACGTACAGGGACATCGCCATGTTCAGCCCCCGCGGCGGCAGCAGGGAGCGCACGGTCACCGCCCCCAATGGGTGGAAGGTGCCCGACCCGATGCCGGAGAGCAGCGCGATGCCGACCAGGATCGGGAAGCTGGGCGCGAAGCCGGCGGCCGCGAAGCTGATTGCCGTCCAGGCCAGGGCCAGGCCGGTGAAGCGGGTGCCCCAGCGGTCGGCCACCAACCCGAACACGGGCTGGGACACGGCGCCCATGCCCGTGTAGGCGAGGGTGACCAGCCCCACCGTGCGCAGGTTGAGGTCGAAGCGATGGATGAGGAGCGGAAACATGACCGGCAGCAGGCCGACGTAGCTGTCGACCATGAAGTGGCCGAGCGCCAGCGTCAGCAGCCGGCCGTTGCGGAAAAACTCCTTCAGGACGTCCAAACGGCGTCCGCTTGCATGTGCACCACCCGGCTGCCCGGTCGCAGCCGGGCCCGGCCCCCCGCGAGGAGCCGGCGCAGCACCGCGGCGCCCAGCGCTCCGCCCAGGTGGTGCCGGCGCTCGGTCCAGTCCAGACAGCCCACCGCGAATGCGCGCCGGGCTCGGCGGGCTTCGGCCACGTCGACGCCTTCGGCCGCCAGAGCCGCTTCCCCGGCCGGCGTCAGCTCGAAGCGCTCGCCCTCGGCGCGCAGCCAGCCGCGTTCCAGCAGCTCGTCCAGGACCCGCACGCCGGCCACGCCGGCCAGGTGGTCGTAGCACGTACGGGCACGGCGGATGGGCGCGTCGTGCTCGACGGCGGCCGCGGCCTGGCGGCTGCGCAGCGGCTTGGGCGAGCCGGCCAGCGTGCGCAGCGTGGAGAGCGCCAACGTCGGAGCCTCGCCGCGCAGCGCGTAGACGCGGGAGCGGCCGCGGGCGTGGGCGTCGACCAGTCCCGAGCTTCGCAGCAGCTGGAGGTGGGTGGAGACCCGCGGCTGGTCGAGGCCCAGCCGGCAGGCCAGGTCGCTGACGCTGGCCTCGCCGGAGGTCAGCTCGTCGAGGAGGCGGACACGGGTTTCGTCGCCCAGCACCCGAGCCAGGCCGGCCACGGCGGCTGCGTCTTGCATGCCATATATCTTACGCGGGCGACTTGTCGGTTACCAAACCGCTGCGCGTCGTCAGCAGCTGCTCGGCCTCGGCCGCCACCCGGCGCACTATCTCCGCCGCCGGCTCGATGGCATCGATCAGGCCCGCCACCTGGCCGAAGTTGAGCTCGCCGTTCTCGGCGTCGTCCTCGGCCACCGCCTGGCGCATGCGTGCGGCGATGGCGTTGCGGTGGCGGCGGACCTCGCCTTCGCGGCCGAGCCAGTCCTCCAGCAGCCGGTTGCGGCGCACCCGGTCGAAGGCGCCCGGCCAGAGGTTGCCCTTGGCGATGTCGAGGATGTCGCTCAGCAGCGTGTCGTGGCCGTCCGAGGCCACGATCGCCTGCTTGAAGGATGCGGGCCAGGGCGATTCCGGCGTGGCCAGGAAGCGCGTCCCCATCAGGACGCCCTCGGCGCCGAGCATCAGAGCCGCAGCCAGGCCCGAGCCGTCGGCGATGCCGCCGGCCGCCAGCACCGGCACCGGCGCCACGGCCCGGACCACCATCGGCGTCAGGACCAGCGTCGAGATCAGCGCCACGTGGCCTCCGCCCTCGGTGCCCTGGGCCACGATCACGTCCGCACCGGCTTCGGCCGCGCGCTCCGCCTCGGGCACCCCGTTGACCATGTGCATGACGCGCGAGCCTGCCGAATGCGCGCGCTCGAAGAGCGGGCGCAGGTCGTCCTCGGGCATCGGCCAGGAGGTGGAGAAGACCGGCGGCGCCACCTGCAGCAGGGCCTCGCGCTGCTCGGGTGAGGCCATGAAGAGCAGGAGGTTGACTCCGAACGGCCGGCGCGTCCGCGACCGGATCTCGGCCGCCAGCGAGCCCAGGACTTCGGGCGGCCGGCCGGCGCCGCCCTGCACACCCAGCCCGCCGGCTTCGGAGACCGCGGCCACCAGCTCCGGCGAGGTGCCGGAGCCCATGCCGCCCAGCACCACCGGGTGCTCGATCTCCAACAGGTCGGTGAGCCGGGTCCTAATCGCCACTGACGTTCTTCTCCAGGTAATCCTGGTACTTCCGGTAGGCGTCCTGCTTGCGGGCGTCCACGATCTTGGTATAGCCCTGCAGGGTGTTCAGGTTGGCGTGGCCCAGCACCTCCTGGACCAGGCGCACGTCGCCGCCGGTGACCTCGAGCAAGCTGGTGGCCGCGGTATGGCGGGCCACGTGCGGCGATTTGAACGACCAGGCACCGAGCTCCCGGCGCAGGCGTTTCACGACATGGCGCGCACCGGCAGGGGTGAGGCGGCGGTCACCGGCTTTGCTCGACGTGCGGTCGTAGTTGATGAACAGCGCGAGGGAGGGGTCGTCGCGCCCTTCCAGATACTCCTCCAGGGCCTGCTTGGCGTCCTCGGTGAGGTAGACCGCGCGCTGCTTGGCGCCCTTGCCGGTGACCACCAGGCGCGTGCCGTGGCGGGGCACGTCGCCGCGGTCCAGCGCCAGGGCCTCGCTGATCCGGCAGCCGGTGCTGATGAGGAAATAGACCAGCGCGCGGTCGCGCCGGGCGAGCGGGGTGTCGCGGGGGAGGCCCCCCAGCAGCCGGGCCAGCTCGTCCGGCTGCATGGGCTTGGGCAGCCGCTGCTCCAGCTTGGGCAGCGTGATGCGGTTGGACAGGTCCTTGTCGATCAGCTCTTCCCGAGCCAGCCAGCGCAGCCAGGAGCGAATCGCCACCAGCGCCCGGGCCCGCGAGGGTGCGGCCTTGAGCGTGGCCGCCAGGTGGCGTTGGTAGGCCCGCAGGTCCTCTCGGCCGAGGTCGTTCATCTTCAGTGAGTGCCCGCGGGCGGCCAGGAAGCCACCCAGACGGCGCAGCTCGCCCTCATAGGCGCGCACTGTGTTGGGGCTCCGGTTGGCTTCGTGCTGGAGCCAGCCGAGGTACTCGTCTTGAGCGGCCTGGAAGTCGAGGGGCATGGGCGAGGCCGCCAGCAATCCTACGTCCCGCTCGCCATAATCGACGGGCGATGGCTGCGTCTCTCCAGTTAGTTCCGCCTGCCCGCCGGGAGGCCTTGGCTCGGCCTCGGGTCGACGAGTTCGGGTTCGATCCGGCCTTCACGGAGTCGGCCCTGCCGCTCTTCCAGTGGCTCTACGAGAAGTACTGGCGGGTGGAGACCGAGGGCGTGGAGAACGTGCCCGAATCCGGCCGTGCGCTGCTCGCGGCCAACCACGCCGGGGTGATCCCCTGGGACGGCGCCATGATCCGGACGGCGATCTGGACGGGCCAGCGGCGGCCGCGGCACGCGCGCATGCTGGTCGTCAACTTCGCTTTCGCGATGCCCGGTTTCGCCCCCTTCCTGCTCAAGACCGGGAACGTGCTCGCGCACCCCGACAACGCGGTGACCCTCCTGGAGCGGGACGAGCTGGTGGGCGTGTTCCCCGAGGGGGTCAAGGGTGCGGCCAAGCTGTACCGCGAGCGCTACAAGGTGCGTCGCTTCGGCCGCGGCGGCTTCGTGCAGGTGGCGCTGCGCACGGGTGCCCCCATCATCCCGGTGGCCGTGGTCGGCGCCGAGGAGGTGCACCCGGTGGTGGCCGAGCTGCCCGGACTGGCCCGCCTGATGGGTCTGCCCACGGTCCCCATCACGCCCACCTTCCCGCTACTGGGCGGGTTGGGTCTGTTGCCCCTGCCTTCCAAGTGGTTCATCGCCTTCGGATCGCCGATCTCCACGTCGTCGTTGGGCCCGGATGCCGCCTCCGACCCGCGCCTCGTGCTGGAGGTCAGTGAGGAGGTGCGGGGCTGGATCCAGGCCACCATCGACCGGCTCCTACCACGCCGGAAAACGCCCTTCTACTAGGCGGTTGCGGCGCACAGGCGCATGAATTCGGCGCGCAGCTCGGGCTCGTGCTCGTAGTTGCCGCGCCAGAAGGTGGTGCGCGTGCCTGACTCCGTGTCGCGCACGCCTCGCATCTGAGTGCACAGGTGGGTGGCCTGCAGGTATACGGCCACTCCGTGCGCGCCCAGGATGCTTTCCAGCGCCGTCACGACTTCGTGCCCGATGCGCTCCTGCACCGAGAAGCGCGCCGCGTACATGCGCACCAGTCGCGTCAATTTGGAGATGCCGATGATGTGCTCGTGCGCGATGTAGCCCACGTACGCATGCCCGAAGAAGGGGAGCGCGTGGTGCTCGCATAGCGAGTAGAAGGCGATCGGACCCTCGACCACCTGCGACAGCCGGCAGTCGGGGCCGCCATGGCATTCCGTCGGAAACGCGGTGACCAGCTTGGGGTCGCCCTCGTAGCCGGCGGTCGCGTCGAAGAGCGCGTGCAGGAAGCGCGCAGGCGTGCGCTCGGTGCCGGGCGTGTCGAGCTCCATGCCGAAGGCTCCGAAGATCTCCCGCACATGGGATTCGAAACGGGCCCACTGTTCCTCGCTGACATGGCGCGGATGGAGGCGTTCCCAGCTGCGATCGGTTTCGTCTGCTTCCAGCCGCACGAAGTTCATCAACTGCGCTTCTCCTTGATCACAAAGCGGCAGCCGGCGCTGCCGAAAGGGCCCGTGGGTTCGACGCGCCCCAGGCCCAAGGCGGTTTCCAGCATGCCGGCGTGCAGGTCGCACACCACCTGGCGCGCGGCGTCGCAGGCCTCGCGGAAGACGCAGTTATGCGCCGTGATCACCCCACCCTTTCGGTCATAGCCCGCGCCCAGCTCGTCCAGGCAGCCGATCTGCGCGCCCAACCGGTGGCCGGCCTCCCGGGCGGCCAGCCGCCCCCGCGGGCCAAGCCTGCCAAGGGCTCGGGCCAGCTCGGGTGCGAGCTCCGCGAAGCGACGCCGGGGATGGCTGAAGTCGAAGTGGCCGGCCCCTCGGTACAGCTTGGCCGGCTTTCCTGGGAGCCCCCGTCGCAGGTCGCTCTCCAGCAGACCCAGCCCGACCAGCCGCTCCAGGTGGTTGAAGGCGACCGTGCGGTGCACGCCGGCCGCCGCGGCCACCTCATCCACGGTGCGCGGCGCCGGGTCGTCGAGAAATCCGCGCAGGATCCGGCGCCGGGTGCGTTCGCCGACAGCCTCGGCGAGATCGTCCAGAGTTTGGGTGTTTATAGTGTCTGGACACTATAAACGGTCGGCGGTCAGCGCCGGGGCTTCTTGGGCTTCACCTCGGAATAGCTGCCGGGCTTGGCGTCGATCGTCTTGGCGTCCCCGCCACGGCGGGCGACCTGGATCTTGATCTTCTCGGGCGTGCGCGGGCGCGACTTCGGGATCCGGATCGTGAGGATGCCGTTCTCGGCCTCGGCGCGGGCATCCTCGAAACGGCAGTCGGCCGGCAGGGCCAGCTGCCGCAGGTACTCCACGGGCCGAATCTCCTGGTGCATGAACTCGCGCTCGGGGACCTGGCTGCGGGCGCGAATCGTGAGCACACCCTCGGCGCACTGAATGTCGACGTCGTCCGGCCCGGCGCCCGGAACCGCGGCGTCGATCACCACGCCGTCGTCCGTCTCATAGACGTTCACCGGCATCGGCTCCCCGCGGGGGCCGCCGCCGCGCTGGCGCTCCTCGCTCAGGAGCTGCTCCAGGAGCGGGCGCAGTGGACTCGACTCGAAGTACGGCCAGCGGATCATGCCCCGCCGACTAATTTAGCGAGGGTCTCATGCGTTACGCCACGGTTCCGCAGCTGCTCGCCGGCGCTGCCCGCCGCTTCGGGGCGGCGCCGGCGGTGGTCACCGCCGAGAGCACGCTGTCCTTCGCCGAGCTGCTGGAAGGCGTGGCGGCCATGGCGGCCGGCCTGCGGACGCGCGGTGTCCGCGCCGGCGACCGCATCCTCATGGCCGCCGGCAACTCGGCGGCCACGGTGCAGGCCTGGCTCGGCGCGATCTACACGGGGGCGCTGCCGGCTCTGGTCAACCCGCAGCTCACGGAGCCCGAGCTGGCCTACCTCAAGCAGGACCTGGAGCCGGTGCTGACGCTCCTGGGCGAAGCCGAGCTCGCCGAGCTGCCGGCCGGCGGGCAGCCGGATCCCCATCCCGCCGGCGCCCTGGACCCGGCGGCCATCGTCTACACCTCGGGCACCACCAGCCGGCCCAAGGGCGTGCTCGTCCGGCATGCGGCGTACACGGAGACCGGGCTGTCCTTCCCGGGCTGGATCGGCCTGGCCGCCGAGGAGCGGCTGTGGGCCTGCCTGCCGCTCTTTCACATCAACGCCCAGGCCTACTCCCTGATGTCTGCGCTCGCGCACGGCTATGCCCTGGCCCTGAGTCCGCGCTTTCACGCCTCGACGTTCTGGCGGGAGGCCGCGGCCCTGGAGGTGACCTCAGTGAACGTGGTGGGGGCCATGCTCGCGATGCTGGAGCGCCAGCCCGTGGCGACCTGGCAGGCGTCGCGGCTGCGCACCATCTACGCGGCGCCGGCCCCACGAACGGCGGCGGAGCGAGCCGCCCTGGAAGAGCGCTTTGGCGTTCGCATCGTGGGCGGTTACGGGATGAGCGAGAACACCTTCGGCTGCGCCGAGAGCCCGACCTCGCGTGCCAAGCCGGGCTCCATCGGCCGTCCTCGCCAGCCGGCCTCCGGCCGCTTCGCAAACGAGCTGCGCGTGGTCGATCCCGACAGCGGCGCGGAAGTCGCCGCCGGGGTCACCGGGGAGCTCCGGTTCCGAAACCCGGTGCTGACCGCCGGCTACTGGCGCGCGCCCGACCTCACGGCCCAGCTCCTGGAGGGCGGCTGGCTGCACACGGGCGACGCCGGTCTCGTCGACGCCGACGGCGACGTCACGCTGGCCGGCCGCTACAAGGAGATGATCCGGCGGCGAGGCGAGAACATCGCCCCCGGCGAGGTCGAGGACGCGCTGCTCGGCCATCCGGCCGTCGCCGCGGCGGCGGCTTTCGGGGTTCCCTCGGAGCTCAGCGAGGACGAGGTGGTGGCCGCGGTGGTCCTGCGGGGGGGCCAGGCAGTGGGCGAGGACGAGCTGCGGCGGTTCGCGGCCCGCAGCCTGGCTCCCTACAAGGTTCCGAGCCGGGTCGTGTTCAGGGAATCCCTGCCCATGACCCCCACCCAGCGCGTCGCCCGGGACGCGCTGCGCCGGGAGTACTCAGCGGGCGAGGGCTCGGGCCAGCTCTGACTTGTTCATCCGGGAGCGCCCCCGGATCCCGCGCTGGCGGGCCTCGTTGCGCAGCTGGTCATAGGTGCGGCCGCCCGACCCCGAGTGGGAACGCAGGCCGCCGCGGCGTCCCGAAGAGATGTCCTCCAGCGAGGTGCGGCTCGCCTGCTTGGCTTCACCCGCGCGCGCACGTTCCTTGTTGACCGTGCGGGCGGCGATCTCTTCGGCCTTTTCCTCGCCCATGCCGCGCTCGCGTAAGCCTTCCTTGATGTGGTCGTACTGGCGCTCGCGTTTGGCGCTCCAGGCACGTTGTGGCATGCCTTGGAATCTACGACGCGGGTTCGACGGCCTCCAGCTCGCCCGCCTCCTCGCCAAAACGCCGGCCGAACCAGTAGATGAGCGCGATCACCACCACCGCCACGATCACCATCGGGATGCGCAGCGGGCCGAGCAGGCGGCCGATGTCCTCGTAATGCTGGCCGAGCTTGTACCCGGCGAAGGTCAGGGCCAGGTTCCAGGGGATAGCGCCCGCCAGGGTGGCGCCGATGAAGGTGCCCAGGCGGATGCTCGAGAGGCCGGCCGGGAAGGAGATGTAGGTGCGGATAACCGGCAGCAGCCGCCCCAGGAACACCGCCCAGACCCCGTAGCGGTTGAAGAAGCGGTTGGCCAGCAGCACGTGGCCGGGCCGGATGCCCAGCCGCCGGCCGGGGCCGAGCAGGATGCGCTCCCCGTAGCGCTTGGTCACCCAGAAGGCGACCAGGGAGCCCACCAAGTTGCCCAGGGTGGCGGCTGCCACCACGCCCGCGAAGGAGAGCTTGCCGGCTGCGGCCAGGGCGCCGCCCAGCGGCACCACGATCTCGCTGGAGATGGGGAGGCCGGCGCTCTCGCCGGCCATGGTGACCAGAATGGCGAGCAGGCCCCACGTTTCGACGAGGTGGGTGAGCCAGCCCGTCATCGGGTTAGAGACTAGCGGCTGATGGAGCGCGCCCTGCTGTTCACGGGCACCGTGGGCGTCGGCAAAACCGCGATGGCGCTGGCGGTCGGCGAAGCCCTATCCGCCCAGGGCCGGAGTGTCGCCGTGATCGACCTGGATTGGCTGGGCTGGTTGTGGCCCGCAGGTCGCGCTGACCAGCTCATGGCCGCCAACCTGGCGGCCATCGCCGACAACTATCGCGCCGCCGGGGTTCAGGATCTCGTGCTGGCGCGGCTGCTGCTCCGCGGGGACGCGCTGGTCGCTCTGCGCGCTGCCCTCCCGGGGATTCCGATGCCGGTCGTTCGGCTGACCGCGTCAACAGCCACCGTCCAGGCGCGCCTGCGCCGGCGCGACTCGGGTCGGGAGCTGGAGGAACACCTGGGGGAGTTCGAGCACTACGCCGAGCTCGAGACCGCTGTGCCTGCAGATGTTGTCGTTGCCAACGACGGTCGTCCCCTGGAGGAGGTGGCCCGGGAGATCCTGTGCCAATTGCAGAGTTTTGGTTGGGTTTGAGTCGCAAAAACCAACCGAAACTCGGCGAATCCGAACTTTAGGTCTGGACTTCGGCGCCGTCCTCCGACCAGCGTGTGTGGAACGAACCCTCGGCGTCGATTCGCTTGTAGGTGTGGGCGCCGAAGTAGTCGCGCAGGCCCTGAATCAGGTTGGCCGGCGCGCGCTCCCGGCGATAGCCGTCGTAGTAGGCCAGCGCCGAGGAGAAGGCGGGCGTGGGCACGCCCATGGCGACGGCGTGTCCCACCACCGCGCGCCAGGCCGCCTGGGTGCGGTCTATGCCCTCCTTGAAGTAGCCGCTCAAGAGCAGGCTCTCCAGCTCCGGCTCCTCCGCGTAAGCGTCGGCGATGCGGTCCAGGAAGCGCGCCCGGATGATGCAGCCGCCGCGCCAGATCCGCGAGAGCGCGCCCAGGTCTAAGCCCCAACCGTGCTCCTCCGAGGCCGCCCGCATCTGCTCGAAGCCCTGCGCGTAGGCCACGATCTTGGACGCGTACAGCGCATCTCGAACCTGCTCCACGAAGCCGTCGCGTGCATCGGCGGAGAGCTTGCCGTCCGGTCCGCTCAGCAGCTCCGACGCCCGCACCCGTGCCGGCTTCATGGCCGACAGGTAGCGCGCGAAGACGGCCTCGGAGATGGCGGTCGTGGGGATGCCCAGGTCGAGCGCCAGCTGCGAGCTCCACTTGCCGGTGCCCTTCTGGGCCGCTTCGTCGAGGATCACGTCGACCAGAGGCTTGCCGGTGCGGCCATCCTGCTTGGCCAGCACCTGGGCCGTGATCTGGATCAAGTAGGAATCCAGGTCGCCCTGGTTCCACTCCTGGAAGATCTCGGCCAGGGCCGGCGGCTCCAATCCCAGCGCCTGGCGCAGGAGGTCGTAGGCCTCCGCGATCAGCTGCATGTCGGCGTACTCGATGCCGTTGTGGACCATCTTCACGTAGTGGCCGGCGCCGCCCGGGCCGATGTAGGTGCAGCACGGCTCGCCCTGCACCTGGGCGGCGATCCGGGTCAGCACCGGCGCCACCTCGTCGTAGGCGTCGCGGGGGCCGCCGGGCATGATGCTGGGCCCGTGCAGGGCGCCCTCCTCGCCGCCGGAGATCCCGCTGCCGATGAAGCGCACCCGCCGGGCTTCCAACTCGGCTCCCCGGCGTTCGGTGTCGGCGAAGTGTGAGTTGCCGCCGTCGATCAGGATGTCGCCGTCCTCCAGCAGCGGCGCCAGCTCGCGGATGGTGGCGTCGACCGGGTCGCCGGCCTTGACCATGAGCAGGATCCGCCGCGGACGGGCCAGCGCGCCCACGAACTCCTCCACGCTGCGCGGACCGGTGAAGTCGCCCTCGGAACCGTGCGCGTCCAGGAAATCCTGGGTGCGGGCAGCGGTCCGGTTGTAGACCGCTACCGGGATTCCGCGCGAGGCCACGTTGCGGGCCAGGTTCATGCCCATCACCGCAAGCCCGTAGACGCCGAACTCGGCTTCACCCATCAGCCGTTACTATGCCGCCCCGTGCGCTGGGCCATCGTCACCAAGGAGCAACGGGTCCTGGGCGCGCTGCTGGCCTTCGTCGCCGCCACCCTGCTCTCGACGCTGCTGCCCATCCCGGCCTGGATCCGCTTCTTCATGGCCGTGGCCGCGATCGTGCCCCTGGCCGGCTTCATCGGGGCCGCCACCGAGGCCCTGGCCGACCGTCTGGGAGCGCGCGTGGGCGGGCTCTTCAACGCCACCTTCGGCAACTCGCCGGACCTTCTGGTCGGTGTGATCGGCGTCCAGAAGAACCTGATCCCCCTGGTCAAGGCCACCCTGGTGGGCGCCCTGATCAGCAACTCGGCGTTGATCATGGGACTCTGCTACCTGGCCGCGGGTCTCAAGTACGGACGGCCACGCTTCAACCGCCACGAAGCAGGCCACCACAGCGTGCTCATGATGCTCACGGTGGCGGCGGTGCTCTTTCCCTCGCTGGGCTCCTTCGTGACCTGCGGGGTGCGCGGTGGCTGCAATGGAGCCTCGGAAGGTCCCATCCAGGAGATCAGCATCGGGATCGGGCTGGTTCTCCTGGTGGCCTACGTCGCCTACCTGCTCTACGGCGTGCTCGGCATAGAGGGGATCGGCAAGCGCGCCCAGCCCAGCGAGACGCACTTCCTGACCGAGGAGGCGGCGGCGCCGGCCCACCGCACGGCCTGGCCGGTCTGGCTGGCGGTGGCGGTGCTGGGGGCGGCCACCCTGCTCCTGATCCCGGTCATCAACATCCTCACCGACAGCGTGGCTCCGGTGACCCAGGCCTTGGGCCTCACCGAGGTCTTCGTGGGCATGGTGATCGTCGGCAACGCGGGCAACGTGGCCGAGGCCTACGCGGCAATCCGCTTCGCGGTAGCCCGCCCGGGCTCGCCGCGAACCGGCGTGCACGGCGACTCGGGGCTCGACCTGGCGCTGGGCATCGCCTCCGCCTCCTCGATCCAGATCGCCGCGTTCGTGGCGCCGGTGGTGGTGCTGTACAGCCTCTTCGCCCACCCCATGAACCTGGTCTTCAGCCCGATCGAGATCGGCATCCTGGGGCTGCTGATGCTGATCTTCACGTACACCGCCCAGGACGGCGAGTCGAACTGGCTGGAGGGCGCGCAGCTGGTGGCGCTCTATGCGATGGCGGCGGTGGTCTTCTACGCGCTGCCGGCGTCAGCGTTCTAGCGCATGAACATCCTGGTCGCCATCGACGAGCTCGATCCCTCCTGCCACCACCACCTGGAGATCGCAACCCAGCTGGCGCGGGCCTACGGCGGCGGGCTGATCGCCTTCCACGCGGCCGCCGCGGCCGACCTGGTCCACGCCGGCCGCACGCTGCAGCAGCTGGCCGGCGGTGTCAGCAGCGAGGTCGCGGCCTACGGCGAGTCCGGTCGGGCGATGGCCATCCTGGAGGCGGCCGACCGGCACGGCTGCGACCTGGTCGTGATCGGCACCCAGGGTCTCGACCCCTTCGTCGGCCGCTTCCTGGACAGCCCGGCGCACATGGTGCTGGCGGCCGGCCGGCACGCGGTGCTGGTGGTGCACCCCGAGCACGGGTTGCGCAAGCGTGGCCCGCGCACCGTCCTAGCGGCCATGGCCGACCCGGACTTCTCCACCCGCGTGCTCCAGCACGGCTTGCACCTGGCCAAAGCCCTGAACGCCCAGCTCAAAGTCGTTCACGTGGGCTCGCGCGAGGAGGACCCGGTGGCCGTCCTGCTGCACCCGCGCGAGCCTCACTCCAGCCAGCGCATGGTCGCCGAGGCCGCGGCCGAGCTAACCCGCGCCGGCGTGCCCAGCGAAGGGTTGGTGGTTCCCAACTACGCCGGCCTGGCGGACGAGCTGGCGCAGGCGGCGGACCGCCTGGACGCGGACGTGATCGTGATCGGCTCCTCGGGGAAGCTCGACCTTGCGCAGTGGATGCTGGGCAGCATCGCCGAGGCGGTGCTGCACCGCAGCCGGCGACCGGTACTGGTGGTGCCTAACCTGACTTTGTGATCGGGGCGGGCGGGGCGTCCTGGACCCCCCGCTCCTCCGGCGGCTGCTCCTCGACCGGCTTGGCGTGGTCACCGACGAGCTTGTCCATCGAGTGGCGCAGCTTGTCGCGCACCTCCTCGCGGGCTTCCTCGTCGTTTTCGCGCTCTGACATGGATCCAATCTACCTCACTTTCTCGTACAGCGGGACTATCAATATCGAGGTCCGATCTGTCATCTTGGGGGTATGCCAGAACTGGATGCCAAGAAGCGCGAGAAGCTGCCGGACAGCGCCTTCGCGTTCCCCAAGGAGCGCAAGATGCCGCTGAACGACGCCAGCCATGTCCGCAACGCGGCGGCCCGGTTCAACCAGGTCGAGGACGTGAGCGCGTCGGAGAAGAAGACGGCCAAGGGGCGCATCGAGCGCGCGGCCAAAAAGAAAGGGGTGAAGCTCTCCAAGGAGCCGGACTGAGCATGGAGCTCGGCTACACCCTCTCGTCGGAGGAGACCGGGCCGCGGCAGCTCGTCCGCTACGCGGCCCGGGCGGAAGAGGTGGGATTCGGCTTCGCCATGATCTCCGACCACTTCCATCCCTGGATCGACCAGATGGGCCACAGCCCCTTCGTGTGGTCGGTCCTGGGCGCCGTGGCCGAGGCCACCCAGCGCTTGCGGGTCGGGACCGCGGTGACCTGCCCCACCATGCGCACCCACCCGGCCGTGATCGCCCAGGCGGCCGCCACCACGGCGCTCCTGTTCGAGGGCCGCTTCCTGCTCGGCGTGGGCAGCGGGGAGAACCTCAACGAGCACGTGATCGGCGAGCGCTGGCCGACCACCGCGGAGCGCCAGGAGATGCTGCGCGAGGCGGTCGGGGTCATCCGCCACCTCTGGGAAGGCGGCGAGCGGGACTGGTCGGGCAAGCACTACACCGTCGAGGACGCCCGCATCTACGACCTGCCGCAGCCGCTGCCCCAGATCCTGGTGGCGGCGGCAGGCCCCCAGTCCGCCCGACTGGCGGCCGAGGTGGGCGACGGGCTGATCGGCACCGACCCCGACTCCGAGCTGGTGACGGCGTTCACGGAGGCCGGCGGGCGGGGCCGGCCTGTCTACGGTCAGCTGGCGGTCTGCTGGGCCGAAACCGAGGACAGGGCGCGGGAGGTGGCGCACCAGGCCTGGCCCCTGGCCGGGATCCCCGGCCCGATCCGCTCCGAGCTGCGGCGGCCGAAGGAGTTCGAGGCCCTGACCGACCTGGTAACGCCTGAGCAGGTGGCGGAGAAGATGCCGCTGGGCCCCGACCCGGCCCGGCACGCGGCGGCCATCGAGGAGTTTGCGAAGGCCGGGTTCACCCATGTCTGGGTGCACCAGGTCGGACCCGACCAGGAAGGCTTCTTCCGCTTTTACCAGCATCAGGTCCTGCCTCAGCTGCGGCGGGCGGCGTGATGCCGCGGGTCGCCGGTCGCGAGCAGGTGCAGGAGCTGCTGGCGGGTGGCGCCCAGTTGGTCGAGGTGCTGCCGGCGGAGGATTTCCGCGACCGTCACCTGAAAGGGGCGGTGAACCTTCCCCTCAAGAAGCTCGATGCCGCCGCCGCCGCCCGCCTCGACCGCAGTCAGGCCGTCGTCGTCTACTGCTACGACTTCCAATGAGACCTGAGCCCAAGGGCCGCGGCGCGGCTCGAGCAGCTCGG
>Ga0209474_10001214_pt1 | contig 25907 bp, 25 predicted proteins | sample GraSoiAngelo_145_FD_185902 | JGI IMG/M metagenome (GOLD analysis project Ga0209474, IMG submission 185902) | Grasslands soil microbial communities from the Angelo Coastal Reserve, California, USA - 14_1009_05_20cm (SPAdes) (version 2) | ecosystem: Environmental > Terrestrial > Soil > Grasslands...
CGACGGCGACGGGGCCGGTCGACCCGGGCTCCTGGCTCGCCAGCCCGAAGTCGCGGATGAATGCGGGCTTCGCGGGGTCGCTGAGGTCGTAGATCTTCGTCATGCGCCCCGTGCGCCAGCCCGACGGGCCGGGCTGCGGCGGATCCGCCTTGGCGAGGTCGCCCGAGATCAGGTAGGCGATCCCGGTGTCGCACTCCCACCAGTTCTTGTGCGTCGAGGTCAGCCCGGACACCACCGTGCTCACCTTCTGCGGCTTCGCTGGATCGGTCACCTCCCACACCTCGTGGCCCGAGTTGGGAACCGAGTTGCCGAAGGTCCGCAGCAGGTACGTCCTGTCCCGCCGGTCGCACACGCGCGCCATCTGGGCGCCGCCCTGCTCGGGGCCGCCGGGCATTCCTGGGATGTGGGCGAGGTAGCGCGGCCGCGCGGGGTCGGTGACGTCGACGATCGACGTCCCGTTGTCTTCGTCGGCGCCGGTGAGCGGGTTGCGTGCGCGCCCGCCGTGATGGCCGACGTAGGCAATGAACCGTCCACGCTGCCGGTGGATCGTCGGCTGATAGGCCGATCGACCCTGCAGGTCGTCGTGGCCGACCAGCTCCATGTCGTGGGCTTCGGCGCCGTGACCGCGCGCCGGCGTCTGCGAGGACGCGGGCGCGACCCCGAGCAGCACCAGGACGAGGCCGAGGGGGATCAGCGAACACCGTCGTCGCCGCACGTATGCCTCTCCTCAGTCGAGCGTCAGCACGGCCTTGGCCGGGTAGCGCCGGTTCATGAGATCGTGCGCGACGCGGCCGATCTCTCCCCACGGCCGCTCCAGGCTGACGTGTGGCGCGAGCTGTCCCGCCGCCACGAGGCCGGCGAGCCGCCGGAGGCCCACCGAGGCCGGCTCCGTCCCGAGCTCGGCGAAGAGATAGAACCCATACAGCGTCACGCGCCCGGTGGCGAAGAACTGGCGCGCGTCGAACGTGACCTCGGCGGCGGCCGACACCCCGAGCGTGACGCACACGCCGCCACGCTCGAGGGCGGCCAGCGCCGTGCCGAGCGTGCGCCCGCCCACGGACTCGACGACGAGGTCGTGCTTGGGCGAGGGCGGGATCTCGTCGCCTACCATCACCTCGTGGGCGCCCAGCGCGCGCAGCGCCGGCGCCTGGTCCTGGCGCCGGGCGCTCGCCGTCACGCGCGCGCCGGCGAGCCGCGCGAGCTGCACCGCGAAGTCGCCGACACCGCCTGTCGCGCCCGTGACGAGCACGCGGCGGCCCAGGAGCGGCCCGCCCTTCGCGAGCGCGTAGAGCGCGGTGAGGCCGGCCACGGGGAGGGTCGCGGCCTGAGAGAAGGTCACTTTCTCCGGGAGCTCGGCCAGGGCGCGCGTGGGCACGGCCACCCGCTCCGCCCACGCGCCCTCGGGCAGGAGTCCGACGACGCGCGCGCCGACGGGCGGGCCCGAGCCGTCGGCCGCGGCGCGCTCGACCTCGCCGGCCAGGTCCCAGCCCGGGCGCCAGCCGGCTGCGGCCATGCCCGCGCGCCTCACCTCGCCGCGGTTGAGCGAGATGGCGCGCACGCGCACGAGCGCCTCGGCGCGGTCGGGGACGGGCTCGGCGACCCCGCGGATGGCGAGCCGACCCTGCGCTTCAGGACTGACGACGACGGCGTGGTTGTTAGAGCTCACGTCTTCTCGAAGTCGGTGCGCTCGTACACGGGCAACCCCTGGAGCTGGCGGCGCAGGCAGTCGAGCCCCAGCTCGACCGCGCCCAGGCGCACCCACTCGCGGCCCCCGAGGATGCGACTGCGCCGCGAGGCGGTCTCTCGCTCGGTCGCGATCGCCAGGCAGATGGTCCCGCCGAGCTCGATTCTGTCCGGCCCTTCGTCGAGATCGACCAGCACCGCGAGCGCGTGCGTGGCGCCGGTCGCCTCTCGCGCCGCGCGCGCCACGGCCTCGGCCGTCTCGCGGGTGAGCTCGCCGGCCGGGACGGCGCCCGCCAGGCCGACCGCTGCGCCGATCTCGGCGAGCGCGCGGCCCACGACGCCGCGGCGAAAGACCCTCTCCGCGCCCGGGAGGTGAGCGATGCGGGCGGCGATCTGCCCGCCCGTGAACGTCTCCACGGTCGCGAGCGACGCCTCACGCCTCGCGAGCTCCGCGAGGACGACGCCCTCGAGCGTCTGGTCGTCCTCCGCGAGGATGAAGTTTCCGAGCCGCTTGCGCACCTCGCGCTCCACCGGCCCGAGCTTCGCCCGGACGTCGTCCACGTCTCTGCCGCGCACGGTGAGCTTGGTTTCGAGCTGCGGATAGTGGGCGCGGAAGCCGAGCTTGACGCTTCCGTCCGGCACCAGCGCGTCCACGCCCGCGAGCAGGGTGTCGACGTGCGATTCACCGAGCCCGTACGAGTGGAACCGTTTCAGACGGATCGTCGCCTGGAGTCCGCTCTTCGCGAGCAGTCGCGGAATGATCTGCTCCTCGAGCATTCGCCGGAGCTCGCGCGGCACCCCCGGGGTGAAGAAGAAGCGGGCGCGGCCGATGTCGAGCGCGAAACCGCAGGCGGTGCCGATCGGATTGTCGATCACCTCGGCGGTCACGGGCAGCATCGCCTGCTTCGTGTTGTTCGGCGGCATCACGCGGCTGCGCCGGCGGAAGAAGTCCTCCATCCGCGCGAGCCACGCGTCGTTCAGTGAGAGCTCGACGCCTGCGGCCTGGGCCGCGACCTCCTGGGAGAGGTCGTCGACGGTGGGTCCGAGGCCGCCGTTGACGATGACGGCATCGGCGCGCTCCCCCGCCAGCTGGAAGGCGCGCAGCAGGCTCTCCCGGTCGTCGCCCACCGTGGTCTCCCACCGTACCGAGAGCCCGACGTCCTCGAGCTTCTGGCTGATGTAGGCGAAGTTGGTGTTGACGATCCGGCCCGTCAGGACCTCGTCACCCGTGCAGATGATCTCGATCCGCATCCCTGGGACAGGATCATACACTCTCATGTACCCTTGCGAACCATGAGCATCCCTGAGGCCCCGTCGCCGCTCGACGCCGCCCGGAAGCTGGTCCCCCAGATCCGGTCCTGCGCCGAGCAGACCGACGCGGCGCGTGAGCTCCCGCGCCCGCTCTTCGAGGCGCTCGCCGACGCCGGCCTGTTCCGCCTGGCGCTCCCGCGCGCCCTGGGCGGCGCGGAGCTCGACCTGCCGACCTACGTCCAGGTGATCGAAGAGCTGGGGAAAGCGGACGCCAGCACCGCCTGGGTCGTCAACCAGTGCGCGATCTTCGCGACCTACGCGGCGCGGATGCCGCGCGACGTCGCGCGCGTGATCTGGATCGACACGCCGCGCAGCGTCGTGGCGAACACGCCTCTCCCGAGCGCCCAGGCGATCGTCGTCCCGGGCGGCTACCGTGTCACCGGCCGCCAGGGCTTCAGCACCGGCTGTCGGCATGCCACGTGGCTGGCCGCGCACGCCACGATCGTCGAGAACGGCCAGCCGCGACTCGACCAGGGTCAGCCGGAGACGCGTTACATGTTCGTGCCGGCTGCCGACGCCGAGCTGCTCGACACCTGGCGCGTGCACGGCATGCGGGGCACGGGGACCCACCACTTCGCCGTGAAGGACGTCTTCGTGCCCGCCGAGCGCACCGTCCTCTCCGTGACGGCGCCCCTCGTCGAGGCCGGGCCGCTGTACAGAATCCCCCGCACGATGCTGTTCGCCTCGGGCGACGCCGCGGCCGCGCTCGGAATGGCGCGCACGAGCCTGGAGACGTTCTTCGAGCTGGCCGGCGCCAAGACGCCGCGCGCCATGCAGGCGCTGCTGCGCGATCAGTCGATGATCCAGGTGGGCGTCGGGCAGGCCGAGGCCCACCTGCGCTCCGGCCGGGCCTTCCTGACCGAAGCGGTCCGCGAGATCTGGGCCGCCGCGACGGCCGGCACCGTCACCCTGGACCACCGCGCGACGCTCCGTCTCGCCACGACGCACGGCATCCGGCTCGCGGCCCAGGTGATCGACACCGTCTACAACGCGGCCGGCGTGACGGCGGTTTACGACGAGAATCTGCTCCAGCGCCACTTCCAGGACATCCACGTGATCACTCAGCACCTGCAGGGTCGGCTCGCCCACTACGAGCTGGTGGGACGCTACTGGCTGGGCCTCCCCATCGACGAGATGCGACTCTAGGATTCCCCGCCGCGTCGTATAGAATTCCTGGCATGACCAACGGCCGACCGACCGCGCTGCTCCTCAACGTGGGTCACGCGCTGGACCACCTCTTCCTGCTCATCTTCGCCACGGCGGTGGCCGCGATCGCCGCCGAGTGGGGCATGGCCTGGCAGGACCTGATGCCCTACACGGTGGGGGCCTTCGTGATGTTCGGGCTCGGGTCGCTGCCGGCGGGCCGGCTCGGCGACCTCTGGGGCCGGCGCGCGATGATGGTGGTGTTCTTTCTCGGGATGGGCGGCTGCGGGCTCTTGATCGCGCTGGCCTCGGGCGTCTGGTCGCTGGCGGCGGCGCTGACCCTGATGGGTGTCTTCGCGTCGATCTACCACCCGGTCGGCATCCCCATGCTCGTGCAGCACGCCCGGAACCCGGGGTTCACGATCGGCGTCAACGGTCTCGCCGGCAACCTCGGCATCGCGATCGCTGCGATCCTGACGGGCTTTCTGGTGAAGCACGTCGGGTGGCGCGCGGCGTTCGCGGTCCCGGGAGGCATCGCCCTCCTCTGCGGCCTCCTGTTCCTGGCGCTCGTGCCGCGGGAGGAGACGCCGCCGGCCAAGCGGCCGAAGAAGTCGATCGACCTGCCGCGCGCCGTGATGGCGCGCGTGCTCCTGGTGATGACCCTGGCGGCGATCTCCAGCAGCCTCATCTTCAACTTCACGACCAACGGCAACGGCCAGCTGCTGGCCGAGCGCCTCCGCGGACTGATCGACGATCCCGCGACGCTCGGCGTGCTGCTCGCGGCCGTGTACACGGTGGCGTCCTTCGCCCAGCTCGTCGTCGGCAAGCTCATCGACCGCTACCCGCTCAAGTGGGTGTACCTGCCGATCGTGGCCCTGCAGGTGCCGCTGTTCCTCCTCGCCGCGGGTGCGGCCGGCTGGCCGCTCTACGCCGTGGTCGTCGCCTTCATGATCTTCGTGTTCGGCGGGATTCCGTTCGTCGACGCCATGATCGTGCAGTACGTGGACGACCGGATGCGCTCGCGCGTCGCGGGAATCCGGCTGGCCGTGTCCTTCGGCGTGAGCTCCCTCGCGGTGTACCTGCTCGGGCCCACGGTGAAGGCCGCCGGCTTCGGCGCGCTCCTGACGGTGATGGCCGTGATCTCCGCCTTCACCACGCTCTTCGTAGCGCTGCTTCCCAGCCGTCTCTCGGCCGCCGCGCGCGCGCCTATGGCCGCCGCCGCGTCGACGCGCTGAGCGGCCGCGCGCGGCGCCTCAGAGCCGCCGCACGCGCGGGAACACGAGCGCGGCCGCCCCCGCGAGCACCGCGAGCGCCAGACCGCTGGCCCCGAGCGCCACGCTCACGGAGAACAGCGACGCGAGCGCGCCGATCTGGAGCTGGCCGAGCGGCGCCAGGCCGATCGCGACCACCCAGGCGCCTCCCGCCCGGCCGCGAAGGTCAGCGGGCGCGCTGAGCTGCATGAGGCTCTGTGAGAGCAGATCCGACAGCGCGCCCGACGCGTTCACGACGATGAGCACCACGACGACGCCCGTGAAGGCCATGAAGTATGGCGCCAGACCGAGGACGACCAGGCTCGCCCCGAAGGCGAGGAGCACCGCCAGGAAGAAGGTCCCGCCGCCATGAACGGGGCCGCGCATGGAGACGACGACCAGGCCGAGGATGCCGCCGACGGCGCGCGCGGCGTTCAGGACGCCGAGCCCCTCCGGCCCGACGCCGAGGACGTCACGCGCCAGACTCGGGAGCAGGGCCTGGTGGGAGAACCCGAGAATCTCGGCGGCCCCGGTGAGCAGCATGAGTACTGGAAGCACCCGGTCCTTCCGCATCGCGGTCACGAAGCCCACCATGCTGCCCCACACGGAACCGGATCCGGTCGGTGCGGTCTCCGCCGGCGCCGAGGCCGGAAGGAGCGCCGCCGCGCCCGCCAGGAAGCTCAGGGCGACCGCGAGGTACGCCGCGCCGGGGCCGAAGCGCGCGATGGACGCGCCGGCTCCGAGGGAGCCCACGAGCCAGCCGGCGCGCCCGGCGACGCCGAGCACGGCGAAGGCGCTCATCAGCCCCGAGGCGCCGACGACGTCGTGCGTGTAGCTCTGGCGCGCCGCCCACTCGACGGCGCGGACGACGCCCGCGACAAAGGTGAGCAGCAGGACGTGCGCCAGGCTCACGAGCCCCCAGAGGGTGAGGGCGCCGAGCGTCGCCGTCGTGAGGGCCTGACCGACGCCCGTCAGCATCAGCAGCCGACCGCGCGGGAACCGGTCGGCGAGCACGCCCGCGGGCACCCCCACGAAGAAGAGCGGGAGCGCCCGCATCCCGAGCGCCACGCCGACCAGGAACGGCGAGTCCGTCAGCTCGAGCGTGAGCCAGCCGAGCACGACGGCTTCGCCCATCATCCCGACGGAGTTCAAGACGGTCGAGAGCCCGAGGCAACGAAAGTCGCGGAAGCGGAAGAGATCGCGCTGAGCGCTGGACATGGTCTGTCGGTGGGCGAGCACAGTATAGTCGAGCGCGGGGCGATCGTGAGCCGAGTCGGGTATACTCGGCGGCGATGAGCGGGGGCACGGTGGGCAGCGCGTCGGCGGGCGTGGTCGAAGACCGGGTGATCCCGCCCGGTCAGTACTGGGGACGCGTGCTCGCGCGCGGCCAGATGCTCCGGATCGTCGACCTCGAGGGCAAGCAGGCTGTGGACTTCCTCTGCTACAACGCCGCCAACCCGGAGGAGCGCTACAACGCGGCCGACACGATGAAGTACGCGAAGACGATCTTCCTCACGAAGGGGCACGGCATCTATTCCGACATGGGCCGCCGGCTCCTCACGATCGTCGAGGACACCTGCGGTCGCCACGACACGATCGGCGGCTGCTGCAGCGGCGAGAGCAACGAGGTCCGTTACGGCGTCAAGAACACGCCGAGCTGCCGGGCGAGCTTCCGCCGGGCGCTGGCCGATTTCGGCCTGGGCCCGAAGGACATCGTCACCAACCTCAACTTCTTCATGAACGTCCCCGTGGAGGCCGACGGCACCATGGGAATCGTGGACGGGCTCTCGAAGCCGGGAGACTACGTGGACCTGCGCGCGGAGATGGACGTGCTGGCCGTGATCTCGAACTGCCCGCAGACCCACAATCCCTGCAACGGCTTCAAGCCGACGCCGATCCGCGTGATCGTCACGGAGCCCGCCGCAGGGGAAAAGCCGGCGGGATGATGCGGTCGACCGTCGCGCCGTCCCACCGCCAGCCGGGCACCTGACTCCAGTAGTCCTCGGTCGCCAGCCGGGCCTTCGCGTACACCTCGTCCTCGTCCACGCGCGTCGCGCGCCCGCCCTGCACCAGGACCTTGCCGTCCACGATGACCGTGTCGACATCGCGGCCGCATCCGCCGTCCACGAGAGCCTTGATCGGGTCGGCGTAGACGGGCGCGCCCAGGTGGTCGAGGTCGATCAGGAGGATGTCGGCCTTGGCGCCTGGCGCCAGCCGGCCGAGGTCTCCACGCTGCAGGAACCGGCACGCCCCGAGCGTGGCGGCGTTGAAGACGTCGCGCGGCAGCCCCACCTGATAGTTCGCGTCGGTCACTTTGGCCAGGACCGAGGCCCAGCGCAGCTCGGCCACCATGTCCATGGGGTACGTGTCGGTGCCGAGCGCGACGGTGACGCCGGCGTCGAGGTAACGCTGGAACGAGTGCAGGGTCATCGCCATCTTGGCGTACTTGTACGGGCAGTGGCCGACGGTGGCGCCGGTCTCGGCCAGCACGCGCAGGTCGTCGCCGAACGGGTAGCGCGGCCAGGGATGCGCCGTCGTGAACACGGCGTGGCCGAGGAGCGTGCGGTCGTCGAGGAAACCGATGTCGGCCAGGAACTGCACCGGCGTCTTCCGGTGCTCCTCCATGATCCGCTGGAACTCGACGAGGTTGCCGCCCGCGTGGGTGTGGATCGGGACGTGGAGCTCGCGCGCCGCGTCCTTGCCGGCGCGCAGCAGTGGCTCGCTGCACGTCTCGACCTGCGCCGCGTTCAGCATGCCGCGCAGGCGGCCCTGCGCCGCGCCGTCGTACTTGCGGACGAAGTCGGTCGCCTCCCTGAGCCGCTGCTGACCGGCGGCGACGTCCTCGTCGTAGTAGAGCCTTCCTTGTGGGTCCATGAAGGTGTCGCGGTCGCGGAACGGCGGGCTCGCGTAGACGCGCACGCCGAGCTCGTCCACGAGGCGCGCGTAGCCCTCCCAGTCGCCGCGGAGCCCGCCCACGTCGATGATGGTCGTGGTCCCTTGCTTGAGCGCGTGGAGGAACACGAAGGCGCGGAGCGCGGCCATCGCCTCCGCCGGCGGCGGCGTCATCTTGCCTTTGAGCGGCGCGGCGAAGCTCATGTAGTTCGCCGTGCGGTAGTCGTTCCGGGCCATGTCGAGCAGCAGGTAGTCGCCGCCGCTCCCGGCGGTGTGCACGTGGGTGTTGATGAAGCCCGGCGAGACGAGCTTACCCCGGGCGGAGAGGCGCGCGTCGACCGGGCCCGTGTACGGCCCGCCGGCGTGGAGGATCCGGTCGGCCTCGACGACCACGCTGCCCCGCTCGTGGACCTCGTGCCCTGCGCCATTGTGCGCGACCACCCAGCCGCCCTCGATGAGCGTCCTCATCGGCGACGGGTTATACGCGGGAGGCCGCGGACCGGGCGGGCTCGGGGAACCTGAGGCTGACGGGCGCGTTGGCCTCGAACGGGCTCCAGAGCCCGAGCTCCTTGCCGATGTCCCGGAGCGCGGGCAGGACCTCCTCGCCGAGGAGGCGGATGCACGTCTTCGCGTCCTCGTTCGAGACGAACCCGTCGGACGCCCAGAACCCGAGGATCGACGGCCGCGTCTCCTCGAGCAGGCGGCGCAGCTTCGGGATCACGGTCTTCGGCGTGCCGGCGACGATCTGCTGGTCGCGCAACTGATCCTCGAACGCGGCGCCGCGCGGGTTCGAGCGCCGGCCGACCGCGTACTCGACGAACGCGGTGCGGTACGACGGCGAGAAGTACCCGGACGGGCTCGACCACACCGGGTGGGCGAGGCCCGTGAACTCGCCCTGCATCCACATGAACTGCTGCGCGTTCGCCAGCGCCTTCTCCTCGGTCTCCGCGACGTGACACCGCTGCAGGTAGCCGCGGTACTCGGGGCCCCCCGCGTAGCCGGTCGCCGCGGCCACGCTGTCGTAGAGCTCCCAGATCTTCTTGGTCGCATCGATCGCGGTGCTGAGCGCGATGTAGGGATAGCGCTTCTTCGCCGCCCAGACGATCGTCTCCTTGCTCAGGACGCCGGGGATCCACACGCGCGGGTGCGGCTTCTGGAGCGGCACGGCCCACGGGTTCACGACGCGATGCTGATAGTGGGCACCCTCCCAGCGGAACGGCCCGGGCTCGGTCCACGCCTTGACGATGAGCTCGTGCGCCTCCTCGAACCGCTCGCGGTTGTAGGCGGGATTGACGCCGGCGGCGAGCTGCTCCTGGCCGCCACCGCGCACGAAGCCCGACACCAGGCGCCCGCGCGACACCATGTCGATCATCGCGAGCTCCTCGGCCAGGCGCACGGGGTTGTCGGCGAGCGGCAGCGGGTTGCCGAGGAGGACGAGCTTCACGCGCGTCGTCGCCGCCGCCAGGATCGACGCGAAGATGTTGCACTTCGCCTGCATGCAGAACGGCGCGTTATGGTGCTCGTTCAGCATGATCCCGTCGAAGCCCACCGCCTCGGCCAGCCGGTAGTGCTCGAGGTACTCGTTGTAGAGACGGCTGCCCGCCACCGGGTCGAAGAAGCGGTTGGAGAGCATCAGCGCGGTCGCGCCGAAGTCGCGTCCCTCGGCCTCCGGATAGGCCGACATCGGCTGCTCGGTGAAGTACATGAGGTGCATCGCGTCTCCCCTGGGTCAGGCCTCGGTCACGAAGCGCGTCACGAGCTGCGCCAGCTCGTCCGGCTTCTCCATCTCCACGAAATGGCCCGCGCGATGCACCTCATGTACTTCACCGAGCAGCAGCGCCTTCTGATAGCGCTCGCCGCACTCGAGCGGGACGATGCGGTCCTCGCGCCCCCAGACGACCAGGGCCGGCGTGGCGACGGAGCCGAGCAGGCGCCCGAGCGTGGGGTTGTACATGTACGGCTTCCACGCGATCCGGAACGTCATCTCACGGTTCAGATCCCACTGCTCGAGCGTGCTCGTCGGCGGCTCGGCCCCGAAGATCCTGTCGAACACGCGCGGGTCGGCGAAGCCCCGCCGCACGTAGTCGATGTACGACAGGAGCGCCTGGTCCGCGATCTCGCCGCGCTCGGGCTTGAGGCCCATCGCCCCCACGAGGACGAGCCGCCGGAACGCCCGCGGCGCCATCGTCGCCATCTCGGCCGCGATCCAGCCGCCGAACCCGAGGCCGAGCAGCGAGACGCGGCCGGGGTCGCGCGTGAGCTCGCGCTCGGCGAGCAGGCACTGGTAGAGGACGGCGACGTCGCGCACGCTGCGCAGCCAGTCGGGGCGCTCGGACCTGTCGTAGCCGGGATGCGACGGCACGAGCACCGTGAAGCGCCGCGCCAGCGCGTCGTAGAACGGCAGGCGCTCGAGGCTGCCGACGTCGTGGTGCAGCACGAGCAGGGGCGCGCCGGCGCCGGCGCGCGCGACGTGCAGCGCCGCGCCCGCGATCCGCACGGTCTCGGACTCCCAGGTGATCGTCGTGGAGGTCATCGTGGCGTGATTCTAACAGCAGCGCGCGGTATGCTGCTCGGGCGTGTTCGACGGGACCGCGCTTCGCGAGGAGCCGCTACCGCGCCACCGCCCGCCGCCACTCGCGGATCTGGGCCGTGTGCTCGCGATAGTGCGAGGGTCCGGTGCCCTCGAAGAGGTCGCGGGCCGCGCCGCCCGCCGCGAAGTGCGGTTCGGGCACGGCGGCGGCCGCGGCCACGAAGTCCCGGTGGGACGCGTCGAGCTCCGCGAGGACGTCGGCGATCTTCGCGCCGGTCTCCCGGTCGACGAACCGTGCGTTCCACGCGTTGAAGTCGTCGTAGGTCCCGGCCGGGTACGGCGGCTCGCCGCGCGCGATGTGCGCGAGCGCCGGCGTCATCGCCCGGTGCCAGCCGGAGACGTGGATCAGGATCTCGCGCACGCCCCAGGTGCCGAGCCAGACGCGGCACATCTCTTCCTCGGCAAGCCCACCGATCGCCTCGCGCAGCTCGCCAAACGCATGCTCGGCCTCTCGGAGCAGCTCGGCTCTGTCGCTCATGGGTCCCTCCCGGCCGGGGTCTTCTCGGTTACGCCCCCTGAGACCCCGACCAGGAGCGTTTGTGAAATAGGGGAAACCCCTCATGCCTGAGGTCGTTCGCGCGAGCTGGGAACCGGCGAGACGGCCGGTGGGTTTACGAGGAACCTCAACGCAAGGAGGAATCCGCTCGATGAGAACCCCAGTCCTTCCGTTCGCCTTCCTGCTGGTCATCGGGTCAGTCGCGTCCGCGCTGGCCGGCGACGACGGCGAGGTGTTCGACGCCCGGCTGTCCGGCTACCACGAGGTCCACTTCATCGCCGCGCCGCCGGCGCTGCGTGGGGCGATCTCGACCGCCGCCAGGGGGAAGTTCCGGGCCCGCATCGGTGTCGACGCCAAAGCGATCAGCTACGAGCTCTCCTACGAGGGCCTCGAGGGCGCGGTGACCCAGGCCCACATCCACTTCGGCCAGCGGCACACGGTCGGCGGCATCGTCGTCTGGCTCTGCCAGACGGAGGGCACGCCGGCCCCGGCGGCCGTCGCCGCGCTGACGCCCTTCTGCCCCGCCGAAGGCACCGTGACCGGGACGATCGTTCCCGCCCAGGTGCTCACGGTCGCCGGACAGGGGATCGACGCAGGCGAGTTCGACGAGCTCGTCGCCGCGATCCGCGCCGGCGCGACCTACGCGAACGTGCACTCCGTGCTCTTTCCGCCGGGAGAGATCCGCGGCCATATCCGCGGCGATCGCGGCCGCTAGCGGTCCGACGCGGCGCTCCACGGATGGGGCATGATGGGCGTGGGCCACCCATGACACGCGCCCCGACCTCGGTCCAGTGCTGCGTCGCCGGAGGTGGGCCGGCCGGCATGATGCTCGGCCTGCTGCTGGCCCGCGCCGGGCTCACAGTCCTGGTGCTCGAGAAGCACGCTGACTTCCTGCGCGACTTCCGCGGCGACACGATCCACCCGTCGACACTCGAGGTCATGCACGAGCTCGGCCTGCTGGAAGGTCTCCTGAGGCTCCCGCACCAGGAAGTGCGCGAGCTGGCGGCGCAAGTCGGTGAGGTGATCGTGCCGGTCGCCGACTTCACCCATCTCCCGACCCGGTGCCGGTTCCTCGTCTTCATGCCGCAGTGGGACTTCCTCGATTTCCTCGCCGCGGCGGCGGCCCGATATCCGGGGTTCAGCCTGCGTATGCAGACCGAGGTCACCGGGCTCCTCGAGGTGTCGGGGCGCGTGGTCGGCGTGCAAGTGATGACGGAGGCCGGGCCCGTCGCGGTTCGCGCCGACCTCGTCGTCGCCGCCGACGGCCGGCATTCCCTCCTCCGCGCGCGGGCCGGCCTGCACGTGGAGGAACTGGGCGCGCCGATGGACGTGCTGTGGTTCAGGCTCGCGCGCGGGCGGCAGGACCAGGGGCGAACGATGGGCCGGTTCGACGCCGGTCAGATCTTTGTCATGATCGACCGCGGTGAGTACTGGCAGTGCGGCTACGTGATCCCCAAGGGCGCGTACGACCGGATCCGCGAGGGCGGCCTGCCGGCCTTCAGGGAGCGCGTCGCACGGCTCGCGCCGCTGGTGAAGGAGCGGGTCGGCGACCTTCGCACCTGGGACGACGTGAAGCTCTTGACCGTGCGCGTGGACCGGCTGTCCCAGTGGTATCGTCCGGGCCTCCTCTGTATCGGGGACGCTGCGCACGCGATGTCCCCTGTCGGCGGCGTGGGCATCAACCTCGCCATCCAGGACGCGGTCGCCGCCGCGAACATCCTGGCCGAGCCCTTGCGCCGTGGGTCACTGGCGACCGAGCATCTGCGCCAGGTGCAGCGGCGCCGCGAGTGGCCCACGCGCGTGACGCAACGGCTGCAGGTCGCCGTTCAGAACCGGGTGATCGCCTCTGTACTCGGCGACTCACGCCCCCTGACGCCACCGCTTGGCGTGCGGCTGCTCGGGCGGATTCCGCTCCTACGGCGGATCCCGGCTCGGCTGGTCGGCATCGGCATCCGGCCCGAGCACGTCACGGCGCCCGCCGCGCCCGGAAGCGCCTGAGCGCCGCGGCGAAGATCGCCGCTTACCGGAACGCCGGGGCGATCTCCGCCATGAAACGGTCGAGGTCTCGGCGCAGCTCGGGCAGCGGCCGGAACAGGGTCGGGATGAACAGCACGTCGCCCCCGGCGGCCCGGAGCTGCCGGAGCTGCTCGCGGATCTGGTCCGGGGTGCCGGCCAGGCAGGTGTCGCGAGCGTCGGCGGCGTGGCGCCCCATGCGGGTGGCGATGGTCTCGGCGAGGCGCTCGACCTCGTTCTTCTTGTCGGTGATGAGGAGCGCCATGTTGGCCGAACGCCGGATGCGCTTCGGGTCACGCCCCACGGCGGCGCAGTGCTCGTCGAGGATGGCCCCTTTGCGGGTCAAGACCTGAGGTCCGCCCCAGACGTTCCAGTGGTCGGCGTGCTTCGCGACGATGCGCAGGGTGACGCGCTCGCCGCCGCCGCCGATCATCAGCTCGGGATGCGGCGTCTGCACCGGCTTGGGATCGAGCGGGGCGTCGGAGAGCTGGTAGTAGCGTCCCTTGAAGGTGCTGCGGCGCTCGGTCCAGAGCGAGCGCATCACCTCGCAGGCCTCGTCCAGCCGCTCGAGCCGCTCGCGCATCGTGGAGAACGGGATGCCGTAGGCCTCGTGCTCGTTCTCCTGCCAGCCCGCGCCGAGACCCAGGAGGAGCCGGCCGCCCGAGATGATGTCGACCTGAGCGGCCATCTTCGCGACCACGGCCGGATGGCGGTACGTGTTGCCCAGCACGATGGTGCCGACGCGCAGGCGCGGCACCAGCGCGGCGAGCGCGCTGAGGGTGCTCCAGGACTCGAGCATCGCGCCCTCGCGGTCCTTCGTGTTCGGCATGAAGTGGTCGGTCACACAGGCGATGTCCCACCCCGTGGCCTCAAGATGTCGCCAGAGCTCCAGCACCCCCGACCACGTCTGGGCGCCCATGCTCGTGAACAGGCCGAAGCGCATGTCTCTCTCCTCCCCGTGGAACAGCCATACTATCGCAACGGGCTGGCCTTGCCCGCGACTTTGGCGTACCTTGCCTGGAAGGCTGAAGAGAACGGCAGCAGGAGGCCACCGAGAGGAGACGCGCCATGCCGAAGATCAAGCACATCGCCATCTCGACCCAGGACGTGGACACGACCGCCAAGTTCTACATCGACGTGTTCGGCATGAAGCAGGTAGGCAGGGTCGACAGCCCGGGGGCCACCGGCTACTACCTGAGCGACGGCGATCTGAACCTGGCGATCCTCAACTTCAAGAACGACGCGGTGGCCGGCGTCGAGCGCGGCAGGCACTGGAACGGCATCCACCACATCGGCTTCGCGGTCGAGAGCCTGGAGGAGATCGCCGACAAGCTGGCGGCCGCCGGCTCGAAGCCCCGCGACGACGTCAACGACGCCCTCGGCGTCGGGCACGGTCGCCGCTACGAGGGCAACGTCGAGGTCAAGTACAGCGGCCCCGACGGCGTCATGCTCGACGTCTCGGAGACCGGCTGGGTCGGCACGTCCGGGTTCAACCCCAAGTAGCTCCGGTGACGCGCTTCGGGATCGCCCTGCCCTCCGGGGGCGAGCTCACGGCCGCGACGCTGGCCGACGCCGCCCGGCGGATCGAGGCCGCCGGCTTCGAAAGCGCGTGGGCGTTCGACGCGATCGGCCGCGGGTTCCCTCAGGCCGACCCCCTCACCGCCCTCGCCGTCGCGGCCACCGTGACGCGCGACATCGAGCTGGGGACCGGGATCCTCCAGGTCCCCCTGCGAAACCCGGTGGAGCTTGCCCAGCGGGTGCTGACCACACACCTCGTGTCCGGCGGCCGGCTGCGGCTCGGCGTCGGAGCCGGCTCGACGGCCACCGACTTCGCGGCGCTCGGCCTCGACTTCGCCTCGCGCTTCCGGCGCCTCGACGAGTCCCTGCGGATCATGCGCCGGCTCTGGGCGGGCGAGCGCGTCAATGGAGCCTCGCTCGCGCCGGTCTGGGCCCAGGCCCTCGGCGGCCCGCCCGTGCTGATCGGCTCGTGGGCGGGCTCCCGCTGGATCGAGCGGGCGGCCCGGGAGTTCGACGGCTGGGTCGGGTCGGGCGCCAGGAGCAGCTGGCGGGCGCTCCGCGAGGGAATCGCGCGGTTCCGCGACCTTGGCGGCAAGCGCGCGGTCGCCACCAACGTCGTGGCCGAGCTCGAGAGCCCCGTCGCAAGCCCCGACGGCCCGGACGATCCGTGTGACCTCAAGTGCCCGCTGGAGGTCGCCTGCGCCCGGCTCGCTCGTCTGCGTGGGCTCGGCTTCGACGACGTGGTCCTGGTTACCCGGCGCCACGACGCCGAGCGCCTTCAGGAACTCCACGAGCTGATCCTGAGCTCCCGCTGACTGCCTGGGCGCCCGGAGGCCCCTGGATCAGCGTCAGTGACTTCCCTCCGTTCTATTCTGGTTTTCACCGGATTGCCCTCCTCAGGCCTGTGGGCCAGACTGTGCGCAGGAACTGCTGGAACCGCAGAGGGGAAGGAGCCCGCCGGCTCAGCATGGACGACGAGCGTAACCGCAACCGACCCTCCCACGCTGGCGCCAGGGTCGTCGACGACGAGATGTTCCGGTTCCTCGTCGACCTCGAGGTAGAGAAAGCCCAACGCCTGCGCTATTGCCTCACGCTGGCGTGCCTGACCACCGACGGCGTCCCCGCAGAAACAGGGGAGCCGTCCGTGTCCTCTCTCGCCGAAAACGTCACCCGCCACCTGCGCAGCACCGACGTGGTGGCGCCGCGGACTCCGACGTCGCTGATCCTGCTCCTCGTCGACGCGGAAACGACCCACCTGCCCTTGATCCTCCGCCGGCTGACCACGGGGCTCGAGGCGGTCGGCTGGAGCGCGGGGGGCTCCTGCTATCCGAAGACGGCGGCCCGCGCGGAGGACATGCTGCGTCAGGCGGCTGATCTGATGGCGAAGGCCCAGGGCGAGGGCGGCAACCGGCTCTACGTCGCCGCCTAGCCTCACCGGCACGCTCGGCGCGTGTCCCGTAGAATGCCCCCCGAGGGGCACGATGTCATTCCTTCAGTCCCGCACCCATTCGGCGCGTCAGGGCATCGGCAAGCCGGTTCCGCGAGCCGAGGACGCGCGCCTGCTCGTCGGCCAGGGGCGCTACAGCGACGACGTCAGCCTGCCGGGCCAGGCCTACGCCTGTCTGGTCCGCTCACCGCACGCCCATGCGCGCATTGGAAGGATTGACGGCGCCGCCGCCCTGGCGGTGCCGGGCGTGGTCGCGGTGCTGACCGGTGCAGACGCTGCCGGCGATGGTCTCGGGCCGATCCCCCACCGCCCCGTGCCCGCGAACCCGCACGAGGTCCCGTTGAAGAGCCGCGACGGCGCGCCGTTTTTCATCGCCCCGCATCGCCCGCTGCCGGTGGACCGCGCGCGCTTCGTCGGCGAGGCCGTGGCCCTCGTGATCGCCGAGACGCCCGCGGCCGCCAGGGATGGCGCCGAGCGCGTGAGGGTGGACTGGGAGCCGCTACCCTCGGTCAGCGTCACCATCGAGGCGGCCGCCGCGGGCGCGCCGCGCGGCTGGGAGGAAGCCACATCGAACGTGTGCGTCGACTCCCACGCGGGCGATGCCGCGACCGCCGACGCCGCATTCGCCCGCGCCGCCCACGTGGTGCGGCTCGAGACGTGGGTGCAACGGGTCACGGGCGTGCCGATGGAGCCGCGTGCCGCGGTCGCCGTCTACGACGAGGAGAGCGGCCGCCACACGCTCTACGCGGGCTCGGGCGGCTCGGTGCGCATCAAGAGCGACCTCGCGGCGACGCTCGGCGTGCCGGAGAGCGCGGTGCGCGTGGTGGCGCGGGAGGTCGGCGGCAACTACGGTACGCGCAACGCGTTCTATCCCGAGTTCGCGCTGGTCGCGTGGGCGGCGAAGCGCCTGCGCCGGCCCGTGAAGTGGACGTGCGAGCGACGCGAGGCGTTCCTCACCGATTACCACGCCCGCGACCTCGTGTCGCACGCGGAGCTCGCGCTCGACGGCGACGGCCAGTTCCTCGCCCTCCGGGGAGTCAACACGAGCAACGTCGGCGCCCACGCCGTGTCGTTCATCCCGCTCGCCAAGGGCATCGCGGTCCTGCCGAGCGTGTACCACATCGCCGCCGCCTCGCTGCGCGGCCGCGCCGTGCTCAGCAACACGTCACCCACGTATCCGTATCGCAGCGCGGGCCGGCCCGAGGTGATGTTCGTCATCGAGCGGCTGATCGACCTCGCGGCGCGCCATCACGGATTCGACCGCGTGGAGCTGCGGCGACGCAACCTGGTGCCGGCCGGCGCGATGCCGTACCGCAACCCGGTCGGCCTCGTCTACGACAGCGGCGACTACGCGGCGACGCAGGACCGCGCGGTGGCGCTCGCGGATTGGGCCGGCTTCGAGGCGCGCCGCGCCGAGGCGCGGCGGCGCGGGCGCTATCGCGGCATCGGCCTGGCGAACTACCTGGAGCTCAACACCGGCGCGCCGCGGGAGCGCGCGGAGATCACCGTGCGCCCCGAGGGCCGTCTCGACGTGGTGCTCGGCACGCTCTCGGCCGGTCAGGGTCACGAGACGAGCTTCGCGCAGCTCCTGGCGGAGTGGCTCGGCGTCGAGCTCGGTGACGTGCGGCTCATCACCGGCGACACCGACGTCGCGGCCGTCGGTGGAGGCTCGCACTCCGGCCGCTCGATGCGCCTCGGCGCCCTCGTGCTGGCCCGAGCGTCGGACGAGATCGCCGACAAGGGCAAGCGCCTCGCCGCGTGGCTGTTGGAGGCGGCGCCCGCGGACGTCGACTTCGCGCGGCGACGCTTCGTGGTGAAGGGTACCGACCGCTCCGTCGACCTGTTCGAGGTGGCGGCCGCCGCCGAGCGGCCGGACGCGCCCGAGACGCTGCGCGGCCCGCTCGCCGGCGTGAGCGACGAGACCGTGAGCGTGCCGTCGTTCCCCTTCGGCTCGGCCGTGTGCGAGGTCGAGGTCGATCCCGAGACCGGCGCCGTCGAGGTCGTGCGCTACACTTCCGTCGACGACGTCGGCCGCGCCGTCAATCCGCTGATCCTGGAGGGCCAGACGCACGGCGGCATCGCGGCGGGTGTGGGGCAGGCGCTATGGGAGCGCTGCCACTACGACCCGGAGACCGGTCAGATGCAGTCCGCCACCTTCATGGACTACGTCGTGCCACGCGCGGACATGCTCCCGGCGTTCACGACCGAGATTAGCGAGGTGCCCTCGACGTCGAACCCGCTGGGCCTCCGCGGCGGGGGCGAGGGCGGCACGACGCCGGCGCTCGGCGCCGTCGTCAACGCCCTCGTGGACGCGCTCGCCGAGCTCGGCGTGGAGCACATCGAGATGCCGGCCACGCCGGAGCGCGTGTGGCGCGCCATCCACGACGCCCCGGGGAGGCGTTACGCGCCGGTCGCCGGGGCCGCGCCGCCGGGACGTGGAGGCGCGGGCGAGAGCGCGAGAGCGACGACGTGCTCGAGGCGGGCGAAGTCGAACGGCTTGGGCACGTAGGCGAAGACACCCGCGCGGAGCGCCTCGGCCGCGTTGCGGATATCCTGGTTGGCGGTGATCATGACGACCGGCACCCGGATGTTGAGGCTCCGCATCTGCTTCAAGAGCTCGAGGCCGTCCATCCGTGGCATGTGCATGTCGAGCAGCATGAGGTCGAACTGGCCGATCAGCAGCTTCATGATCGCGGCGGCGCCGTCGGGCACCGCCTCGACCTCATACGTGAGTCCCGGCGCGGGATTGCTCAGGAACTCCCTGAGCACCTCGAGTACGGACGGCTCGTCGTCGACGATCAGCACCCGCTTGGGCACACCCGGTAGTATGCAGCCTACGCGGGGCGGACGCACCCGCCGTGCCGCGGGTCCATTCAGTTGCAGGTCGTCGTCGGCACCTGCAACAGGTCGTGAAGGGTTTGGATCTGCTGGCGGGCGTCCTCGAGGAGCTCGCGCGCTTGCCGGTCGTGGTCGGCGAGTTTCTCGCGCAACTCGACAATGACGTGCTCGGCGAGCTCGGCGTGAGTGGCCCAGCCCTTCAGTCGGCGTTGGGCCGCGGCCAGGTTCCGGCGGAGGGCGTCGATCTCACAGGCCGGGCAGAGCGTGCTTGTCTCAGGGCGGTGATGGCAACCGGTGGCGTTCATGGCCCGAGTGCAGCATAGAACTCGGCCAAACGATCTCTATGAGGCTTACACCTGAATCCGGTTAAGGAAGATCCCTTGGCCGCCACGTGCGGTTTCTTGGGGTGAATCGAAGGTTTGTTCTTTAGGATCAAGCCGATGGCGACGTCGCCCAGGGGTACCAAGGCAGGGAGGCCCAAGGCCCGGTCCAAGACGCTTCGGCAAGCCGCCTCCCTGGTGTTCGCCGTCACCGCTATCCTGCCTCTGCTGCTCTTCGTGTGGACCGTGTACTACCTCGGCGCGCTTTCGAGGCTGTCCGCTCAGGTGGGTCTCGGCGTCGCCCTCGCCACCTCGCTCATGGGCTACTACGTCTTCCGAGGGCTCATCGGCCAGATGTCCGATCTCATCGCGGTGATCGGGAAGGTCCTGGAGCGCTCGCCTGCCGGGCCGAGGGCAAGCGCGGAGCCGCTGGAAGAGAGCTCCGAGGAGTCAGCGGGAGGATGGGCGGCACCGTCCTCGGTCCCTGCTGCGCCCCCACGCCTCCGGCGGTCGGCCGAGCCCGCGTCGCCGGCGCACGCGGAACGCCCTGACACCACTGCCCGAGGGCCTGCGTCGGAGCCGGCGAGGCGACCGTCTGACGTTCACACGGTGCCTGGCCTCGGTGCGATCCGGGAGGTGCACGACCTCCGCCGGGCCACGGCACTGCTGTGGCAGGCCGAGGCCGCGGCCTACAAGGGCCGACGCGTGGTCGTCTCCGTCATGAACTCTCCGCGGCCGATCACCGGGACGTTGACCGAGCTGACGGAGGAGGGACTGCTCATCCAGCTCGAGGGTGGAGAGCGCGTCGTGGCGGCGTATAACCGGATCTCCGCCATCGATGCGGAGGATTCGCCGACGTGAAGGTCGGCCTCAGCGCAAGCCCAGCACCCAGCGAATGCCTTCCAGCAGGTGCCGGCGGAACCGCTCGTCCTCCCAGACCTCGGGGCGATGACCGAGGGCCGTGTAGAACACCCGCCCCTCTCCGTGCCGCTTGAGCCAGGCGAGCGCATAGTCGCGGTCGGCGCGTTTCCCCTTGCCGACGTCAACCGATCGAGGGTCGAGCCTCAGCAGCACGTGGACCTTGGTGCGTGACCAGTCTCGGAACTGGTAGATCTCGTCGGTGATCTCGAAGCCTTCTCCCAGGTGCCGGGTCGACGGGTGGGCAGGATCCTCGACCACCACGCGCACGCGCTCGTGCCAGGGGTGGCCGTCGAAGTAGGCGCCGACGAGCGCGCCGTACTCCCCCACCTCGTACCAGGTGTCCGTGGCGCTGTGGACGCCGACGAAGCCGCCGCCCCGCTTGACGAAGTCGAACAGCGCGCGCCGAACATCCGGCCGGAGCGGGAGGCTGCCCGTCGTGAAGAAGAGGACGGCCCGACTCCCGGCCAGCGCCTCAACGGTGAGGCGCGCGAGCTCGTCGCTCGTGCAGAGCCGGCTGACGTCGAACGCGCCGGAGCGCTGGCCAAGCTCCACGACGGTGCGCTCGGCGATGGAGGGACGGTCCGGCGGCTCCCGCCGAACGACCTCGTGCTGGTAGGCGCCCGAGTACGTCACCATCAGGAGGATCGGCCGAGCCCGCGGCTGGGATGTCGCCGTCGCCTGGCACGCGAGCGCCACGGCAAGGACGACAACCGCGAGCGCCCTCACTGAGGGCGTCGTTGGGGCTCGGGCTGGGGGACGACGTAACGGACGCCGTAGCTCTCGAGGATCTTCGGGATCGTGCCGGCGGAGACGAGCTCGTCGATCAGCTGATTCATCGCGTCCACGAGCGCCTGGTCGGTGTTGAGCAGCCGCACGGCGACGTTCCACTGGAAGTCGGGATCGGGGCTCACCGTCTCGACGACGCGCACCGAGCCCGGGTGCTGCTTGAGATACCAGCCGACGTAAGGCCCCGTGACGAAGCCGGCGACGACGGCGTCACCCGCGACCGCGTCGAGGATATCGAGCTGGCTGCCGTACGAGGAGGTCGGGATGGCGCGCTGGCTCAGGACGACGTGGGGCCAGGAGGTATGCTCCACGCCGATCTTGCCGGCTTTCACGTCCTCGAGCCGATGGATCTCCGTACGGCCCCCGGGAGCGACCAGGAGGTAGCCGCTACTCATGTACGGCCGGGTCAGGCGCGTCGCGCCCCTGCCCTCGGGCGGCGCGCCGGGCTGGACGATCGCGCCCATGACGGCATCGCAGCTCGCGCGCCGGGCATGCCGGGTGTAGACGATCCAGTGCACGTCGAGCCGGACACCGAGGCGCTTGGTCAGGACCTCGGCGATCTCGAGCTGGAAGCCAGGCTGCGCCTGCCCCTGCGCTGAGAAGGGCAGCGCGTCGGGGTGCGCGCAGACCGTCAGCGTTCCGTTCTCGCGGAGGGCGGCCAGCGTCACGCCGCTGGCGCCACCCGAGGCCAACGCCAGCGCGGCCGCGCCCAGGACGGCGACGAGGATCGCCCGGCGTCCCGCGCTCACTCCTTGGCCCCCTGGAGCGACTTGATGTACGCGACGAGCTTCCAGATGTCCTCGGGGGTCAGCAGGGTCTGGAACGCGGGCATCGGGGGAAAGCCAAAGGCGATGCGCTGGTAGAGATACCCCGTCTCGAACTCCCGGCCGCGCAGGGCGGGCGCGCGGGAAAGACGACCTTCCGCGCCGTGACAATAGCCGGTACAGGTCTGCCGAAACAGGTTCTGGCCCGCTTGGACGACGGTCGGGTCCGACAGATTGAACGGCGGCTCCGTCGGCAGGGGCGGGGGCTGACGCATGCCCTGGGCAGCGGCGGGCGGCGCCAGCATGCCCGCCGCGAGCAGGATCGCGAGCCATGTGAGTCTGACAACCCGCTCCCCCCAGGGGCCGGGCCCCCGCGGGCTAGCCGGGTGTGAGGGGCGATCGGTCATGCCCCTCACACCGCGTCTCGCAGGGGTCTTACTTCAGCGAGAAGACGAACAGCGCGCCTCCGGGCGGGAAATCGGCCACTTCCGGCCAGAGCGCCGGGTAGAGGCCGAGGACCAGCGACCCGAGGCCGCTGGGGACGGCAATGTACTGCTTGCCGTTGACGGAGTAGCTGATCGGCCCGCCACGGTGCCCGGAGCCGGTCCGGAAGTGCCACAACTCTTCACCACTGTCTGCATCGTACGCCCGAACCACGCCTTCGACATCCCCGTGGACGACCAGCCCGCCGGCGGTCGAGAGGACGCTCCCGATCGGCGGGTACTTGAAGTTGACGGTCCACTTGCGCTCGCCGGTCACCGGATCGCGCGCATCCAGATGGCCGTACGCCTCACCACTCGGCGGGTGCTTCGCCACCTGATCGCCGCCGAAGAAGAGCCCGGCGGCGGGCTCCGTCACCGGCGTCTGCTTCTCGACCGTGACCTCCTCGCATACCTCCATCGCCGTGTTGTACCAGAGGCCGGTCTTGGGGCTGTACGAGCCGGAGTTCCAGCTGCGTCCGCCGGCGATCCAGGGGCAGATGAAGGCCGGCTTGCCGAGGCGCGGCGGGTTGCGGCCGATGAGCTCGCCCGTCTTCGGGTCGATGCGCTGCACCCAGTTGTAGACGTGGTTCATCGGCCACACGTTCTGGATCTTGCCGTTGGTCCGGTCGTACACGAACACGAAGCCGCTCTTGTTCTGGTGGACCAGCAGCTTCTTGCCGTCGCGGTCGAGGACCAGGCTCTCGCCGAGTCCGGCGTCGTAGTCCCAGTCGTCGTGCGGAATCTCCTGGAAGTACCACTTGAGATCGCCGTTGTCCGGATTGAGCGCCAGGACGGACGACGTGTACAGGTTGTCGCCCGGGCGCGCCTGGCCCCAGTCGTAGTCCGGCGCGGGGTTGGCCGTGCCCCAGTACACGAGGTTCAGTGCCGGGTCGTAGGAGCCCGTCATCCAGCCGCCGCCGCCCCCGAACTTCCCGGAGTCGCCGCCCCAGCTCTTCTGATCGTTCTTGATCGTGTTGAACTCCCACGCCTTCTCGCCGTTGGCGACGTGCAGGGCCCAGATCTTGCCCTGGATGGGCAATTCCCCCGAGGTCTGGCCCAGGATGACCTTGTCCTTGACGATCAGGGGCGCCCCCGTGAAGTTGCAGCTGCACTTCTTGGTATTCAGCACCGTGACCGCCCATAGCTCCTTGCCGGTCTTCATGTCGAGGGCGATGACGCGGCCGTCGAGGGTGCCGAAGATCACCTTGCCGTGCCCGACGGCGACGCCGCGGTTGTAGGGCTGGAAGAAGAGCGTGTTGACGACCGGGTCGAGCTTCGCGAAGTAGTGCCAGATCTCGCGTCCGGTGGCGCCGTCGAGGGCGAACACACGGTTGTAGGAGCCGATGTAGTAGAGGACCCCGTCCACGACCACCGGCGTCGACTCCAGCCCCTGAACGACCGCGCCCGGCTGGTGGACCCACGCGACGCTCAGGTCCTTGACGTTCGACTTGTTGATCTGCGCCAGAGGGCTGAAGCGGTGCGAGTCGTACGTCCGGTGGTACATCGGCCAATCGTTCGCGTCGACGTTATGGAGCCGCGTCGAGCCGGCGTTCTGGGCCCCGGCCGGCGCCAGACCTAGCAACAGAAGGACCAGCAGCGTCGAGACCGCTCCCACCCACCACGCGCGCTTTGAAGTCATCGCTTCTCCCCTCCGGTGTGAAGAACGAGAGCTCCCCAGAAACGGCCGGCCCTTATGAAGCATCACGCCTCTCGCGATGTCAATAGACCGTCTGCGCGCGCCGCCGCCACGAATGGGAAACGCTTCACAAGACCGGCGCGCGTGGTGCACACTCCGACGAGACCCCGCTCGCTGGAGGAGCCATGGCCCAGACTGAACTCAGTGCGCAGGCTGCACTGCTCGATCGGTTGCGTCATCTGGGGGCGCCCGACGACCTCGCGCAGGCACACCCGGTGGACATCGCGGAGGCGCTGAACCTCCTCGAGCCTCGCGTGGCGGGCCGGGCACTGGCGTCGCTTCCCTTCGGTCTCGCGGTCCGCGTGCTGGAGCAGCCGGAGCTCGACCGGCGCCCCGAGATCTTCCAGGACCGCCCCGCCGAAGAGGCCGGGCCACTCATCCGAGCGATGTCGCCGGATCAACAGGCCGACCTCTTCCGGGAGCTACCGCCCGGCGAGCGCTCCCGTCTGCTGGCGCTGCTCGAGCCGTCCGCGCGGACCACGCTGAACGAGCTCCTGCTCTACCCGCGCGACACCGCGGGCGGCATGATGACCACGGACTACGCCCGTGTCCCGCCAGACTGGACGGCCGGCCAGGCGCTGGAGCACATCCGCCGAACCGGCCCGAGCCGCAAGCCGGTCTACGCCATCTACGTCGTCGGTCCCGACCAGCGCCTGGTCCGCGTCCTGTCGCTCCGCGAGCTCGTCGCCGCCGAGCCGGGCACACCGATCACCGGCGTGGGCGAGCATCGACGTCTCGTGGCCGTGAAGCCGACGACCGACCGCGAGGAGGTGGCCCGCCTGCTGGGGAAGTACAACCTCCTCGCCGTTCCTGTGGTCGACGACGACCAGCGGCTCGTCGGCACGACGACGGTCGACGACGTGATGGACGCGCTGGCCCAGGAGCAGACCGAAGACGTGCACAAGCTCGGCGGCCTCGGGACGCTGGATCAGCCCTACCCGACCACGGCCCTTTCGACGATGATCCGCAAGCGGGCGGGTTGGCTCTGTGCCTTGTTCCTCGGCGAGATGCTGACGGCGACGGCGATGCAGCACTTCGAAGCGGCGCTGAGCCGAGCGCTCGTTCTCAGCCTCTTCATACCGCTCATCATGAGCTCGGGCGGCAACTCGGGCTCGCAGGCGACGTCGCTGATCATCCGCGCGCTGGCGCTGCACGAGGTGCGGGTGCGCGACTGGTGGCGCGTGGCGGCGCGCGAGCTCCCGGCCGGGCTCGTCCTCGGCAGTATCCTGGGCGCGGTCGGTATGCTTCGCATCACCGCCTGGCAGCTGCTCGGCCTCTTCGACTATGGCGCCCACTGGGGCCTGGTGGCGGCGACCATCGGCGCCGCGCTCGTCGGCGTCGTCGCGTTCGGCTCGCTCGTCGGCTCGATGCTCCCCTTCGCGCTCCGACGGCTCGGCTTCGATCCGGCCAGCGCGTCGGCGCCATTCGTGGCGACCCTCGTCGACGTCACGGGGCTGATCATCTACTTCGGCGTCGCCTACCTGATCCTCCACGGGACCCTGCTCTGAGCCAGCGCGGAGCGCGTCACCGGCCGAGCATGGGATGATCGTGAGCGTCCTGCTGGTCAAGCTGCCATCCCGCGCTCCGCCTCACGGCGCGGATCGGCCAGAACGTCCTGGGCGTCATTCTGGTGGTGATCGGCATGGTCCTCACGCTGCCCGGCGTGCCGGGTCAGGGCATGCTGACGGAGGATCGTCGGCCGTCGACGCATTTTGAAAGCGATCAACCGCCTGCGGAAGCGATTCGGCCGCCCCCCC
>Ga0209474_10001215_pt1 | contig 25897 bp, 30 predicted proteins | sample GraSoiAngelo_145_FD_185902 | JGI IMG/M metagenome (GOLD analysis project Ga0209474, IMG submission 185902) | Grasslands soil microbial communities from the Angelo Coastal Reserve, California, USA - 14_1009_05_20cm (SPAdes) (version 2) | ecosystem: Environmental > Terrestrial > Soil > Grasslands...
GGCCGTGGCGATCGTGGTCGCGGTCTCGTCCTCCACGAGGACGATCGCCGTCCGCTCGAACGGGACGAGGCCGCGCAGCTCGCGGATGAAGGCGCCGAACGCCTCGTCGAGCACGAGCGACGAGCCCAGAGCCCGCGCGCAGCGGTTGGCCGTTTCGAGCACGTCGACGCGGTGACCGAGCTCGTCCCGGAGCCGTTCGGCCTCGGCGGCGCGCGCCTCGGCGCGGCTCCGCTCCGAGTTGATCGTGTCGCGGAGACGGCCGATGACGATGCCGGACAGCAGTCCGACGAGGATCCGGACGAACACCGTCCGCCACTGCAGCCCGGGCCCGAGAGCGTCGATCGCGATCGTGGCCCCGACCATCACGGGGCCGGCCAGGAGGCCGCCCACGAGCCCGAAGCGGAGGGCCGCCTCGGCGATCGGGATCAGGTAGAGCGCCCGAAACGGCTGTCCGGCCTGGAACGAGAAGACGGCGACGACCCCGATCCCGACGAGCGCATCGCACGCGATCAGGAACGCGCGAGCCCGTCCGAGCTCGACCGCGGAGAGGACTGCCGAGAGCACTGTCTCCGCCGCGAAGAACCCGACGACGGCCCAGCCCCACAGACGGTACGAGGCCGGCATCGTCTGGACGCCCACTGCGACTGCCGCGGCAACGACGAGCGCGGCACGCAGGAGGATGAGCCAGCGCCCCGGGCGCTCAAACATCCCGTTCCTCCAGGCGTCCGAGCGCCCACGCAGCGAGCTCGCGTGTCGTCTCGTCCGGGTCGTCGACGAATCCGGCCACGGCCTCCCGTTCGCCGTCCCCACCCACGTTGCCTGCCGCAACGAGGGCATTGAGCCGGAGGCGGTGGCCGTCGTTGCGCGGCACGTAGAGCCGTGCGAAGCGGCGCCTGAGCTCGTCTGGGTCGCTGCGCAGCCACTCGAGAAGCGAGACGTGAGGCGTCGCGTCCTCCGGTAGCTGTTCGCCGGCGCGGCGCTTCTCGACGCCGCGATTCCACGGGCAGACATCCTGGCAGATGTCGCAGCCGTACACCTGCGCGCCGAGCTCGGCGCGGTACTCGGCGGGCGGCGGCGCCGGCGCCTGAGTCCAGTACGAGAGGCAGCGTGTCGAGTCGAGGGTTCCCGGCTCGTCGAGCGCGCCGGTCGGGCAGGCGTCGATGCAGAGCCGGCAGTCGCCGCAGTCGAGGTCGAGCGGCCGTGTCGACTCGAGCTCGACGTCGGTGACGAGCGTGCCGAGAACGACCCAGGAGCCGTGCCGGCGCGTGATGAGGAGCGTGTTCTTACCGTAGAAGCCGACGCCGCTCCGCGCCGCAGCCTCGCGGTCGACGTGCTGGTTCGCGTCGACGAGGACGCGATAGGAGCCACCGAGCTTCCGGCCGAGCGCGTCGAGCTTCTCGCGCAGCGCCTCGTACGCGTCGAACCACGTGTAGCGGGGCAGCCGGCCGTGGCCCGGCGGACGCTCCGGCTCCGGGAGCCAGTAGCACAGGGCCGCCGAGACGACTGTGCGCGCGCCCGGCAGCAGCGTCTCGGGATGGCACGACTCCTCGGGGTGCGCCATCGTGAAGCGCATGTCGGCGAAGAGCCCACGCTCGCGCCGCTCGCGGATGTGGCGCTCCGTCTCGGCGTACGGCTCGGCCGCCGCGGCGCCGATCGCGTCGAGCCCAAGCTCACGCGCCAGCGCGTGGAGTTCGGCTTCGTTCACGCGGATAGTCTGCCGCGGTGCGCGCGGTTCGGATCCACGAGGACGGCGGCCCCGACGTGCTCGTGCTCGAGGACGCGCCGGATCCCGTGGCCGAACCCGGCGAGGTACTTGTCCGCCTCCGCGCCTCCGCGCTGAACCACCTCGACCTCTGGATCCGCAAGGGCCTGCCGTCCGTGCCGAAGCCGCGCATCCTCGGAGCCGACGGCGCCGGGGTGGTCGAGGCGCTCGGCGAGGGCGTGACGGGCTTCGGCCTCGGCGAGCGCGTCGTGCTCAACCCGGGCATCGAGGCCGGCGGCGGGCGAATCCACGTGATCGGCGAGCACGGAGACGGGACGAACGCCGAGCTGATCGCCGTGCCGGCGACCAACGTCCACCCGATCCCGGAAGGGTTGAGCTTCGAGGAGGCGGCGGCGTTCCCGCTCGTCTTCGAGACGGCGTACCGGATGCTCGTGACGCGAGCCGGCCTGCGCGAGGGCGAGTGGGTGCTCGCCTGGGGCATCGGCGGCGGCGTCTCGACCGCCGTGCTGGCGATCGCGAAGGCGCTCGGGGCGCGGGTGCTCATCACCTCCTCGAGCGAGGCGAAGCTCGAGCGCGCCCGGGAGCTCGGCGCGGACGCGACCGTGAACCACTCGACCGGGGACGTGAAGGCTGCGGTGCAGGAGGCGACTGGCGGCCACGGCATCGACGTCGTCGTCGAGACCGTCGGCGAGGCGACCTGGGCGACGTCTCTCCAGGTCGCGGCCCCCGGCGGCCGCATCACCGTCTGCGGCGCGACGACGGGCCCGAACCCCCCAGCGGCGCTGCACCGGATCTGGTGGAAGCAGCTCTCGATCCTCGGCTCCACGATGGGAACGGGCGAGGACTTCGCGGGCGCCTACGAGCTCGTGGCGAGCGGCCGCGTGCGACCGGTCATCGACACGGTGCTGCCGCTGGAGGAGATCCGCGCCGCGCACGAACGGCTCGAGGCCGGCGAGCAGCTCGGCAAGATCGTCCTCTCCATCTGACGCGTTCGTGCGGGAACCGCAGCGCCTCGGCCGGTGTATCAAGGCTGAACGGCGTCGATGAAAGGACCCGCATGCGCAAATTCCTCGCGCTCGCGACACTCGCAGCGCTCGCCACGCTTACTGTGACCGCGGCGGCGGCAGCGAAGGGGCCGGCGACAGCGTCGCTGACCGGCCCCGGGCTCGGCCGTGCGCTGCCCGTTAAGGGCCAGGGCGAGGGCGGCGCCGGCACCCCGCTCGGCTCGCTCGTCCAGTTCGGTGGCTACTTCCCCCAGGTTTTCGGCCAGTCTCCCGACCCGACCACTCGGACGCGACCCGCGGGGGACCTCGGCCCGCGCTACCGCATCGTGTATCGCGTACCCGGTCCGAGCGGGGCCAGCACGATCGTCCAGGACGTCTACCCCTACGCGAAGCCAAGTCCGGTGACACATATGCGCGCCGGTCAGCTCTTCTGGGGTGGCCAGCGCACCTACGGCGGCTGGCTCGTCGCCGGAGCCGGGCTGAAGACGGCGCTCGTCGAGGCAGGGCTGCCCAAGTTGGCGCCGTCGTCGTCCGGCGAATCGTTTCCCTGGACCTGGACCGGCGCCGGTGCCGGTGCCGCGGCCGCCCTCGTCCTGCTCGTCCTCGCGCTGCGCCGGCGGGGGATCACCCGCATCCGGGCGGTGAGAGGCACCGCCTGAACCATGAGAATCGGGCTATGGAGCCGCCGGGCGAGGAGACGCTCGTCGAGCGAGCGCGTCGAGGCGATTCAGTCGCGTTCGAGACGCTTGTGCTTGCCTATCAGTCGCTCGCCTTCCGCACCGCGTTCGTAATCGCAGGGGATGCGTCCGACGCCGAGGAGGCGGCACAGGACGCGTTCGTCAAGGCCCACCGTGCGCTTGGGCGCTTCCACACGGGTGAGCCATTTCGCCCGTGGTTGCTGACGATCGTCGCGAACGAGGCCCGAAACCGCCGCCGCGCCCGCGGCCGGCGCGCCGCGCTGACGCTGCGCGCGGCAGTGGAGCCTGGAGCGAACGGCGAGGATCCCGAGGCAGCCGCGCTCGCGAGCGAGCGCCGGGAGCGACTCCTGAGCACCGTCGAGCGGTTGTCCGACGACGATCGCGACGTGCTCGCCTGCCGATACCTCCTCGAGCTCTCGGAAGAGGAGACCGCCGCAGCGCTCGGGATCCCCCGTGGCACCGTCAAGTCGAGAACGCACCGGGCACTCGCACGACTGCAGGAGGAGCTGCAATGACGGACCTCGAGCTCGAGCTTCGCGACCTCGGTGAGTACCTCGACGTACCGACCGCTCCCCCTCTCGTCCACGCGGTCCGCGCCCGCCTCGACCGTCGCCGGCACCGCCGCCGGCTGCTCGCCCTCGCGCTGGCGACCGGCGTCGCCGCGCTCGCCGTGGCGTTCGCGGTGCCAGGATCGCGCGCATCGCTGCTGCGCTTCTTCCATCTGCGCGGCGCCGTGGTGACGATCGTCGACCGGCTCCCGCCACTCACGCCGCGTCGGCCATTGGGGGCGCCGATCGCGCTCGGGCAGGCATCGTTCCGCCTGCTCCTGCCGGACGGCCGCCGGCCCGAGGGCGTCTACAGGGGCGACGGCGGCTACTGGCTTCGCTACCCGGGCCTGCTCCTCTTCGAGTTCAAGAGCGGCGTCGGCGCCGAGATCCTCAAGAAGGCCGCGCGCGGCACGACGGACGTCGAGTACGTCAACGTCGACGGGGAGCCGGGCATCTGGATCGGCGCCCGCCACGCCCTGTACCTCCCGGGCGGGCCGCCTCGCGCTGCCGGGCACTCGCTGATCTGGCAGCACGGGCCACTGACCCTGCGCCTGGAAGCCGCGGTCACGCGCGATCGAGCACTCGCGGTCGCACGGAGCGTCCGCTAGGAGGAACGCAGCTCAGCCGAAGCCGAGGATGAACTTGGCGTCGTCGGACATCTTGTCCGGCGTCCACGGCGGGTCGAACGTCAGCTCGAGCTCGACGTTCTCGATGCCCTCTACCTGCCGGATCGCGCTGTCGATGTCCTGCGCGATGAGCGGCCCGGCGGGACAGCCCATCGAGGTCAGGCTGTACGTGACCTTCGCCGTCGAGTCCTCCATCTCGACCTCGTAGACGAGACCGAGATCGACGATGTCCATGCCGAGCTCGGGATCCTCGACCTGGCGGAGAACCTCGAATACTTCGTCGCGCGTGGCCATGCGGCCAGTGTAGAGGCGCGTACGATTCCGTCGTGCTCGTGGCCGCCGGCACTGCGGTCGTGGACGCGGTCATCTTCGTCTCCCGTGGGCGGCATGATCTGGTTCGCTTGGTGGTTCCTCGGCGCCGGCAAGCGCTACGACGAGCGCGGGCGGGCGGCAGGACGCCGCCCGCCCGGCTGATACTCGCTCCGCCCGCTAGGCCGCGGGCGGGATGTTCTGGTTGACCCGGAAGACGTTTTCCGGGTCGTACTGCGCCTTGACGCGCGCGAGCCGGTCGTAGTTCGCCCCGTACATCCCGCGGACGCGATCGGGCTCGGCCATGTGGAAGTTGACGTAACCGCCGCCCATGCCATATGGCTTGATCGCGTCGGAGTACGCCACGGCCCAGTCACGAATCGCGCCGGCGTTCGCGGGATCCGGGTCGACCCCCGCGAAAACGCCTCCCCAGACCGCGTCGCGGTATGACCACGCGGTCTCGTCGTGTCCCACCCGGGCGGCCGCGCCGTCGATCGGGTAGAGGTGCATCGTCGACTTCCAGGTCGGCATCGCCGGGCCGTATTCGGCGTGCACGGCGATCGCCTCGTCCGGGATCTCCCGGATGAACTCGCCGCGCCAGTACCACTGGTCGCCGGGCGGGTACAGCGCGTCGAAGGCCGTGTTCCACACCGGCAGCGGCAACGGCGAGATCCCGTCGAGGAGCGGCTTGCCGAACGACCGTGCCTCGCGAAGCGCATCGGACTCCTCGTCTCCCGCCTGCGTCCAGGCGACGCCGCAGACCTTGCGCAGGTGCAGCTCCTCCGGGAACGGCGGTGCCGGCGGAACAGAGAGGAAGGCGAAGAAGCCGCTGACCTCGTCCGGCAGAGCCGGGAGGAAGTCGCGGTACCACGCCAGCACCTCGGTCGTGTCCTCGAGGTCGTAGAGCACCGGCCCCGCCAGCACAGTCGTGACGGGGTGGCACTTGAACGAGAACGACGTGACGACGCCGAAGTTACCGCCGCCGCCGCGCAGCGCCCAGAAGAGATCCGGCTCGCGCTCGGAGTCCGTCTGGACGACGGAGCCGTCGGCGAGCACGACCGTAGCTGCGACGAGGTTGTCGATCGTAAGGCCGCCCGCCCGCGTCAGGTGGCCCATTCCGCCGCCAAGCGTGAGCCCGCCGACGCCCGTAGTCCCGATGATCCCGACCGGCACGGTCAAGCCGTGCTCGTGCGTGGCGTCGAGGACATCCTTGAGCAGCGCACCGCCGCCGACACGGGCCAGGCGCGCGGCCGGGTCGACGGTGACTTCGCTCATCTCCGAGAGATCGATCACGAGCCCTTCGTCCACCGAGCCCAGGCCGCCGCCGTTGTGGCCGCCGGAGCGGATGGCAATCGGCAGGTTGTGCTCCCTGCCGTAGCCGACAGCAGCGGACACGTCCGCCTCGTCGACGCAGTACGCGATCGCGGCGGGCCGCTTGTCGATCATCGCGTTGTACAGCGCGCGTGACTCGTCGTAGTCCGGCGCGCCGGGCTCGACGACCCTGCCCTTGACGGCCGACGCGAGCCCTTCGACCGAAATAGCCATTCCTTTCCCCTCCCTGTCGGTTGGCGACGATGCTACGACGCCCTCGCGCGAAAGGGAACGAAGATTCGCCTTGCGATCTAGTAACCGAGCAGACGCACTTCCTCGCGCCGCTCGCGCGCGAAGAAGTGGATGCCGTCGACGAAGCGCACCCAGTTGCAGCGCGTGCACATGACGAGCGAGTGCGTGCGGGCGCTGTCGGCAAGGAAACGGACGCCGCGGAGCAGATCTCCGTTCGAGACGCCGGTCGCCGCGACGATCACCTCGCCGGGCGCGAGGTCCTCGGTACGGAAGACCCGCTCGTAGTCCTCGATCCCGGCCTCCCGCAGCTCGTCGATCTCGCGGCGGGACGTCGGCCAGAACTGCGCCTGCAGCTCGCCGCCGAGGCAGCGAAGCGCGGCCGCCGAGAGCACGGCCTGGCGGGTGCCGCCGATCCCGATCGCGAGGTGGTCGTTCGTCCCGCGGATCGCGGCGGAGATCGACGCGGTGACGTCGCCGTCCTGGATGAGCTTGATCCGGGCGCCCGAGTTGCGGATCTCCTCGATCAGGTCGTGGTGGCGCGGCCGGTCGAGGATGATCGTCGTCACGTCGTTCACGCGCCGCCCGAACGCCTCCGCGATAGCCTCGATGTTCTCCTCGACCGGCCGGAGGAGGTTGATCGAGCCGCGGGCGCGCGGGCCGACGGCCATCTTCCGCATGTAGATGTCGGGGAGCGTGGTGAAGCGGCCGGGATCGCCGACGGCGATCATCGACATCGCGCCGTTGCCGCCGCGCGCAACGACGCCGCGGCCCTCGAGCGGGTCGAGCGCGAGGTCGACCTCCTTTCCCCCGGAGCCGACGATCGCGCCCGGCGTGAGGCCGCCGGAGTCGTCGAGCGAGCCGAACACGACGCGCCCGCTGATCGGCAAGATGTCGAGGGTCGCGCGCATGCCGGTCGCCGCCTCCTCCTCCGCCGCGCCCTCGTCCGCCCGGCCGAGCCAGCGCGCCGAGACGAGCGCGGCGCGCTCGGTCGCCCGCAGGTACGCCTGGCACTGGCAGGGCCGCTCCTCTTCGGCCGTGTACGCGGGGCCTTCGCTCATCGCGCGACCGTACGGCTTCGCTCGGCGGCGTCGAGGACGAGGTCGGCGACCGTTCGCGCGGCCGCGTCCGCGTCCTCGTTCTCGACCACCGGCACGCCTGTCCGGCGGGCACGCGCGACGATGACCTCCTGTAGGCGACGGATGTCGGAGAACCGGTCGAGGTAGCGCGACTCCGGACGCTCGGAGTCCTCGTCGCGGAACCGGAAATGACGCACGTGCTCGTCCTCGTCGTCGATCGAGAGAACGACGAAGACCGAGACGGCGAGATCCGGCCGCGGCAGCTCGACCATCCCGGGAACGAGGTGGACGCCTTCGAGAACGAGCGACCATCCCTCCTCGAGGGCGCGCTCGGACGAGGCGCGGACGCCGACGAGGACGTTCCTCGCCTGTTGGAGAAAGCCGAACTCGAGCGGGTCGTCGGCGTCCGGATAGGCGTCGCCCGCCTCGAAGCTCGACTGGTGGATGGAGGGCATGAAGTCGCTCGAGAAGAACGCGCGCATCGTCTGCCGCACGAAGTCGGTCGAGGTCACGCGCGTAATGCCGAAGCGGTATGCGAGCTCCGCGGCGACCGTCGACTTGCCGGTGCCGGTCGCGCCGCCGATGAAGACCATGATCGGCAGGTCGAGCTCGCGGAGTTCCTGGTAGCGGCGCAGGCGTTGGATCGACTCGCGTCCCTCCTCCTCGCCCAGAACCTCGACCGCGAGCGCCTCGAGCCGCTCGAGCTCGATCCGGCCCTGGCGACGCTCGCGGAGCTCGTCGTGGACGCGGCTCGCGAGCGCGTACGCCCGGTGGCCGGCAACGCCGGCGGCCATCAGCGAACGCGCCATCAGCCCGCGCGAGTACGGCAGTCCGAGCTCCCCGCCGCCGAGCGGGAGGGGCATGATGCGCCTCGGCTCGTTCACGCGCGGCTCCGGTGAGGCACGAGGGCCAGCACGCGCTCGTCGAGCTCGTCCGAGACGACGTCGTTCGCCGCGAGGACGACCTCCGCTCCGCGCGCGAGTGCCGCTTCCGCCACGACGTCGACGGCCGCAGCCTTCAGCTCCACGAGGTACACCTCCGCGTCGACCCGATCGAGCTCCCCCCGCAGCGCATCTCGCCTTGCGAGGTTGCGGGAGACGTGCACGATCTCGGCATCTAGGCCCTCGGTCGGCGCCGGCCCGGTCGTGAAGACCGCGGTGCGCCGGCCGCGGAGCGGTTCGGACGGGCGAAGGCGCAGCTCTGCCGCGACGACCGGGACGTCCGCGATCGACCGGATCGCTTCGCGGTCCGTGCCCCCCGTGTCGACGACGAGGTCCGAGACGAGGACGCGGTACGCGTTGAGCCCGGCGCGCGCCTCGTGCGCGCCGTTCGCCACGAGGATCCGCGCGTCCACGTCTACCGGTGGCAGCGCCGCTCCGCTGCCGTCGAAGACGAGCAGCTCCGGGTCGAGCTCCTGCGCCAGCAACGCTCCCTCGAGGACGTTCGACGCGAACGGAGCGCCTGCAAGCCCGCCGCCGGCCCGCCGGCAGCCGATCGCCGGTACCCCCGCGAGCGCGGCCGCTTCGAGATGGTCGGAGGCGGCGTGCCTGCCGGAGCGCGAGAGCTCGAGCAGGTCGTCGAGCGTCGGCGGCGTCTCGAGGAGCTCCGGCTCCGCAGGCCCTCCCCGGCCCATCGCCACGACAACGACGCGACGGTCGCGGGAGAGGAGACGCGCGACGTGCCCCGCCACAGCGGTCTTCCCCACCCGCTTGCCGAGGCCGATCACGGCGAGCGACGGCGTCTCGACCGGATGGAGCGGCGGCGGGTCGAAGCGGAAGTCCGCGCCCACGTACGGCAGCCCGAGCGCGAGCGCGCGCGACGCCCAGAGCATCCGTTCCCGTGGTCCGAGCACCGGTTCGTCGGAGAGGTCGACGACGAGATCCGCCTCGACCGCGTCGAGCGCGTCGACAAGCGGCACGCCGTAATCGTCGCTTCCCCGGAGCTTCTCCGTCCCCCCGACGAGTAGCGCTCCCACCACGTGGTACGGCAACGCAGCGAGCGCGTCCCGCACGACCGGCGCGTAGTGCTCGCCGTCGATGAGCGCGACCGCCCGCTGGGTCATGTGGACCGCACCTCGTCCTCGATCCGTGCGGTGTACTTCTCGTAGGTCTTCGAGTCGGTGGAGAACTGGATGATCCGCTCCTGCCCGTGGAACGGATAACGGCGCCACACGTCGACGTGCGTGCCGTCGACCTCGACGACGTTGTAACAGGGCCGTCCGTTGCCACGGAGGCGCGACGAGGAGACCGTGCCGGCGTTGACGACGAAGAGGTCTTCGAGCCGCCAGGCGTACGGGACGTGCTTGTGGCCGGAGAGGACGAGGTCTACGCCGGCGCGCTGGAGGGACTCCAACGTGTCGCCGGCGTCGTTGACGATGTTCCGCTCGCGGCCCGTCCCAGGCACCGGCAGCAGGTGATGGTGGAGGACGAACACGCGCAGGTCGGCCGGGTCCCGGAACTGCTCCTCGATCCAGCGGTACCGGCCGCGTCCGATCTGGCCGTTGTCGAGGTCGGGCTCACTCGAGTCCACGGCGACGATCGCGGCGTTGCCGACGCGGAGCACGGAGTTCCGGTCGCCGAAGAGATCCTCGAAGTGGACGTAGCCCACGTTGCGCGAGTCGTGGTTGCCGGGGATCACGACCATCGCCTCGCACTCGACGCGGTTCAGGTACTCCCGCGCGAGCACGTATTCGTCCTTGAAGCCGTTCGAGGTGAGGTCGCCGGAGATCACGACGACGTCGGGCTCCATCTCGTTCACCTCGGCGATCGCGCGCTCGAGGTGCTGCGGGAGGAAGAACTGCTGCCCGCAATGCAGGTCCGAGAGCTGGACGATCCTGAACATGGTCCGGGAAAGCTAGAAGATCGCGAGCTTGTGCGGATTGTCTCGGCATCCGATCGCGCAGCTACCGTGAAGGCCGATGGAGCTGGAGCTCCCGGTATTTCGGGCATATCGCGGGGCAGAGCCGCCGCGGTTCGCGAGTCCCGCGGAGCTCGAGTGCGCCAAGGTGCTCGACTATTACGACGTCGCGTGGGAATACGAGCCCCGGACGTTCGTGCTCGAGGAGGACGAAGACGGGCGTGTGTCCGAGGCCTTCACGCCCGACTTCTTTCTCCCCGATCAGAATCTCTACGTCGAGATCACCGCCATGAAGCAGTCGCTCGTCACTCGCAAGAACCGGAAGCTGCGAAAGCTGCGCGAGCGGTACCCCGATGTCCGGATCAAGCTCTTCTACCGGCGCGACCTCGAGCGCCTCGCCCAGCATTTCCATCTCAACCTCGCCAGCTGATTCCGGCCACCGGCCGGCGGACGACCGGATCGGTGAGATCTCCCTCTCCGCGGCCGAGATCGCTGCGCGCGTGCAGGAGCTCGGCGCCGAGATCGCACACGACTACGCCGGCCGCGAGCCGGTGCTGGTGGCGTCGCTCAAGGCGAGCCTCGTCTTCGTCGCCGATCTGAGCAGAGCCATGCCGATTCTCCATGCGCTCGACTTCGTCGAGCTTGCCGGCTACGGGAGCGCGAGCATGGGCGGGCACCAGCAGATCCGCGTGCTCAAGGACCTCGATCTCGACGTCCGCGGCCGCGACGTGCTCGTCGTCGAGGATGTTGTGGACACCGGCCTGACGCTCAACTACCTCGTGCGCACGCTCGACCTGCGGGGCCCCTCCTCGGTCGCGGCCGTGACCTTGCTCGACCGGCCGTTCCGGCGCCTGGTCGACGACCTTCCCGTGCGCTACGTCGGCTTCGCCGTCCCCGACGAGCTCTACGTGGGCTACGGGTTCGACCTCGAGGAGCGGTACCGGGAGCTGCCCGACCTGCGGCTCCTGCACCTCGGCTGACGCGGCCGTAACCGCGGCTCGCGCTGCGGCGTTTATGGCTTGAAAGTCGGAACGCTTCGAGCTCGGGGGATGCCTCACCTGGGGTCCCGCACAAAGGTCGTCTCCCGACGACGCCGGCCGCCTCTCCGGGGGCGGCCGGTTTACATTCGGCGGCGCTTAGGCCTGGTCGGCGCGACTACGCTGCGGAGGTGGTCAGCGAGGGCGAGGCGGCACCCGACTTCACGCTGACGAGCGATGCCGGCGAGCCTGTCCGCCTCTCGGACTTTCGAGGCAAGCCCGTCGTCCTCTACTTCTATCCCAAGGACGACACGCCGGGCTGCACGACCCAGGCCCGCGGCATCCGGGACTCGTACGCGGAGTTCGAGCGCACCGGCGCGGTCGTGCTGGGCATCTCGCCCGATGACGCGGCGGACCACATGAAGTTTCGGGAGAAGTACGACCTGCCGTTCACGCTCCTCGCCGACACGGAGCACGAGGTAGCGGAGCGCTACGGAGTCTGGGGCGAGAAGCGTTACGGGGACCGGACATACCTGGGCGTGAGCCGGACGACGTTCCTCGTTGCGCCCGAAGGGACGGTCGCGAAGGTCATGCACGACGTCAACCCCGAGACCCACGCAGACGACGTGCTCGCCGCGCTCGCTTCCGAGTGACGTGCCGGATCCCCCCGGCCGGGGGATTCCATGAGCCGCTCGCAGGAGCGAGGATCGGAGTTGCGGCCCATGCAGCTCCTCGTTCGCGATCCCAGCTACACCAACCGGCTCGCAGCGTTCCTGACGAGCGTCGGCCGGCGTGCCGTCGTCGGCGCGCCCGACCGCGTCGACCTCGAAGAGAGCGCCGACGACTCGCACGGCCTCGAGCTCGAGATGTACCTGCGCGTCTGGCAGGTTCTCTACCCAGACGCCGACGTGGAGCTTGCAGTGGCCTAGGCGTCGCCCGAGCTTTCTGCGACGCTAGTCGAGTGCTCGCGTGGTTCCTCTCGCTCTTCCGTCGCGGGCGGCGAGCCGAGGCCGCGCCGATCCGCGAGGAGGACGCGTACGCGCGCAGTTACGGCGAGCGGAGCGGCGAGATCGTCAGCATCGCCCGGGTGGAGCCGAAGCCGATTCCTCGCCGCACGGGCGACATGACGGGCGAGCTCGTGCGCCGTGCCTTCGAGGCAAGACTCAATGCGCGCGGCAAGGCCGCAACCTGAGAGGGAGTGCCCGGGTTCGGCTATGCGGTGCCGAACCAGCGGTAGATCGGCAGCTCGGCGTTCTCCGTGGGCGGCTCATCGTCCACGGCGGTCTCCGGTGCGCCCGAGGCGATCTCCGGCCTAGGGGTTTCGCCGGTCGGCCGCGTCGAGACCGGACGATCGGGAAGCGAAGCGAGAACTAGCCGTCCTTGTTGCGGATCGCCCGCCGCGATGACGGCAGCCTGCCTCGCCGCTTCTTCCTCAGCAGCGCGCCTCGCGGCTTCCGCGGCGGCTATCTGCTCGCGTCTCTGGGCCTCGTCCGCGTCGATCGTGTAGCGCTCGGCGAGCGCCTTCCGCTCCTCCGGAAGCTGCTGGAGTCCGGTTGTCGGTGGCCGTTTCCACATCATGTTCGAGTACGGGATTATCGCCCAGGACGCGGCGCTCGTGGTCCCCGAAAAGGATTGACCTCGCTATGCGGATGAGAGGCCTTGACAGCCGGCGCTCAAGGATCGTCCTCGCCCGCCGATCCTCTCCCTGTCAGGGGGTCGGAGTCTCCTCGGACGCGCGTCGCCGCAAACGCGCGAGCGGGTCAGGATTCTCCCTTGGCCCCCTGACAACTGGATTTGCGCGTCACGGGTTCGATTCCGGCGACCTGGGAACAAGGCGGCCATGGGATTCGCAGTCAGCATCATCATCACCGCTGTCGGCTTCGTTCTCGCGCTCGCCGTGCATCCGACGCACCCAGGCTCGGTCAACGTCAACACCGTCGGCTGGATCCTCGTCGTGTTCGGCCTGATCGGCTTCCTCGCCGACCTGGTGCTGTGGTCGTCGTGGGGCCCGGGCTACCTGCGCCGCACGACGTACGTCGACCATGGCCCTGGCTACGGCCCGTATCCGCCGCGCCGCGGCTACCCGGGTCGCAGAGTGATCGAGGAAGACGAGGCCGGCCCTCAGGGACCGGGCTACTAGCTCGCGCCGGACATACCGGCTATGCGGATGAGAGGACTTGAACCTCCACGAGCCGAAGCCCACACGGACCTGAACCGTGCGCGTCTACCAATTCCGCCACATCCGCGCGGATCGTCAGTGTAGCCGCGGCCCGGACGCCCGAACCGCCACGCACGCACGTACGATGCCGCCTCTTGCCCCGCTCCGTGCTCCCGCTCGCGTTCGCCTTCGCCGCGGCCTTCGCGCTGCTTGCGGGCGGAGGGGCCGCCGCACCCCCGCGGCCTTCGGGAACGCTCCTCGAGGTCGTCGTGACCCTTCCGCGCGCTCCGCTCGCAGTGGCGGTCGGGCACGACCGGACGCTCGCAGCCGCGGCGCGACGGCGTCACTCCATCTCTGGGCGCGCGCCCGCCGCCGTCGCCTATCTCCGCACGCTTGCCGCGGCGCAGCGCACGCTCGCAGCCCGGCTCGCGGTCGCCGTCCCTGCCGCGCGTATCCGCTGGCATTACGGCGTCGCGCTCGACGGCGTCTCGGTCCTCCTCCCCTCCGCCGACCTCGCACGTCTCCGCGCGGTCCCGGGCGCGACCGTCTGGCCGAGCGTCACCTACCACGGCCTCCGGGACACGACCGAGCTTGCCGCCGGGGCGGCGTCGAATCCCGGACCGACGCTGATCGGCGCGACGGGGCTCTGGGGCTCCAACCTCGCCACCGCCGGCCAGGGCATCAAGATCGGGCTCGTCGACGACGGGATCGACCAGGCGCATCCCTACTTCAACCCGTCTGGGTTCGCCTATCCCGCCGGCTTTCCGAAGGGGAACACCGCCTACACGACGCCGAAGGTCATCGTTGCGCGCGCCTTCGCGTCGCCGTCGACGCACTGGAAGTACGCGGCGAAGCCGTTCGACCCGAAGTTCTCCTTCCATGCCACCCACGTCGCCGGGATCGCGGCGGGCGACTACGACACGCCGACCGGGGTCAGCAGTCAGCCCCGCATCTCGGGCGTCGCGCCGGAGGCGTATCTCGGCAACTACAAGGCGCTGACCGTGCCGACGAAGGATTTCGGCCTTGATGGCAACTCGCCGGAGATCGCGAAGGCCATCGACCAAGCCGTGGCCGACGGGATGAACGTCATCAACCTCTCCATCGGGGAACCCGAGGTGCAGCCGCGCCGCGACATCGTCGACCGGGCGCTCGACAACGCCGCGGCAGCCGGCGTCGTGCCCGTGGTGGCAGCGGAAAACGACTTCGCCTCCGCCGGCTTCGGCTCGATCGGCTCGCCCGCGAACGCGCCCGCTGCGATCACGGCGGCGGCTTCGACCCTGGGCGGCAACAGGACGCGGCCCGACGCCATCGCCTGGTTCTCATCCGCCGGCCCGACGCCCGTGTCGCTCCTGCCGAAGCCGGACGCGACCGCACCAGGGGTCGACGTTCTCTCCTCCGTCCCGCCGGATGCGTTCGAGGTGCAGGACGGCACCAGCATGGCGACGCCGCACGTCTCGGGCGCGGCTGCACTCCTCCTGCAGCGCCATCCGACCTGGACGGTGCAGCAGGTGAAGTCGGCGCTCGCCTCGACCGGTGACCCGGTGCATCGGTCCGGCAGCTCCGGTGAGATCTCACCGCTACGCGAGGGCGGCGGCAGGATCGACCTCGTCCGCGCCGACGAGCCGCTGCTCTTCACCGATCCGAGCTCGCTCGGGTGGGGCCTCGTCCGCCGCGGGCTCTCGAGCACGAAGCAGCTCTCTACGACGGACGCCGGTGGTGGGAGCGCGCCGTGGAGCGTCTCGATCCGCGCTCAGTCGATCCCCTCAGGCGCAACGCTGGCGCCGCTGGCGACGACGCTCGTTGCAGGAGCATCGCTGTCCGTTCGCCTCAAGGTGTCGCGGACGGCGAGGGCCGGAGACGGCACGGGGTTCGTCGTCCTCACCCGCGGCAGCGACGTGCGGCGAGTCGCGTTCTGGTTCCACGTCGAAGTGCCGAGGCTCGGGCTCGACCCGCACCGGACGCTGCGCCGGCCCGGCGTCTATCGCGGGAACACGGCCGGCCGGGCCTCGCGCGTCTCCACGTATCGCTACCCCGAGCGCGGCCTCGCGCCGGGAGTGCGCACCCGGCTCGGCGGGCCTGAGCAGGTGTTCCGGTTCAGGCTGCTGCGACGGGTCGCGAACTTCGGCGTCGTGGTCGTCGGTCAGGCACGGGGCGGCCGAATCTCGCCGCGCCTCGTCAGCGGGGACGACGAGAACCGCCTGGTCGGCTACACGGGGATCCCGGCAAGCCTGAACCCGTACGAGAGGTTCGGCGGCGCGGAACCGGTCGTGGCGGCTGTGCTACCGGATACCGGCAGGTACGACTTCGTCTTCGATACGCCGACGGGAGCGAAGCCCGGCGCTTTCAGGTTCCGGTTCTGGGTCAATGACACGGCGGCGCCTTCGGTCCGCCTCCTCGAGCGGACGATCGCCGTTGGGAGCCCGATCCGCTTCGCCGTCCGCGACTCGGGCTCGGGGGTCGATCCGCTCTCGCTCCAGGCAAGGGTAGGTGGAAAGCTCTTCCCGTTGAGGTACTCCCGCGGCGTGCTCTCGATCCCGACGAAAGGACTACGCCCGGGCAGAGAGCCCGTGATCGTCACCGCGTCCGACTACCAGGAGACGAAGAACATGGAGGACGTCGGACCGGTGCTCCCGAACACCCGCGTCTTCCACGCCAGCGTGACGCTGCGCCGCTAGACCGGATCTGGCAGTCTCAGCCCGGTGAGCCATGTTCCCGAGAAACTCGATCTCGCCCTGGTCAGGCGACTGCGTCAGGTCGTGGGCGGCGAGGTGGCGACAGAGGCCGAGTTACGGGCGCTAGCGGAGCAGGCCGACGGCTGGGTGCGAGCGACCGACGCGCAGCTCCACTCTGCGGAGGGACGGCTCACGGAGCTCAATGGCGATCCGGCGAGCCCCATAGCCGAGATCGCAACCGAGGTGCGGCGCGTCGAAGCGCTCTCGCGGGAGCGGGAGGAGGCTCGACTGCTGATCCAAGGCCTCGAGCGGCGAACGCGTGAGCTGCGGACGGCGTGGTTGAAGCATCACGCCGAATCGGGCTCGCCGTTCGGCCAGCAGCCTTAGCCCTTGCGGCGTTCGCGGTCGTCGATGGTCGGGAGGTTCGCGAGGTCCCGCTCGACGCTTGCCGCAAACTCGTCCGCCTCGTCGTCACGGACGACGCGAAGACTCGCCTTCCGCCGCGCGCGCTGTCGATTGCGGCGCGAATCGACCCCCAACCGCTCCCCCAGCCGCGGCCACTCGGCGCCCGCGACCAGTCCGACAGCGACCGCGAGCAAGGCGATGTACAGCCAGCTCACGCCGCGAGTCTAGCGCAGGCCCGCCGCCGCCGAACTACCCGGGCTCGAGCGCGTCGACCTTCCGGTGGAGGTAGGCCAGGTACGCCTCCGGATCGAGCGGCCCTCCCACGACGCGTACGAGCAACTCGGGCGGCTCGAAGGCGCGGCCCCAGCGGTGGACGTGCTCCTGCAGCCATTCGCGCAGAGACCCGAACTCGCCGCGTTCGAACTCCCGATCGAGATCGACGAGCTCGCTCGTCGCGCGCTCCCACAGCTGGGCGGCTATGACATTGCCGATCGCATACGTGGGGAAGTAGCCGAAGTCGGAGTCCGACCAGTGGACGTCCTGCAGCACGCCTTCGACCACTCCTGCCGGCTCGACACCGAGGTATTCGCAGAGCTTCGCGTCGAACGCTTCCGGCAGGTCGGCAGGAGCGACCTCGCCCGAGAGCATCTCGCGCTCGAGCTCGAAGCGCAGGACGATGTGGAGCGGATACGTCACCTCGTCGGCATCGACGCGGGTCACGGTCGGCGCGATCCGGTTGAGCGCGCGATGGAAATCCTCCAACCGCACGTCAGCGAGCCGCTCCGGAAACGTCTTCTGCAGTCGCGGGTAGAAGAAGCGCCACGTCGAGAGGCGGCGCCCGACGACGTTCTCCCAGAGCCGGCTCTGCGACTCGTGGAAGGCCGACGAAGCGCCCGCCTGCAGCGGCGTGCGCGCGTACCGCCCGTCGACCTGGCGCTCGTAGAGGCCGTGCCCGAACTCGTGCAGGCACGAGAGGACTCCCGTCAGGTTCTCGCGGTCGAAGCGCGCCGTCAGGCGGACGTCCGCTGCCGCGATCGTCGACGCGAACGGGTGCACGGTGTCGTCGAGCCGCCAGGCGCTGTTGTCCATCCCCCACCGAGACAGCACCTCGAGCGAGAACTCCCGTTGCCGGTCCGGCGCAAAGTCGCCGTGGAGGCAGGAGTCGTCGACCGGCTCCTGGAGCCCGGCCACGAGCGGCACGAGCTCGTCCTTCAGGCGCCCGAAGACGGCCTCCACATCCGCGGTCCGCATACGCGGCTCGTGATCGTCGAGCAGGACGTCATATGCATCCTCGAAAGGCTCGTGACACGCGACGTACTCGTGCATCAGTGCGAGCCGCCGCTCGAGGTGCCGCCGGAGAAGCGCGAAGTCGCCGGCGGCGCGGGCCTCGAGCCAGGCGCGGTAGCCGAGTGACCCGGCCCGGGTCATCTCCGCGCGCAGCTCGCTCGGGACGCGGCGCTTCTTCTCGTAGTCGCGCCGCGCGACGCGGACGACGCTCGCCTCGAACGACTCTCGCTCACTGCTCTCCTCGAGCTCGCCCAGCTCCTCGAGCAGCACGCCGAGTTCGGGCGCCGTGTCGAGCTCGTGTGCGAGGCGGGCGAGCGTCGCGAGCTGCTCGGCCCGCGCAGAGGCGCCGAGCGGCGGCATCTTCGTCTCCTGGTCCCAGCTGAGGAGGGAGGAGACGCGGTGGAGGTCCGAGATCTCGCCGAGGCGCCGAAGCAGCTCGTCGAAGCGGGAACGGAGGTCAGGCACGAGGCCGGAGCCTAGCGCCGCGGTGGCGAAGCTCCCCGGGTTGGACTCGAACCAACAACCCTCCGGTTAACAGCCGGATGCTCTGCCAATTGAGCTACCGGGGATTGGCGGCGGCCATTGTAGCCGCGCTCAGGCGAAGGCTCGGATCTCGTCCCGGAGCTTCGCGAGCGTCTGCTGGAGCTCGACGAGACGCTCACCGTCGGCGCTGGCGAGCTCCCGCTGCAGTCCGCGCTCCCGCAGGCGGAGGAGAAGCTGGCTTGCCGTCTCGAGCGTGATCTCCTCCTCATCCTGTAGCGCGTAGAGCTCGGCGAGCAGCCCGGTCAGCTCACCGTCGGCAGCCTCCTGCCCGAGCAGGTACCCGCGCGCACGCCGGTGCAGCTCGTCGTCGAAGTGACCCGGTCCGAGCAGCTCGAGATCCGGCAGCAGCGACTCGTGACCGGCCACACCGGCAAGGACGCTGCGCTCGAGCCGCTGGCCCGCGTCGAGGAGTCGCGGTGAGATCACACCCGCGGCACTCGACCGCGAGCGCGGCGCGAGCGCCGCCTGCGTCTCCGGCGGCAGGTCGAGAAGGTCGGTCGCGAGACGCCGCGCGTCCATGTGCTCCGGTGAATCCGGCTGCGCGCGCAGGAACGCCTCGATTGCCGTGAACGCCGCGTTACGGTCGGGCGCCTTCCCGTACAGCAGGCGCACGCGGTGCACCGGATAACTGACGGGGCTCGCGAGCTGTCGCTCGAACGCGGCAGGATCGTCGGCCGGGTCCGTACCGGGCTGGAGCGTGACGATCTTGACGTCGAAGCCCTGCGCTACGGCCAGCTCCATGCCGCGCAGCGTCGCGTCCTGGCCGGCAGCGTCGGCGTCGAAGCAGAGGAACAACCGCTTCGTCAGCCGGGCGAGCTCGCGCAGCTGGGCCTCGGTGAGCGCCGTTCCCATCGACGCCACGACGGGCGCGAACTCCGCCTGCCGCAGTGCGATCACGTCGGTGTTTCCCTCGACGACGACGGCCCTGTCCTCGCGCGCGATCGCCTGCCTCGCTGCGTCGAGCCCGTAGAGGAGGTCGCCTTTGCGGAACAGCTCGCCCTCCGGCGAGTTGACGTACTTCGCCTGCAGCGGGTCGTCGTCGTGGAGCTTCCGCGCCTGGAAACCGCGCACGCGGCCCCGCGCGTCGGCGAGGGGGAAGAGGATCCGGCGCTGGAAGTAGTCGTTGCCGCGCCGGTTGGCGAGCCCGACCGCGAGCAGCTCCTCCTGCGCGTAGCCCTCCTGCACAGCGCGGGCGGCCAGCCGTGCACCGCCCGGCGCATAGCCGAGCCGGAACTCGCGGCAGACCTTCTCGCCGAGCCCGCGGGAGGCGAGGTACTCGCGCGCTCCGGCGCCCGCGTCCGAATCCCAGAGCATGCGCGCGTAGAACTCGGCCGCCCGCTCGAGCAGGGCCCGCAGCCGTTCGTCGCGCTGCCGCTTCTGCTCCTGCTCGGGCGACGCCTCCTCGTACTCGAGCTCGACGCCGAACCGCCGCGCGAGCAGCTCGATCGCGCCGACGAAGTCGACGTTCTCGATCTTCTCGACGAAGGTGATCGCGTCGCCGCCCTCGCCGCAGCCGAAGCATTTGAACGTGCCGCGCGCGGGCGAGACCGTAAAGCTCGGCGTGCGCTCCTGGTGAAAGGGACAGAGGCCCTTGTACGTGCCGCCCGACTTGCGAAGGCGGACGACCTCCTCGACGACCGGGAGGATCTCCATCGTCGACTTGACGCGCTCGACCGACTCGTCCTTGATGCGGGTCACGAGTCCAGCTCCGCTGCATACGAGAGCGCGAAGCGGTCGGTCATGCCCGCGAGGTAGTCGGTGGCTTCCTCGACGTCCATCCCGCGCGCGTCGACGAGCTCCTCGAAGATCCGCCGCACCGCCGCTCGCGCGGGGCCGTGGTCTTGGGAGAGGTAGACGCGCTCGAACATGAAGCTGCGGAGCGCGAGCATCGCCTCGCCGACCTCGTCGCTCTGGACGATGTCGCCGGCACGTGCCGAGCATTCGACGACGTCGTGGACGAGCGTGTCGATGCGGCGGGAGCCCGTCTTCCCGAGCAGCGCGATCGGCTCGGACGGCAGCTCGGCGGGATCGAGGTGCCCGGCTCTCACGGCGTCGTCGATGTCGTGGTTGATGTAGGCGAAGCGGTCGACGAGGCGGACGATGCGGCCCTCGAGCGTCTCCGGCTCCTCCGGGCCCGTGTGCTTGAGGATGCCGTCGCGCACCTCCCACGTGAGGTTGAGCCCGCGCCCATCGCGCTCGAGCCGCTCGACGACGCGGAGCGAGTGTTCGTTGTGGCGGAAGCCGGAGCCGCCGCGCTCGCGCAGCAGCTCGTCGAGCGCCTGCTCCCCCGCGTGGCCGAACGGGGGGTGCCCGACGTCGTGCCCGACCGCGACCGCCTCCGTGAGGTCCTCGTTGAGCCGCAGCGCCCGCGCCACCCCGCGCGCGATCCCTGCCGCCTCCAGGGTGTGCGTCAGCCGCGTGCGGAAGTGGTCGCCCTCGGGATCGACGAAGACCTGCGTCTTGTGGCGGAGGCGCCGGAACGCCTTCGAGTGGACGATCCGGTCGCGGTCGCGCTGGAACGGTGTCCGCAGCCGGCACTCCTCCTCCGGGACCTCGCGGCCGCGCGTCTCGTACGAGCGCACTGCGAGCGGCGAGAGCCACTGCTCCTCGTGCTCGCGAACCGCGTCCGCAAAGCCTTCCGCGACCTGTCCGGCGATCTCCGGCATCCTCGGGCCAGCCTAGCCCGGTTGCCGAGGGGCGTGAAGTGGCCTCAACGTCGATACTGCGACGATGCGCCTGCGCCGCCGCACGGCCGACCAGCCCGTTGTCGTCTGCGGCTCCGGCAGCCGCCGGCTGGGCGCCGCGATCTGCGCGGAGCTCGGCGTGCAGCCGGCGGTCGCCGAGACCGTCCACTTCAGCGAGGGGACGATCTTCGTCCGGCTGCTGGAGAACGTCCGCGGCCGCGACGTCTACGTCGTCCAGTCGACGATCTACCCCGCGAACGACAACGTCGTCGAGCTGCTCTTCTGGCTCGACGCATGCCGCCGCGCGAGCGCCGCCTCGGTGACCGCCGTGGTGCCCTATTTCAGCTACGGCAAGGGGGACAAGAAGGACGAGCCGCGCGTCTCGATCCGTGCGCGCGTAATCGCCGATGCGATCGAGGTCGCCGGCGCCGACCGCGTCGTGACCATGGACCTACACGCGCCGCAGATCCAGGGCTTCTTCCGCATCCCCGTGGACGATCTCTACGCGATGCCGATCCTCGTGGAGGCGATCCGGCGTGCCGGCGCGCGCGACCCGGTCATCGTCTCGCCCGACGCGGGCTACGCAAAGATGGCGCGCCGCTTTGCGCGTCGGCTCGGTGGTGGATTCGCGCTTGCCGACAAGACCCGCTCCGGCCACGAGGAACACGCGGAGGTGTTCGGCCTGCTCGGCGACGTGGCCGGGCGCGACGCCGTCGTCGTCGACGACTTCGTCGGGGCGGGCGGGACGCTCGTAGAGGCGGCGGAGCGCCTCGTCGAGCGCGGCGCGCGCTCGGTGATCGCCGCCGTGACTCACGGTCTCTTCTCCGGCGACGCCGGGACCAAGCTCGCGGAGAGCCCGATCGAGCGCCTCATCGTCACCGACACCGTCGAGAACCACCCGCATCCCCTCGGCGAGCGTGTCGAGGTCGTGGCGGCAGCTGGCCTCTTCGCGGAGGCGATCAAGCGCATCCACGGCCGCGAGAGCATCAGCGTCCTCTTTCGGGACGGGTGAAGCTCAGAGGATGATCGGGACGGTGCCGCCGTCCGCACTCCACGCCGCGCCGGTGACGTAGCTCGCACGCGGCGAGCAGAGGAAGGCGATCACTGCGGCGATCTCCTCGGGCTCGGCGAGCCGGCCGAGCGGACGGCCGGCGGCGACCTTGGCGAGCACCTCGTCGCGCTCGCCCTGCTGGTCGGCAAGGCCGCCCTCGCCCAGCCAGGCGCCCGTCGCTGTCGGCCCGGGCGTGACGGCGTTGCAGCGGATCCCGTCCCTGGCATACAAGTCAGCGACGAGGCGGGAGAAGGAGAGCAGCGCCGCCTTCATGACCGAGTAGTCCGGCATGCCTGTCGACGGGCGCTTCGCGGCAGTCGAGGAGACGTTCACGATCGTCCCCACTCCCCGCTCGCGCATCCACGGCAAGGCGGCCCGTGTCGCCCGGACGGCGCTCATCAGGTTGATCTCGAACGACGCCTGCCAGATCTCGTCCGTCACGTCCTCGAGCGTCCGGATCTCGCTGTAGCCGACGTTGTTCACGAGCACGTCGAGCCGTCCGTGCCGCTCGATCGTCTCCCCTACGACGCGCTCGGGCTCGGCGGGCTGCGAGAGATCGGCCCGGACGTCGCCGCCGCTGCGGCCGGTCGTGACGACGGTCGCGCCTTCGGCGCGGAGAAGCTTCGCCGTCTCGAGGCCGATCCCGCCCGTGGAGCCGGTGATGAGGCAAACGCTGTCGGCGAGGCCGAGGTCCATGGCTGGCTAGCGTAATCCGTCATGACCACCCTGCTGCTCGTTCGCCACGGGGAGACCGACTGGAACGCCGACGGGCGCCTGCAAGGTCACACCGACCGGCCGCTGAGCGACTTCGGCCGCCGGCAGGCGCGGCAGCTCGCCGACGAGCTTGCGGGGGAGGACCTCGAGGCGATCTACGCGAGCGATCTCGCACGCGCTCGCGAGACGGCGGAGATCGTCGGCGAGCAGCTCGGCTTGCCGGTCGTCCTCGAGCCGGACCTACGGGAGAAGGACTGGGGCACGTGGGAGGGTTTGACCGCCGTCGAGCGGGATCGTGTCGAGTTCGTGGGTGAGTCGACGGAGGCGCACCGGGAGCGGATCCTGCACGCGCTCCGGCGAATCTCGGAGCGTCACCCGGTCGGCGGCAGCGTGCTCGTGGTCACGCACGGCGGCTCGATGCGACGCGTGCAGACCGCGGCGCTGGGGATGGCGCTGCCGGTCGTCGAGAACTGCGGCCGCTGGGCCTGCGCAATCGAAAACGGCGCCTTCCGGGCTGTCGGCTGAGCCGGTGGCCCGATTCCCCTTCGCTCGTGGCGGTCGCGCCGTAGGTCGACCCAGCGGCGTTGCGCAGGCACCGTTGCGCCGCCGACCACCAGGCCGCAGATGACGACCGTCGCCAGAGCGTATGCCCGCGCGGTCGTCCCGCGGACCGGTCGCCGCTTCGCCGGCAAGGCTTCCTCGGCAGTGCTGCGCAGCGCGCGTCCCAGGTAGACGAGCACGTGCAGGCCGAGGAGCGCGAGCCAGATCACAGCCGCGGGGCCGTGGAGTCGGCGGACGATCTGAAGGGCGTGTCCGTGCAGGAGGCCCATTGCGACGCCGCTGCCGAACAGAACCACCGTCGCCGCGACGAACAGCGGCGCGAGCAGTCGCATCGCTATCTGCGGTGGCCCCTGGGCCCGATAGGCGCGGCTGCGCGTGTAGTAGCGCGCGAATCGCCAACCGGTGCTCGCCAGCTTCAGGAGAACCGGCGAGATCAAGGCGAGACCCGACGAACACGTGCAGCGACATGAACGTGTGCACGCCGAGCAGGACGCTTGCCACCTCGACGATGACCGGAGCCAGCACGAGCACCCCGATCGTCGCCGTCAAGCGCTCGTTCCCGGCGGGGTTCACGCGACCGGTTCCGGGCGGCCGCAGGCGGACGGCGAAGAAGTCACGGCCAAGCCGTCGTCCCACGGGTACAGAATCTTCGCTCACGGCGCCTACCGTTCCCGCGCCGCGTGAATGAACGATGAGCGGCGTTGGCTAGGCTCCGAGGGGTGGAGGACTACACGGGCAAGTACAAGGGCGAGCAGGTGGAGGTCGCGCTCTTCGGCGGCGAGTACCAGGAAGGCGTCCTCACCGCGTACTGCTACGTCGACGAGGTGGCGCACATCGAGCTCAACGGCCACATCCTCGTCCCCCTCCAGAACATCGCGTCGCTCCACTGCTCGAGCCGTTGCGACGCGCCGCAGAACGAAGACTGGCCGCCGCGCGGCCTGCTCGAGGACGACGGGCAGGAAGACAGCGGCGACGACCACTAAGGGTCGGGGGACGTGCTCCTAGCGGCCCGCAACATCGTCAAGGCGTGGCTCCTCGTGCTCGCGCTCGCGGGCGTCTTCGCGTTGGTGGGCTGGCTGCTCGACGGAGTGCGAGGGCTTTCGATCTTCGTCTTCTGCGCCCTCCTGGTCGCGGCCGGCGCGTACTGGAGTTTCGATCGCGTCGTGCTCGGGATGATCGGAGCGCGCGAGCTTCCGCTCGGCGAGGCGACTCTCCTCCACTCCACGGTCGAGCGACTCGCCGCCCGCGCCGGGATCGCGAAGCCGCGCATCTATCTGATCCCGGACGGGCTGCCAATCGCGGCGGCGACCGGGCGGGGCGTGCGGAGCTCGGCTCTCGCGCTGAGCACGGGCTGCGTCGCCGCCTGCACTCCGGCGGAGCTCGAGGGCGTGCTCGCGCACGAAATCGCCCATGTGCGGCTCCACGACGTGCAGGTGCAGACGGCGGCCACGGTTGCCGCTGCGGTGATGCTCGAGGCGAGCCGGATCGGCGGCTGGTTCGAGCGGGCGCTGCTCTTCGTGCTCGGCCCGGTGGCGGCAGCCTGCGTCCACCTACTCGTGTCGCCGAAGCGCGAGTTCGCGGCCGATCGTTTCGCGGCGAAGCTCTGCGACTCGCCGCACGGGCTCGCCGACGCGCTGATCCGCCTCGAGCAGACGGCCGAGCTCGTCGAGTTCGAGGGGAGCCCGGCCACGGAGCCGCTGTTCACGATCAACCCGTTCGCCGAGCGTGGGCTCGGTGCGCTGTTCGTCACGCACCCTCCCGTCGCGGAGCGCATACGCCGGCTGCGCGAACTCGATCCGTCCTGGCGCGACCGGGTTCACAGCGAAGCCGCCGCCTGAGCTGCGGAACGAAAAAGAGCCGCTTTCGCGGCTCCTTTCGGCAAATAAATCGGCGGCGACCTACTCTCCCGGGAGGTTGCCCTCCGAGTACCATCGGCCCTGGCAGGCTTAACTTCTCTGTTCGGAATGGGAAGAGGTGTCTCCCCGCCGGTATGACCGCCGAACTGTCAAAGGCGCGCACCCGCGTACGCTTGCGGGAGCGGGCAACAATACTGCCCCGCGGCACCCTCAAAACTCCATAGCGACTCGACCGGCGTTCAAATCAAGACCTCGGGCAATTAGTACGGGTCCGCTGAACGCATTGCTGCGATTACACGTCCCGCCTATCAAGGTCGTAGTCTCCGACCGCCCTTACTCCCTCGAGGGGATGGGAGCTCTCATCTCGAGGTGGGCTTCCCGCTTAGATGCTTTCAGCGGTTATCCCATCCAGACGTGGCTAATCAGCAGCGCCGTTGGCACGACGACTGATACACCAGAGGTCTGTTCGTCTCGGTCCTCTCGTACTAGAGACGACTCCTCTCAAAGCTCCAGCGCCCATGGTGGATAGGGACCGAACTGTCTCACGACGTTCTGAACCCAGCTCGCGTACCGCTTTAATGGGCGA
>Ga0209474_10001218_pt1 | contig 25862 bp, 25 predicted proteins | sample GraSoiAngelo_145_FD_185902 | JGI IMG/M metagenome (GOLD analysis project Ga0209474, IMG submission 185902) | Grasslands soil microbial communities from the Angelo Coastal Reserve, California, USA - 14_1009_05_20cm (SPAdes) (version 2) | ecosystem: Environmental > Terrestrial > Soil > Grasslands...
TGATCATCGAGTCGAGTATACCGCGCAGTCGAGTACCTGCAGTTGGACACGTCTCAGCCGGAGCGCGTTGTCTCGGGTGGGGGCGCTCCGCTTTACGACTCGGAGGTACGCGGTCGGGCGGTCACCGCCTTCAGCAGATCCGTTGCGGTATGGTAGCACTCACACGACGCGGCTTCGAGCTTTTCGCCGTCTTCAATCTTCACCAGGCCGCGGTGATACGTGATCAAGCCGGCTCTCTGCAACGTGCCGGCGACGACGGTCACGGTCGGACGGCTCGCGCCGAGCATCATCGCGACAAACTCCTGGGTGAGCGGAAATTCATCCGATCCCATGCGGTCGCGCGCCATCAGCAGCCATCGCGCCAACCGTTGCTCAACCGAGTGGACCGCGTTGCACGCGGTCGATTGGGCAACGAACCCGAAGAGCGCCTGCGCGAAGTGCGAAATCAACTCGTGGAATGCGCCATGCCGATCGACCTCTCGACGAAAGGCATCGACCTTCATCTGATAGCAGATCTCGGTTTCGCCTTGCACCATTGCCGCTGACGTCACACGCGTGCCATCCAACACGGCGGAGACGCCGACCATCCCTTCGCGGCCGATGGTGGCGATTTCGACCATGCCGCCGTCTTCGAGCACGGTCAGCATCGAGCAAAACCCGCCGCCAGGAAAATACACGTCTTTGATTGGCTCGCCGGGTTTGTGAAGAACGTCTTTCAGCTTGAGCGGGACGACCATGAGCGCGGGAATAATCCGGGTGTAGTCGGCGGCAGGAAGCGCGGCCAGGATACGATTCGGATTGCCTGCGGGCGGCGGGCGGTTCGCTGAGGGTAGTGCCGCACGGCGGTTGGCCTTCACGGCCTTCATGGCAGCCTCCTTCGACCGTCGAATCCGACGGCGACTTTCAAGAGGCTGTCGCGGCCAGGCTCTGCCCTGTTCAGGGCGAGGCAGGCGGTAGACTCTTAATTTCTTTAGCGAGTCTAGCACTTTCCGGCCCCCGTTTGTCGAAATGCGACAGACGTCCCGCCATGATCGCAATATCGTTGGCATCTCCGGCTCTTTCACGGGGGATCTCAAGGCCAATGGATCGCCGCCGATCCCGGAACGCCCCTGCCCGACCGCTCGTGCTCATCGTCGAAGGGCATGAGGATACCCGCTCGATGTACGCGCTCGCTCTCTCCGCGATGGGATTCGACGTGGTCGCCGCGCAGGACGGAACGGAAGCCTTTCGCCGTGCGTGGGAGATCCACCCGGACGTCATCGTGGCGGATCTGCCGATGCCGAACTGCGACGGTTGGCGGTTTCTTCACGATCTCAAGGAGAACCCGCGAACGCGCGACGTTCCGGTTGTCGCGCTGAGCGGCTACGTTCAGCAGTCAGCACGTGAGTCTGCGGATCAGAACGGTTTCGCCGCATTCTTTGCGAAACCCTGCCTGCCAGATGAACTGGCGGCCGGTCTTCGGGAGGTGCTCGGGGGAGGCGCGCATGCTCACGTCGACCGTTGATGGCGCAGCGAAACGATGTCCGCAGTGCCGCCGGAACACGCTGGTGTTCACGAAGCGGTATCCGGTTCTGACCGATGCGACGGCATTGAAGCGGACCGGAACCGATGCGCACGACGGGGTGAATCGCCTGCGCTACGAATCCGCGTGGATCTGCCAGAACCCGCTGTGCGGTTACCGAGAGGTTATCGGAGAACAGTGAGGAGTCGTGGCGAAGCCAAAAGCAGTGCGTGTGCCGGCCAAAACTGAACCGACACCCGACGACGTGGCGCGGCGAGCCTACGAACTGTACGAGGCACGCGGCAGCGAACCCGGAGCGGAGCTCGAGGATTGGCTCCGCGCAGAACGCGAACTGCGGGAGCTTGCGGATGGAACCGAGAACGAAGCAGCCTGAACAGCCGACTCGCGGCGCTTCATCCTAGCTGTCCGTTTTGAACGCGAGGCGGCGGTCGAATCGTGGCGCGCCTCGCTACGCTCAGCTCGTCTCGCAGCCGCCCGAGCGAGTTGCGGAGCTCCCGCAGTGCGGCTCGTTGATCGCGCGCACTCTCCCGCAGCGCCTTCGCTTGTCGAACGACGGAACGGAGCAGCGGCGCGTTGAGCAGACCGTCGCACGCTGCGGTGTCCGCGACGAGCGTGGTTGCGGCCCGCGAGCAGGCTTCCGCGCCCGCCTGCACATCGTCGAGATTCGCGTCGATGCTCGCCATGCGCTCTCTGAGCGTCATCTGGAACTCCCCCACTACACGATACTCGCGTTCGATGTCAGTCTCAAGGTGACAAATCGGAACCGTTGAGCCGTCCGTTCACGAAAAGAGCGCCGCGACAAACGTGCAACGCGACAACCGCTCGATTGATTGATAGTTTCGTCGGCCAGGCTGCGGGCAGCACGTCCATAAAGGCTCGTGCTGGACGGACTTGCGCTCAGGGGCGCTCCAGCGTCAACCCGATCAGATTGGGACGCCACTGGCGCGCGCCAGGGCCGACGTTGACGAGCAGCGGCGCGTAGCGGTTCATCACAACGCCGCGTGGCCGATCGCCGCCTGCATGGTGGGCGTCGGCGGCTCGGCCCGCGAGCGGACGTTCCACGGCTCGAACGGCGTTTCGTACGCGGCCCACTCGCCGACGAAGATTTCCGGGCCGCGGCGATCGTACTTCTCGTACTGTGCGCGCGCCATGCGCACGAACACATCGGCGGGACGGTAGTAGTGCTCGTCAGGGCTGCGCTACCGTAAATCGTGGATCAAACTGATGTCCTGATCGTCGGTGCCGGCCCGACCGGACTCGTGCTCGCGCTGTGGCTCGCGCGACGCGACGTCCGCGTGCGTCTCATCGACAAGCTGCCCGAGCCGGCCGCGGCGTCGCGCGCGCTGGCCGTGCAGGCGCGAACCCTGGAGCTGTATCGGCAGCTCGGGATCGTCGGCCGCGTGATCGACCGCGGACGCAAAGCCACCGCTGGGAACGTGTGGGTCGCCCGCCGCCACATGGCGAGCATCGCCTTCGGGAACATGGGCGCCGGCGTCAGTCCGTATCCCTACGTCTTGATCTATCCGCAGGATGAGCACGAGCGGATGCTGATCGATTGTCTGCAGGAGCACGGCGTTCGCGTCGAGCGGCGGACCGAACTCGTCGCGCTCGAACAACCAGGCGAGGAGATCGTCGCGCATCTCGAGGGCGCGGACCGCTCCCGGTCGTCGTGCCGGACGCGCTTCCTCGCGGGATGCGACGGCGCGCACTCGGCGGTGCGCGACGCGCTCGGAATTGGTTTCGCCGGCGGCACCTACGAGCACCTGTTCTACGTCGCCGACGTCGACGCCATCGGGCCGGCCATGAACGGAGAGCTGCATGTCGCGCTCGACGCGACCGATTTTCTGGTGGTGTTCCCGCTGCGGGACGACGGGCGAGCGCGACTCGTGGGCACGATCCGCGAGCGCGGCGGCACGCAGCCGGACGGATATTCGTGGGAGGATGTCAACCCGCGCGTGATGCGCTGGATGGACATCAGCGTGTCGCGCGTCAACTGGTTCTCGACCTATCGCGTGCACCATCGGGTCGCGGATCGATTCGGCCGCGGGCGCGTGTTCCTCCTCGGGGACTCCGCGCACGTTCACAGCCCCGTCGGCGGCCAGGGGATGAACACCGGCATCGGCGACGCCGTCAACCTGGCGTGGAAGATCGCGGCCGTCGTTCGCGGCGCCGCGCAGCCGGCGATCCTGGATACCTATGAAGTGGAGCGCATCGCCTTCGCGCGCCGCCTCGTCGCAACGACCGATCAGGCGTTCACCGCCGTCACGAGCTCCGGCGCCATCGCGCGCCTGTTGCGGCTCCGCATCGTCCCGCGGCTGCTTCCGCTGCTCTTCGCGTCGAAAGCCGGCCGCCGGCTCGCGTTTCGAACGGTCTCGCAGACCGCAATCAACTATCGACCGAGCGGGCTGAGCAAAGGCCGCGTGGGCGCGGTGCACGGCGGCGATCGCCTTCCATGGGTTGCACCAGAACGAGACGACGATCAGGACAACTTCGAACCGTTGACATCGCTCGACTGGCAGCTTCACGTGTACGGACGCGCGGCGCCCGAAATCAGGAGTCTGTGCGCCGCGCGAGGCTTGCGCCTTCACGAATTTGCATGGGCGCCGCCCGTGCGCCGGGCGGGATTCCGGCAGGACGCGCTGTATCTGGTTCGGCCGGACGGGTACCTCGCGTTCGTCGACGAACGGCAGAACGCGGCGTCGCTGGCCTCGCATCTCGACGCTCTCCAGGTCACCTTGTAGCTCATCCTGCTTCGCCGCGGCCGGAGACATCCAGCTTCACGCAACTGCGTGAAGCTCTGAAATATCAGCGCCGCGGCGTGTAAGGATGTCGTATCATTTGCGGCGTCTGCAGGTGCGGTGACAAATATATGGTCAACGCGTCGAGCGCTTCGTTCCGCGGCTGCGTGGCGACCTTCGTGCTGGCGAGCGGGTTCCTGCTGACGCTCGACGCGCAGCAGCCTCCGGCCGGCGCTCCGCCCGCGCCCGCAGCGGCCCACACCACCTTCGTCACGCGGTATTGCGCGTCGTGCCACAACGAGCGCCTGAAACGCGGCGGCCTGGCGCTCGATGCGGCGGCCGCGCACGACATCGGCCAGAGTCCGGACGTGTGGGAGAAGGTTGTCCGCAAAGTCCGCGCGCGGCAGATGCCGCCGACGGGATCGCCGCGGCCGGACGAGGCGGGCTACAACGCCGAGATCGCCGCGCTCGAGACGTCGCTCGATCGCGCCGCGGCCGCATCGCCGAATCCGGGCCGCACCGCGACGCTGCGCCGCCTGACGCGCACGGAGTACCAGCACGCCGTCCGCGATCTGCTGGCGCTCGACGTCGACGTCGCGTCGCTCCTGCCCGCCGACGAAGCGAGCTACGGCTTCGACAACGTGACGGTCGGCGATCTCTCGCCGACGCTGCTCGATCGCTACATCGCCGCGGCCGAGAAGATCAGCCGCGTCGCCGTGGGACGTCCGAGCGTATCGCCCGACGGCGACACGATCCGGACGCCGGCCGACCTCACGCAGGAAGACCACATCGAAGGGCTGCCGATCGGCACGCGCGGCGGCGCGCTCGTCAGCTACACCTTCCCGATGGACGGCGACTACGAGTTCCAGATTCGCCTGACGCGCGATCGGAACGAGCACGTCGAGGGGCTGAACGACGCCGCCGATCTGGAACTGCTCCTCGATCGCGAGCGCGTGAAGCTGTTCACGGTGAAGCCGCCGGCGCGCGAAGCCGGATTCTCCGAGGACTATCAGCCGAACCACGACAACGTGGATCGCGATCTGAGAATTCGCGTGCCGGTGAAGGCCGGTCCGCATGCCGTCGGCGTCGCCTTCCTGAAGGCTCCGACGGCGCTCCTCGAGACCGCGCGGCAGCCGTACCAGGCGCACTTCAACTCATACCGCCACCCGCGCATCCAGCCCGCGGTCTATTCGATTTCGGTCATCGGTCCGTACGCCGCCACACGGCCCGGCGACACGCCGACGCGCCGCCGCCTCTTCGTCGCGCAGCCGACCGGTCCGAACGACGAAGACGCCGCGGCCCGAAAAATCCTGGCGTCCCTGATGCGGCGCGCCTACCGGCGGCCGGTCACCGATGCCGACGTGGCAGGCGCGTTCGATCTGTTCAAGAAGGCGCGCGCCGAGGCGGCCGCCGACGGATTCGACGCCGGCATCGAGATGGCGTTGTCGGCGGTCCTCGTCAGCCCGGAGTTCCTCTTCCGCGTGGAACGGGATCCGGAGGGCCTCGCGCCGAACACACCGTACCGCGTCACCGATCTCCAGCTCGCGTCGCGGCTGTCGTTCTTCCTCTGGAGCAGCATCCCCGACGACGAACTGCTCGACGCGGCGGTCGCGGGGAAGCTGCACGAGCCGGCCGTGCTCGAACGTCAGGTGAAGCGGATGCTCGCCGACAGCCGTTCGAACGCGCTCGTCACCAACTTCGCCTCGCAGTGGCTGCATCTCCGGAATCTCGACTCGATGACGCCGGACATGCGTCTCTTCCCGGACTTCGACGACAACCTCCGTCAGGCGTTCCGCGAGGAGACGGAGCTGTTCTTCGACAGCATCCTGCGCGAGGATCGCAGCGCGCTCGATCTGCTGCACGCCAACTACACGTTCGTGAACGAGCGGCTCGCGAAGCACTACGGCATCCCGCACGTGTACGGCAGTCGCTTCCGGCGGATCGAGCTCGACGACGCCAGCGGACGCGGCGGGCTGCTCCGCCAGGCGAGCATTCTGATGGTCACGTCGTACGCGACGCGGACCTCGCCGGTGATCCGCGGGAAGTTCGTGCTCGACAACCTGCTCGGCGTGCCGCCGCCGCCGCCGCTGCCCGACGTGCCGGCGCTCAAGGACAACACCGTCGACGGCAATCTCACCGTCCGGAGGCGGCTGGCCGAGCACCGCAGCAACGCCGTCTGCGCGTCGTGCCACAACCTGATGGATCCGCTCGGCCTCTCGATGGAGAAGTTCGACGCGATCGGCCGCCGTCGAAGCGACGAAGCCGGCGTTCAAATCGACGCGTCCGGCGGGCTTCCCGACGGCAGCCGGTTCGAGGACGTGGCCGGCCTCGAGAAGGCGCTGCTGGCGCGGCCGGAGATCTTCGTCGGAACGCTGACGGAGAAGCTGTTGACCTACGCGCTCGGCCGCGGCGTCGAGTACTACGACGCGCCGGCCATTCGCGCGATCGTCCGCGACTCGCGCGCACACGAGTACCGCGTCTCGTCGCTCGTCCTTGGCATCGTCAACAGCGCGCCGTTTCAAATGAGGATGTCACGATGATCATCACGAAAAAGGCTCTGCCGCGGCGGACGTTCCTGCGTGGCATGGGCGCCGCCGTGGCGCTTCCGCTGCTCGACGCGATGGTGCCGTCGATGACGGCGCTCGCGAAGACGGCGGCCGAGCCCGTGCGCCGCCTCGGCTTCATCTATATCCCGATGGGGTGCGACATCACCCGGTGGACGCCCGCCACGACCGACGGGACGCTCAAGACGCTGTCGCCGGCGCTCCAGTCGCTCGAGCCGTTCGTCGATCAGCTGACCGTGATCGGCAACATGGAGCTGAAGAACGCGTATCCGGGCACGCACGCCACCTCGAACGCCGCGTTCCTCAGCGCCGCGAAAGCGAAGTGGACCGAGAGCACCGACTACTACCTCGGGACGACGGCGGATCAGATCGCCGCGCAGCAGATCGGCCGTCAGACCGTCCTGCCGTCGCTCGAGCTGGCGATGGACCTGCTCCAGACCGTCGGCCAGTGCGACAACGGCTACGCGTGCGTGTACCAGAACAATCTTTCGTGGTCGTCGCCGACGACGCCGCTGCCGGCGGAGGCGCATCCGCGGATCGTCTTCGAGCGCCTGTTCGGCGAGGGCGGCAGCGCCGCCGATCGGCGCGCGGCGCTGAAGCGCAGAGCGAGCCTGCTCGACTGGGTGCGCGACGACATGGCGCGGCTTCAGAACACGCTCGGCGCCGACGATCGCCGCCGGGTCGGCCAGTATCTCGACAGCATCCGCGAAGTCGAGCGGCGGATTCAGAAAGCGGAAAGCGATTCGGGCGGCGATCAACTGCCCGATCTCGATCGTCCCGTCGGCGTGCCGGCGTCGTACGCCGATCACGCGAAGTTGATGTTCGACCTGCAGGCGCTCGCCATGCAGGGCGACGTGACGCGCGTCGTCACGTTCCAGCTGGCGCGCGAAACGAGCACGCGCACGTATCCCGAGATCGGCGTCGCGGATCCGCATCACCCGCTCACGCACCACGGCAACAATCCGGAAAAGATCGCGCGCATGGCGAAGATCAACGCGTTCCATGTGTCGCTGTTCGCGTATTACCTCGAGAAGCTGAAGGCCACGCCCGACGGCGACGGGACGCTGCTCGATCATTCGGTCGTCCTCTACGGCAGCGGCATGGGGAACCCGAACGTGCACGATCACGTCAACCTCCCGATCATCGTCGCCGGCGGCGGCGCGGGCCGGATGAAGGGCGGGCGCCACATCAAGTACGCGGAGCCGACGCCGCTGGCGAACCTGCACCTGACGCTGCTCGAGAAGGTGGGCGTGCGGCTGGACAAATTCGCAGACAGTCAGGGGACGATCGACGAACTGCTCGCTCTCTAAGAGCGCGTTTCAAAACTCGGACGTAGGGCGACCCTTTCAGGGTCGGGACGTAGGGCGACCCTTTCAGGGTCGGGACGTAGGGCGACCCTTTCAGGGTCGCCTGTCGAGGCTGAAAGCCTCGCCCTACACGTTTTGAAACGCGCTGTAACGACGCGGAGCCGACATCATGATGCGCTCGACATCGTTCGCCCTGTGCGCGGCCGCGTTGCTGTTGTCGGCCGTCACGCTACCGGCGGCGGAGGGGAACGCGCCGCTCGCGGACGCGATGGAGAAGCTGGACCGCGCGGCGGTCCGCACGCTCCTGCAGCGCCGCGCCGACGTCAACGCGCCGCAGGTGGACGGGATGACCGCGCTCCACTGGGCCGCGTATCAGGACGATGTCGAGAGCGTGGAGCTGCTGCTCGGCGCCGGCGCCAACGTCCGCGCGGCGAACCGCTACGGCATCACGCCGCTCACGCTCGCGATCACCAACGCCGACAGCGCGATGGTCGAGACGCTGCTCCGCGCCGGCGCCGACCCGAACACGACGTTGCCCGGCGGCGAGACAGCGTTGATGACGGCCGCGCGCGTCGGGGCGCTCGCCTCGGTCAAGGCGCTCCTCGGGCGCGGCGCGAAGGTGGACAGCGCGGACGAGAAGCACCAGCAGACGGCGCTGATGTGGGCGGCGGCCGAAGGCCACGCGCCGGTCGTGCAGATGCTGATCGAGGTCGGCGCCGACTTCAAGGCGCGGCTCGCCTCCGGCATGACGCCGCTCCTCTTCGCGTCCCGCGAAGGACACAGCGACGTCGTGCGCGTGCTGCTGAAGGCGGGCGCCGACGTCAACGAGACCGTTCCCGTTGAAGGCGGACGCCGTCGGGCGGTCGGCGGACGCGCGCTGCCGCCCGGCGCCACGCCGCTGCTCACGGCGGTGATGAACGGACATTTCCAGCTCGCGGCGCAGTTCCTCGACGCCGGCGCCAATCCGAATGCGAACCTCACCGGCTACACCGCCCTGCACGCGATCGTTCCGGTCCGAAAGCCAGGCGTCGGCGACAACGATCCGGCGCCCGAAGGATCGGGCACCATGAGCAGCCTCGAGCTCGTGCGGAAGCTCGTGGCGGCCGGCGCCGATATCAACGCGCGCATGACGCGCCGCGCGAACCTGGCGAACACACGCATGAACGAGGTGGGCGCCACGCCGTTCATGATGGCGGCGCTCACCGCGGACGCGGAGTTGATGCGCGAGCTCGCGACGCTCGGCGCCGATCCGTCGATCTCGAACGTCGACAGCAGCACGCCGCTGATGGCTGCGGCCGGCCTCGCGGCACGGTCGCCGGGCGAAGACGCCGGAACCGAAAGCGAAGTGCTCGAAGCGGCGCAGGTCGCGCTCGAGTTCGGGAACGATGTCAACGCGGTCGACAAGAACGGCGAGACCGCGATGCACTCCGCCGCGTACAAGAACCTCCCGCAGGTCGTGAAGTTCCTCGCGTCGAAGGGCGCGAAGATCGACATCTGGAACAAGCCGGACAAGTACGGCTGGACGCCGCTCGCGATCGCGGTCGGCTACCGGTTCGGCAACTTCAAGCCGTCGCCCGAGACCGAGGCGTCCATTCGTGAAGTCATGATTGCCGCCGGCGTGACGCCGCCGAAGGTCGTCGTCGCCAAGACCCAGCAGATCTATTGAGAGCACGCTTCAAAACTCGGACGTAGGGCGACCCTTTCAGGGTCGCCTGGCGAGGCTGAAAGCCTCGCCCTACTAAAGAAAGCCGCGCGATCGATTCGAGCCGTCGTCGTTCAGCTGAGATCAAGTGGAGGTCCGTAATGACGTGTTCCCGGCACGTTTCCGCCATGGCTTTCTTGTTCGCCGCCGCACTCGCAGGCTCATCGTCGCCCGCCCGCGCGCAGGTGATCACCGCGACGCTGTACGGCGTCGTACACGACGGCACCGGCGCCATCCTGCCGGGCGTCGCCGTCGTCGTCACGCACCAGGGGACCAATCTCACGCGCGAAACGGTGTCCGACGAGCGCGGCGAGTTCGCGCTGCCGGCGCTGCCCGCCGGGCCGTATGCGATCAAGATCGAGCTCTCCGGATTCAAAACCTACAACAGCCAGGGATTGAATCTCGGCGCCGGACAGACCGTGCGCCAGACCTACACGCTCGAGGTCGGCGCCATCGAGGAATCGGTGACGGTCACCGAGACCTCGCCGCTCGTGCAGACGTCGTCTACGGCCCAGATGCAGACGATCGGATCGGAAGTGCAGGAGATCCCGGTGTCGCGGCGAAATCTGCAGAACGTCGTCCTGCTCGCGCCAGGTGTGAATTCGGCGGACAGCGCAGTCGGAGGCGGCCGGGCGTTCCGCGTGAACGGCGTCGGCGATGGTGGCAGCGCCATCACCGTTGATGGCAGCAGCGCCCAGACCAACCCGGAAAACCGCGGCTTCGGCAACTACGGCGGCCAGAACCAGATCGAGATCTTGAGCGTCGAGTCGGTGGCCGAGGTGCAGGTCATCAAAGGTGTCCTGGCGGCGGAGTATGGCGGCTCGATCGGCGGGCAGGTCAACATGATCACGCGATCGGGGACCAATCAGTTCCGCGGATCGCTGCTCGAAAACTTCCAGAGCGACGCGTTCTCGTCGCGCGATCCATTCCTGCCGGCGACTACGCCCAAGGCCAAAATCAGATTCAACCAGTTCGGCGGGTCGCTCGGCGGGCCCATCCTCCGGAACCGCGTCCTGTTCTTCGGCACCTATGAAGGCTATCGCGAGGAGGCGGGCCGGACGGTATCGGACAATGTGGCTACGCCGGCGACGCGCGCTCGTATTCTGGCCGCGCTGCCGTATCCCGAGACCAGACTCGTGCTCGACAACATGCCGCTGCCGAACCAGCCGATAAACGATGTCGTCGGTCGCTACACGGACGCCAAGAATGTGCTCCGCCGCGACAACACGTTCCTGGGGAAAGTGGATTTCGAGGCCGGCGCCGGCAGATTGTCTGTGACTGCCTCCCGGATGCGGCCGTTTGCCTCCGTTCCGCGAATCCAGATCAACAACGATCAGCAGTACACGAACGGCTCGAAGCGCATCTCGACCAACTACGTGCTGACGAGCAATACGTGGCTCTCTGAGAGCCGGTTCGGCTGGAATCGCAATACGCTCGATCGCTTCGACGCGTTCTGGCTCGCGGAATCGCCAACGCGAGGGGCCCAAGCGGACCTCTACAACGTTCGCAAGCGGATTGGAAGTGCCAGCGTGTCAGGCCTCTTCAGTACCGGGGATACCGAAATCCTTGCGTTGACCTACGACGCGTACAACCTGGACCAGAAGGTAACCAGGCTCATGGGAGCGCATACGGTGAAGTTCGGGTTCCGCTGGGCGCGCGAGATTGGCTACAAGTCGAATCCGCAGTCCAACCGGTTTACCTTCCCCAACCTCGATGACTTCCTCGCGAACAAGCCGAGCGACTTCCTGCTCGCAATGGGAAACCCGCCCCATCGCGCGTGGGTCGACCAGGTCGGCGGCTTCATCCAGGACGACTGGCGCGTCAGCGATCGGTTCGTGCTCAACCTCGGTCTGCGCTACGACTATTACCCCGGGTTTGGCTACAAGTCCCTGGATCCGACCGAGCCGGCGGAGATCAACAATCTGAACAACCCGACCGACCTCCGCAAGATGGATTTCGGCGCGCCGCGCCCTCTGGACAAGCCGATTGACGACGACAAGCTGAACTTCGCCCCGCGCGCCGGATTTGCGTGGACCGTCGATCGCGCGGGCACGACTGTCGTTCGCGGTGGTGTCGGAGTGTTCACCACCGGGCACCTCATGGCGTTGTTCCAGAACGCGGTGGCGCGCCCCTTCACCCCCGTGCGCCAGGGCTGGAACCGCACGGAGCTCGAGGCACGCGGCATCGGCTGGCCGGCCTATCCGGAGGATGCCAATGAGATCGCGATCCGCGACTCGGGCGGCAACAAGAACCTCTACTACATGTTTCAGACCGACATGAAGAGTCCCGAAACCGTGCAGGCCACCTTCGACGTGCAGCGGCAGATTGGAAAACTGGCGTCGGTCTCGGCTGGCTACGTCCACACCAGTGGGAAAAACCTTCCGATCCTGGAGAACTTTGCGCTCGCGTACGACCGGGTGACCGGCGCGCGGCCCAACCCGGCGATCACTCCGGGTGGGTGGTACATCACCAGCGGGCAGACCATGAACTACAACGCGTTCGAAGGGAACGCCAGACTCAACCGGTTCCATGGCGTCGACGCGGCGCTGCACTACACGTTGTCGAAGGGCTGGTCGCAGCAGGGAGCCAACCTGATAGGCAACTTCAACAGCTCAATCGGTGATACCACCTACAACAACACGCAGGACTTCTTCAATCCCTTCCTGGACGTCGACTACTCGCCGCTGATCGGCGAGGTCCGTCATCGCGTCACCGGTACGGTGGTCTACGACATCCCGTGGCTGCGTGGCCGCAAGGACGCGATCGGCGGCGTGCTGGGCGGGTGGCAGCTTTCGAGCGTGCTCAACTTCCGAACGGGCGAGCCGCTGCGCATCACCCAGGCGTCGGGTATTGGCAACAGCCGGCCGGATTACAACGGCGGGAACCAGGTGTTCGACAACTGGCGCGACACGCTGCAGTACCTCGACCGCAGCGCCTACACGCTGGTCCCGACTTCCCCGATTACGCGGGCGACGATCCGACCGGGCAACCAGAACGCCTCTCAGGTGCAGGGGCCGGCCCGCCAGCGTGTGGACCTGACGGTTGCGAAGGCGTTCACCTTGACCGGCCACACGCAGTTTCAGGTCCGCTTCGAGTCGTTCAACGTTTTCAACTGGATGCAATACAACAACCCTGTCCTGAACGTCGTGGCGCCCAACTTCGGCCAGATAACGAGCGTGGCGTCGACGAGGACGGGCCAGATCGGCGTGCGCCTGACGTTCTGATCGCGGGGACGCGTAGATAGGAAACGGCGTTCAGTGATCCAGGATCAGATCCAGGATCAGATCCAGGATCAGATCCTGGATCAGATCCAGGATCGGCCGTCCCGCTGAACGGTCACTTCAACTCGACGGCGATTCGATCGGCCGCTTTGTCCGACGCGTTTTCTTCCGCGTGCTTGGCGGCGCCCGACACGCGGACGTCGTCCGCCTTCGCGCCGGGCTGGTCGTTCAGGTAGACGACGACGCGGTTCAGGAAGTGCTCGTGCGTCTGCCCCTTCGAGCGGGGCTCGTAGTGGACGCGGAGGACGCGCACGAATTCGTTCTCGAAATCCACCTTGTAGTGCTCCGGATCGACCTTCACGGGATCGAGCGGAGAATCGGGCGCCTTGCCTGCGGGGGCGCCTTTCAGATCGATCTCGAGAATGCGAACCGGGTGGTCGCTGATGTTCTCCGCGGTGTACGCGCCGCTCGACGGCCGCCAGCGAACGTCGCCGCGGTGGAATGCAATCTTGGCCGACTTGTCGCCTTCCATGCGCGTCATCACGCCGTCGTCGAGATAAATCAGCACACGGTTGGTGGCGTGGCCATTCTTCGCGACCGAAGGCGTGCGCGGCTGGAGCGTGGCCACGATCACGCGCGCCTGCGGCGTGTCGAGGCGCGGCGTAATGGCGGCGGGCGCCGGGGCGTTCTGAGCCTGCAGGGACGCAGACGCCAGCGCGAGCGGAAGCGCGAATCGCATCAGAGCATTCATTCGATCCCTCCAACGTGTGGCGCCATCCTACCCCAGCTCGCCCGGCCTTGACGTAGCCGACCGGTTGCGCGAGGCTTGCGCCTGCCCACTGCCGCACATTCTGGAGGCTCCATGCACCGCATCGCCTTCGTCATCGCGTTCGCACTCGCCCTGGCTGTCCCCCGCGCGTCCATGCCCCAGGAACCGCACGGCGCCGCTCGCCCGCACGTCGCCGCCGATCCCGACGTGCTCGGCGCGGAGCGGCTGTTCTCCGCGTGGATGGACGGACAGATTGCGTATCGAGGGCTCCCGGGAATCGTCGTCGGCGTCGTGAGCGATCAGGAGCTTGTCTGGGGCGCCGGCTTCGGCTTCGCCGACGTCAACGCGAAGGCACCGATGACGCCCGCGACGAAGTTCCGCATGGCGTCGCACAGCAAGCTGTTCACCGCCATCGCAATCATGCAGCTGCGCGAGCAGGGCAAGCTGCGCCTCGACGATCCGGTCGCGAAGTACCTCCCGTGGTTCAAGGGCAAGCCCGCGGGAGACGACGACGGCCCGATCACGATCGAGCAGCTCCTCTCGCACAGCTCGGGCCTGCAGCGCGAGGCGGGAGACCATTGGACGTCGTACGAGTTCCCGACCTCCGACGAGCTCCGCGACCTCTTCGCCGAGCGGCACGCGGCCTTCGCGCCTTCAGTGCGGTGGAAGTACTCCAACCTCGCGTACGCCGTCGCGGGAATGATCGTCGAGCAGGTCAGCGGCGAACGGTGGGCCGACTACGTCGATCGCAACATCTTCAAGCCGCTCGGCATGCTCGCCTCGAGCGTGGACAAGAACGTGGCGGGGCTCGCCGTGCCCTACGGGCGGCGCATGCCGGACGGCGCGCGCGAGGTGCTCCCCTTCGTCGACGCGCGCGGCATGGCGGCGGCCACGGGGGTGACGTCGAACCTGGAGGACATGGCGAAGTTCGTCTCGGCCCAGTTCCGCAAAGGCCCGCGCGGCGGCGCGCAGATCGTCAGCACCGGATCGCTGCGCGAGATGCACCGCGTGCGCTCGGTCGAGGAGAACTGGACCTCGGGGACGGGCCTCGGCTTCGACATCACGCGCCTCAAGGACAGGACCTGGGTCGGGCACGGCGGCGGCTATCCCGGCAACACGACGCAGACGCTCATTCAGCTCGACGACAAGGTCGGCGTCATCGTCCTCACGAACACCAACGACTCGAACCCCGGCGACATCGCGCGGCAGTTGATCGCGACAGTCGGGCAGGCAGTGGCGAAAACGTCGGCGTCGAAGCCGGAGACGGTCTGGGATCCGGCGTGGGCGCGCTTCGCGGGGCTGTACCGCGGCCGCGGAGGCGATTCGCACGTCGTGCTGCTCAATCGGAAGCTCGCGATCATCACGCCCAACGCCCCGAACCTGGACAACCCGATCGCGCTCGAACCGCTCGGCGGAGGCCGCTTCCGATTCGTCGCGGCCACGGGCGGCGGCGCCGTGGGCGAAGTCGTCCGGTTCGTGGAGGAAAACGGCCGGCCGACGCGGATGTACATCGGCGACGGCTGGATCGATCGCCTGAACTAGCTGCGTGTGAGGGAGGCGACCATGGATGGGTCAGGCGGGCGATACGCGTGCGCGCTTCCGTTCGCGCTGATCGGACTGCTCGCCGGCTGCAGCGCGCCGAGCGCGCAGCCGGCGCAGCCGTCGCACGAACAGCCTGCGAGCGCCGCGAAGCCGATCACGGTCGATTCGACGGAGGAGCAGATTCGGCAGGCGGTCGGCGCCGCGAGGTTCGGCAGAAAGCTGACGCCGAAGGCCTGGCCCAACGGCGCGCGCGTCGCCGTCTGCCTCTCGTTCGACGTCGACAACGAACTGCTGCAGCGAGCGAATCCGCTGCCCGTGCCGCTGTCGGTCGGCGAATACGGCGCGACGACGTCCGTGCCTCGGATTCTCGATCTGCTCGATCGGCACCAGGTGCCGGCGACGTTCTTCATCCCCGCGATGGGCGTGATGCTCCATCCCGAGATGGTGCCGGCGATCCTCGCGCGGCATCGTCATGAAATCGGCGTCCACGGATGGATCCACGAGTTCTGGCCGGGCGTCGGCGACGCGGCGAAGGAGCAGCGGCTGCTCGATCAATCCATCGCGTATCTGACGAAGGCGACCGGGAAGCGCCCGGCAGGCGTGCGCGCGCCGGGCTCCGGATTCAGTCCGCAGACCTTCGATCTGATCCGCAAGGCGGGATTCCTGTACGACAGCAGTCTCCTCGCGGCGGATGAACCGTACGAGATCGCGTCGAACGGGCAGCCGAGCGGCGTGATCGAGCTTCCAATCAGCGAAGTCGACAACGACTACGTGTACTACGGCGAAACGGCGAACGGCTCGCTGCCGTCGCCGGACGCGGTGTTCGCGATCTACAAGGCCGAGTTCGACCTCGCCTTCCAGGAACGGACGATGTTCGTCCTCACGCAGCATCCGCATGTCGGCGGACGGCGGTCGCGCATCGTGCAGCTCGATCGGCTGATCGCCTACATCAAATCCAAAGGGGACGTCTGGTTTGCGACGATGGAGCAGGTGGCGAATTACGTGAAGCAAGCGCGCTCGTGACGCGACGAGGAGCAACCACAGAGCACACAAGCACAGAAAGATGGGCTCGTCATCGGAAGGCGTGCGCGTGCGACCGACGGCTGGCGGAGCCAGCCGTCGTGGCGGCCCGCTGCGCGGGCCGGTCGCACGCGCTCGTCTCTGTGGGCTCTGCGATCTCAGTGGTTAAAGCGTCGTGGACGCGAATGCAGCGTGGCAGTCGCGATCTACGACTTCGTGGGCGCCGCGAACGCGACCTGCGCGTAGTGCACGAGAAAATCGCGCCACAGGAACCAGTAATGACGCCCCGGGATCTCGCGATACGTCGTGTTGAACCCGTCCTTCTTCACGAGGTCGGACAGCGTCACCGTCCGGTCGCGCGCCATGTCGGTCGTGCCCGCGCCGAGCCAGTAGAACTTCACGCCGCCCGCCTTGACGGCCTCGAGCTGCTTCTGAAACGTCTCGTCGACGGCCTGCGGCCCTGAGCTGAAGACGCCGATGTAGGCGAACGTGCCGGGGTTGTTGTTCGTTGCGGCAAGCGTGTGCCCGCCGCCCATCGAGAGGCCTGCGATCGCGCGATCGTCCTTCGCGGCGAGCACGCGGAACCGCCTTTCGACGAACGGGATCACATCCTTCACGAGGCTTTCCGGGTACGAGCCGGCGTACGGCTGCGGTGCGCCGCCGCGGCCGCCCGGAGCGCCCGCGCGTCCCGCCTGCTCCGCCTGGAGTGGCGGCGGCGCCGGCGCCTGAACCGACTGCCTCGCCGGCGTCGGTCCGTATCCGAATCCCTGCGACACGGTCTGCGCGGCGTTGCCGTTCGGCATCACGACGATCATCGGCGTCGCCTTGCCGGCGGCGATGAGGTTGTCCATGATGATGTTCGCGCGGCCCATCGTGAGCCACGCGTCTTCATCCCCGCCGCCGCCGTGCAGCAGGTACAACACCGGAAACTTCTGGCTGCTCGTCTCGTAGCCCGGCGGCGTGTACACCATCATGCGGCGGCTCGCGAGCTTCAGCGTCGGCGACGCATACCACACCGCCTGCACGGTGCCGTGCGGAACGTCCTTGAAGTCCCACCACTCGGACGCCGGTCCGGAGACCATCAGCAGGTTGTCGTAGCGCGCGCCGTCGCGCTGCGTTTCCGCGTTGTTCGGATCGAGCGCCTTGACGCCGTCGACCGTGAACCAGTAGCCCCACAGCTGCGGCGCGAGCGGCCCGACCGTCGCCGACCAGACGCCGGCATCGTCTTTCGTCATCTTCAGATTCGTGCCGGTGTCCCAGCTGCCGTTCAGCGTCACCTCCGCCGCCTTCGGCGCGAGGAGGCGGAACGTGACGGTGCGATCCGGATGGATGTCCGGAGAACGCAGCGGCGCCGGCCGGGCGGCTGCAGGCGCTGGAGCTGCCGGCGGCTGTTGCGCGATGAGCGATGCGCCGTTGATGAGACCGATCGCGGCGACGGCGGCCGACAAGCGTGCACACAGAGCGATGTTCATGGCGACCTCGCTGGACCCCTTATTGTAAGCGCTCGTTTCAAAACGTGCGATTCTTGACACGTCATCGGCGAATCGCGTCCGAATCGCCCGTCCCGTGCTCGCGAATCTGGTAGCGCACGAACTCGTGGATCGCGGCGCGTGCCGCGGCGTCCTTCGTCGAGATGCGCACGCGTCCGCCGCCGGAGGTCTCCTCGTAGGAGTACGCGATCGCCGCGCGCCGGTCGCGCATCGCGGCGGCGCCCGGCGGCAGCTCGTCGTGTGTCGCGAGCGGCTTCTCGAAATCGCCGGCGGCGAACGCCAGCGCGATCTCGCGAAGATGCGCGCGAACCTGCGCGCGGCCAGCGACGTCGGACTGGACCTTGACGCTGACTTCGATTGCGCCGCCGTCCGGCGTCAGACGGAAATGATGCGCCGCTCGGTCCTGATCGAACCCCATAGCGGCGGCGCCGCGTCTCTTCAGATCGGCGTCCTTCTGAAGCTGGCGCAGATGTTCGTCGTGCGTGACGCCGGGCGGCATCGCGTGCTGCGGATCCTGCGAGGCGGAGGCGGCGCCGCCGGCCGCCGCGAGAACGAACGAGAGCATCAGGATGTGTCTCATGACGCGAATGCTAAACCCTGGAGTCGACTCCAGGGTCAAGCGCGAGCTATCCTGCGGCATGGACCGCATGCTCACGATCGGCAGGCTCGCGGCGGCGAGCGGCGTCAGCGTCGACACGATCCGCTACTACGAGCGGATCCGGCTCCTGCCGAAAGCGCAGCGCACGCCGGCCGGCTATCGCATCTACCCGCCACCGGTCGTCAAGCGCCTCCACGTGATCCGCGGCGCGCAGCGGTTCGGCTTCTCGCTCGACGAGCTCGCGGCGTTCCTCCGCGTACGCGACGCCGGCGGCACGCCGTGCCGCGACGTGCGCGCCGCCGCGCAGCGGATCCTGGACGCCGTCGATCGCCAGATCCACGACCTTGCCGCCGCGCGCGCGCGGATGCGCAGGACGCTGCACGACTGGGACGCGGCGCTCGCCGCGACGCCGGCCGGCAGGCCCGCCCATCTCCTCGAACGCCTGGCGCCGCCGCGCGGCGCGAAGCCGCGCGCGGCGCGCCGTCTCACCACCGCTCGGCGGTGAACCGGCCCGCCAGGTCCGCGATGCGAAACGCGCCGCGGATACGGCGCCGCTCGCGGTCGAGACGTCCGCGGTAGACCACCGTTTCTTTCTCCCGGCCGGGCGCGAGCGCGATATCGAAGCGCCACTCGACGTCGCGGTCTCGCACGCGCCCCGTGATCGCCGCGCCTTCGGGCGCGCTCGGCGGACGGCACGTTCCAGACAATCCGCCGCCGCGCTCGGTGAACGCGCAGACGAGATCCGCGCGCCGTTCCGCGCGCGTCGCCGCGCTTGCGGCGTCGAACGTTCCGGCGACGAACCATTCGCCCGACACGTCCGCGCCCGCTCCGGACATCGATCCAACGAGCACACCGACGGCAAGCCACATTCTCATCATGACGCTCGCTCCTTTTCATCCGCGCCGCAGCGCGAACCACGAAGCTGATGTCAGTTACGCGAGGAACGGCGGCGGCGGCGCGCGGAAGAGGAGGAGTGAGGCGAGGGAGACCGGCTGCTCGAAGGAGCGCGACGCCGCGCGGCGGACGATGACGGCGACGACCGCGGGCACGACGAGCCAGAGCGGGACGAAGTCGATCGCGGCGAGCGCGGGGCCGGCCGCGGGCACGAACGCGGCGAACAGCACGAGCGCGATGGCGAGAACGGCGGCCGCCTTGCGCGTGCGGGGCGTCACGATATCTCAGTGTAGCGCGGAAGGCGGCAGCGTCCCGCGCATCCGCGCGAGGGCGGCATCCGACCAGTGCTTGCGCCCGAAGAAGTGCGCGGAGGTTGCCGACGATTTGCTGTCGTAACAATCGTCGCACGGCGCGTCGCGCGCGAAGCCCAGGCCCGCCTGGTGGCCGAGCTCGTGGGCGCCGGTGGCGCCGATGCCGCGGCCCAGGCCGTCGAGCATCTCGGCGCGCGTCCTGGTGCAGCGCGCGAGCGAGGCGCACGACGCCGCCGCGAGCTCCTCGTTCACGAGGACGTCGAAGCGGACGCTGCTCACGCGGGCGGCCGGATATGTGACGCCGGCGGCGCCGAAGAGCAGCATCGGACGGCCGTACGGCGTGTCCTCGACGCGGATGATGCGCGCCGATCCCCGTTCGATGCCTTCCTCGAACCGCACGGCGAATCCGTCGAACGCGCGGCGCAGGGTGTCGAGCGCCGTGCGCTCGACGATCGCCCGATCCTCCGCGCTCAGCGTCTCGCCCGCGACGCGCCAGGTATTGACGAACGCCACGCTGACCTCGAGAGGCGCGGCGCGCCCCGCGCACGCCGTCGACAGCGCGCAGGCCGCTACGACGACCGCGGCGCCGCCGCGGCGGCCGCGGCGACGAGCGAGTCTATGCATTGCTCGCGCGCGCCGCGGCGCACACCGTAAAGGAAGCGATCGGCGCGATTATCGACGCTACCTGTGCCATTGGCGGTGCGGCGCCGCGCGCGAAGCGGCGTTCTTCGGCGGGCGGCGCATTCGCACTGATCACTTGAGTGCGCGCCCGTGCAAAAGGGTCTGTTGGTTTCGCGGCGCGCTCCACGCACAATATAACCATGCGAACGACCGATGAAATTCGTGAACGTGTTCGCGCCGAATACCTCGAGATGCCTGGCCTGCAGCTGACGCTCGAGCAGGTCCAGCGACTCTGCGGCATCGATCGGCGAGTGTGCAGAACGGTCCTCGACAGCCTCGTCGCCGAGCTCTTTCTGTGCGTCAAGCCGAACGGCACCTACGGCCGCGCGTGGGATGGCCATCATCCACGACCCGCGCACGCCACGCTCAAGAACGCCGCGCACCGCAGGGCTTCATGATCTCCGCCGCGCGCGGCGCAGCGGCCGCCGCGGCACTTGCGTTGTGCGCCTTCGGATGCGGCAGCAACACGCCTGCGCCCACCGCGCCGACCACGACGACAACGACGACGCCCGCGCCGCCCGCGAACACCGCCGGGCTCGCCGGCGCGTGGAGCGGAACCGGCATGGATCCGCAGGGCCCCGAGCGTCTGTCGTGGATGCTCACCGTGTCAGGCAGCGCGATCTCCGGCACCGCCGCCCTCGCGCCGCTCAATGCCGCCGACGGGACGTGCGCGTCGTGCCATAAGTTCAAAGCCGGCACCGTCACCGGAACCGTGTCGGGATCCGCGATCGCGATGAAGTTCGTGTTTCCGGCCGGCGGCGACGGCGTGCCGACGCCGATGTGCACGATCATCTTCGAGGCCTCGGCGTCCGCCGTTGCCTCCGACCGCATCGAGGCGACCTACACGGGCGACGACACGTGCGAGGGGCCGATCGTCGGCGGCAACTTCGTCATGACGCGCAACTAGGAATTAGGAATTAGGAATTTGGAATTCGTGATCACGAATTCTTGATTGCGTAACGCCGGAGCGCGCGAAACGCGTCCAGCATCTCGGCGTACGAGAAGTTCGCGTTCCGGCCGCTCGGGTTCGGCAGCACGAACACGCGCGCGCCCTCGAGCGTTTCGGCCTGCAGCCCGAGGCGGATCTTTTCCCCCACCCGTTTGGCGAACACCGCGCGATAGAGCGTCACGCCGACCAGCGCGACGATCCGCGGCTTGACGCGGCGGATCTTGCGGCCGAGCGCGCGCGCGCCGGCGGCGTACTCCTCGAGGCGCAGCGTGTCGATGCCCGGCGTCGGCCGCGGCACGAGGTTCGTGATCCCGAAGCCCCACTCCGGCAGCCGCCGATCGTCGGCGTAGCCGATCGGCTCCGGCACGAGCCGCGCGTCGTACAGCAGCTTCCAGAACCGGTTCGAGTAGCCGGCGAAATGATGCCCGGTCAGCGACGAGCGGACCCCCGGGTTGATGCCGACGAAGAGGACGCGGACCGGCGTCCGGATGCAGTCGCCGAGCGGCGGTAGAATGACGGCCATGAACTGGCTGTTCAAAGAGGAGCCGTCGCACTACAGCTTCGACGCGCTCGTCAAGGATCGCCGCACGGTGTGGAGCGGCGTAAAGAATCCGCTCGCCCAGAAGCACCTGCGATCGGTCCGCAAAGGCGATCAGATCTTCTACTATCACACGGGCGACGAGAAATCGGTGGTTGGCGTCGCCAGGGCGCTCGACGACGCGTATCCCGATCCGGGCGACAAGACCGGCAAGGCGTCGGTCGTCGACGTCGCGCCGGTGAAGAAGCTGCCGCGGCCGGTGACGCTCGCCGCGATCAAGGCCGACAAGGCGTTCGCCGATTTTCCGCTCGTGCGGATCTCGCGGCTCTCGGTGATGCCCGTCAGCGACGCGGAGTGGAAGCGGATCGAGAAGATGGCCGGAGCCTGATCGCCGCCAGATACGTGTAGACGACCGGCGTCAGGTAGAGCGTGATCAACTGCGACACGAGCAGCCCGCCGACGACGGCGAGGCCGAGCGGCCGCCGCGCTTCCCCGCCCGCGCCGAATCCCAGCGCAATCGGCAGCGATCCCAGGAGCGCCGCCATCGTCGTCATCATGATCGGACGGAAGCGAATCAGGCAGCCCTCGTAGATCGCCTCGGCCGGCGCCTTGCCGTGCCGGCGCTCCGCCTCGAGCGCGAAGTCGATCTGCATGATCGCGTTCTTCTTGACGATGCCGACGAGCATCACGAGGCCGACGAACGAATAGATGTTCAGCTCGTTGCCGAACAGGTACAGCGTGATGAGCGCGCCGAGGCCGGCCGACGGCAGCCCCGAGAGAATCGTGATCGGGTGCACGTAGCTCTCGTACAGCATGCCGAGCACGATGTAGACGACGCCGATGGCGACGAAGAGCAGCAGGCTGAGATTCTGCATCGACTGCTGGAATGTCTTCGCCGATCCCTGGAAGGCGGTCGTGACGGTCGCCGGCAGCATCGCCGCCGCGGCGCGATTGACGCGATCGACCGCCGCGCCGAGCGACACGCCGGGCCTCAGGCCGAACGAGATCGACACCGCGGGCAGCTCGCCGACGTGGTTCACCGTCTGCGGCCCGACGCTCTCCTGCCGCTTCACGATCGACTCGAACGGCACGAGCGCGCCGCCCGACGTCTTGAACGCGAGCTTGTCGAGCGAGCCGGCGTCCTGCTGATATTGCGGGTCGAGCTCGAGGAGCACCTTGTACTGCGCGGCGCGCCCGTAGATCGTCGACGACCACTGCGGGCCGAAGCCGTCGTAGAGCGACGACTCGATCTCGCTCGCGTTCAGGCCGAGCGCGGCGGCGCGGTCGCGATCGATCACGAGGTTCACGCGCGGGCTCTGCATCTGCATGTCGTCGGAGACGTCCTGCACCACGGGCAGCTCCGCGATCGCCGCCTCGAGCCGCTTCGCCCAGGCGTAGAGGATCGTCGTGTCGGCGCTCTGCACGGTGAGGCTGTAGGAGCTGTTGCCCATGCGGCCGCCGATTTGAATCGCCGGCGGCAGGCTGACGAACGCGCGGAAGCCGGGGAAGCGCAAGAGCTGCGGCCGGATCTGCTGCGCGATCTCGGCGGCGCTCAGCGGACGGCTGCGCCGGGGCGCGAGCTGCAGGTTGAAGCGCGCCATGTTCATCGACCCGAAGCCGCCGCCGGTGCTCGCGAAGAAGGAGTCGACGTACGGATTCGCGTTGATGATCGACGCGATGCGTCCGACGTTGCCGACCATCTCGTAGTACGACGTCCCCTGCGCCGCCTGCACCATCACGTTCAGCGAGTCGTTGTCCTGATCGGGGATGAACCCCTTCGGCACGATGCCGAACATCGCGACGGTCGCCGCGAGCACGCCCGCGAAGACCGCGAGCATCACCGGGCGGTGGCGCAGGACCACGCCGAGGCTCCACTCGTAGCCGCGGAACATCCGCGCGAACTGGCGCTCCATGAACCGCGCGAACCGCCCCTTCGCGTGGAGCCGGTCCGCGCGGATGAAGCGGCCGCACAGCGTCGGCGTCAGCGTGACCGAGACGACGCCCGAGATCAGGATGGCCGCCGTGATCGTGACCGCGAACTCGCGGAACAGGCGGCCGAGGATGCCGCTCATGAACAGGATCGGGATGAAGACCGCCGCGAGCGAGATCGTCATCGACAGGATCGTGAAGCCGATCTCCTCCGATCCCTTCAGCGCCGCCTCGAACGGCTGCTCGCCGTGCTCGATGTGGCGCACGATGTTCTCGAGCATCACGATCGCGTCGTCGACGACGAAGCCGATCGAGAGGATGAGCGCCATCATCGACAGGTTGTCGAGCGTGTAGCCGACGAGCGTCATCACCGAGAAGGTGCCGAGGATCGAGAACGGCAGCGCGAGCGCCGGGATGACGGTCGCGGATCCGCTGTGGAGGAAGGCGAAGATGACGGCGACGACGAGCGCGAGCGTCAGCGCCATCGTCCACTGGATGTCGGTGAACGCTTCGCGGATGTTGCGCGATCGGTCGCCGCGGATCGTCAGGTGCACCGACGGCGGCAGCTGGGACTGGAACGCCGGCAGCAGGCTGCGGACCGCGTCGGTCACCGCGATCGTGTTGCTGCCCGGCTGCTTCATCACCTGCAGGTTGATCGCGCGCCGCGCGCCGGCCTTCGTGTACAGCCACGACGCGTTCTTGTTGTCCTCCACGTTGTCGACGACGTGGGCGAGCTGATCGAGCCGCACCGGCGCGCCGTGGCGGAAGGCGACCACCACCGGCTTGAACGCGTCGGCGTCCATCAGCTGCCCGCCCGCCTGGATGTTGTAGGTCGCCTCCTCGCCGAACAGCTGCCCCGTCGGGAGGTTGACGTTCCAGTTCTGGAGCGCCTGGTTCACCTCGTTGATGCCGATGCTCTCGGCGTGCAGCTTGTTCGGATCCACCTGCACGCGGACGGCGTATTTCTGCGCGCCCTGCACCTGCACCTGCGAGACGCCCCCAATCATCGAGATCCGCGGCGCGATCATCGTCTCGGCGTAGTCGTCGAGCACGTACATCGGCACGACGTCCGAGGTGAGGCCGAGGAACATGATCGGTTGATCGGCGGGATTGAACTTGCGGAACGACGGCGGCGTGGGCATGCCGGCCGGCAAGAGCGGCATCACCGCGGAGATCGCCGTCTCGACGTCGACCGCGGCGCTGTCGATGTCGCGCCCCAGATCGAACTGCAGCGTGACGTTCGAGCTGCCCGTCGACGAGGACGACGTCATCTCGTCGATGCCGGCGATCGTCGTGAACTGCCGCTCGAGCGGGCTCGCGACCGCGGAGCCCATCGTGCCGGGATCCGCGCCGGGCAGCCCGGCGCCGACGTTCAGCGTGGGGAAATCGACGTTCGGGAGATCGCTCACCGGCAGCGCGCGGTACGAAAGGAGGCCGAAGACGCCGACGCCGAACATGATGAGGCTCGTCGCGATCGGGCGTCGAATGAAAGGCGCCGAGACGTTCATCACGCCAGCGTAACGTCGCCGCACGGCGCGCGGCGTAGTGTTGCCGCAAGCAATGGAGAAGGAAATCGACAATGTCACGGCGCAAAGACACGCGCCGACAACCGCGTGCAACTCGTCATCGCTTTGTCACGCGCGCGTCACCGCCCCGTCATGCTCAAGCAGGTCTGACTGGAGGTGATGCCAGCGCCAGAGGAGGACGTCATGCGGGTATTCCTGATCGGTGCAGCGTGTGTGGTGTCGTGTGCGGGGCCGGCGTTCGCGCAGGGCGAGCGCGCGTACGTGAACGTGGGGGGCGGCGTCGCAACGAGCGCCGACGCGACGTCGGGCGACGTGCTCGGCGGCGCCGGCGTCGCGCGCCTGACGCCCGCGGCGGCGTTCATCTACTCGAGCGGCACGCTTCAGGGGACGACGCCCGCGCTCGGCGACGACGTCACCGCGCAGCTCGTGTCGCTCGCGCCTTCACGCAGCCGGCGCCGACCAACGCCTTCATGTTCACGATCGGCGGCGGCGTGCAGATGCGGATCGCGCCGCGCGTCAGCGTCGACGTCGGGTACCGCGTGTCGCGCATCGAAGCCGACA
>Ga0209474_10001219_pt1 | contig 25843 bp, 25 predicted proteins | sample GraSoiAngelo_145_FD_185902 | JGI IMG/M metagenome (GOLD analysis project Ga0209474, IMG submission 185902) | Grasslands soil microbial communities from the Angelo Coastal Reserve, California, USA - 14_1009_05_20cm (SPAdes) (version 2) | ecosystem: Environmental > Terrestrial > Soil > Grasslands...
ACAGTACCGGGCAGAGTGCGGGTCACAGTCATCACAGCCTCCTCTCGGATGTCAGTCCGCTAGGAGCTTAACGTCTGCGGCCCGCGCTCATAGTCTCTCTGTGGTTCACCGTCCGTAACGCTGGCGGATCGTCGGGATGAGGTACTCGCGGAACGCGCGATCGAGGTCGTACTTCGGCGCAAAGTTCCAGTCGGCGCGCGCGGTGGAGTCGTTCACGGCCGCCGGCCACGAATCGACGATTCCCTGCCGCTTCACGTCCACGTTGAACCCGATCTCGGCGTCGGGAAAGGCTGCCATCACGACGTCGCGGATCTCGGCGGCCGACGGATTGAACGCGGTGAGATTGTAGGCGGTGCGGGTCAGCCGTTCGCGCGGCGATCCGGCCAGCGCCAGCAGCGCGTCGACGCCGTCGGGCATCGCCATGAACGGGATCGTGGTGTCGGGACGCACGAAGCAGTCGTACGGCTCGCCTTTCGCGGCCGCGTGGATCATCTCCGGCGCGTAGTCCGACGTGCCACCGGCCGGCATCGTCATCGCGGAAATCAAACCCGGGAATCGCACGCACCGGAAATCGACGTGCGGGATGGCGTCGGCCGACAGCTGCTTGTAGTGCCGCGCGTAGTACGCGCCGAGTTGCTCGCAGTACAGCTTGTTGCAGCCGTACATCGTCGTCGGATGCGCGAACTGATCCTCGGTGACGGCGCCCGCCCGCGTCTTCGCCGCGAGGCTCGGCAGCCCGTACGCCGCAATCGACGACGGGTAGATGAAGACAACGGGCCGGCCGTGCGACTCGCCCTGGCGCTGCGCGAACTCGAGCAGGTTGATCGTCCCCTCGACGTTGACGTGATGCGCGGCGATCGGCGTGAACTCCGACCGCGTCGAGAGCAGCGCCGCGAGATGGAAGATCCGATCGACTTCGAATTCCGCGAGCATGCGCTCGAGGAGGCTGAGGTCGGTGATCGAGCCGGTGAACTCCCGCGCGACGAGCGGCGCGAGCGACGAATCGAGCCGGCTGACGTCGAGCGTGATGATCGGCGATCCGGATCCCGCGAGCCGCGCGACGAGGCCGTGGCCGATCTCGCCGCCGGCGCCCGTGATCAGGACGACCGGCTTACGCATTCACATTCGCCATCGAGCCGCCGCGCTTCCTCGCGCCCTGCTCCTCCCCGTCCTGCGCGCGATCCGCCGTCGCCAGCATGTTGATGGCCGTATAGACGACGACCGCCATGACGAGCCAGCGCACCGCGCCGGGCGGCAGCCACGTCACGAGCTTCGCGGCGATCACCGCCGCCGGGAATCCGCCGAGCGCGAGCCCGATCGCCGCCTGCGCGTGGTACGTCTTCGATCCGACGAAGCGGACGCTGCTGAACGGCATCAGGAACGCGCACGAGCCCATCATGATCGGGAACGCGGCGGTGGGCGCCATCCCGAGCAGGTAGACGAGGATCATGCAGGGCGCGTACAGCCCGATGCCGAGCATCATCAGCGCGCCGAGCACGAAGTTTCCGCCGAGGCCGACGAGGAGCTTCGCCCCGCTCAGCCCGAACGTGTCGCCGCCCTTGGGCAGGAGCGACAGCGACGTCAGCAGCATCATCGCTGCCGCGCCGAGCAGCGCGAGACCCATTCCGATTTGAATCCTCCGCCGCGGCCACCGGATCACGACGCCCGCGCCGAGCCACGATCCGGCCATCGCCGCCGCAATCATCGACACCAGCGTTGTCGACTCCACCGGCACGAGCTGCGTGTAGATGAACGCCTGCGCGATGGTCGGCATCGTGTGGCCGACGTTGAGGGTGCCCGGAATCAGCTTCACCGGCACGAGATTCCGCAGCTTGTAGATGGCGGTCGTCGTCGCGAACGATCCGATCCCGAGCGTGTCGAAGAAAGCGGTGGCGAAGCCGATGGCCGTCTGCAGCGGCGTCGGCGCGACGAGGCCGCCGCGCACGATCGTCACGAGGTAGAGAACGAGCACCGCGACGAGCCCGCCGAGCAGCAGCGTCTTAGCGTCCATGGACGAACTCGTTCGTGTAGGTCTTCGCGACGTCGATTCTCGCGCCGCGCACCTTTTCGATCGATCCCGCGAGGAGCGCGTGGACCTGCTCGGCGCCGTCGGCCGTCATCGCGCCGTCGGGCGAGAACATCGGCATCGACGCCTTCAACGCCTCGACGTACAGCGCATCGTCTTCGCCGCGAAGCGTCTTCGGCGTGCGATCGGCGATCTCCTGCGGCGAGTGCGTCTGCATCCACGTCAGCGTGCGCGTGATCGCGCGCGCGAGCTTCGCGGCGGCGTCGTGGTTCGTGCGAATCCAATCGGCGGTCGAATACAGCACCGACGCCGGATAGGTGTCGGTGCCGAACGCCGCCTTCACCCCTTCGGCCGTACGGAGGTCGGCGAGCACGCGCGCTCCCGGGTTGCGCTTCACGACGAGGGTGAACGACGGATCGGCCATCATGCCGGCGTCGACTTTCCCGTGCTCGATCGCGGCAATCGCCGTCGCCGCGCTGCCGATGGCCGTGATGCTCACCGAGTCGGACGGGACGCCGTGCCGCTGCAGCAGGTACGCCAGCAGCATCTGTGACGACGAACCGGCCGTCGTAACGCCCGCGATGCGGCCCTTGAGGTCCTCGATCGTCTTCACCGATCCCGCGCTCTGCGGTGACGTCACGAGCACGAGGCCAGGAAAGCGCAGCATCGTCACGAACGCGACGAGCGCGCGGCCTTCGGCGGCCATCTGAATCGTGTGGTCGTAGAACCCGCACACGACGTCGGCGCTGCGGCCGACGAGCGCCTGCAGCGCCTTGGCGCCGCCCGCAAAATCCTGCAGCTCGACGTCGAGGCCTTCCTCACGATAGAACCCGAGCTCCTGCGCGAGCGTCGTCGGCAGGTAGACCATTTGATTCTGGCCGCCGATCGCGACGCGTACGCGCTGGCCGGCGCGATCGTCGTGCCGGCTGCACGCGCTGACGAGGACACAAAGGAAAAGAACAGAGGTCGCAGAGGAAAACACAAAGGAGGACGCGGAGGAGCGCGCTCTGTGCCCTCTGTGCTCTGTGTCCCCCTCTGTGCCCTCTGTTCTTTTCCTTGGTGTCCTTGTCACCGGACGGCTTTCCAGCGCAGCAGCCACTTCTCTAAACGCGTGACCGCTGCGCTCACCATGACGACGACGATCCCGAGAACGGTCATCCCCGCGAAGACGCCGGTCGTGTCGAAGGTCCCTTCGGCCTGCGAGATCACGTAGCCGAGGCCGCGCGTCGCGCCCAGATACTCTCCCACAACCGCGCCCACCATCGCGAATCCGAGGCTCGTTTGCAGGCTCGAGAAGATCCACGTGAGCGCGCTCGGCACGAGCACGTGTCGGACCAGCTGCCGCTCGGTCGCGCCGAGCATGCGCACGTTGTCGATCAGCACGCGGTCGGCGTCCCGCACGCCCTGAAACGTGTTGAAGAACATCACGAAGAAGACGAGCGTCACCGCGAGCGCGACCTTCGACCAGATCCCGAGGCCGAACCACAGGAGGAACAGCGGCGCGAGCACCACGCGCGGCACCGCGTTGAGCATCTTGATGTACGGATCGAGCACCAGCGCCAGAAACGCGGAGCGCGCGAGCGCGAAGCCGAGCGAGATGCCGAGCGCAGCGCCGGCGAGCAGGCCGAGCAGCGATTCCTCGAGCGTCACCGCCAGATGCCCCCACAGCGTGCCGCTGACGATCCACCGGCCGACGCGCTGCAGGATGTCGCTCGGACGGCTGACGAAGAACGCGTCGAGGATCTTCAGCGAGACGAGCGTTTGCCACAGCGCGAGGACGACGACGCCGAGCACGACTTGCGACGCGAGCACCCTCGCCCGCTGCGCGGCCGGCGTGTGCGCGACCGAGGAAGCGACGCGGCCGGCGCCTCGGTCCGTCACGCCGACCCTCGCTGGCTCTTGATCACCTCTTCGCGCAGCACCGCCCAGACGCCGCGATAGAGATCGACGAACGACGGCTGCGTGCGCAGCTCCAGCAGATCGCGCGGGCGCGGCAGGGCGACGTGGTGCTGCGCGACGACGCGCGCCGCGGGGCCGGCCGAGAGAATGACCACGTCGTCGGCGAGCGCGATCGCCTCCTCGAGATCGTGCGTCACGAAGACGATCGTCTTCCGCGGCGTCGCGCCGCCGTCCGCCGATCGCGCTTCCCACAGCGCGAGCAGCTCGGTCTCCATGCGCTGGCGCGTGTGGACGTCGAGCGCGCTGAACGGCTCGTCCATCAGCACGATGCCGCGATCGAGAATCCAGTTCTGCGCCATCGCGACGCGCTTGCGCATGCCGCCGCTCAGCTGCGCCGGATAGTGCGACGCGAATTGCGCGAGGCCGACGCGCGTAATCCACGCCTCCGCCTTCGCCTGCGCGTCGGCGCGCGCCGCGCCGCCGAGCGTAAGGCCGAGCGCGACGTTGTCGCGCACCGTCTTCCACGGCAGCAGCGCATCCTGCTGGAACATGTACGTCGCGTGACGGTTCAGCCCGGCAAGCGGCGCGCCGCCCACACGGACCGCCCCGGAGGTCGGCGGCAGCAGGCCGGCGACGACGTTGAGCAGCGTCGACTTGCCGCAGCCGCTCGGCCCGACGATCGCGACGAACGCGCCCGCTGGCACCGACAGCGAGATCTCGTCGATCGCGCGATACACGGCGCCGCCCGGGGACGTGAACTCGCGCGAGACGCGATCGAGCTCGAGCGCGGTGGTCATCGCAGCGTCCCGATGCCGCGCGTGATCTCGGCGAAGAACGCTTCGGCCGCCGCCGTCGTCGCGTCGGCGGCGAGCCGCTCGCTGTGGGGACTGTGGCCGCCGTCGGCGATGATCGAGACGCGCGCGGCCGGCAGCGCCGCACGCAGCGCGTCGAGCTCGCCCGGTTCGGTCCGCGGATCTCTGCCGCCGTGCAGGATCAGCGTCGGCACGCGCAGCGACGGCAGCCGTCCGCCATACAAATCGTCGCCCTCCGTCGCGCGCGCCTCCGCGATCCGCAGCCAGGCGGCGCCGTTCATGCGAATCACCTCGCGCCACCGCTCGCCGTGATCGCGCGCGAGGACGGCCGTGACGCGATCGCCGAGCGCGTCGGGATGCTTCATCATCGTCTCGAAGAACTCGCGCGAGGCCGGCTTGTTCCGATACAGGTGCGCCGCTTCGACGATGAGCCCCGCGAGGCGCGAGGGCTGCGCGAGGCCCATCCGCAGCGCGATCACCGCGCCGTCGCTGTGCCCCCACACCACCGGCCGCTCGAGGCCGAGCGCATCGATCACCGCCAGGGTTTCGATCGCCGCGCGCTCATGAAAGTCCACCTCCTGCGTCTCGAGACGTCCGGAGCCGCCGTAGCCGGTGCGATCGGGAATCACGATGCGATGGCCGGACGCGAGCGCGTCGATCTGGCGATCGAACGGATAAATCTCGTAGCCCCAGCCGCCGTGCAGGAACAGCAGTGGCGGCCCGGCCCCGATGTCGCGATAGTGAATCGGCACCGCCGCGGCGTGCGGCGCGAGCGGAGACGAGGCGATCGTCACAGTCGGCACGAAGCGCCTATGCTAAGGTACGTCGCACCGACGATGAAACTGACCGTGCTGGCCGCGGCAGCGTTCGCGGGCGCCGTGCTCGCCGCGCAGACGGCACCGCTCACGCCCGAGCAGACGCTCGACCGGTGGACGATCGGCGAGCGCGGCGAGGGCCTCGCGTTCGCGCCAGACGGCGCGCGGCTGGTCTTCACCGTCGCCGATCCGGTGAAGGGTGCGGCGCGCGCGCGCGCGATCTGGATGCTCGACGTCGCCGGCGGCGCGCTCCGGCAGCTGACCTTCTCCGGCAAGAACGACGCGGCACCGCGCTGGGCGCCCGACGGCGAATCGATCGCGTTTCTCTCGGACCGCGACGGCCCGGCGCAGATCTACCGCCTGCCGATGCGCGGCGGCGAAGCGGAAAAGCTCACCGATCGCCGCGACGCCGTCCGCACCTTCCGCTGGGCGCCCGACGGACGCCGCATCGCGCTCCTGATGCCGGAGCCGAAGCCCGACGCGCGCCAGCAGCGCGAGCGCGACAAAGACGACGCGCGCGTCGCCGATCGCGACGAGCGGCACGCACGCGTGTGGATGCTCGACGCGGCGACGAAAAGCCTCTCGCAGATCACCACCGTCAACTGGCGCATCGAGCAGATCGAGTGGACGCCCGACGGTCGGCGGCTGATCGCGATCGCGAACCCCCGGCCCGACTCGGATCAATTGAGCGAAGGCCTCTACGCGATCGATCCAGCCGACGGGCGCTTCACGCCGATTGGCGAGCCGCACCGGCCGATGAGCGGGATCGCGATCTCGCCCGACGGCCGGACGATCGCGTACGTCGGTGCGCGCGTCGACGGCCCGTCGCCGCACGATGTCTATCTCCAGCCGATCGACGGGGGAGCGGCGCGCAACATCACGTCCGCCGCGATCGATCGGCCGGTGACGCAGATTCACTGGATCGACGGCGACTCGCTCGCCGCCAGCGCCGCCCGCGGCTTCGGCGCCGAGATCGTCATCGTCTCGCGCGACGGGCGCGTGAAGCCGATCGATCGCCTCGAGACGCACCCGACGACGTTCGCGCGATCGCCGAACGGCACCCTCGCCTACGCGGGCGAGACGACCACGCGTGCGCCGGAGTTGTGGATTCGCACGCCCGGCGGGACCGCGCGCGTCGTCACGCACTTCAACGACCGCTGGGCCTCGATGCCGATCGTGAAACCGGAGATCGTGAAGTACGCGAGCGCCGACGGCGTCGAGATCGAAGCGGCGCTGCTGCGGCCCTCGGGCGACCCGTCGCAGCGGCGGCCGTTCGTCGTCCTCGTGCACGGCGGGCCGACCGGCCGGTGGGCCGACGCCTTCGAGCCGTGGGGGCAGCTGCTCGCGGCGCGCGGCTACGCGGTGCTCTACCCGAACGTGCGCGGCTCGACGGGCTACGGCCACCGGTTCGTCGAGATGAACCGCGGCGACTGGGGCGGCGGCGACTTCAAGGACGTGATGGCCGGCGTCGAGTGGGCGATCGCGCGCGGCATCGCGGATCCCGCGCGGCTCGGGATCGGCGGCTGGTCCTACGGCGGCTACATGGCGGCATGGGCTGTCACGCAGACGCCGCGCTTCAAGGCCGCGGTTTCCGGCGCGCCGGTGATCGACATGGCGAGCGAGTTCGGCACCGAGGACGAATCGGGCTACGACGAATGGTTCTACGGCACGCCGTACGAGAAGCTCGAAGGCTTCATCCGCAGCTCGCCGATCACCTACGTGAAGAACGCGAGGACGCCGACGCTGCTCCTGCAGGGCGCCGACGACGAGACCGATCCGCTCGGGCAGAGCCAGCAGTTCTACCGCGGGCTGAAGCGCTACGGCGTGGACGCGGAGCTGGTGATCTATCCGCGCGAGCCGCACGGGTTCCGCGAAGAGAAGCACCTGATCGATCGGCTCAACCGCATCCTCGCGTGGTACGACAAGTATCTGACGCGCATGAATTAGGAGCTGACCTGCGGCAGATCCTCGAGCGCGCCCCAGGTCGCCGGGTCCTGGCAGAGCAAGGTGTTCAGGTACAGCCGGACGTCGTCGGCGGGAAACTCCTGCGCGATCTGCGCGGCGGCGGAGGCGATCTTCGCCGGGTCGGGCTTGACGTCGTCTTCCTGAATGAGGCCGTTCTCGTGCTTGATGCCGAGCGCGTCGAGGAAGCGGCCCATCATCGCGCGCTTGTCGGCGAGGTGATAGACGATGAGCGCGCGGCCGGCGATTTGATCGGGCACCGTCGCGAGGCTCGCGAGGTGCTTCGCCTTGCGGTCGACGTCGAGGCCGATCACCGTCTTCGGCCTGAATTTCTTCTGCTGCGCGATGAGGAGCGCCGCCTGCACCTGATCGTCGATGGCATCGTCGTCGCTCCAGAAGGCGTGCGCGGCCCGGGCGCGCTGATCGGCGGTCATGCGCTTCCAGAGACGGGACGGTGTCAGCGTCGTGTCGGCCATTACTTGCTATTCTAGTGCCATGCGCCCGAGCCGTCGTGCGCGCGCGGTCGTGCGCGCGCTCGCGTGGACGTCGTCGATGCTCGCGGCCGCGATCGTCGCGGCGCAGACGCCCGGCGTCCATCCGATCAGCGGCCGCCGGTTCGCGCCGGTGATGGGCTATCAGGGCGCCGACTGGCTCGAGCGCGCGGAGCGCGAGGACGAAGAGGCGCCGGACGTGGCGCTGAGCGTGCTGAAGATCGCGAAGGGATCGGCGGTCGCCGACATCGGCGCCGGCTCCGGCTACATCACCGAGAAGCTGGCGGCGCGCGTGGGGCCCTCCGGCCGCGTGTTCGCGAACGACGTGCAGCCGCAGATGCTCGATCTGCTGGCGCGCCGCCTCGCGCGCAGGAAGATCACGAACGTGACGCTCGTCCAGGGCGACATCGACGATCCCAGGCTGGCCGACGCGTCGGTCGATCTCGAGATCATGGTCGACGTCTACCACGAGTTCTCGCGGCCGCAGGCGATGCTGCGGCACCTGCGCGACGCGCTCAAGCCGGGCGGACGTCTGGTGCTGCTGGAGTACCGGAAGGAAGATCCGACGATCCCGATCCGTCCCGAGCACAAGATGAGCGTGGCGGAAGCGAAGCTCGAGGTCGAGGCGGAAGGGTTCGCGCTCGCGAAGGCGGACGAATCGCTGCCGCGCCAGCACATCCTGATTTTCACGGCGAGGCCCGCGAGCCCGTAACCGCGCCAGCTGGCATCCTTCGGCGCGCGCCGCACACTTCGTGCTCTTCACCGAACCGACATTTCTCTTCCTGTTCCTGCCGCTCCTGCTGGCGCTCTACTTCGCGCCGCTCTCGCGCCGGCACGGCGCGTACGGCAACGCTCTGCTGCTGGCCGCGAGCGTGATCTTCTACGCGAAGGGCGGCGGCGCCTTCACGTGGCTGATGCTCGGGTCGATCGCGTTCAACTACCGGGCGGCGATCGCGGTCGATCGCGCGCGCGGCCGATCCGCGCCGTACGCCAGGCGGTGGGTCGCGTTCGCGGTCGCGGCGAACCTCGTCGTGCTGGGCGTCTTCAAGTACGCGAACTTCTTCGCCGACAACGTGAACACGCTGTTCCTCGCGCTCGGAGTTCAGCCGGTCGTCGTCCCGCGCGTGCTGCTGCCGATCGGCATTTCGTTCTTCAGCTTTCACGCGATCTCGTACGTCGTCGACGTGTATCGCCGCGACGCGACGGCGCAGAAGAGCCCGGTGCACGCCGCGCTCTACCTGCTGCTGTTCCCTCAGCTGATCGCCGGGCCCATCATCCGCTACCGCGATCTGGCCGATCAGCTCGCGCGCCGCACGGTCTCGATCGACGACTTCGCCTACGGCGTCCGGCGCTTTGTCGTCGGCCTCGCGAAAAAGATGCTGATCGCGAACGTCGTCGCCGAGACGGCGGATCGGATCTTCGCGATGCCGGCGGCGCAGCTCTCGGCCTCGCACGCGTGGCTCGCGATCGTCTGCTACACGTTCCAGATCTACTTCGACTTCTCCGGCTACTCGGACATGGCGATCGGCCTCGGGCGCATGCTCGGCTTCCGCTTCCCGGAGAATTTCCGCTGGCCCTACGTCGCGCGCAGCGTGCAGGAGTTCTGGCGCCGGTGGCACCTGTCGCTCTCCACGTGGTTCCGCGACTACCTCTACATCCCGCTCGGCGGCAACCGCGTCAGCCGCGGCCGTCAGTACCGCAACCTCGTCGCCGTGTTCTTTCTCTGCGGCTTGTGGCACGGCGCGAGCTGGAACTTCGTGATCTGGGGGTTGTGGCACGGCGCGTTTCTCGTCGTCGAGCGAGTCGCGTTCAGCGGCGCGCGGCGGATGCGCCGCGACGAGATGATCCCTCCGTCGCCGCAGACAACGATCCGGTCGGGTCCGCTGCACTGGCCGATCTGGCCGCACGTCTACACGATGCTGGTCGTCATGATCGGGTGGGTCTTCTTCCGCGCGGACACGCTCGCCGGCGCGGTCGCGTTCCTGCGCGCGATGGCCGGCGCCGCCGCGGCGGCGCCGACGCCGTACTCCGTCGGCTGGTACCTGACGCCCGAGTTGTGGCTCGCGCTCGCGGCCGCTGCAATCGGATCCACGCCGTGGGTGCCGCTCGCCGCGCTCCATCTCGAGAGCCGCCCTCGAAGGGTTGCGCCGTGGGCGCTCTCGCTCGTCAACACCGCGGCGCTGGCCGCGCTGCTCGTCGCGTCGCTGATGCACCTGGCCGCGCGCACCTACAACCCGTTCATCTACTTTCGATTCTGATGAAGGCGGTGCTCGCGGCGCTGTTCGTCGTCGTCATCGCGCTGCCGCTCGCGGCGAATCTCGCCGGCCGCGACGGCGCCGATCGGGGCGCGGAGAACCGCGAGCTCGCGGCGTTTCCGCGACTCGAGGCGTCGTGGGCCTCGGCCGCCGCTTTCGCGCCGCGGCTGAGCGCGTGGTTCGACGATCACTTCGGCTTCCGCTCGACGCTCGTGCAGTGGTACGGGGAGAGCCGCCTGTTCGCGCTCCACGTCTCGCCGTCGACGGCTGTCGTCGTGGGACGCGACGGCTGGTTCTTCTACGGCGAGGATCAGGCGGTCGAGGATTTCGCGCAGGTCGATCCGATGACGCCGGATGCGATCGCGAACTGGCGCGCCGCGATCCTGCGCGCGCGCGACTGGCTGCGCGCGAGGGGGGTCGCGTACGTCTTCACCATCGCGCCCGACAAGCACGTCCTCTATGCCGAGGCGATGCCCGACACGATCGCGCGCGTCGGCGACGTGTCGCGGACCGATCAGCTCGTCACCGCGATGCAGGACACCGGCCTCATGGTCGATGTGCGGCCGGCGCTCTTCGAGGCGAAGAGCCGCGAGCGCATCTACCAGCGGACCGATACGCACTGGAACGATCGGGGCGCCTTGGTCGCGTATCAGCAGATCATCGGCGCCGTGCGCGCGCGCGTGCCGAAGACGCCGCCCGCGTGGACGCGCGCCGACTTCGATCCGCGGGAGGTGGAGACTGCCGGCCTCGATCTCGCGGGCATGATGGGACTGAAGCGCGTGGTTCGCGAGATCGACCTCACGCTCGTGCCTCGACGTCCGCGCCGCGCGCGCGTGATCGAGCCGGCCGGCGCGCTCCCGACCGCGGAGGAAGGCCGGCTCGTCACCGAGATCGACGACCCCGCGCTTCCGCGCGCCGTGATCTTCCGCGATTCGTTCGTCTCGCGGCTCGTGCCCTTTTTGTCGGAGCACTTCAGCCGCGCCGTGTATCTCTGGCAGAACGACTTCGACGCCGACATCGTTGCGCACGAGCATCCCGACGTCGTCATCCAGGAGATCGTCGGCCGGCACCTCTACAACTTCATCCCGTCGCCGGAGCTCGTGCCCTGACCGACGCGGCGAGTTCTGCGTTGATCGTCGTCCCTTACGGCTGATCGGTGGCGCGGCCTCGCGCGGCGCCGGACGCGGCGCTTCCCGAATAGATGCCGTTGAACAGGAGCTTGAAGCTCCCGTGCGGCTGCGCGCGCCAGTTCACCTCGTTGCCGTACAGGACGACGCGTCCCTTGCCGACCGGCGCGTCGACGATCGACACGGCCTGATCCAGGTACTGCTGGCCCCACGCCCAGCCGCTGCGCAGCGGCGACGGGCCGTCGTACCACGCGACCGGCTTCACACTCTTGAGCGATGCGGCCGGCTGCAGCCTGAACGCCGGGCTCTCGTCGTAGAAGACCAGCGCCTTCGTGTCCATGCCGTACGCGAGCGGGCTGGTGTTGTCGATGCGCGCCTCGAGAATCGATCCGGGAATGTAGTACTTCTCGCGCGGCAGCGGACGTTCGACGCCGTTGGCGACTTCGACGAGCGCGTTCGCGATCGGCAGGCCGAGATGATAGCCGAGCGACGTCGAGGATCCGATCGTGAGGATCGTCCCGCCGTTCTCCACGAATTTCTTCAGCTCCGGAACCGTCTTCGCGACCGTCACGCGGCCGAGCCACGGGCGGAACTCCGCCGGAATCGAATCGGCCGCCGGCTGGCCGAATCCGCCGCCCTGGGCGGAGGCTAGATCGCGCAGCGGAATGGCACCGTCGACGAAGACGAGCACGTCGAACTTCGCGTTGAGATTGCCGGCGTCGAACGTGTGCGGATAGACGACCTCGAACGGGAACTCGTACTGCTCGAACAGCCACCGCGTCCAGCCCGACGGCATCGATCCGCCGTACTGATCCCACAACCCGATGCGCACCGGACGGACCTGGAACGGCGCGTGCTCGCCGGTCGGGACGCTCTGCACGCCGTCGATCGTCAACCCCTTGTCGGCGGCCGTCTTCTCGAGGATCGCGGTCGACTCCGGCGTGGCCGGCACGAGGATCGAGCCGGCGGAGTAGCTCTTCCCGTTCGTCGTGAACGGCGCCGAGCTGCGCGTCACCTGCTGCCTGGCCGCGAGCAGACGATTGACCGCGACGAAAGAGTCGTTGACCCGCCCGTCGATGACGTACGCGCCGCCGCGCGGCGCCGGCGTCACGCGCCCCGCAAGCTTGACGACGTCCGGCAGCTTCTCGAACGGACCGTCGAAGCCGTCGAGGATCCGATCGAAGACGATGCCCATCGAGTACGCGAGGTTGTAGCCGGTGACGTCGTACGGCGGACGCGGCGCGCCGCCGGGGTACGGGATGTCGTCGGGATGATCCTGCGGCTCGAACATGTCGAGCAGATGCGCGCGGAACGCCTGCGCGCTCTTGAACACGTACGAGCCGGCGGGATACTGCTTGCCGGCGACGGTGAACGGCGCGGTCGCGCGATGCGCGACGACGCCCGCCTTGATCAGCGTGTTGACGAACTTCGTCGCGGTCGCGAAGTCGGGCTGATCCGAGGGCAGGATGAAGCCGCGCGGATCGCGCATCTTCGGATCGTGGAGGATGTTGGTGTAGACGGCGAGCGGCGCCCCGCCGCCGCGCCCGCCGCCGCCGCGTCCGCCGAGCGCGGCGCGCGGCCCGATGTTCTCGCCCGATTCGCCGCGCCCCTGCGCCGCCTCGATCGCCGCGCGCGCCGCCTCGATGCGCTTCGGGTGGATCGTCCAGTGATCCCGGCTGCCGTTCTCGATCGCGTTCTTCCCCATCTTGTACATGTTGAAGAGGAAGTCTTCCTTGCGCTTCGAGGCGATGTCGAGGATCGCGTAGTTGTTGGTCACCGAGTATTCGATCCCCTCGCGGAAGTGGAACGTGCGCGGCTGAATCGGGTTCGGCACGTCGGCGCGCGGCAGCTGCATCTCGAGCACGAACGGGATCTCGACCGGCGTCGGATTGCCGATCGTCTCGGTGAGGATGCCGATCTGATTGTGGAAGTACGAGGTCGTGCGGATGCCGCCGTTGAACCACGTCGAGTACGGCGCGCCGGTCCGCATGACGGCGCCCGGCTTCCCTTCCGCGGCGAGCCGCGTGTGAATCGCGGAGCCGACCATGTCGATGCCGAGCACGATCAGCGGATCGAAGTTGTAGTTGAACGGATCGCGGAACGGCGGCGCGAAGAGGACGGCGCCGGCCGGCCCGGTCTGGTGATGGTTGTACATGATCGCGGGGAACCACTCGCGGTACATCACGCGGTTCTCGTTCACCGTCTCCGACATGTTCATCATGTAGAAGTCGCGGTTGTCGTCGTGCCCGATGTACTTCTGGTAGAGGCGCGGGATGCCGCTCGTCGATCGCTTCTTCTCGTCCGCCTCGCGCATGTACCAGTTGGAGACCAGCTCCATCCCGTCCGGATTCACCTCCGTGCACACGATGATGTCGTCGTTCAGGATCCGCATCGTCTCGGGATCGCTCTTCGTGTTCAGGCGGTAGATCGTCTCGATCAGCTGCTGCGCGCCGAGCACTTCGGTCGCGTGGATGCCGCCGTCGATCCAGACGACCGTCTTGCCCTGCTGCGCGAGCTGGCGCGCCTGGTCGTCGGTGAGGCCCTCGGCGAGCGCCAGCCGGCGGTTCATGTCCTTGTACTGCGCGAGCTTCTTGTGGTTCTCGGGCGACGTGATGATCGCCGTGTACTGCGTCCGGCCTTCTTCCGTCTTGCCGATGTCGAGGACGGTCATCCGGTCGGACTGCTGATCGAGCTTCTTCAGGTACTCGACGTACTGCGTGTAGTTGACGAGGAAGTAGTCGTCGCCGACGTCGTGGCCGAACTGCTCCTTCGGCGACGTCAGCTTCGGTGCCGCCGCCTTGTTCTGCGCGGTCGGCGCCGCCGCGCCGACGGCGACGATCAACGCGATGAGCGCAACGGCTTTCTTGAGCATGGGAACCTCAGGCATGGAGAAAGACAGTCGGCGGATCGTAGCAGAGAGGAAAAAGGGGTCGTACCCCTTTTTTCGAAAAAGGAAAAAAGGGGTACGACCCCTTTTTCGTGCGCTAGGTGCCGGAGTGGAGCGTGGCTGCGGTGAGCGGCTCGTGCCGGAGCCGTGCGGCAAGCGCCTGCTGCATCACCTTGTCGATCGCGAAGCCGCTGCGATCGATCTCGAAGAACGAGTACGCGGTGTGCGCCGCCTGCATCAGGCCGCGCCGCGCGTGCGCCTTCGACGCAAGCAGGTAGTGGCCCATCTCGTGCGCCAGCGCGCGTCCCATCGCGCGGCCGAGCATCAGATTCTGCTCCGCCATCGGCATCTGCGCAATCGGCCGCGCGGCGCCGCGCGCGTTCGTCATGAACTCGAGCGCGTTCCGATGGGACACGTAAATCTCGTGCGCCGGCGTGTCGTCCCCCTCGAACACGATCCAGCCGAGCGGCACGCGATCCGGCGGCGCTTGCCCGAGGTCGTCGCCGATGGTGACGCGAAGGGCCGTCGGCGACGGAGACGGATCGGCGGGATTGGCGATCGCGGCCGCGTTGGCGCCTGGCGTGCGCCGCCAGATGAACGTCACGCCCGTCGGCTGCCAGATCGCCTCCGCCTCGTGCAGCACGATCGAGACGAGCACCGGTGGCAGATCCACGGCGACATCGACGGTGACCACAATCGGCGGCAGCGCTGCGGCGCGCGGCGCGGCGCCGGCCATCGCTGCCGCGAAGGCGATGGCGCCGAGGCTCGTGACAACCAGCATCCTGTCTGCAGTAGACGGACGCGATCGGCAAAAGTTTGATGTTCGAAATCGCGAAGAACGGACGCGGCTAAATCTCGAAATCGACCGCGACGATGTGGTCGGAAATGGAAACGCCGTGTTGCGCGACCGGGACGTGGCGGTCGTTCTTCTGATACGCGTCGAGCGCCGCGCGATCCCGGAACCGGACGACGAGCGCCGTGTCGTACGAGCGCGCCGATCCGACGACATCCTCGCCAACCTGCAGCTCGACGACGCCGTCGAGCGTTCTGAGCGCCGAGAGACGCTCGCGATGCTGCGCGCGCGCGCCGCCGTCGATGTCGGGTTTGTACTTGAAGCACACCACGTGGATCAGCATCACAGCTCCTCGCCCTCGATGTCGTCGTCGCCCACGTCCACGACCACGCTGTGTATGTCGACGCGGAACCATTCCTTGAACGTCTTCAGATCGCGCGTGGCCGGCCACGCCGACTCGTCCTCGGTCCACGCCGAGAGCTGGAAGTCGAACAGCCACGCCGCGTTCTCCTCCACCCATTCCTGGAGGTCTTACTCGAGATCGAACTCCGGCAGGAGAAACGCGGATCCGTACGCCTTCGTGCGCGGCACGACGACGGCGACGCCGCCCTTCGCGAAGTTGGCGTCGGTCTGCTTCATCCAGTCGATGTACGGCTGCGCGCCGATGATCGTCACGGCGGTCCGATTGACGACTCGCATGTGCCGGATTGTAGAGCCATTCAGACAACGCGCATCGTCGCCGGCGCGTCGGCCGGCGCGTGCGCGGCGGCGGCAATGCACCGCGCCAGGGTTCTGGCCGCCTGCGCCCCGCGCGGCGCAGGCTGCGCCGTGTAGCAGATCCGCAGCTGATGATCGCCGCCCTGGTCGACGTAGAACGGCTCGCCGGTGAGCACCATCACCGACTCGCGGCGCGCGCGCTCCTGCACCGCGCGCGCGCTGATCGCCGGCGGCAGCCGGCACCAGAGATACATGCCGCCGTCCGGCACCGAATAGTGCAGCTGCGCCGCGGGGATGTGCTGGCGAAGCGCGTGCACCATCGCGTCGCGGCGCCGCCGATGCTCGGCCCTGAGCGTCGCCAGGTGCGCGTCGAGCGTGCCGTTCTCCACCAGATCGCACACCACGAGCTGCGACAGATTCTGCGTGTGCGGATCGACGACCTGCTTGATCAACGCGAGCTGATCGACGATCGGACGCACGGCGCTTATCCAGCCGAGCCGCAGCCCCGGCGCGAGCATCTTCGAGAAGCTGTTGATCCGGATGACCACCTCGTGCCCCTCGTCGAGCGTGAAGAGCGACGGCGGCGGCGGCGGACCGGTGATCCCCAGCTCGCGATACGTGTCGTCCTCGACGATCGGCACGCGGTAGCGCGCCGCGAGCTCGAGCAGCTCACGCCGCGTCCGCACCGGCATCGTCGATCCGGTCGGGTTCTGGTTCGTCGGGTTGGTGTAAATCAGCTTCGGGCGGTAGCGAAGCAGCAGCTCCTCGAGCTCGTCGAGATCGGCGGCGGCGACGTCCCATCCGACGAGCCGCGCGCCGGCGTTGCGAAACGTCTGGATCGCGCCGAGATACCCCGGCCGATCGACCACGACGGCGTCGCCGCGATCGATGAGGCAGCGCGCGAGGAGATCGAGCCCCTGCTGCGCACCCGCGAGGACGAGGATGTGCTCGGCATCGCCGCCGAAGCGGTGCGCGAGCGCGTCGCGGAAGCGCGGCATCCCTTCGGTGGGGCCGTGGCACCACGCCGACGCGGCCTGCGTGGCGAGCACGTGGTTGACCGCGCGGTGGAACGGCGCGGCGGGAAAGCAGTCGAGCGCCGGCACGCCTGCGGCGAGCGAGACGACCGACGGATCGCCGGCGGCGCGCACGAGATCGCGGACGGTCGTGTCGGTGAACTGCAGCACCGACGCCGCCATCTTGCCGCGCCACGCGAACGGCGCGCTCGCCGCGTCGGGGCGCGCGGAGACGAATGTGCCGCGGCCGACGTAGCCGCGCACGAGGCCGCGCGCCTCGAGCTCGCGGTACGCGCTGACGACGGTCGCCCGGCTGATCGCGAGCGCCGCGGCGAGGTCGCGCTCCGGTGGCAGCTGGAAGCCGGCGGCCATGCGGCCGCGCGCGATCCCGTCCTCGACGAGCGCCACGATGCGGCGATAGAGCGGGCGCGTGCGCGGCAGCGAGCCGGCGTCGACGCCGAGCGCCGCAAACAACCCATTCACCGATTGGTCTGCTTGACGCATCGCGGCCTTGGGCATGATGTCCTCACTATGACGAATGAAACCAGTCCAATTCTACGCGAAGAGGCTCCTCCCGCGCGGCCGACCGACGGCACGGTCTACGTGAGCGGCGCCTTCCGGCCTGCGGCCGACGCCGCCGTCAGCGTCTTCGATCACGGCCTGCTCTACGGCGACGGCGTCTTCGAGGGCATCCGCGCCTACAACGGCCGCATCTTCAAGCTCGAACGCCACGTCGAGCGCCTGTTCGACTCGGCGAAGGCGATCCGTCTCGAGATCCCGCACACGCCCGGCGAGGTCTGCGACATCGTCGTCGAGGCGTGCCGGCGCAACGAGATTCACGACGGCTACATCCGCCTCGTCGTCACGCGCGGGCCGGGCGATCTCGGCATCGATCCGCGGACGTGCCGGCGTGCCGAAGTGATCGTCATCGTGCGGCCGCAGCTGGCGATCTACCGCGCGCCGACCGACGGCATCCGCGTGATCACGTCGGCGTTCCGCCGCAACGCGATCGACGCGACGAGCCCGTCGATCAAGTCGCTCAACTACCTGAACAACGTGCTCGCGCGCATCGAAGCCAACGATCGCGGCGCCGACGAAGCGCTGATGCTCGACGCGCAGGGCTACGTCGCCGAGGCGACCGTCGACAATTTCTTCATCGTCACCGACCACGCGCTGCTCGCGCCGCCGACGGCGACGAATCTGAAGGGGATCACGCGCGAAGCGCTGCTCTCGGTGGCGGTCGGGTTGAACATCCGCGCCGAGGAGCGGCCGTTCACGCTCTTCGACGTGTGGACCGCGCGCGAAGCGTTCATCTGCGGCACCGCGGCCGAAGTCGTGCCGGTCATATCGGTCGACGGCCGGACCATCGGGTCAGGCGGCGTCGGGCCGGTCACCTCGCGGATCGTCGCCGCGTATCATGAGCTCGTCAGGTCGCAGGGCCGTCCGATTCAGCCCGCGCCGCCGGCGCGTGAAATGGTGGCCGGCTATCGCGTGTAACATTTGAGGGGTGGATGCCCCGGAGCGCTTCGATCAGCTGATCGCGTTTCTCGAGTCGCAACTGCCCGCGCCGGTCGATCGGCAGGAGGCCGCCGACGGATCGATGCAGTTCACGGCCGGCGATCCGGCGCAGGTGGTCGTCGTGCTCACCGATCAGAGCGTCGTCGTCTCTGAGTTCGCAGGCGTGTGGGAGTCGCCGTTCACGCTCGCGCCGCGGCCGCGGCGCGTCGGGGTGCTGAAGTGGCGGCGGCTGCCGGAGACGTCGCTCTTCAACGCGCTCACCGCGCTCATCAAAGGCGCGCGCGAGGCGCGGCAGTCGCGCTTCCACACGTGCCGCTACTGCGGCAACCGCACGGCGCCGGAGTGGATGCACGACGATGGCGTGTGCCAGTCGTGCGCCGACCAGCACAGCGGCGCCGTACATTGAGCTGCGCAATTTGGAATTTGGAATTTGGAATTCGTCGTCACGGCTGTCACGAGCGGGATCACGAATTCTTGATTCCTGATTCCTAATTCTTAATTTCCCCCACGGCGCGAGTCGAGTTCCTCCCAGCGAGCGTACGTCTCGACCAACTCCTGCTGCAGCGCGTCGAGCCGCGCGAGCGTCGCGGTGATCGTGGCGGCGGGCTCTTTGTAGAACTCCGGCGCGGCGATCGTCGCCTCGAGCGTCCGCTGCTCCTCTTCGAGCGCCTCGATGCGCGCAGGCAGCGACTCCAGCTCCCGCTGTTCTTTGTAGGTGAGACGCCGCGCCTTCGGCGCCGCCACGGGCGTCGAGGACCGAACGGAGGCGGAGGCCGCAGCGGCTGACGCCGTCCTCGATACCGTTTGCCTGAGCCAGTCGGCGTAGCCTCCGACATATTCACGGATACGCCCGTCGCCTTCAAAGGCAAACGTGCTGCTGACGACGTTGTCGAGGAACGCACGGTCGTGGCTGACGAGCAGAAGCGTGCCGGGCCATTCGACGAGCTGCGCCTCGAGGAGCTCCAGCGTCTCGAGATCGAGGTCGTTGGTCGGCTCGTCGAGCACGAGCACGTTCGCGGGCCGCGTGAACAGGCGCGCGAGCAGCAGACGATTGCGCTCGCCGCCCGAGAGCGACTTCACGGGCGAGCGCGCGCGCTCGTTCGAGAACAGGAAGTCGCGCAGGTAGGCGTGCACGTGGCGCGTCTGTCCGTTTGCCGTCACCGTCTCGTTGCCGTCGCCGATCGTCTCGAACACCGTGCGCTCGGGATCGAGCTGCTCGCGCTGTTGATCGTAGTAGGCGACCTGCACGTTGGCGCCCTGCCGCACCTCTCCGCTGTCGGGCGCGACCTGGCCGATCAGCAGACGCAGCAGCGTCGTCTTCCCTGCGCCGTTCGGCCCGATGAGGCCGACGCGGTCGCCGCGCAGCACACGTGCGGAGAAATCGCGCACGATCGGCGTCGCGCCGTACGCCTTCGAGATGCGGCGCGCCTCGAAGACCAGCTTGCCGGACGGCTCCGCCTGCTCGATGTCGAGCTGCACGGTTCCCATCTGCTCGCGGCGCGCGGCGCGCTCGGCGCGCATCGCCATCAGCGCGCGCACGCGTCCTTCGTTGCGCGTTCGCCGCGCCTTGACGCCCTGGCGCAGCCACGCTTCTTCGTCGGCGAGCTTCCGATCGAACTTCGCGCGCTGACCCGTCTCGTTCGCGATCGATTCTTCCTTCCGCCGCAGGTACGTCGCATAATCGCCCGGCCACGACGTCAACGCGCCGCGATCGAGCTCGACGATCCGCGTCGCGAGCCGCTGCAGGAACGCGCGGTCGTGGGTCACGAACATCACAGCGCCGGAGTAGTCCGCGAGAAAGTCCTCGAGCCACACGATCGCCTCGACGTCGAGATGGTTCGTCGGCTCGTCGAGCAGGAGCAGATCCGGCTGTCCGACGAGCGCGCGCGCGAGCAGCACGCGCCGGCGCCACCCGCCGGAGAGCGTGTCGACGACCGCATCGGCGGGAAGCTCCAGCCGCGAGAGAACGAGATCGACGTGATGGTCGCGCAGCCACGTCTCGTCCTCGGTGAGGTGATGCGTGTGCCCTTCGGCGACGACGTCGAACACGGTCCGGTCCGTGGAGAGCGGCACGTCCTGTTCGAGCCGTGCGACGCGCAGCGCCGGCTGGCGCCACACCGTTCCCGAGTCGGCTGCCGCCTCGCCGCTGATGATCTTCAGCAGCGTCGACTTTCCGGTGCCGTTGCGCCCGATCACCGATACGCGCTCGCGCGGATCGATTTGCAGCGACACCTCGTCGAGCAGCGGCATGTGTCCGTAGGCGATCGAGACGCGATCGAGCGCGACGAGCGGCACCTTCGCAACGTACCACGGAACGCGCCGGACGACGGACAACGCAGAACCCGCAGAGCTCGCGCGTCTTCGGCTAGCATTGCGCGCATGCGGATGCTCGCCTCCACCGTCCTCGCGGCCGCCGCCTGCGTCGCGACGCTCGCCGCGCAGCCGCGGCTCACACTCGACTACCCCGCGATCGCGAAGCGGCTCGTGCAGCAGCTCGCGCTTCGGCCGGGCGAGCGCGTGATGTCGATCGCGCACCCGGGCACATTCGACGATCTGCAGCCGTGGATTCGCTACGAGGTGATGCGCGCCGGCGGCATCGATCTCGGCGTCGTCGAGGTGCTGCGCGAACCGGTGCCCGAAGCGTTCGACGCCGCGGTGCTCGCGAAGGGCGCGCGCGACGCGAGAGCGCACTACAAGACGATGTTCCGGGACGTCGACGCCGCGATCATGATGCCGGGCGCGAACACGTCGCATCCGGCGTACCTCGCGATGCAGGACTGGCTGAACGACGATCTCAGGGAGCATCGCGGCCGCCGCACGATCCACTTCCACTGGATCGAGAACGGCAGCGCGTACCCGATCGCCGGGCAACCGCTGCCGCCGCGGCCGGCGATGGACGAGGTCTATCAGCGCGCGCTGCTGCAGACCGACTACGCCGCGCTCGCCGCCGTGGAGCGCAAGTTCGCGAGCGCGCTCGGCGACGGCGAGGTGCGCATCACGTCGCCGTCGGGCACCGACCTGCGGTTCCGCGCCGGCGATCGGCCGGCCAATCTGCAGGACGGCGACGCGTCGGCGGCGCGTGCGGCGCAGGGCAAGGTCCTGGTCGACCACGAGATCGAGCTGCCGGCCGGCGTGGTGCGGGTCGCGCCGATCGAGGAGTCGGTCGAGGGCGTCGTCGCATTTCCACCGTCGCAGTGGGATGGACGGCCCGTCGACGGCCTTCGCCTCCGCTTCAGCCGCGGACGCGTCGTCGAGATCACGGCCGCGAACGGACGCGACGCGGTCGACGCGGAGATGCGGCGCGCCGGTGATGCGGGCCGCGCGTTCCGCGAGATCGGCGTCGGCTTCAACCCGCTGCTCGCGGTGCCGGACCGCCAGCCGTGGATTCCGTATTACGGCTACGGCGCCGGCGTCGTGCGGTTGTCGCTCGGCGACAACGCCGAGCTCGGCGGCGCGGTGCGCGGCGGCTACGTGCGCTGGAATTTCTTCACCGATCTGACGATCACCGTCGGCGGCGCGACGTGGGTGCGCGAGGGCAAGCTCGAAATCAGGAACTAGACACGATCGAGAATCAAGAATTCGTATGGCAGCAATTCCTAATTCCTGATTGACGCGTTGCGCCTACAATCGGTTCGTGAGCCAGAGAAGTCGGCGTGCGCTCATCGCCGCCGCGATCGTCTGCGTGGCCGCCGCGGCGTTCGCGCAGCGCCGCTTCGACGACTTCGGCTTCGGCGGCTACGGCCGCGTGCCCGCAATCCACAACATCCCTTACGACGGGCGCTTCACGTTCGTGCGCGTGAAGTACGAAACGGCACCGGGCGGCTACTGGGCCGGCGGACGCCCCTCCTGGGTCCACGGCTTTCCGCTCGCCGAGCAGAACCTCATGCGGATCATGACCGACATGAGTTACCTGGCACCGCACGTCGAGGACATCAACGTCATCACGCTCGACGATCCGGAGCTGTTCAAGTATCCGGTGGCGTACATCATCGAGGTGGGATGGTGGACGCTCACCGACGTCGAGGCCGCCGCGCTCCGCGCCTACATTCAGAAAGGCGGCTTCGTCATCGTCGACGACTTCAAGGTGCTCGGCTGGCGCGGCATCGACAGCGGCGGCTGGGAGCCGTTCGCGCAGAACATGAACCGCGTGCTGCCCGGCGTGCGCTTCTTCGACATGGACGGCTCGCATCCGATCTTCCACTCGTTCTTCGAGCTCGGTGAGAAGCTCGAAGACGTCCCGCAGGCGTACAACGCAGGGCGGCCGGTGTTCCGCGGCGTCTACGAGGACAACGATCCGAGCAAGCGCCTCGTGATGATCGTCAACTACAACACGGACGTGTCGCAGTTCTGGGAGTGGTCCGGGCGCGGCCTGCGTCCCGTGGACGACACCAACGAAGCCTACAAGCTCGGCGTGAACTACCTGATGTACGGCTTGACGCACTGAGAGGCGGTCCGGCTGTTGCACCTCCACACGGCGGTGCTGACGCCGTGCATCTGCCTGCGACGCTGAGCCGCTATGCCGCCGTCGCGAAACTGCTGTTGAAACATCGCGGCGCGCTCGGCGATCCGCGGCCCGAAGAAGCCACCACGATCGCCGACGATCTCGAGCGGCTCGGGCCGACCTTCGTCAAGCTCGGACAACTGCTCTCCGGCCGCGCCGTTCTCGTTCGCCGACGTGGAGCGGATCGTCGACTCGGAGCTCGGCGCGCGGTTGTCGAAGCTGTTCACGATGTTCGAGTCGGAGCCGATCGCGGCGGCGTCGCTCGGCCAGGTGCATCGGGCCGCGCTGCGCGACGGCCGCATGGTCGCCGTCAAGGTGCAGCGGCCGGACGCACGCGAGCAGGTGACGAAAGATCTCGAGGCGCTCGCGGAAGTGGCGGCGTTCGCCGATCGCCATACGGGGCCGAACGCGCGCTGCAGCTTCGTGGAGCTCGTCGCCGAATTCCGCCGCACGATCCTCGCGAGCTCGCCTACTTGCGCGAGGCCGAGAACCTGCGCGTCGTCGGACGCAATCTCGCCGGGTTCGCGGACATCATCATTCCGCAGCCGGTCGCCGACTACACGACGTCCTCGGTCCTGACGATGGACTACGTCCTCGGCGCGAAGGTCACGGCGCTCAGTCCGCTGACGCGGCTCGACGTCCAGGTCGATCGCCTTGGCCTCGAGCTCGTGCGCGCGTACCTGCACCAGATCATCGTCGACGGCTTCTTCCACGCCGATCCGCATCCGGGCAACGTCTTCCTCACCGACGACGAGAAGATCGCGCTCGTCGATCTCGACATGGTCGGGCACCTCGCGGCACGGACGCAGGAGCGGCTGCTCGAGCTGGTGATGGCGGCGTCGGAGGGACGCGGCGACGAAGCGGCGGACGTCATCGTCGATCTCGGCGAACGGATGGACGCGTTCAACGAGCACGCGCTGCGCAAGGAGATCATGGAGCTCGTGACGTCGTGCCAGCACGCGTCGCTCGCGCAGCTGCAGATCGGCCGCCTGCTGCTCGACATGAGCCAGCGCGCCGGCACGCACGGCCTGCGGGCGCCGTCGGAGCTCGCGCTCCTCGGCAAGACGCTCCTGAACCTCGACGTCGTCGCGCATGTGCTCGCGCCGCGCCTCGACGTCAACGCGGCGATCCGCGAGGAGTCGATCTCGTTGATGCGGCAGCGGATGCTCCGGTCGGTCTCGCCGACGCGCGTGCTCTCGACGATGCTGGAGGCGGAGCAGTTCGCCGAGGCGAACCGCGTCGCGCTCGGCCTGGTGATGGCGGCGCTCATCGTTCGCCGCCGCGCTCATCATGCAGGTGCCGACGACGTTCCGGCTGCTCGGCTACCCGGGCCTCGCGATGATTCTGTTCGTGGCTGCGGGATCCGCCGGCGCGATGCTCGCGATCCAGATCGTGAATCACGATCGCACGTCGCGCCGGCCGCGTCTGTAGAGAACGCGTTCTTACTTCACCAACGAGCAATTCGCGGCGATCATCTTCACCGAATTCACGGTGAGCTGGCGCACGACGATCTGCGTCTGCGCGGTCGTCTCGACCTTCGGCTTCGCGCCGCCGGCCGACCCGGTCGTGCCCTGTGTGTTCGCCGCGCCGGCGCTCTTGTCGGTCGTTCCCGCCGTCACCTGCGGCGCCGCTTCGACGCCGGTCACCTCCACCGTGTGGCCGACGTGCGCCTTCAGATCGTCGGGCTTCGACGCGTTCAGCGTGTAGGTGATCGTCTTCGCCACCTTTGTGCCCGCGGGCGTCGTCGCCGTCGTTCCGGTCGGCGTTTCCTTCGCCGCCGCGTCGGCGGGCGCGGTGAGCGTGAACGTATCGTTCGGGCCGGCCGCGACGCACCCTGTGGCGGTAATGGTCGCGTTCGCGTTCGGCGCCGTTGACGGCGTCGCGCGGCCGGTCGGCTGCTGCGCGGTTTGCGCCGCAGCGCCAATCGTCGCCGCCGATGCGATCGAGAGAGCGATGATTACGTTCCTCATCTGTTCTAGTGCCTCCAGTTCGGTCATGAAGTGCAGAATCTGCGCCAGCACCGCGAATCACCGCGAAACGATTACGATACCGGCGCGTGTCGCCGACCGTTGCAGCGATCCTTGCGCTTGCGGCCGCTGGCTGGGCTCTCGCCGCGATCGTTATGGCCGCGTTGTGGGTAGGCCATCTCCGCCTGCAGCGCGCCGGCCTCGCCGACGCAGCCTGGCCGCTCGTCGCCGGCGCGCTCGCCGTCTTCTACGCCAACGTCGGCGGGGGCGCGGCGGCGCGGCGTTCGGCGATCGCCTGGATGATCGGATCGTGGGGCGCGCGGCTGGGCGTCTACTGGGTGTGGGATCGCGTGCTCAGCCGGCCGCGCGAGCCGCATCGCCGCGAACCACTGCTCGCGTTCGAGCGGAAGGCCCTCGTTGCGCTGTTCTTTTCTCTTCCCGCAATCTTTGCCGCCATCGATCCCGAGACAACACTCGGCATCCGTGAGCTCGCTGCGAGCGCGCTGTGGCTCGTCGGCTTCGCAGGAGAGACGACGGCGGATCGTCAGCTCGTGCGGTGGCGCCGCGCGAACAACGAAAGTGCGTGCACGTCCGGCGTGTGGCGCTACGTGCCGCACGCGCACGACGTGTTCGAGCTCGTCACGTGGGGCGCGCACGCGCTGTTTGCGGCGGCGTCGCCGTTTGGCTGGATCGCAATCGCATGCCCGGCGGCGGCCGCCTACCAGGCATGGAATGGCACGCGTCATGCTCAGCTTAGGAGATTGTGAAGCTGGATTCCCTGCAGCCGGTGCCGACGACGACCGCGGCGCCTCGCCGCATGCGGAAACGCACAATTCTGGTGCTGCTCGCGCTGAGCTTCATCGGTTTCGTTGCGGCAGTGCTGAGCGTCATCATCGCGAACGTTCCGCTTTCGCCGGACATCCTGCGCACACGAATGGTCGCTGCGTTGTCCGACAAGCTCGACAGCGACGTCGAGATCGGCGAGCTCGCGCTGCGCGTCTATCCGACGCTGCGCATCGAAGGGACAAACCTGCGCATCCGTCGCCGCGGCGCGGCGTCC
>Ga0209474_10001221_pt1 | contig 25841 bp, 24 predicted proteins | sample GraSoiAngelo_145_FD_185902 | JGI IMG/M metagenome (GOLD analysis project Ga0209474, IMG submission 185902) | Grasslands soil microbial communities from the Angelo Coastal Reserve, California, USA - 14_1009_05_20cm (SPAdes) (version 2) | ecosystem: Environmental > Terrestrial > Soil > Grasslands...
CGGCACGTAATAAGGCGTGGTGATGAAGAGCTGATGACGGGCCGCATACATCAGCGTCTCGAACACCTCGGGCATGGCGGAATTGCGCACCGTCGGTCCCGTGCCGATCACCTGCGCGGCAAAGCCCAGTTCGCCGGGAGGCAGCGGGCGCTGCAGGAGTTCGCGAATGTCTTCGTCCACGTGCGCCATCCAGTCGCTGGCAAATAGATACTGGTTCTGCCGGGCGATCGGGCCTTCGAAACGCATCAACGCATCGACCCAGGGCGCATACTTTGCCTTGATAAGAAACTCCGGATCTGCGCAGTTCTGGCTCCCGCAATAGGTGATCCAATCGTCGATAACTACAATCTTCCGATGGTTGCGAAGGTCGATGCGACCTAGCAACGGCCGCAGTAGCAGATTGCCGATCGGCAGGGCGGTGGCCACATGCACGCGAGCATCGTGCATCCCTTTCCAATGCTCGGAGTCGATCATGATCCGGGAACCCAGGCCGTCAGCCATGACCCGGCAGGTGACTTTGCGCGCCGCAGCCCGCTTCAGCGCTCCGACTACCTTGAGGCCGTTGTTATCCGGCAGCCAAATATAAAAGATCAGGTGCACGTGATCCTTTGCGGCATCGATGTCCGAGACCAGCGACTCAATGCTCGCGTTGGAATCCAGCAGCAATCGTCCGTGGTTACCACCCACGGGCTCGAAACCATTCACCGAATGCCCCACCCGGAACAGGTGGCTGTAACGTTCCGGAATTTCCGCCTGCAAAGCTGGCGCATCCGCTCCAGGCGCGTCGGCGACACTCGGCATACCGGCCAGCATTTCACGCATGCGGCGCACGCGACGACGCCCAATATTCGTCTCACCGAGGAGAAGATAAGAGACCATACCAACGACGGGTAAAGCGATGATCATCACGATCCAGGCAATCCGCGAAGCAGGCTCCCGGTGCGGCCGCAAGATCACTCGCGCGATTACCGCGACGTGGACCAGGAAAAGCAGCAGGGCTCCCAGCGTGGAGAAGAACGAGTATTCAGTCATGCCTGGCCTGGTTCTCTATGGTCTTATTCGGAGACAAAGAGGTCAGAGAAGGTAGCAGTATCGAATGTGCAGACTCGCCCGCTCAACGAGCGGTGTAACCGCCGTCGATCACGAGGGTTTGACCCGCAGTAAATGATGCAAAATCAGAGCAGAGAAATAGAACCGCACCGGCTATTTCTTCTGGTTGCGCGATTCGGCCAATTGGCGAATTAGCCAGGAAATAGCTGCGAATATTCGGATCGTCGAACCAATGTTTCGTCATCGCTGTTTCAACTAGACCGGGCGCGATTGCATTAATGCGAATTCCCTTACCTGCATATTCGATCGCAGCAGCTTTCGACAATCCGATGACGCCATGCTTCGCCGCCACATAGGCGCTGATGCCCGGATCAGCGATCATTCCGGCAATCGATGCGTTGTTCACGATCGTTCCGCCGCCACCCTGCAGCATTTGTTGGATCTCATACTTCATGCAGAGGAAAACTCCCTTCAAATCCACCGCCAGAACTTTGTCGAAGGTCGCGTCATCCATCTCGCCAAGCAAAGTCGTTGGAGGCAGAACTCCGGCGTTGTTAAACGCGCAGTGCAGTCCTCCGTATGTCTCGATTGCAGTTGCGACAAGATGCTGTACCTCGTTAGTTTCTCGGACGTCGGTCTGCACAAAGAAAGCTTCGCCTCGCTCTCGCTTAATTAGCTCCGCCGTTTCCTGACCAGCGGGATCGATGTCAGCAATGACAACTTTTGCTCCGTGCCGCGCAAATAGAAGTGCCGTGGCGCGGCCGATGCCATTACTGCCGCCGGTAACGAGTGCAACCTTTCCGACGAAGTTGAACATGGGATTCTGATACCGCTACTGGGCCGCAGCCGGAAAAATCGTTTTCCAATCGTCCTTCATGCTGAGAATCGTCCAGCCTTTCGCGACGGCTTCATCCCATGCCTTGTCCAGTTTGCCGATTTGTGATTTGCGGTCATAGGCCCACTCGCGTTCCGAGTCGTCGTGATGGACAATCAAGGCGAACCGCATACCGCTGCCAGCAGTCGTCCATTCGAGCATTTGCTGATCGCCGTCGGAGTTGCCGAACGCCATGATCGGGCGGCGCCCAATGAACGTGTTAATCCCTTCCGCTTTGCCCGGCCCATCATCGACGAAGAGGATCTTCGCCTCGCGCAGGAGCTCAGGCTTTCCACCAGGGGCGAACTGATATTTCGTGACTGCCGACGAACCTACTACTTGCTCCGGCGGAATGCCGTAGCTCTTGTCGGTGAAGACGCGCATGAACTCCACGCCGCCGCCGGAGACGATAAAGGTCTTGAAGCCGTTAGCGCGCAGATAGGCGAGTAGCTCCAGCATGGGTTGATAAACGAGATCTGTGTACGGCCGGTTGAAGCGAGGATGACGGGCAGTCGCGAACCATTGGGCGACGATTCTGGCAAATTCCTCGGTGCTCATACCGCTATGGCTCACTGCCATGATCTGCATGAGGCCCTTTTGTCCCGAAGCGACCAGCGCCTTCTTGTCGCCCGAAAGCACAGCCGCGAAGGGCTGCTCCTTTTTCCACTCCAGATGTTGCGGGGCGAGTGCCTTCACACGGTCAATGGCGAAGGCGAACTGAAAGTAGATCGGCTGTTCCGCCCAGAGCGTGCCGTCATTGTCGAAGGTCGCGATACGCTCTTCTGGTCTAACGAACTCGGGCGAGCCTTCTTTTGTCACTCGCTCGACAAAAGCGATGATCGTTTTCTTCGGTGCGGTGTCGTTCCATGAAGGGAGCGGGTCCTGGGCCTGGAGCGATCCAAGAGCAAGGAACAGAAAAGAAGCGAGGAGCTTCACGATAGAATTCCGCCCGCGAACTCTTTTAGTACCAGATGCGCCTAACGCCAAATCCGCCGTAGAAATTGAGAGCAGCTTGGCGATCCAATTCCGCCGCCATGTACCGCTCCTGCGCTATTTGCTGCTGGACGGCGAGTTGCTGATACCGTTGGTACTCCGCTTCACGACCTATGTAAGCGACGCCTTTGTTTTCGTCTTTGTAGACGTAAAACACTTTGCCGTTCACGGTTGCACGCTCAACCTTGTAAGCTGGCAGCGTCGCATAGATTTCCTTCTGTTTCGGTGTTTCCGGTGTGCGAACGCGAAAGCCGGCGGCGCTGAGGAGCGATTCGGCGTTCGATGATCCCATTCCGGCGCAACGGTAAGGCCGAACAGCGCGCTCCCGGCTGCGAATAGCGCGAGGACGATCAACTTAGAGGCTTTCGTTTTCATAATTGATGGAACGCGATTGGTTGAGATCGCGCGGCCTGACGATCAAAAAAAGAACCAAACCCGTCTATGGGACTTTGGTCCCATAGGTGAAGGCCCTTATTCAAAGAGCTCGCTCGCTGCGAGGCCTACCCCAGCAGATCACCTCAGTCTTATCCGGCAAGACGTTCGGTTACCAACGCAACACACCGATGGAATCAAACCAACGACAACTTAAGAATTGAACAGTCGTCTGGCAGCGGCCGCCCATCCAATAGTTCCATCGCCCGCTGCCGAACCTCTTCGACGCTTCTGCCATCGGTCGCACTCGGTTCGAGCAAAAACTCCACTAGACTATCCAAAGCCCGGGCACCCTCCCTTCGCTGCATGTCAAACATTCCGTCCGAAAAAACGTAAATGTCGGTCGGGACGGGTAGCAAAATCTGGTCACTGGGAAATTCCACGTCAGAGAAACAACCAACCGGTGGGGCGTTGGCGGTAAGTCGCAGGTTCTCGCCGTTTGGGCTGCGAACGATCGCGGGAGGATGACCACCAGCCGAGTAGCGCAATTGCCTGGTTTGCACATCAAGAACACCGTACCAAATCGTGAAATAGAGCTCGCTCTGACGACGCGCGAGATAGGTCTGGTTCAAAGCGGAAAGGACTGCGCCTGGATCGCTGCAATCGACATGAGCAATCCCGCACGTTCGCAAAACGTGAAGGATAGAAACAGAAAGCAAGGCGGATTTAACCCCATGACCCGAGACGTCGAGCAAATAGAAAGCGAAATGCTCAGCGTCAAGCCAATGATACCCGAGACCATCGCCGCCGAGGTGGGCCGACGCGGTCATGCGCCAGTCAGCTCGAACTGGGCCTTTGGCCAGCGGCCGCGGAAACAGCGAGAGAACATATTCCGCAGCCCGTGCCAGCTCAGCATTCAGAGCATTCTGACTCTCCTCGAGTGCAGTGTAAGCCTTCTCAAGCTCACGCGTCCGCTGCTCGCTCTCTTCCCGCAGGGACTTAAGCCGGAGATGAGTGTTGACGCGGGCTTCAACCTCTTCGAATTGGAACGGCTTGCTGATGTAGTCAACGCCTCCACAGTTAAATGCCTTGACCTTATCGATGGTCTCGTGAAGCGCGCTCAAGAAAATGATCGGCACTTCTCGTGTCTTGTCACTAGCCTTTAGTTGCGTGCAAACCTCATAGCCATCCATTTCGGGCATGTTGATATCGAGGAGAACCAAATCCGGTGGAGCAGCCCTTGCTGCTTGTAATGCCAGGGCCGCGCTCGAAACCGGACGAACCTTGTAGCCGTGCGATCGCAACATTCCGGAAATGAGTTGAAGGTTCGCCGGGGTGTCGTCGACAACCAGAATGTCCGGAGTTTTGTCAGTACTCACGACACGGCAACCTCAGATTCAAGCAAAGCGAGCACACTCTGGTAATCGAAGGATTGCAGACGGCGCCGTAGCTCATTTGCGATTTCGGGCGCGCGGGTTTGAATTCGATCGACGACAGCCAGCATATCGTCCAAGTCAGCACGCAGCGCAGCATCTCGTAATTGTTCGCGCAGATCGGCCGGGACAGCCGTCGCAAACTTATCTTTGGAAAGGAAGGAGCTTGGTCTCACTACTTCATCGTTCGTTTCCTCTTCAGCATAAACATACTCCGCCCCAGTTAGCCTTCCTACCTTGTCATACAATTCGCGCTCGCGAAAAGGCTTGCCCATGAAATCGTCTCCGCCTGCGTCCTTCACTTCACGGCGATTCTCCTGAAACGCGCTCGCCGTGATCGCGATGATTGGAGTCTTACCGCGTTTTGGAAGCAGACGAATTCGCCGGATTGCTTCCTGGCCATCCAGTCGCGGCATCCGCAAATCCATTAAGACAAGGTCGGGATTCCAACTCTCGAATGCCTCGAGAGCTTCCACACCGTCACTGGTGGTTCGCGTCATAAATCCGATTGGCTCGAGCATTTTTTGTAATAATTCCCGGTTTTCCAGCCGGTCGTCGGCGATGAGAATGCGAATCTCCTTTTGCCCGGGACGTAAATGCAACACACGCCGCCGATCCGTCTTGTCTTTGGCGGCAATCGACGTGCCTTCTTCTACCAGCACTTCAAAGCAGAAGGTGGTTCCATGGCCAAGTTCACTTCTAACCTGCATGTCGCCACCCATCAGCCGCGTAAATTCGCGACTGATCGTTAGACCGAGACCGGTTCCAGTGCCGGCGCGTTGGCCGGTTTCGGTCTGCTCAAATTGACAGAAGAGTTTGGGTAATTCTTCGGCAGAAATCCCATGTCCAGTATCTTCTACTTCGCCACACAGGCGCATTGATTTTCCCGAGCCGCGCTTACTCTCCACCCGAACTACGATACCGCCATGTTCAGTGAACTTCACTGCGTTGCCGATCAGATTGATGAAAATTTGTCGAAGCTTGCTTTCGTCGGCCCAGATAAACCGCGGTACATCCTCTTTTCGCTGGATGGAAAATTGTAACTGACGTTCCTCGGCTCGAAGGCGAAACAGTCGATCCAAATCCTCCAGCATAGAATGGATATCGAAATTAGTCGGTTGCAGCTTCACCCGACCGGCTTCAATCTTGGACATCTCAAGTATATCGTTGATCAACGCCAGCAGGTGCTCGCCACTGCGATTGATCGTGTCCAAATGCTGGCGTTGCGACGACGTAATTTCCGGCTCCCGCAGCATCAATTGCGAGAAGCCGAGGATTGCGTTCATGGGAGTGCGGATTTCGTGTGACATGTTGGCCAGGAACACGCTCTTGGCCTGATTGGCTGATTCGGCCGTGCGCTTCGCGAGCTGCAATTTCTCCTCCGTCCGCGCTCGCTCGATAAGGATTCCGGCAAGATGCGTCGCCAACCTGATTAACTCCCGGTCATGCTCGCTCGGGACGTGCGGATCTCGGTAGTACATTGCAACTGTGCCAAGAAGCAGGTTGTCGCTTGAGAAGATTGGCGTCGAGCAACAGGCACCGATTCCGTGTTCCTTTGCCAACCCACGATAGTCCGCCCAATGCGAATCGGTCGCGACGTCAGTGGCGAAAACTGGCTGACGCGTGTAAGCGGCGCTACCGCATGAACCGACTCGCGGCCCTATGTGAGTGCCATCGAGAAGACGGTTGTAGGCGCTGGGAAGACTCGGGGCAGCTCCGTGTCGCAAAACCTTTCCGGTTTCATCGATCAGGAGGACCGAGCAGAGCATTCCATCACGCGATTGTGCTTCAACTCCTCGCACCAATTGGTCCAGTAACTCGGAGAGGGGAGAGCCCGCTGCTGCTTTTTCCAATATGTTTTTCTCCGCCGCGAGCGCATCTTCCGCTTGTCGGCGCCGCGTGACATCAACGCCGAGGACGACGAGGCTAGTTACCTCGCCCGTGCTGTCTAAGACGGGATTGTAGCAAATCTGAAAACACGTCCCGCCCCGTTCATCTTCGTCGACCACGGCGCTTCGTTTTTCAATAGCTTGATCGACTAGAGTCTGGCGGTGTTTTGCAATCTCGGTCGGCAAAGCCGACGCGAAATGTGTATTGACGAGATCGGACACGCGTTTTCCAATCCGCCGCGCGGCTACTTCGTTGCAAGTCACGATCCGGCCGTCCCGATCGAGCAGAATCAGGCTTTCCGGCGTTGCTTCTAAAATGGAAAGGAGGACTTGTTGCTTTTCACGCAACTCTCCAGTGCGCGTGCCGACCAGCTCTTCCAGATGTTCACGATGCTGACGTAACTCTGCTTCGGCGCGCTTGCGCTCGAACGCCAGGCCCAATTGCGTGGCAATAGCCGTTATTACCTTTACCAATCGCTGATCCTCCGGTCGCGGCTCACGGAGAAAAAATTCGATGACTGCGATCACATCATCCTTTGCAAGGATGGGAATCGCCAACGCGGCCTTCAATCCGCATTCAGTCGCCATCTTTGCTCGCGGGAAGTTTGGGTCAAGAGTAACGTCCTCTAACCAGGCTGAATGCTTCGATTTCCAGACACGACCTGGTAGGCCTTCCCCCGGCTGGAAACTGGTTTTCTTCGAGGCGAGTTGAAACCTTTCCAGTTCACCTGAGTCACCCATCCAGATCGGTCCCAACTCGAGAACATTTTCGCCGCGACGGGGAAGCCAGGACTGCCCGATGTCCCAGCCAGTCTTTTCGCACACCCGACGCAGCACGACCGCAAGGGCGGACGAAAGATCTTCCGCAACGGCCACCTCCATCGTGATCGTTTGCAGGAGGCTTAGTTGCTCTTCCTGTTTGCGCTTCGTGATATCCCGGACCAGGAGCCGGTTTAGTAGCCACACCGTGAGGACCAACAAAAGGATGCCGATCAAAAGCAGCCCGAGGTATAGCCCTGCGATCATTTGATCTAAATTTTCGTTAGTTCGCGCGTTCCAGCAACAGGGTTCAATGATTCAATTCGGCTTTCCCAGTGTCGGGATTGTTTAGTGCCGACGCTTGCTCCTGCGTCATGACGCAACGAAAACCAAGATGATTGGTGCCGGTATTGACTTCTCCTTTGCCGCGTGTGCCCACTATGTAACGCGAACAGTATTGATCGTTGCAAAGAAACGAGCCGCCGCGGTGCACGCGCTTTTTCTCGTTAGGCTCAGAAGGATCGAATGGTGAATCGGGTCCGCGCGGATTAATTGCGACCCCACCGGCTTTCGCGAGTTGCTCATAATAATCAGGACGATACCAATCACTGCACCATTCCCAAACGTTGCCGGCCATGTCGTAAAGACCGTAGCCGTTGGCTGGGAATTTCGCGACCGGTGCGATGCCGGCAAAACCATCTTCGCCTGCATCCTTCACCGGGAATTTTCCCTGCCAGGTGTTGGCCATCCATTTTCCGTCCGGGCGGAATTCGTCGCCCCAGGTGTACGTTTTGCCGGCTAATCCGCCGCGCGCGGCGAATTCAAATTCCGCTTCGGTCGGCAAACGTTTGCCCGCCCATTTCGCATACGCTTCCGCGTCTGGATACGCAACCTGCACGACTGGATATTTTTTCTTTCCCTTGAGATCGCTTTCCGGCCCCTGCGGATGACGCCAGTTCGCGCCTTTCACGTAAGTCCACCATTGGAAGTGATCGTTAAGCGGCACTTCGTGATCGGTCGGCGCAAAGACGACCGAGCCCGCGACCAGATTCTCCGTTGGCGCAGTTGGGAATTCTTCCTTCGTCGGCGTTCGTTCCGCGATGGTGACGTAACCGGTCGCTTTGACGAACTTCTCGAACTCCTCGTTGGTCACCGCAGTCTTATCCATGAAGAATCCATCCACGCGCACGCGATGAATCGGCTCGGCATCGTTCGACGGCATCGCCATCTCGCAACTGCCATGGCCATTCATCCCGGCGCCCATGGAGAACTCGCCGCCCGGAATCCAAACCATTCCTTCAGGAGGAGGTTTGGGCGCGGCTTTGCTATTCGAAATTGTCGCGACGAATTGGGAGGATGTTTGATTTGCCGGCTGCGAGCGGGCTGAGCCGGCAAGACAGGTGGTCAAGGTCAGAGCAGTTAATACTAAGTGACTGGTTTTCATTTTTTCTTGCTCGGTGGATATAGAATCTGCAGCGGCACATCAAGCCACTCGGCTGCCGCCTCGCGTTTTTCGAAAACGCGGACGGTGATCATCGCTTGCTCCAGCAATCCTTCATACATCTTGGCGATGCTCAAAGTGACCGACTGATCAGCGAAGAACGCGGAATTTAACGGCTCGCTGGCGCTCCGACGCCGGCGGGCGATTTCGAACGTGTGGTTAACTTTGAGCCGAACCTTGGTCAGACCGGAAAAATCGGTGTACCGATCAAAGAGCTCATCCTGGTCGTGCTCTTGCATTTCGATGAACTCAATAATCTGATCGGCCACCGCATCGGTGAGGACACCTACAGGGTGCCACGTGGCCAGTCGAAATTTCGGGTAATACCAATAACGCGGAAAAGCGCGGATAACTCCCAAGAGTGTATTCGATCAGCTTCTCGTTCATGGGGGCAGGTCTATTTTATCTTACAAAGAATTAGAAAGCGGTTCGTCTGTTTAAGCCGATAGTGTTTTATCGGCAAGTTACTGCGCGTCGCCGCGTCCAAGCAGAGAGTCGAAGAGCGCAGCCAATCTGGCTATTGGACCTTGGTCTTATCAGCGGCTAAGGAACACAGCTTGAATTCTACCAGATTATTCCTCCTCGTGCTCGTCCGTCGTCCTCGTCTTGTTAATCATATCCGAGGACGAGGACGAGCACGAAGGACGACAACGGCCCCCCCTAGTTCTTTGCCTGCGTCAAGGCTTCGCGCACGGTAGCAAGAAATTCTTCGTCGTTAAACGGTTTGATGAAAAATGCCACCGGGCCGATCGCCATGGCGGTGGCCCGCGCGGCTAGGTCATCGCGCGCTGTAATCACAATCACGCGGGGGCGTGGCGAGATGGCACACATGCGCGCGAGAATTTCCAGACCAGTCACCCCTTCCATCCAGATGTCGGTGACTACCACCGAGACGGGATGATCGGCCGCATGGGCCAGAAACTCTTCCGGTTTATTAAACGCGTGTACGGCCAATCCATCGGATGCGAGCAGATACTGCATCGATCTAAGGACGGATGAATCGTCGTCGACCAAACAGACTTCAGCCGATTCGTTCGAATTATTCATGCCGCCTGGCTTTTCGAATCGCCGCGCGCCGCCGGCAGGTGGAAGAAGAAACGTGCGCCGCGGTCGGGAGCGTTTTCCGCGCTGATCTTACCACCATGTGTTTCAATAATGGAACGTACAATAGTCAAGCCCATGCCCATTCCGGTCTGCTTGGTGGAAAAGAAATGATCGAACACTTTGTCGGGGCGATCTTGTGGCAGGCCGGTGCCGAAATCGCGGACGCTGACTTCCGCGCTCTCGCCGTTCAGTGAACGTGTACTAATAAGGATGCGGCGCTCGGCCGGCGGGCGCGATTCGACCGCGTCGAGCGCGTTCATGATCAGGTTAAGCAGGACCTGCTGAATCTGGACCGGCACTGCTTCCACCTGTGGAAGACTGTGATCCATTTCGGTGACGACCACGCTTTCACGCAGCACGATGTCGGAACTCACCAACCGCAATGTATCCGCGATCACGGCGTTGAGATTGAGCGCGCTCCGGACAACCGTCTTATCTTTCCGCACCAGCGCACGAATCCCGCGAATGACTTCGCCGGCGCGCTGACTGTCGGCCACCATGTCTTGCAGCAATTGTTGCAGCAGAACAGGGTCAATGTTGCCGCGCTCGAGAAAACGTCGCGCGGCCGAGGCATTGTTAGCGATGGCGGTGAGCGGCTGATTCAATTCATGCGCGACAGAAGCGGTCATTTCCCCCATCAATGCCACACGGTTCAAATGCGACATCTCCTCGCGCTGTATTTGCAACTGAAGCTCGGACTGCTTTTGCGCGCTGACATCAATCGTCACGCCGATGAGTTCCAAAAGACTTCCGTGCTCGTCCTCCAAACACCTTCCACGCACGATGACCCAGCGCGTTTTGCCGTAAGGCAGAATGAGTCGGTGCTCGGACTCGAAGAGCCCATGTGAAGCACACGCGCGATCGAAAGCCGCGTGCACCGCGGCTCGTTCATCAGGATGCACGCGCCCGCAGATCAAATCGCGGGTTAATGGCAGCTTCGAATCGAAGCCATACATCTTGCGGCCTTTGTCGCTCATCCAGGCAGTGTTTTGCTCCGGATAAATGACCCAAAACGCGAGATCGGCGGATTCCGCAGCGAGATTGATGCGTGCATCGCGTTCACGCAACGTCTCCTGGGCACGCTGACGCTCGATCGCGATTCCGGCGATGTGGGTCGCGATCTGGGTCAGCCGCAGTTCCTCGGGACGTGGGCCGCGCGTCTCCTGGCGATACATCGCGAACGAGCCCAACACCTCGCCGTGCGGCGAAAGAATCGGAGTCGACCAGCAAGCGCGCAGACCGCAAATCTCCGCCAGCTTTCGGTAATCGGCCCAGAGCGGATCGGTCAGCACATCTTTAACCACGACTTGCCTGCGCAAGTACATGGCGGTTCCGCAGGAGCCATTCCGTGGTCCAATCGGAGCGCCATCGACAGCCTTGACATAAGCTGCCGGTAAATTTGGTGCCGCTCCGTGCCGCACGTGCTTCCCGTCCTGGTTCAAGACCAGGATGGAACAACGCAGTCCATCGGCTTGCGCTTCCATGAGAAGAACAAGGCTCGTGAGAACCTCGGCAAGCGAGGCGTTGGCTGCGATCATTTCCAGAACGCGGCTTTGATCGAAAAGGAAAAACTCTTCCTTTTTGATTTCGGTAATGTCGCGGCAAACGATGACACCACCCGATAGCTCGCCGTTGGGACCTCGCAATGGACGGCCATTGATCCGTGTCCAAAGTCCCTGAGGCGCCTCGTCGTGCCGGACGAATATCTCAACATTGTTTACCTCCTCGCCGCGAATCGATCGGGTCAGCGGCAATTGATCCGGCGGAAAAGGAGTAACCTTGTCCGGTAGATAGAGACCGTACTGATGCGACCATTCCCTCGACGCAGTTTGGGCCGCGCCTTTGCCAAACATGCGTTCCGCCGCGGGATTAAAGGCAAGAAATTTACCTTCTTTGTCCGCGACGATGACGGCGTCGCCCATGCTGGATAGGATGGACTCGAGGATTTCGTTGGTGCTCGAGAGTTTTTCTTCGGCGCGTTTTCGCTCCATGACCAGACCCAACTGGGCGGCGACGGCCGCGATCACCTTCACCAAGCGCTCGTTCTTGGCCCGCGACTCTTGCACGAAAAACTCGATCACCGCGATGACCTCATCGCCGGACAGAATAGGAATGCCGACGGCCGCCTTTAGCCCCACTTTCGCGGCTGCTTTAGTTCTCGGAAAATTCGGGTCCTGCGTAACATCCTCGATCCACGCTGGCCGCTTCAATTCCCAGACGCGTCCGGGAAGACCCACTCCCGGTCTGAAATGAGATCCCTCAGAGGCGACTCGGAACTTCGTCAGGCCGCCTTCACCGCAGCAAAAACATACCGGTCCGCACTCAAGAACCGTTCGGTCCTGATTCGGCACCCAAGCCAGTCCGAGGACCCAGCCCGTCTTCTCGCAAACGCGCCGCAGCACCACGTCCAGGGCAGACGCGAGATCGCTGGCAGCGGCCACCTCCATCGTGATTGTTAGGAGCAGGCTGAGCTGCTCTTCACGAGATGGGTCAGCGGTTTCTCGATGTTCGCCCGATTTCATGTCGATCTTATCTCGCTCGCTCATTCAATCGGATGCATTGCCAGCGCGCCACGCACTGCGTGAAGAAATTGGTCGTCGTCAAAAGGCTTGGTAAAAAACCCGACCACACCCATCTGTAGGGCGGTTAGTTTCGCGACTGGATCCTCGCGCCCAGTGATGATAATTACGCGCGTGCCAGGGGAGAGCCCGGAAAGCTGCGCCCGGAGTTCCAAGCCGCTCATCTCCTCCATCCAGATGTCGAGGATGGCAACTGGCACGGAATGAGCCTGCACGTGGGAGAGAAATTCCTTCGGCTTGTTGAACCCGCGAACCGAAAGCCCGTCGGAGGCCAGCAAGCGCTCGATCGACTTTAGAACCGAGAGGTCGTCATCGACCAGGCAAACAATCTCCGCGTCCGATTTCTCACTGGATGTCATACAAATTTCGCGATCGCCCACTTCCGATGTGGAACGTATCGAGCAATGTCAAGCCTATTGCCTACGATCCTGCTGGATAGTGGACTTTAGTCCAATGTCGGACCGCGGGGAAGCGGCACGCCTGCACGCGTTACGAAATGCCCTCCATAAGGATGGTTTCTTGGATGATGATTCAGGCGCGTGGCCGAGCGCGCGATGAACAGCCTCGAGAAATTCTTCGTCATTAAAAGGCTTAATAAAAAAAGCGACTGTGCCGATTTGCATCGCGGTGATTCGCGCGGCGGCATCTTCGTGTCCTGTGATCACAATCACATGGGTTTGCGGCGAGATAGCGCAGAGCCGCGCCAGGACTTCCAAGCCGTTCATTCCTTTCATCCAAATGTCCAGCACGACAACGGGCACGTCGTGTGACGCGACATAAGCAATGAAATCCTCGCCGTTATCAAACCGACAGACGTCGAATCCATCTGAGGCGAGTAAAAACCCGGTCGATCTGAGCACCGTGGGATCATCATCTACCAGGCAAACAATCTCCGACGAAGGTTTTTCGCGGGGCGTTATGCGCATTTGTGCGACCGGCTTATTTTCAATGTCGGACATGGCGAACACCCGGTACATTAGGCCGTACCGTTCGGTGGAATAGTGGACCTTAGTCTTATGCGGGATTGCGGGCAGGGAAATGCCGGTGCACTGCGCGAGTCGTGCGCAGTGGGTGCGCGTGACGAGCTCGCAATTATTTTATTTTTATATGTTGTGAAACGTTTTTAGCTAATGGCCATGCCAACGATGAGCGACAGCCCGCTATCATCCGCATCAATGGTTGCTTCGAGCTAAGGCTGTTGAGCCCCGGCCCAACAGCCATACCAAAAGGAGTCCGCCCACGACGCCGATTAAAGGGCTCGTCATCGCAAACCAAAACGGTAAGTCATCACTAAGCCGCGGCGCGCATTTTGATGCTCATGCGATTTCTTCTTTCTCGCTAGGTATGCAAGCGGCTTTCATAACGTGCGTAAGTCCGCGCCCGGCCCTTTGCCGTCGTCGTGCTGGGGAAGAATTCGGCCTGAGATTTAGCACGACGGCAATAGCGAAGAGGAGAGCGGCAGCCGTAAACTCGCGCAGCGCGACCGCCACGCCGGCTCCCATCACAGGCAGCGCCGCTCTCGCTATGAAATCTGCCGCACGGCTGATCGAGGGTCTCTTGCGCTGCAATGGAAAACCCCGGGCGAGCCAATCCTTCATTCCTCCCTCTACCGGAACGGCATTTACGCAACCGGCCGATCGCAGAATTCCCGTTGCAAGGCTAGCTTGAGTGTGACCGCCGGCGGAAATGACATAAACGTGCTCTGTCGTCGGGCGCCTCCTTCGAAAAATCCTCGTCGCTGCCAGCTCACCAAAGGGAACCGAGCGCGCCCCCGGGATGTGCATTGCAGCAAATTCTTTCCTCGACCGCACGTCGATCAATTCAATCGGCGCATGATTGACGACCAATGTTTCCAGCGCCAAACAGTCCATCATCTTCATACTGACTACATCGCAGTCACCTGCCGATTCAGCATGTGGGACTTTCGTCTTATAGGGTCGCGGAACTCGTTTCATCCGGGAAGATACTGTCGGGGTGGAACGACGAGTCGCGATCAATCCGGCACAGGAGCCCCTAACGGATGGCAGAAACCCACCAATCTTTTGTGAGTTCGGCTGACAGACGAACGGATTGGTCGACATGATTGCCGATCCCGCCGTTGGCTAGTTAATCTTAGTCTTCTGCCGCATCGCGGGCTGGGGCGACGCCGGCGCGCTGCGAAATGCGAACCAAGTCAGGGACAGATGTGACTCTGAGCTTTTGCATGACGCGGCCGCGATGAACTTTGATCGTCTTCTCGGCCGTGTGCAGTTCCGCCGCAATCTGCTTGTTCAACAGACCCAAAATCACGAAGCGAAAAACGTCGAACTCACGCGGCGTCAATTTATCGACGAGGCCGCGCGCCTCGCGTCTTCCCCTGCGTTTGCGCAGTTGTTCCTGAGCACGTTCCAAAGCACGCTTGACCGCTTCGATCAGTTCCTCGTCGTCAAAAGGCTTTGTCAGAAAATCAACGGCGCCGCTTTTCATCGCCCGAGTAGCGGTCGGCACGTCGCCATGGCCGGTAATGAAGACAATCTGCTCGCAAGCGCCTCGTGTCTCGAGCGCTTCTTGTAACCCCAGGCCATTCAATCCCGGCATACGAACATCGAGAACAAGGCAGATAGGGCCTTCGAAGATTTCTCGCGCGAGATAATCTTCGGCTGAGGCAAAAGTTTCTGCGGCATACCCGGCAGACTTGAATAGACGCCCTAAACCGCGGCGCACTGATTGATCGTCGTCTACCACGCAAACAAGCTTTTTCGCTTTCAAGCGACCTCCCGAGTCTCAGGTTTTCGTGTCACCGGCAGGGTAAAGAAAAAGCGAGCGCCTTCACCGACATTTTCCGCCCGCAATTTCCCTCCATGCGCCTCCACGATCGAGCGCACGATGGTCAAACCCATTCCCATCCCGTTTGGCTTGGTCGAATAAAAATGAGAGAAGACTCTATCAACATCACCCGCTGGGAGCCCGTTGCCGTAATCGCGGACGCTAACCGCCACAGACGAGTTTGCTTCGCAAGTTGTGGAAATGACGATACGGCGCTTGGCCGCGGATGTGGATTGCATCGCTTCCAGCGAGTTCATCAAGAGATTTAACAAGACCTGCTGCAACTGCACCGGATTGGCATCGACGACTGGAAGACTGGGCGCGAGTTCTGTTTCCACCGCCGTCCCTCGCCCAAGCAAGTCGGAATGCAACAGACGCAGGACTTCTCGAACGATCTCATTCAAATTTATCGGGCGCCGCGTCCCTTCGCCCTTGCGGACGAAATGGTGGATTCCATGAATGATATCACCCGCTCGCCGCGCATCCGCCGCCACATCGGCGAGCAACTCTTCGAACACCTTAGTCTCGGGAGGACCTTGAGCGAGAAAACGTCTCCCGGCGGCGGCGTTGCTGGCAATCGCGGTGAGAGGTTGATTGAGTTCGTGCGCGAGCGAAGCGGTTAGCTCACCCATTGACGATACCCGGCTCATGCGCGCCATCTCCTCACGTTGCAAGTCCAGTTGGAGGTCGGCTCTGACTTGCGCCGTGATGTCGATGGCCACACCAATTAGCTCGCGTACTCCGCCGTCATCGTTGCTCACATAACGGCCGCGTGAGATAAGCCAGCGAATATCCCCATCGGGTCGCAACAAACGATACTCAAATTCAAATGTCTGCGACGAAGCGCGCGCCCGTTCGATCGCTTCGTCCACCGCGTTTCGGTCCTCCGGATGCACCCGCGAGAGAAACAGCTCGCGGGACAAGCCCTCGTCCGGCCGAAAGTTGAAAATGGCCCGGCCTTTGTCGCTCATCCACGACTCCTTCCGCTCGAAATTGATGGACCAGAACGCCAAATTCGCCGATTCGGCGGCGAGACTGATACGCTCTTCGCGTTCGCGCAGGGTCGTCGCCCCTTTGCTGCGCTCTTCTATGAGGCCGGCAAGAAGCAGGAGCGGCACCGACATGACAATCAAAAACATTTGAATCGAAAGCGCGTTCTCTTCGGCGGATCTTGTCGAGAATGGCCCATATCCGTGTCCAGCACTCCAGATCGCAAGAAACGTCAAAGTGCAGATGGCCGCACTGGCGCCGCGTGAGCCAAAGCGTACCGCTGCCCATATTAAAAATGGCAATGGCAAATAGAGCAGCGCCGAGTCTGCGGTTGATCCCAGTTTATAGAAAACGACGGTGTTAACCGAAAGCAGACCCACCAGAAGAAGGGCGGCCTCGACAAATCGCGCCTGACGAATTTTCCAAAGCCAGGCGATTCCATCCGCGACCCAGGTTACGATCAAGGGCGCAAGGGTGAGCGCGGCCAAAATGTTGGAGGTAAATCGGATTCGCCAGACCTGCCAATAACTGTCTCCTCCGAAGTGATTGATGGCGACAAAGGCCGCATCGACAAAGGAAGAAAGGAAAGGTGCCAAAAATGCGGCGAAGAAAATAAAGATTCCGACGTTGCCCAGGCGATCGAACCGCACTGGACGATCGATCAGATACCGGACACAACCCGCGCCGATGAGCGCTTCGCATGAGTTGCTGATGAACCAGCAGAGAATCATCGTGGGCGGGACGTTGCTTTGCATTTGCGCCGCCAGATGGGCCGGAAATGCGGCCAGCAAAATCATCCACCAAACACGCACCGGCGTGAGAAGGAGCGCGGCCAGCAAAATGGAATTCGGCGGCCAAAGAACCGAAATTGGATGGGGCCGGAGAGTTAGCGCGAACCCAATTTTTGCGCCGAGGTAGTAGGCGAGCGCGACCAACAACGCGGTACCGCCAACGCGCCAATTAAAAAATTGGTCGCGACGGCGCTCAGCCTCTGGATTCGAGCCAAGCCCTGCCAACCCAAGTGGCGTGGCCAAGGTTTTCATCTCCAACTCGCTGCTTGTCATGGGCTAAGAAGTAGGCTCCTTCATGCTTATATCCTACGAGGAGATGGCTAGCAAGAGGCGGAACAAAGACAACATTGTTCATGTTACAATCAGGTGACGGCTGCGATCAATTAAACGTGGTGACCGCAAATAGGGTCACGCAAGAAGGCTGCGCAAAAGCATTTCAACCGTCGCTCAGGCCTAGAGCGCACAACTGATTCCCCGACAGCTGCTTCAATCCATTGACGTTTGCATGCGAAGAACTGCTACGGATTTAGTTTGCTTATTACGCAGCTATCTAATACCGACGCTGTTCAAGACACAGGTTTCCTAATCCGGGCTGTTCTCCTTCGCACGAGGAAATAGCATCTCCTGAAGCTGCCAAGAAGCGCCAAGACCAGCCGGTCGGCGACAATTATCTGGCAAGAAATGGCGACCGAATGGAATGTGAATTTGTTTTGCTGTCCCTTGCCTTGGAGTCGAGCCAGCCCAACATTGAGATATGAAAGCTCGACTGGTCAGATTTGGCGAGATCGAGGTTGAGGGAACGCGCTACACACATGATGTCGTGATCGACGGCGGCAAAGTACGGAAACGGAAGAAAGGACCTTCCAAACAGTTCCGAGAAAAGTTCGGCCACACGCCGCTTTCGGCCGGGGAAAGAATTCCCTGGGCCGGCAAGCGGCTAATTGTCGGGACCGGCGCTTATGGCGCGCTTCCGGTAATGGACGAAGTCCTAGTGGAGGCGAAACGGCGCGGTATCGAGGTCATTAGTAAGCCCACATTGGAAGCGTGTCGCCTGCTGGAGGAACTGAAGAAGGGCCAGGCATACGCCATCCTGCATTGCACGTGCTGACCGGGATTTTGGGGGACTGAATCGCGGGTCACCACTCGTTGAGATCGCCCGTGTGCTCGTGTGTCTCGATCACGTTGCTAGCTTCATCACAAACGCGGGTGACGGCCTCATGTGGACGGGCCGGAAAACCCGGCTCCCCAGCCGCTACTCCTGTCCGGAAGCACCAGTACCGGGAAGTTGGCCACCGAGGCCTTGCAAGAGTGACCGGAGCAGGCCCGAGTTAGGCGACGGCAAGCTGCCGGGCGGTCGGCTGCAATGCGGCGATGGCATTCGTCAATTCAACTAGCGACACGGGTTTGCTCAGACAAGCGCATGCGCCGTTCGCATACGCGAGGGCGCTTGCATGCCCCGAATCTTTCTCGACGACAACAAGCGTTGGCAGTTGGTTATAGCAGTCATGAATGGCGCTCAGCAATGTCATTCCGTGGCAACCTTCACCAAAAGTCATGATAGCCAGATCCAGTTCGTGCCCTCGTTGACAGGCAATTTGTAAAGCATCAGAGACGGTTCGGGCGACCAGGAAAACGGTATCGGTGCCGAGAAGGGCTTGTCTTACCACCGATTCAAATTCGATGTCGGATGTGAAGAGAAGTGCCTGCCGTCCTTTCATCATTAGTCCTCCTGCAGCTAAGGCAAAAAATCGTTGACAACTGCGCATGCTATTCCGTTCATTTTATTTTTGAGCGCCACGTTTACGGCAGGTATTTTTACTGTTCCACACGCGCGCGCGATTATAGATGAACCGGCAAGCGTGAATCCCTGAAGCTGCGCGTTTGGCAGACAGCTTAGAACAGCCCTGAAATCGCGCCGAGCGTTGCCGCAATGAAAGATATGAGGATGTCGTTATCGCCCAAGGCGAACATCCATCCAAACGGCCAGCGATAGAACTGCGCCGCGCGCGATAAATTTAAATTCAGGTGAAACTGCCAGCAGTGTCATGCCGTTTAGCAGGGACGCCATGATGAGCGCACCGAAAAGAACTCCCAGTACTGTGCCGCGTCCTCCCCTCAAGCTGACTCCGCCAATGACGCACGCGGCTATGGCATCGAGTTCCATGAGATCGCCCACTGTCGTTGTCGAAGCGCCGGAGTAGGCAGTCTGCATGAAACCAGTGATCGCGACGATGGCTCCCATTATGCTAAACGAGGCGACAACCACTTTCTCGACAGGAATACCGGAAATGACCGCAGCTTCCTCGTTGCCGCCAATCGCATAAAGATAACGTCCGAACGGCGTGTGCGTGGTGAGAACATAAATAGCGAACGCAATCAGACCGAGTATGACCGCTGATAGTGGGACGCCGTGGAATTTGTTTGTCACTACGACGAAGAGCAAGATGAGTTGTGCGGCAAGAAACAGTTTGAGGAAGACAAGTTCTCGATCTTCGACGGCAAATCCGTAACCCTGGCGCGCCTTGCGCGACCGAAGTTTTGCGAAGATCAGCGCAGTGACGATCAACGCGGCCAGCACGTAACCGACAATTGGCGGCAAATAAAACGTGGTGAGCACCGAGTAAAGATTGGCTTGCCCGCCTTGCACGATCGGAATCGTGGAATTGTGAATGACGAGCCAGAACAATCCTTTAAAAATAAGGAGCCCGCCCAAAGTAATGATGAAAGCCGGTATTTTTTGGCGCACGATCAAATTACCCATGAAAGACCAAATAAGAACGCCAGCGACCAAAGCTATTCCCATCGCGAGGGGCGCCGGCCATTTGTGCTCGAAGACAAGAACGCTGGCGATACCGCCAAGAAGACCGACACCGCTTCCGGCCGACAAGTCGATATTACCCGGAAGAATCACCAGCAGCATCCCGATGGCGAGCGTGGCGGTGATCGATAGCTCAGTCGTGAGCAGCGAGAGATTGCGCGCGCTGAGAAATTGTGGCGATACGATGGCGAAGAACGCGCAAATCACAACGAGCGCTATCACCAACGAAAAATCACGAAATGATCTTCTTGATTGCATCAAAACGCGTCTTCTAATTCGTCATTTCAGGTGAGTCTCACCTGTCTCTGTCCCATGGCCGCGGCGAGCAAATTCTCTTGCGTGGCTTCGTCGCGATTGAATTCACCGCCGATGCGGCCTTCATGCAGGATCACGATGCGATCGCTCATCCCGATCAATTCGGGCAGCTCGCTCGATACGAGCAGGACAGCTTTGCCCGCATTGGTTAGTCGATTGATGATCTCGTAAATTTCCAGCTTGGCGCCGACATCAATTCCTCGAGTCGGTTCATCGAGGAAAATCACGAGCGGCTCGGTCATGAGCGCCTTGCCCAGGACAACCTTTTGCTGGGTACCGCCGGAGAGTTTCGCTACCAATGCTTCCAGTGTCGGCGCCTTCACGCGGAGCGATTGAAAAAAGTGATTGTTCTTTTGGAACTCAAGGCCTTGGTCAATCAGACGTTTCTTCGTCAGCTTCGCTAAAGACGACAGGGAAAGATTGAAGCCGATCGTTTTATCCAAAATCAATCCGTAGCGGCGACGATCTTCGCTCACGAGCACCATCCCCTCACGAATAATTTCTTCCGGCTTCCGCACGCGCAGTTCGCGGCCTTTTAGGCGGACGGAGCCGCTCAATCGCGTGCCCCATGCGCCAAACAAATGCATCAGCAGCTCGGTGCGACCTGCACCCATCAAACCGCCGATCCCGAGGACTTCGCCAGCGCGCAATGAAAAATTGATGTCGGCAAGAAAGCAGTCGCCGGAATGGGGATCGGCAACACTAAGGTTTTCAATTTCGAGGGTTGATGCGCCCAGCTTTGACCGGCGGCGCGGAAACAGGTCGGTGATTTCGCGGCCGACCATGTGCTTGATGATTTCTGCTTTGTTCGTTTGCTTGGTGTCGAGCGTAGCGATGGACGCCCCGTCGCGGAGCACGGTAATTCGATCGCAAACCGCGAAGATTTCATCGAGCTTGTGCGAGATGTAGATGCTCGCGATTCCACGACTCCGGAGATCGCGCAGAATATCGAGCAGAATGAGGACTTCGTGTTCTGCCAAAGCAGCGGTCGGCTCATCCAGGACCAGGATGTTGGAATTTTTTGAAAGCGCTTTCACAATTTCCACCAGCTGTTTCTGTCCCATTCCGAGCTTTGCGACCGGCTCGCTCGGATCGATATTGACCTTGAATTTTTGCAAGAGCAGCCGCGCTTCGTGATACACCTTGTGCCAGTTAATCAGCCCACGTGCGGTGCGCGGCTCTGAGCCGAGGAAAATGTTTTCGCCCACCGTCATGTCGTTAACGAGCGCGAGTTCTTGGTAGATGACGGCGATGCCGGCGTTCTGGGCGTCCGCAAGCGAACGGAACTTTGCAAGCTGCCCGTGAATGAAAAAATTTCCCTCGTATGAACCGTACGGATAAATGCCGGAGAGCAGCTTGATCAACGTCGATTTACCGGCGCCGTTTTCGCCGGAAAGCCCGTGGATTTCACCTGAGCGCAGATCGAATCCGACGGCCTTGAGCGCTATGACGCCGGGAAATTTCTTGGTGATGTTGTCCGCCTGAAGGACGACCGGATTCATGGGCGGTTCCTTAAATGCATCAATCTGACTGCTGTGCCGCGGGCAGACTGCGATAGACTTTCGCGGCCTTGTGAAAGCCATCTTTCACGACGGTGTCCATCATGTTTTCCTTTGTGACCACAACCACGTCGAGCAGAATTGAAGGCACTTCGATTTTCCCGTTATTGATTTTATCTAGAGCGAAAACCGGTTTGCTTCTCGCCATTTTTGTTGCCGCCTCCGCGGCCTGCCTGGCAAGCTGCGAAAGTGGTTTGTAAATCGTCATCGCCTGGGTGCCGTTGACGATCCGCTGGCAAGCGCTCAACTCGGCATCCTGACCGGTGACGAGAACCTTGCCGGCGAGGCCTTCTTCGCTCAGCGCCTGAATTGCGCCGCCGGCCGTGCCATCGTTTGACGCCAGGATTGCATCGAAATTTGCACCGACTTTTGTAATTGCCGCGCTCGCGATCTTCTTTGCGTTTTCGGGTTTCCAATCCTGTGTCCAGTCTTCATGCACGACTTCGATTTCGCCGTGGTCGATTAGGGGTGCGAGCACCTTGTCCTGCCCTCGTTTATAGAGCAGCGCATTGTTGTCGGTTTTCGCGCCATAAATGCGCACAATCTTTTTCTTTCGGTCCTTTGGGAGATGATCGACAAGAAACTGGGCCTGCAGCTCGCCCACTTTCTCGTTGTCGAAAGTCATATAAAGATCGAGGTCGCAATCGGTGATCAACCGATCATAGGCGAGCACAGGAATTCCCGCGTCATGTGCCATGTTGACGGCTTTCGCCATCGCACCGCCGTTATGCGGAACAATCACAAGCACATCGACGCGCCGGCTGATCAATGCCTGGACGTCGCTGATCTGACGCGTGTCATCGCTGTTCGCCGATTGCACCAGCACGTCCGCGCCAAGCTCTCTCGCGCGGGTCACAAACAGGTCGCGGTCTCCCTGCCAGCGTTCCTCTTTCAAAGTGTCCATCGAAAGGCCAATGAGAGGTTTGGCGCGCGCCCTGACGCTTTCCGTGGAAGGACCGCTCCGCGAAATAACAAAACCTGTGATCAGGCTGACGACGCAGGAAGCGACGACCAGAAATATTCTGAGTTTCATTGCAATTTATGGCGCCTGTGGCTTGGCGCGGCATGCACATCGAACTTTGGAGGAACGTTCTCAGCCGCGACGCTGATTAATGGGACCAGGAGTAGAATAAAAACGCGACACTTCATCCTGCCATCGATTATCGCTGGTGGGGCGCGACGAAGCGAGCCCGAGCGGAGTGAACTAAGCAATTGAAAAGACGCTCTTGCGCCTCATTATCTCCGAGCATGTAGCAAACTTGTTGTGCCGAGGGAAAGCTTGGCATGACAGATGCGGAATTTTGCGGTGATGAAATTATCAATCTTGCGCGTTTTCTTTTTGCTGCACGCGTTGTCGGTCTCTGCCTTTGGATCGAACAGCGTGGTGAACCTGTCGCACTACGATTTGATGCAGCCAGATTTCGTTGGGATGAAAAGCGAAGGGATCGTTGCCGTAATTCATGAAGCCACCTATCCACGATTCGAACGCGACGCCAGATATCGCGAACGGCAAGTGACGGCGATGCAAGCCGGCTTGCTCTGGGGCGCGTATCATTTCGGTGACGCGACAAATCCGATCCGTCAGGCCGATCATTTTCTAGGCGTAGTGGCAGCATCAGCGCCAGCGCCGCTCGGCCCGGAGAAACGCCGCCCCGGAATGTTGCTCGTGCTCGATTTCGAAAAGAATGGCCACTATCCGGGCGGCACAATGACAGTCGCTCAAGCAGTCGCTTTCGTGGAACGAATCCGTGAACGCACCGGCAAGTATCCCGGTTTATATTGCAGCGAATATCGTCTTCGGCAGATGCTTTATGGTCGCAACGTGACGGCGGCACAGCGGCGCGCGCTCACCAACTGCTGGCTCTGGATCGCGAATTATCATTTCCAGCCGCGCACCACCGCCCCGTGGGATCAATGGCATCTCTGGCAATACTGTGGAGATGGCAAAAGCGATCTTCCGCGCTCTGCTTTTCCAAAAAGTGTCGCCAATATTCGCAAGGCCGAGCGGAATATTTTTCGCGGTGATAGCGTCGCCTTACAACTCTTCTGGCAGGAACACGCCTGGTTTCCGACCGGATAGAGTCGAGCAATTCCCACTGGCATACCCGTTGGACAACTCGACGCGCGGCGCGCGCGTCAGAAGCCGTGCCAAACAATTTGCAGCGTGAGCTCGGCGACGAGATTGCTGGGGCACCACGTCGCGTTATTTGTCGGGCGTCTTCGACGCGGCCGACTCGGCGAGTTTTTGGAAGCGCGGATCGTTCCGGAGCGGATCGAACATCGGATCGAGCCGGAGGAACGCAGGAGTGAGCGGCACGGTCGGAGCCGGTGGTGCTTCATACGGCATCGAAAGCAGTTTCTGTAACGCGGCGATTGCGCGGTCAGGGTCTCCCATCTGCGCCGCCACGCGGGCGAGGATCTCGATTGGAGCAGGGCCGTCTAGCGCGTCGTTCTCGATCGGGACCACGGCAATCCCATTCTCGACGAACACGAATGCAGCGGGTTTATCTCCCCATGCCATCGCCCGTCGCGATCTTGAGCAGGCGGTTTTCGCTTTCCGCTTTGCGAAATTCGTCCGTCGATTGGACGATCTGATTGAGTTTCTCAACCGCAGCGCGCTGATCGTCCATCGCCATTTTCGAATACGCGACGATGTCGATGAAGAGGACGTGCGCGATCTCGAGCTCGATCTCTTTTTTAACCTCAGTGGACATTTCGGTGCTGCCGCGAAATATCTCGGCTCAACTGCCGATAGTCGAGAGCAAAGCCCGCCCCCTCCAGAGATCGCCGCGCGCTGCAATGGCAGCTTGCCCATCTCCATTCAATTCGTCTATTCCTTCCAGATCATCGTCCCCGTAGTTCAACGGAAAGAACAAGAGTTTCCTAAGACGAAACTGGCTTTTTATCACACTTCGTCAGCGATTGTCTCAGTTACCAGACTGCTGGTTAGGAGATCGATCTGGAAGCTTTGCTAGCTAATGCCCAATCAGGGATGCCGCTCCGCGAAATCTTAGAATCTCTATCCCTTGCCTTGGAGGTCGAGCCAGCGGAACATTGAGATGTGAAAGCTCGACTGGTCAGATTTGGCGAGATCGAGGTCGAGGGAAAGCGCTACACACATGATGTGGTGATCGACGGCGGCAAAGTACGGAAACGGAAGAAAGGACCTTCCAAACAATTCCGCGAAAAGTTCGGCCACACGCCGCTTTCGGCCGGGGAGGAAATTCCCTGGGGAGGCAAGCGGCTTATTGTCGGGACCGGCGCCCATGGCGCGCTTCCGGTAATGGACGAGGTCCTAGCGGAGGCGAAACAGCGCGGTATCGAGGTCATTGCGGCGCCCACATTGGAAGTCTGTCAGCTGCTGGAGGAAGTGAAGAAGGGCCAGGCCTACGCTGTCCTGCATTGCACGTGCTGACCGGGGATTTGGGAGACTGAATCGCGGGTCACCACTCTTTGAAATCGCCCGTGTACTCGTTGGCCACCGAGCCTTTGCAAGGGTGGCGGGAGCAGGCCCGAGTTAGGCGACGGCAAGTTGCCGGGCGGTCGGCTGCAACGCGGCGATGGCATTAGTCAATTCCACCAGCGACACCGGTTTGCTCAGACAAACGCATGCGCCGTTCGCATACGCGAGGGCGCTTGCATGCCCCGAATCTTTCTCGAAGAAAACAAGGGTTGGCAGTTGCTCATAGCAGCTATGAATGGCGCTCAGCAATGTCATTCCATGGCAATCTTCACCAAAAGTCATGATAGCGAGATCCAGCTCGCGCCCTCGTTGACAGGCAATTTGTAATGCATCAGAGACGGTTCGGGCGATCAGGAAAATGGTATCGGTGCCGAGAAGGGCTTGTCTTACCACCGATTCGAATTCGGTGTCCGATGTGAAGAGAAGCGCCTGCCGTCCTTTCATAGTTAGTCCTCCCGCGGCTAAGACAAAAATCTGGACAGCTGCGCATACTATTCCGTTCATTTTTGCTTAAGTCTTTAGTTTTCATCTGAGCTCTGACATCCC
>Ga0209474_10001223_pt1 | contig 25791 bp, 19 predicted proteins | sample GraSoiAngelo_145_FD_185902 | JGI IMG/M metagenome (GOLD analysis project Ga0209474, IMG submission 185902) | Grasslands soil microbial communities from the Angelo Coastal Reserve, California, USA - 14_1009_05_20cm (SPAdes) (version 2) | ecosystem: Environmental > Terrestrial > Soil > Grasslands...
GTTAACTAGGTCAAAATTAATTTTTATCGGTATGAAGCCACGCTGCTGGCGATAAACGTTGTACCCAGCCAAATCAGCCTCGCTGTTTGCCGCCCACACAAGATCGATGAAAGGCTTCTGCCCCGGACCCGAGAATACGGCTTGTAATCCGGCAGGAACCGCGGGCGGAAATACGTCATGCGCCACCGCGCGGACCGGCGCAGTGTCGTCGCCTTCGACTTGCTCGGCTCCAGTTGGCTGCTCAACCAGAGTGACAACCGTCCCACGATAATCGTAAGTTTTCTCCCACTCGAAACCAGTATCGAGCAGACCAGGGTTCGGTTCCCCGACTGGCACCTCGCCCGCCACAGAGTCATGATTGGTCGTCACATCGCGGCGAAAGATACGATAGGCGTACCGCACTCCCGGAATTTCCTTCGGCTGAGGCAAGGCGTCCCACGTAAGCCTGACGCCGTCACCAGTCAGGCGCGCATTCAGGCCTGTCGGCGAAGACAATGTGGGCGCGGATGGGACTTGCACCTGGTTCGACAAACCGGCGCTCCTGCCATACGAATTCAGAACGCTTACCGCATACGCCAGATTGGACGTGGGCGACTGGATTTCGAGGCTCGGCGAAAGCTGGTCGGTATAGGACTCCAGCGGCGGCGGTGTTTTCTGAGGATTGCCTCTCCGCCTGAAACGGGAGCGTTGCTGGGCCGGAGGCGTCTGCGGCGGCAACTCGGTGACTATCGTTCCGCAATCACGGAGTGGCGACCCCACACTGCGACAGATTCGAGTCGGTCCAGTGTGCCGGAAGGTCTGATGGTCCTCGGTCACTTGCGGCACTGACCAACTAAGATGGACCTGATTTCCCTTGCGCACCGCGCGCAAATCACTTACGGGGCGCGCTAGTTCGAGCGATGGCGGCTCCGGAATTCCGGGGCTCCCGCAACTTGCGAGGAAAGCAACCGCACCGGTAGCGATGCCCAACGTCAGTTTTCTCAGCTTCATCTATTGAGGAAAAGATTAACACTTCGAAATAGCAGAAAGATTAATGGAAGCGCCGGCGCGCAGGACTCAAGAATCGCACGAGCGAGGACGTCCGCGATGGCAACTCCAAAAGAAAAATGATGATGATGAATCGCTACAGGATATACCGGCTCAGATCTTGATCTTTCACGATGTCGGTTAGCGCTTTGCTGACATACTCGGCGTCTACCGTGATCTGCTCGCCCTTTCGTTCAGGCGCAGAGAAGCTGATCTCATCCAGCACGCGCTCCATGATCGTATGCAAACGCCGCGCTCCGATGTTTTCCGTGCCTTCGTTCACGCGAAATGCAAAGCGAGCAATTTCTCCGAGCGCCTCTTGAGTAAACTCAAGCTTTACGCCCTCAGTTTCAAGTAGCGCAGTGTACTGCTTGACCAGCGAAGACTTCGGCTCCGTCAAGATTCGAATAAAGTCGTCCATGGTGAGTGACTGCAGCTCTACACGAATGGGAAAACGCCCTTGTAGTTCAGGAATCAGGTCGCTGGGCTTTGAAACGTGGAAAGCCCCGGCGGCGATGAACAGGATGTGGTCGGTCCGAACCATCCCGTACCGGCTGTTTACGGTTGTGCCTTCAACTATGGGCAGAATGTCGCGCTGCACACCTTCGCGGGAAACATCGGGTCCATGCCCGCCTTCGCGGCCGGCGATCTTGTCAATTTCATCAAGAAAAATAATTCCTGAGTCTTCAACCCGGTCGATGGCGACGCGCGTGACCTGGTCCATATCAATGAGCCGCTGCTCTTCTTCCTGGATGAGGTATTCGAACGCCTCGTTGACCTTCATCTTCCGCTTCTTGGTGCGCTGGCCGAAGATGTTGGGCAACATGTCCTTAATGTTGACGTCCATCTCCTCGACGCCCTGATTGGAAATGATTTCGAAGGACGGGAAATTCCGCTCCCGTGTTTCTATTTCCACCACACGTTCGTCGAGCTTGCCTTCGCGCAGTTGCTGGCGGAGTTTATCGCGGGTCCGCGAGTAGGAATCCCCCGACGAAGCTTCCAGAGTGAAGCCCGGCTCGGGATGCGGCGCGGGTGCGGCTGGGGGAAGCAGAATATCGAGCAAGCGTTCTTCGGCGTTCAGTTCAGCTTTGTCGGCGACGTCTTCGAGTTTCTCTTCGCGAACGTTGTCAATCGCGATCTCCAGCAGATCGCGGATCATCGACTCGACATCGCGGCCTACGTAACCGACTTCGGTGAACTTTGAAGCCTCAACTTTTAAAAACGGAGAATTCGCGAGTTTGGCCAGCCGGCGCGCAATCTCAGTTTTGCCCACGCCAGTGGGCCCGATCATAATGATGTTCTTGGGGATGATTTCTTCCGCGAGGTCCTCAGAAAGCTTTTGCCGGCGCATGCGATTGCGCAGAGCAATAGCTACGGCACGCTTCGCGTCCTTTTGCCCGACCACGTGCTTGTCGAGTTCGGCGACGATTTCGCGTGGCGTAAGCTCGTCCAGTGCGAGCTGTTCTTCTTCGGCGCTAGCGGGCAGATAAATGGCCATAAAGATCGGTGGTCAGTGGTCAGTTTTGAGCAAGCCATTCTTGACTCGCCACTGAGCACTAGCCACTGACAACTTACAATTCTTCTATCGTAACCTTCTCATTGGTATAGATGCACATTTTCCCGGCAATCTTCATCGCCTCTTCGGCGATCGTGCGCGCCGGCAGTTGCGTTTGTTCTGCAAGCGCCTGAGCCGCCGCCTGCGCATACGGGCCACCACTGCCGATAGCTGCTATACCACCATCAGGCTCGATCACGTCACCCTGACCGCTCAGCAAAAATGTCTGCTCCTTGTCGGAAACCAGCAGCAGCGCTTCCAAATGCCGCAAGAACTTGTCAGTACGCCAATCCTTTGCCAGCTCTACAGCCGCGCGGCCAATGTTCCCGTGATACTGCTCGAGCTTGGCTTCGAACCGGCTGAAGAGCGAAAATGCGTCCGCCGTTGACCCCGCAAATCCCGCCAGAATCTTATCCTGATATAACCGCCGAATTTTCTTGGCGGTGTGCTTAATGACACCTTCACCAAGCGTGACCTGGCCGTCTCCGGCCATGACCACATTGCCATCCCGGCGAACACAAAGAACTGTAGTGGAGCGAATCAGGCGCTTCTTAGACATGAGAGCAAACGCTGATTATAGCAGCGATCTGACGCGGGTTTATGCGTTAGCCGGCTGCGGCTTGTCCGCAACCAACTGTCTCAACACGTACTGCAGAATCCCGCCGTTCGCGTAGTACAGAGCTTCCTGTGGCGTATCGATGCGAACTAAAGCCTCGAACTCTTTGGACTGCTTGCCGATTTTGGCGCGAACTTTTATGCGCCGTCCGGCGGAAAATTTCTCGACAACATCGCGAATGCCGCCGATCTCGAATACTTCGTCGCCCGTCAGTTCGAGGGATTGCGCGCTCTCGCCATCCACAAACTGCAACGGCAGAATACCCATCCCTACAAGGTTCGAGCGATGGATTCGCTCATAGCTTTCCGCTATTACGGCGTGAACTCCGAGGAGCAGCGGGCCTTTTGCCGCCCAGTCGCGGGATGAACCGGATCCATATTCCTTGCCGGCTAAAATGATGAGCGGCACGCCTTGCGCAACATATTTCTCGGACGCTTCGAAGATGGTCATCTCCGCACCGGCGGGCAGGTGTTTGGTAAAGCCGCCCTCGAGGTTCGGGACCATTTTGTTTCGAAGGCGAACATTCGCAAACGTACCGCGTACCATCACCTCGTGATTGCCCCGCCGCGAGCCGTAGGAGTTGAAATCCGCCGGCTTTACTCCGTGCTCCTGCAGATATTTTCCCGCAGGGCTGTCTTTCTTGATCGCTCCCGCCGGAGAAATATGGTCAGTGGTCACACTGTCGCCGAGCACCGCCAGCACACGCGCTCTTTTGATGTCGCTCACCGGCGTTGGCTTCAATGACATTTCGTCGAAATATGGCGCGCGCTGAATGTAGGTTGAATTCCCATCCCACGCGTAGGTCTCGCCCTCCGGAACTTGCAGCGACCGCCAACGCTCGTCCCCTTGGAAAACTTCGCCATAACTTTTGGTGAACATTGCGGATGAAATGGAGTGCTGCACCACTTCATCAACTTCACGCTGAGTCGGCCAGATATCGGCAAGATAAACCGGCTTGCCTTCGCGGTCCTTGCCGAGTGTGTCTTTTCGCAGATCGACATCGATCCGTCCGGCAAGGGCAAACGCGACCACCAACGGCGGCGACATTAAGTAATTCGCGCGCACGTCAGGGTTAATTCGACCTTCGAAATTGCGATTACCGGAGAGCACCGACGCAACCACGAGATTCTTGCGATCGATTTCCTCTGAAATTTCCTGCGGCAGCGGGCCCGAATTCCCGATACAAGTAGTACAACCGTAACCGACGACATGAAATTTCAACTTTTCGAGATATGGCATCAGCCCGGCATTGTCGAGGTAATCACGAACAACTTTTGATCCCGGCGCTAACGAAGTTTTCACCCATTCAGGAACCTGGAGCCCGCGCTCGACAGCTTTTTTCGCGAGTAGCCCGGCAGCCAACATCACTGAAGGATTGGAAGTATTGGTGCAGCTGGTGATGGCGGCTATAACAACTTTGCCGTGACTCAGGTGACCATTGCCGGAAGCGGCTTCCACCGGCTCGCCTTTACTGGTCTTGATCAACGAGGGCAGTGCGGTCTCAAATGATTGCCTCGCGCTCGAAAGCGGGACCCGGTCCTGGGGACGCCTCGGTCCCGCGAGACTGGGTTCGACCGTATCCAGATCCAAACCCAGTAGCTCAGAATATTGCGCCTCAGGCGTGTTTTCATCGTGAAACAGTCCCTGCTCGCGCGAGTAGGCTTCAACCAGCGCGATCTGCTCCTCGCTGCGTCCGGTCAGGCGTAGATAGGTCAGCGTCTCGCGGTCAATAGGGAAAATTCCGCAGGTCGCGCCGTATTCAGGCGACATGTTTCCAATGGTGGCGCGATCGGCCAATGGCAAGTCTTTCAACCCCGGCCCAAAATACTCCACGAACTTACCGACAACGCCGTGCTTGCGGAGCATTTCCGTGATAGTGAGCACCAGGTCGGTTGCGGTTGCACCTTCGCGCAAGCGGCCGGTGAGCCTTACGCCGACTACTTGCGGAATCAACATCGAGACTGGCTGCCCAAGCATCGCGGCTTCAGCCTCGATCCCGCCGACGCCCCAACCGAGCACGCCCAGACCATTGATCATGGTGGTGTGCGAATCGGTGCCGACAAGCGTATCCGGATACGCCGTCCGCTTCCCTTTTGATTCATTTATGAAAACGACACGCGCCAGATATTCCAGATTCACCTGATGCACAATGCCGGTATCCGGCGGAACGATAGCCATGTTGCGGAATGCGATTTGTCCCCATCGCAGGAACGCATAACGCTCTTGATTGCGCAGGAATTCCAGTTCCGCATTCAACGCAAACGCCTGCACATTGCCGAAATCATCCACTTGCACGGAATGGTCGATGACCAATTCTGCGGGCTGCAAAGGATTGATCAGCGTTGGATCGCCGCCCAGGTTCTTCATCGCATCGCGCATTGCGGCGAGATCGACGACGGCAGGGACACCGGTGAAATCCTGCATCAGGACGCGGCTGGGAGTGAACGCGATTTCCTTGTGCGATTTCGTGTTGCTGTTCCATGAGGCAAGCGCGCGAATGTCTTCCGGTTTTACATTTCGCCCATCTTCGGTGCGCAGCAAGTTCTCCAGCAGAATACGGAGAGAAAACGGCAGGTGTTGAGTAGAAATGCCCTGCTTATCCAGCGCGTCGAGGCGAAAAATCTCGTATTCTTTGCTGCCGACTTTCAACGTAGAACGGGATTGAAAGCTATCCATGAACCAGCCTTCCTATAGTTTTCCTATCGGGGAACGTAACTCACTAGTTTAGTCGTTTATAGAAGAGTTTGCGTCGCACAGAAGGCTACTTCGCCCTAAGCAGTAACACCGGCACGCTTACGTTGTGTTGCACGCGGCTGGCGGTTGTACCAAGGAAAAGATCGGCGAAGAAGCGATGGCCGTGGGTGCTCATGGCGACGAGATCGCAACCTTTTTGCTTCACCCAGCGAATGATCTCTTTTGCGGGATCTCCATACGCAAGTTCGGCGTCGGCGGAAATGCCGGAGAGTTCGAACTCAGATCGAACTTGCTTTAAGTAGTCGGTGTCCTCCGCGATCTCACGGCTCACCGCGTCCCCGCCATAAGTCCGGGCCGCCCAGCCATCGGCCACATGCAATAAGACCACGCGACCCTGCGATAATTTCGCGAGTTGCTTCACGTGATCGATGATGGCCCGGTCCGTCGGCGTTCCATCGACGGTGACGAGAATCGTTTTGTACATGGTTGGGCCTCTCTAACCGCCGATGATGACGTGCCACGCCGAGCGCAACGAGTCCGGAAGTCCCCAAATATCAAGAGCAGTAATCAAAATCGCGCTGCCCCATCCGCCTGCCATCAATAGCCAGCCATTCTTCCAGCCGCGCATTTTCTCACTCGAACTGGTGAAGTGCAGAAGCGGAAACATGGCGAACGGAAGTTGCAGCGCCAAAACCACCTGGCTTAGTGTGAGCAGGTCATTCACGCTGGCATCACCGCGGACGCCGATTATCACGATCGCCGGAATGATGGCCAGAGATCGCGTAATCAGCCGGCGCAGCCAGGGCTGAATACGCCAGTGCATGAATCCTTCCATCACCACTTGCCCGGCCAGCGTGCCGGTGATGGTGCTGCTTTGACCGCTAGCCAAGAGTGCTACCACGAATAACGTGCTGGCGAGGGCGGTGCCCAACAAAGGCGCCAGTGTCAGATACGCGATGCGAATCCAGTCGCTTTGCGGACTGAAGGTAATACCCTGGCCACCTGCTACCTGAACGGTTGTCTGCCCGTAAAAAACCAAAGCTGCTAATACCAGAATCGCTGCGTTTACCAGGAATGCGACGCTCAATGCAGTCGTTGAATCAATCACGTTGAAGCGGATCGCACTTCTGATCGACGCGTCATCTTTTTGCAGCTTGCGGCTCTGCACCAACGCGGAATGCAGGTACAGATTGTGCGGCATGACGGTGGCCCCGATTATGCCGATTGCCACATAGATCATCCCGGCCTGGCGGAAATTCGGACTGATGAGTGCGCTTCCCATCTCCAGGAAATTCGGACGGGTTTGCGGCAGCACAAAAATTTCGATGAGATAACAAGCGGCAATAGTGGCGATCAGAACTAAAACAACGGCCTCAATAGTCCGCATTCCGTACCGCTGCAACGCGAGCAACAAGAGGACATCGATACCGGTAATGATCACTGCCCATAGCAGCGGTATGTGAAACATCAAATTGATGGCAACCGCGCTGCCCAGCACCTCGGCTAAGTCGCAAGCGCCAATCGCGATTTCGCACAGCAACCAGTTCGGCCAGCGCGTCCATCGCGGATACCAATCACGGCAGCATTGTGCCAGGTCTTTGCCAGTGACCACGCCCAGGCGGGCGGCAATCACCTGCATGAAAATTGCCATCAAGCTGGCGAGCCCCACCACCCACAACAATCCGTATTTATATGCCGCTCCTGCGGCCAGATCAGTGCCCCAGTTGCCAGGATCCATATAACCGACGCTCACCAGAATCGCGGGCCCTATGAATGCGCGCCATTGCTGCCAGAAACCGGCTGCGTGATGCGGCACCTCGACGGTGCCATGAATTCCTTCGAGGGAAATATGGCCAGAATGGACCACAGTAGTTGCGGCCTGCCCAGATTTATCGAATTGCTCGGTTTCGCTTGGAGTTGGCCTTAACGGATCCATCTTGTACGACTATCTTACTGAAAGCGGGTTGCCGGGAGCGCAACAGAAGAGATCAGAGTATAAGGGTTGCGAACAGGCATTGGCACTCGTTGAGCCCGAGATGATGAGTGATAAGGCGATTTTACGACCAGTCGGCGGACGGGCCTACCGGAGGACATTACTAAGGACACCGAGGATTATTGGAACGATCATGCCGGTATTGAATAGAACCCAAAAGCGCTCTTGATTAGTCCTCGGGTGAGCGGATTTTGCAGTCAATAGAAACACGCCAGAAATCAATGAACAGAGAACAAAAATCCCTGAGTCAATCTTGCGGATAACCGACAGCGGATTCCCCGACCAACAAAACCACGCGATCCCTGAACCGAGTAAGAAGAGCGCAGAGTAAGCGGCAAAATTGAACATGTAAAACCACTGGCTCCGGGGCGCTTGCCGAGGTGAAATCTCTTCGAACACTACTAAAGCATTCTTGCAGGTCGTTCGCCAGCTTGCACGATGACTGTCGTAACCAGGCGTTATCACTCATTGACCCGGAATGATGTCCAAACGGCCTCGATGGTGATACGGCGATTTATCAACAACGGCGAGTAGCGAGTGCCATTCAATGGGCAGGGACTTCGCATCTAACGCGTACAACATCTACTATCTGAATTATTGGAGATCACGAAATGAGCAGCGTCGAGAGTCGAAGGAATTTCATTGGCGTTCTGCCGATAGCGGGAGTCATAGCCGTGGGAGGTTCCCACATGTTGCTTGCTCAGGGAAAAAAGGAAAAAACAGGAGAGCAAGAAGTTTCAACTAACGAAGACTTGATGCGCGAGCATGGTCTTCTCAAGCGAGTATTGTTGGCCTATGACGAAATCATTCATCGCATTCGTGCAAAGCAGGAGTTTGCGCCGCGGACGGTGACCGACGGCGCGACTATTATTCGCAAGTTCATCGAGGAGTACCACGAGAAACTTGAGGAGGATCATCTGTTCCCGCGGTTTCGAAAAGCTGGCAAGCTGGTCAGCCTCGTGGACACATTGTTGAAACAACATCAAGCGGGGCGGCGGGTCACCGACCGCATTCTGGCGACAGCCAGTTCGTTGAAAACGCAAGATGATCGCAGCCGTCTGGCTTCTGATCTCGAAGCCTTTAATCGAATGTATGCACCGCATGAGGCGCGAGAGGACACGGTGCTCTTCCCTGAGTTGCACAAGATTATTTCCCCGCACGAGTATGACGCGTTGGGCGAGCAGTTCGAGCGAATTGAGAGGAAGACTTTTGGAGGAGACGGGTTCGATATTTATGTGGACAAGGTAACCGCAGTCGAAAAACAACTCGGCATTTACGACCTCAATCAGTTCACCCCCAAATAATGTTCCACTTCAACCTTAAGGGTCATTGATGTTAACAGGCGTTATCAATTCTTCACCCCCCCGACCGCCCATTGTTCGTTGTATCCTAGTGCCGCTTCAGCAGTAGCATCTCCATTTCATCCAAGGAATAACAACCATGCGATCCCGCCCGATGGTCTTGGCAGTTTTCGTCCTGGCCATGTCGTGTTTTTTTCTGTCTCCTGCGAAGGCTCAGCAGCCCGTGCCCGCTCCTCGTGCCATTACCGTGGACGATGTTTTTGAACTCCGCGATGTGCGTGATCCGCAGATCACAGCGGATGGGAAATGGGTGGCCTACACAGTCTCAACCATGTCGCTGAAGGAAGACAAGACGGAGACGCGCATCTGGACGGTACCGGCCACGGGCGGTGACCCCATGGTTATGACTGCCCCGAAGGAGTCGTCGTCGCACCCGCGATGGAGTGCGGATGGCAAGTATCTGGCATTTCTTTCCAAGCGCGGCGAAGGCAAGACGCAGGTTTGGCTGCTGAACCGCATGGGTGGCGAGGCCGAGCAACTGACAGAAACTGTTCAGGACGTAAACGATTTCGCCTGGTCGCCGGACAGCAAGCGCATGGTTCTGGTGCTGCAGGATCCGTCGCCGGAAGAGTTGGAAGAGGCGAAAGCGAAAGAAAAAGAAAAGCCTGGCAACGAAGCCAAAGATAAAGAAGCGAAGTCAGGCAAACCGAAAACGCCGCGCCCTCACGTGATCGATCGCTATCGCTTCAAGACCGATATGGTCGGCTACCTCGACCGCCGCCGCACGCATTTGTACGTTCTCGATGTCGCGACGAAAGCCTTGACCCAGGTCACTTCCGGCGATTTCGACGACGACCAGCCCGCATGGTCTCCCGACGGGAAGCTGCTGGCATTTGCCAGCAATCGTTCCACTCCCGACCCCGACCGCACCTACAACTCCGATATTTGGGTCGTGGCCGCGGATAACTCCGACAAAGGAGCGCATCTGACGCAGGTCACCACCAACCCCGGCGAAGACACCGAGCCTTCGTGGTCGCCGGATGGAAAATGGATCACTTATCTCACAAAGCTTGACCCAAAACTCTTTCAGTATGGAACCCTGCATGTGGCGGTTTCCCCGGCAAGCGGCGGCCCGGCAAAGGTATTGACCCAAAGCTTTGACCGCATGTCGCGCTGGCCGCGATTTTCGCCCGATGGCCGGTACGTTTATTTCACCGCCGACGACGATGGCAAGGTAAACCTGTGCCGCATTCCCGTGGCGGGCGGTGAGATTACCCGCCCCATCTCCGGGCGCGTTGTGGTGTGGGAGTACAGCATTGCCAAGTCCGGCGAGTTGGCGGCGCAGGTTGCATCGCCAGAGCGGCCGAGCGAAATCTTCGCCCTCAGCGGGTCCGGTGCGCCCACGCGAATAACCAAGGTCAATGATGCTTTCCTGGAGAAGATCAAGCTGGTCACGCCAGAGTACGTGAAATTCAAGAGCAAAGATGGAACCATGGTCGCGGGCTATCTTTACAAGCCGCTCGACTACGTCGCGGAGCAAAGATATCCAACTCTTCTTCATCCGCACGGCGGACCGGTGGGCGCATACTACGGCGAATTCAATCATTTCTCTCAGCTCTTTGCGGCTAATGGATACGCGGTCCTGGAGCCGAATCCGCGCGGCTCATCCGGGTACGGCGAGGCGTTCTGCAAGGCCATCTACGCCGATTGGGGAAACAAAGACTTCCAGGACGACATGGCAATGGTGGACTACGCCGTGGCCCAAGGCATTTCCGATCCCGACAAACTTGGCGTCGGCGGATGGTCTTATGGAGCGATTTCCACGGATTTCGTCATCGCGCAGAGCACTCGCTTTAAGGCGGCAATTTCGGGGGCCGGTTCGTCATTTTTTGCCGCCCTCTACGGACACGACCAATACATTCTTGACTATGACACCGAACTCGGCCAACCCTGGGCGAAGCACGCAATCTGGGACAAGCTTTCGTTCTTCGACAAAGTCGACAAGATCACGACGCCAACGCTGTTCATGGGCGGAGAAATCGATTGGAATGTTCCCATCATTGGCAGCGAGCAAATGTATGAGGCGATGAAAAGCCTGGGGCGCGAAACTGAGTTGGTGGTTTATCCCGGCGAATTTCACGGTTTCAAAACACCTTCGCATATCAAAGACCGGCTGCAACGGAACTTGGCCTGGTATGCGCATTATGTGAAGAAGGACGGAACACCAGCGAGGCCGCCAGAGAAGAGTTGAAGAAGTGGCAGTCTCAAAACAGATGTTGGTTCCACGCCGTGCACTTCACTTTCATATTCTTCGTACATACATGCTTTTCGAGCGAGTCGGAGATTTAAATGCAGTCTTATAACTGCAAATAGTTGCTCAGTTTAGAATCAAGAGCCATGAACATATTTCATTCATCGCGCTTCGTGTCCGTTCTTGCTGGTGCAACCGTCATCCCTTTTTTGATTTCTTCTCTGCAAGCCGCACCAGCAGATCAGCAGGCGGTCCTCGCGCCGGTAATGGCATTGTTCGACGGCATGGCGAAACGTGACCCGGATGCGATCAGGAAACCTTTGCTCACTGGCGGCACCATGGTGCTGATGCGGGACGGCAAGCCCACTCAGATGACCTTTGAGGCATTTGCGGACCGCGTGGGACGCCCCGGAGCGACTCACATTGAGGAGAGAATCCATAATCCGTTAGTGCGGATCGATCACGATCTGGCGGTGGTGTGGGCTTCGTTTGACTTTCTGGTAGATGGCAAAGTAGACCACTGCGGGACGGACTTGTTCAGCCTTGTTCGCACCGATGGCAAGTGGCTTATCGCAAGTGTCGCCGATACAGGGCGGGAAAATTGTTCGGCCAAGTAGTCCGAGTTGCAGCAAGCAGCTTCCGTTCTTTACCTTGATTTCTTGCCAGGCATGATCAGCCGTCGACGACGGGGGCCACGCTCCCGGGCCTAATACTATCCCTCGAAGTTTGACAATAGATTCTTCCTCACCCTAACCTTATTTCCTCTGGCCATGAAAGTTCTCCTCATAGGTAATGGCGGACGCGAGCACGCGCTAGCATGGAAACTGCGGCAATCGCCGCGGATCAGCGAACTCTATTGCGCGCCTGGAAACGGCGGGATCAGCGGTGAGGCCGAATGCGCGCCAGTCGACCTAAAAAGTCTGGAATCGATCGTGAGACTTGCGGCACAACTCAAGCCAGACTTGACCGTCGTCGGCCCCGAACTGCCGCTTCAGCTTGGGATCGTGGACGAGTTCACCCGGCATGGCTGGCCGGTATTCGGCCCGACCAAGGCTGCCGCGCAACTGGAAACCAGCAAAAGTTTCGCCAAAGAATTCATGCACCGGCGTCGCATTCCCACGTCTCACTACGCGATTTGTGATTCGCTCGGGGAGTTCGACCACGCGATTGGCCGGTTCAGCACGCCGGTGGTGATCAAGGCCGACGGGCTTGCCGCTGGAAAGGGCGTGGTTATCGCTAAAACCAAAGACGAAGCTGCCGCAACCGCGGCCGAAATGCTCAGCGGAAAAATGCTTGGCGATGCCGGCGCGCGTGTCGTGATTGAAGAATGCCTGAAAGGAGACGAGATTTCATTTCTGGTGCTCAGCGACGGGGAACGCGTCGCTCCATTGGTGGCCGCGCAAGATCACAAGCGGGTGGGCGACGGCGACACGGGTCCGAACACCGGCGGCATGGGTGCGTACTCGACTTCGCAATTGCTGGACCAGCAGATGAGCAACTGGCTGCTGCAGCACGTCGCCCGCCCGGTAATCGAAGGTATGAAGGCCGAGGGCATGACATACAAGGGCATTCTTTACTGCGGGCTGATGATGACTGCCCGCGGCCCGATGGTGCTCGAATTCAACTGCCGCTTCGGTGATCCGGAGACCCAGCCCATCATGATGAGGCTTGAAAGCGATTTGCTCGAGGCAATTGAGGCATCAATTGAGGGGCGCGTGAGCGACGGCAACTTTCGCTGGTCGCAAGATGCTTCGGTTTGTGTGGTGATGGCGTCGGGCGGATATCCGGGAACCATTGAAGTAGGAAAGAAAATTACCGGGATTGAAGACGCGGACGAAGTCGAAGGCGTGAAAGTATTTCATGCTGGAACCAGCGTTCGTGATGGAGCTTTTTATACATCGGGTGGCCGAGTGCTGGGCGTGACCGCACGGGCTGCTAGTCTCGACAACGCCGCCGATCGTGCGTACGAGGCGGCCAGTAAGATCCAATTTGATGGCGCGCATTACCGCAAAGACATTGGCGCGAGAGCGCTGAAAAAGTGATTTTAGGTGTTCAGGGCACGGCTTGAGTCGTGCCAATGAGCCGGAACAAAAAACGAGCGGCTTCAACCGCTAATCTTCAGGAGAACGAATGAGCAAGCCTGTGGTTTCTATTGTGATGGGAAGTGATTCTGATCTTGAGATCATGCGCGAGGCAGGAAAAGCGCTGGAGGGTTTCGGCATTGCATACGAAATCGATGTGACTTCTGCGCATCGCTCGCCTGACCGCACGGCCGACTATGCGCGTAAGGCTGCCGATCGCGGAATTCGAGTGATCATTGCGGGCGCTGGCGGAGCTGCACATCTAGCAGGGGTGATCGCCGCGCACACGACGCTTCCGGTGATCGGAGTTCCAATTTCTGCGACCTCCCTGAACGGATTAGACTCGCTGCTGGCAACGGTACAGATGCCGGCAGGAATTCCGGTGGCAACGGTCGCGATCGGAAAACCGGGCGCGACTAATGCCGGAATTCTGGCGGCGCAAATTTTAGGAGTGGCAGATTCTGCGATCGCGCAGAAACTTCATGCGCACAAAGAGAAGCTGGCAAAGGGAGTTGAGGAAAAATCGAAGAAGCTGAAGGAAAGCGGGACCTAGCAGTTCGTCGATCCGAATCGAGGAAAATGTCCCTCGGAATCACTCGATATCAATCCAGTTTAAGAGTTCTCAAATACTCTTTCATTGGACCGCCCAAATCGTCTCGCTTTAGCGCAAATTCCACTGTTGCCTTTAAAAAGCCCAGCTTGTCGCCGGTATCGTGGCGTTTGCCTTCGTAAACATAGGCGTACATTTTTTCACGCTTCAGCAGCAATCGCATCGCGTCGGTCAATTGCAATTCGCCACCCTTACCGACCGGCGTGTGCTCGAGGACGTCGAAGATGGTAGGGGTCAGAATATAGCGCCCAATAATGGCCAGGTTCGAAGGCGCCTCTTCGAACGGCGGTTTCTCGACCATATTTAAGATTTCGTATAAACGTCCGCCCTGTCGGCCATCCGCGGGCTTCACGTCGAGCACGCCGTAGGCTGAAATGGCTGCCCCTTCGACGATCTGAGTTGCAATCACCGAGCATTGGGTCTGCTCAAAGACACGTATCATCTGCTTGAGCACGGGCACTTCCGCATCGATGACATCATCGGCGAGCAGGACTGCAAACGCCTCATGTCCGACTAGCTCACGCGCCGTCAGCACTGCGTGTCCGAGTCCCAACGCCTCTTTTTGCCGGACATAGGCGACGTGGATCATGTCTGAAATTTGCCGCACGACCTTCAGCAGGTCCTTTTTTCCCTTCTCTTCCAGGATTTTTTCCAGCTCGAAGCTGACGTCGAAATGGTCTTCAATCGCAGTCTTGCCACGACCCGTGACCATGATGATCTGGTCGCAGCCCGCGGCCATTGCCTCCTCAACGCCGTATTGAATGATCGGCTTGTCTACCAGCGGCAGCATCTCCTTGGGTTGAGCTTTGGTCGCGGGCAGAAATCGAGTTCCCAATCCGGCTGCTGGGAAAACGGCTTTGCAGACATTCATCATAGTTATTGGCCTTGCGCGAACGTGAACGGCTTTGGATGCAGCTTTACATCAAAGCGTAGGGCTGTCATTTCCCAGCATGGCTTTACGAATAATCTTCAGCGGCACGCCGCCCTGCTCCATTAGCCGATTGTGAAATTCCAAGAGGCTGAAATCGTTTCCGCGCATTTTACGATAATCCTCTCGCAGCTTGAGAATTTGCAGCTTGCCAAGCGTGTACATGAGATAAGTTGGATCGCCGGTACCCCGTTTGGTTTCGACGTCGGCTACGGCAGCAGTCTGGAATCCCTCTTCCACAAAGAATTTTCGCGCCTGATCCAGGGTCATGTTGCCGGTGTGCAACTGTATACCGACGATATAACGTGCATTACGCAGCAGCGCATCCTCCAGCTGTCCCAGACGCAATTTAAGATCGCCGTTGCCATAACCTTGATCGAGCATCATTTGCTCACAGTAGTGCGCCCATCCTTCGGCGTTGGTTCCTGAGAAGATCAGCTTGCGGATTTTCGAAGGATTTTTCTCGATCCACACAAATTGTACGAAGTGGCCGGGATAGACCTCATGAATCGAAGTGCCGGGAATCATGCTGTTATTGAAAGTCTTCATCCAGTCCTCGATGCGCTGCGGCGGCCATTTCGGATCCGGAGTAGTGACATTAAAAAAAGCCTTGCGGTCCCGGGTCTCGTAAGCTCCGGGAGTATCCATGGAAGCTTCGGTGGTCGCACGCTCGAATGGAGGCGTGGGCTCAAGGATCGGCGCCTGGCTGGCGGGAATCATGACAATCTTCTTGCTTTCGATGAAACTGGTCAGCCCCGAAAATGTATCGCGGAAAGCTTGCAGTAGTTGGTCGGGGGCGGGATGCTGGTTCTGCAGCTCGGCTACGACCTCTTGCACCGGACGTTTGGGGTCGATTTCCGCAGCGACTTTCTTCAGCGCGGCCTGATTACGGTGCAGGTCTTCGTACCCGATCGCGAGCAGCCGGTCGAGTGGGATGTCGACCATTTCGTTATAAAGCAATTTCTTGCGATAGTTGTCAGCACCGAGGCGGAAATCACCATCGGCTTTAGGCAGCAAAGAATCGTTCAGATATTTCTGATAGCTATCAAAAGCGTCTATAACGCCCTGGGTTGAAGCCTTGAATTCCGCCAGCAGCTTGGGATCTTTTACATCTGAGAATGCCTCGGGCACATCTTTGCGGAAGAAATCGGTTTCGTCGGGCAGTTGTTCGAGCGCAATCTGGGTATAAATTTTCGGCGGATTCTGCAGGTTTTCACGTGCGTATTCGAGAGCCTTCGGGATCTGCCGTTCTCGCTCTGTGGCCGAGCGCAGACGCTCCTCAGGCGAAGCGTAGTTTCGCTTCATGATCACGAAAATGCTGTTGGTCACTGCCCCGCTGTAGTGGTCCGGATCCTTCTTCCACATCTGGATGTTTTCAAGCTCGAGCAGTTCGGAATGAATCGAACTGATCACCCAGTCGCGATCGGCAGCAGTATCGGCGGGTAACTTCGAAGCATCGACTGCTTGGAACTTGCCCAGAAAATCCCTGAAGCCGCGTATTTGTTGAGCTTGCGCGGACGCGGAATAGTCTTCAAGTTTTTGGTCGTATTGATGAAAACCAGCAGCGGTACCATCCGTCGGGTGAAAGGAGAAGTAAAAATCAAAATACTTGTCCACCAGCGCATTGAAGGCGGCCACATTTTGGCTTTCAGCACGTAGAGGTAACACCGAAGCTAAGCACAATAGTAAGGTCAGGAAAAATGTAGGATTTTTCATTTGCGTCCCGATTTACGGTATCACAACAAGAGAGCAGGGCATTTTCGGCATGATCGCTATCGGAGTGTAAGGCGCGCGACCTTAAGCTATCGACGCCTGCATATTTTCTGCAAGATTGCCGAGCAAAGTTTGCAGCTGTTCAAGCAATTCTTTAGGATCTAAACCTTTTGCTACAAATTTCAGAGTGCCGTCAGGCAGAAACTGCGCTCCACGTTGTGAAGAAACGAAGCTCGCCAGCTTGCCCGGATCCACAGGCGCATCTTGACGGAAACGGACGCTGACCAGGTCACGTTTGCGTTCAATCGCGGTGACGCCGGCCTGCACGGCTTGTAACCGCAATGCGGCATAACGAAGCAGCTGCCGCACCGGCAGTGGTGGCTCCCCGTAACGGTCTTTCAGCTCTGCTTCCACGTCGGCCAACTGACGCTCGGTTTCCACACCGGCGATCCGCTTGTACATTCGCAAGCGTTGATTTTCTTCGGTGATGTAATCGGCGGGAATCCGAATGTTCAGTCCCAAGTTGAGTTGCGCCTGCGGCTGCGGTTCGGCTTCGCCCTTCATCTCGCGGACCGCCTGTTCGAGCATCTGCGTGTAGAGGTCGAATCCAACGGCTTCGATGTGTCCACTCTGCTCGCCGCCCAGGAGATTGCCCGCACCGCGCAGCTCGAGATCGAGCGCGGCGATTTTGAATCCTGCGCCAAGATCGGAAAACTCTTTTAAGGCCGCCAGCCGGCGGCGCGCAATCGGCGTCAATTCAATCTCAGACGGCAATAGCAAATAAGCGTAGGCGCGGCGATTGGATCTTCCGACGCGTCCACGCAACTGGTACAACTCCGAAAGACCAAAGCGATCGGCGCGGTTGATCAGAATCGTGTTGCATAGCGGAATGTCGAGTCCGTTCTCAATGATCGTCGTCGCCACCAGAATGTCCGCTTCGTGGCGCATGAATTTCAGCATGACTTTTTCGAGTTCGCCCTCGGACATCTGCCCGTGTCCCACCATGATTCGAGCCGAAGGCACCAGCGACTGCAGCTTGGCCGCGATCTCCCAGATCGTATCCACGCGATTATGAACAAAGTAAATCTGTCCGCCGCGCTCCAACTCCTGTTCGATCGAGGAGCGAATGAGTTTTTCGTCCCAGTTTGCAACCACGGTTTGGATCGCAATACGATCTTTGGGCGGAGTCTCGATGACACTCATGTCACGCAGGCCGACCAGTGACATATGAAGCGTTCGCGGAATCGGCGTCGCGGACATTGTAAGAACATCCACTTCTTTCCGCATTTGCTTCAGCCGTTCTTTGTGGCGCACACCGAAGCGCTGCTCTTCATCCACGACCAGCAGGCCGAGATCGGTGAACTTAACATCTTTCGAAAGCAGCCGATGAGTACCGATGAGGATGTCCACTTTGCCGGCTTCCACGCGCTGCAGTATTTCTTTCTGCTGCTTCGGCGAACGGAAGCGGCTGATCATTTCAATAGTCACCGGAAAGGCCGCGAATCGCTGCTTGAAAGTTTCAAAATGCTGGAATGCCAACACCGTCGTTGGCGCAAGCACGGCTACTTGCTTGTTGTCGCTGATCGCTTTGAAAGCTGCGCGCATAGCGATCTCAGTCTTGCCGTAGCCAACATCACCGCATAGCAGCCGGTCCATGGGCAGCCGCGATTCCATGTCGCGCTTCACATCATTAATAGCTAAGTCCTGGTCTTCAGTTTCGCTGTACTCGAAGGCGTCTTCAAACTCCCGCATCCATTCGTTATCCGGTGGGAAGCTGTGGCCTTGCGCGGTTTTCCGCTGCGCGTAAAGTTTTAGCAGCTCCTCGGTCATGTCCTGCATAGCCTTGCGGACGCGCGCTTTAGTCTTTGCCCAGGCGGCCGTCCCAAGATGATTGAGCACCGGCTTGGCACCCTCTTGCGATCGATACTTCTGTACCAGGTCCAACCGGGTCAGCGGGACGTAGAGCTTGGCAGCGTCGGCATACTCGAGCACCATGAACTCGGTGTTGCCGTCGCCTTGATTGATTTCCTTCAGTCCCTGGTACTGACCGATTCCATGCTCCACGTGAACAACGTAATCGCCGACTTGCAAATCCCGAAAATCCGAGAGGAAGGCCGAGGTCTTCGACTTTTGCCGCTGCGGCCGCGAGACCACCGACTCCGATTCGTCGAATAAATCCCGAGTTCCGAAAACTGTCAGCCCGGCGTCGGGCAGAATCATTCCATCCGGGATGTAAGCCTTCACTAACGTTGTGGTGAGCACTTCGCCTGCGAAGTAGGCGGTCTCGTCTGCATAGCTCTCACCGCCACGGGTGCGGCTGCCTAACCGGAAAGACACGCTGTATTCAGTAAAAAAATCTGCCAGCCGCTCGACTTCACCTGTATTAGGCGCGGCCACCAACACACGGCGGCTTGCCGCGAGATGTTTTTTCACTTCTTCCAGCATGATGGGGATAGAACCGTGGAAGCGCGGGCTCGGCTGCGAATGAAGTTCGACTGTTTCAAGATCGTCACCGCGAGCAACACCCAGATGCTCGAGGTCAACTCCTGGAAGTGATCGCAGGTTGTTCGACCACTCTTCAGCCGAAACGTAAAGGTCTGATGGCGTGACCAGTTTTCCGATTCCACTGCGCTCGTGTACTTCGGTGACTCTCTCCCAGAACTGTTCCAGTTCGCTGCTCAGCAACTCGGGCTCGTCCGCAATCACAGCCGCGGTTGGTAACAGATCGAAAATGCTTCCCGAAGATCCCGCTACCGGCGCGTAAAACTCCCAGCCCGGAAAAACAGTGACTCCGCCCGATTTCACGGCCTGCTCAATAATTTCTTCCGAGCCGCTTACACGCTTACCGGAAAGGCGAACATGGATTGCGCCCAGCAGCTGTTCAGTGACCGGGGTTTCAGAAAGCGGCAGCAGCACGGCTTCATCGGCAGGAGAAGACGATCTCTGGGTTCCGGGATCGAATTTCCGGATTGACTCGACCTCGTCACCGAAGAATTCCACGCGGACCGGACGGTCTGCCTCCGGCGAATAGACGTCAAGAATCCCGCCCCGCAGCGCGTATTCTCCTGGCATTTCAACCACGTCCGTAGAGTTATAGCCGACGGAATTCAGGTGCTGCAGCAATGGACCGGTATCGAAAGTTTCGCCCCGGCGCAAAGTCCGCGCCAGGTCTGAGTAGTATTCCGCAGAGTTCAACCGCAAGGCCGTTGCCGCCACAGGCGCAACGATAATGGAAGCCGCTCCGGTCGCGATCTTCCACAGAGCGATGGCGCGCTGCTCCTGAATTTCAGGATGCGGCGAAAGGTTCTGAAATGGAAGCACGTCGCGGGTGGGAAGCGAGACTATGGCGTCCGCCGGCTGCCCTCCCAGGAGTTCCGAGAATGCCTGAATGACCGGCAGCATCTCGTCAGCCGCCTCATTATTACGAGTAACCACAATAAGTGGGCGTCCAAGGACTTTCTGTAATTGCGGGATGAGTAAAGCCTTGGCTGATGAGTTGGGGCCAGAGACACGTATCCGGCCCGTGTTTGCTCGAAGGTGGGAGACAACACGCGTGAACGCGGGCAGTTTTTCCACGTCCGCAAATAAATCGCGGACGAAAGGCAGGGCCATTGCACTGTTATTTTAACAGCAGGAACGGCCTTGCCCTTCGCACGCGAGAATGCTGAGATGCAAATTGGATTAATTACCGGCCCCGCCACTCGCGCCAGCACCGCTGCCAGCGCTCGTGATTCCGAGGACGAAGTCCTTACCTGCGAAGCGAATCTCCTGCAGGGTGTACGTCTTGTCGCTATTCGCGACCACGACCGCGCTGTTGCTTGACGCCCGATGGTCGACCTTCATTATCCGCGCCGGCGTAGAAAGGACGACATTCTTGCCTTGATAAATTTTCAACTCCACCTGATCGCCGGTCCCTTCCCAGCGCACGGTGTAGTTGCCACTGGCCAGTTGCTTGCCTGCGATGCTGGTGGGATGTTGCAGTTCCAACGAGCCTTTGGTCGCGGCCAAGGCGCTTCCGGCAGCCAGTACCACTGCCGCCAGACAAATATGTTTTAAGCTCGAACCAAGATGTAACTTCACAAGTCCTCCTATATTCCGGTACGCCGGAACGGTTAGCGGCGGATACGGTTGGTGCCGGGCTTGTTTTTTATCCCGAAAGCCTTACAATTCAGCCTCGGGAAAACAAACGGGCGCGTGAAAGCGTGCTCGCTTGCTGCAGGGGATTGTCTCCGCTGGCCGCCAAACCGTGCGAGGCAGTCCCCTGGCCCTTTTGAGTTGTTGTTTGCAAGCCGGAGTGATCGCTCCGTCTTTAACCTCATACGCAATTACTCGCGTTGAGGTTCCATTCAGTTGTTACTTGGACGCATCACGGCTCCCACGGTTAGCAGGGGAAGCTCGCGTGACATCAATTTGACAATCAGCTTCGCGGCTTCTTGGTTGGCTTGCGCCCAGCAGTTGTGGAAATCTTCTGCAGCAAAACAACTGCATGCGCGATGGCTGCGTTTTCTGTCCCCATTCCCTCAGGGGTCTTGGCTTTGATCCCAATACAATCAGGGGGGACAGCGGTGAGTTGAGAAACACGATCTCGCAGTGCATTCGCGTGCGGGCCGATTTTAGGTGTGGAGAGTATCAGCGTGGAATCGATGTTCAAAACTTTGTAGCCGGCTGCCGCAACCCGGCGCAGGGCTTCCCCGAGGAAAACTGCAGAGTCTGCACCTTCCCAGCGCGGGTCTGACGGAGAGAAGAGAGTTCCGATGTCCGGGGCAGCAATTGCTCCGAGGAGCGCGTCGGTTATGGCATGGAGCAGAACGTCGCCATCGGAGTGCCCGCCCAAGCCCTTTTCGTGAGCGATTTCCACTCCTCCGATTTTGAGTGGAATGCCGCGTTTGAATTCATGCGAGTCCCAGCCGTAGCCGATTTTCATGCTGAAAGCCTGGCCACGGATTTGCACGGATTTTCACGGATTTTCTTTCTTTCGTTATCGAAGAGCAGTCTGCGAAATTGAGGCCTCACTCCGAAATTTAGCAGTAAACCAACCTCAATGTCCGTCGACTTGAGGTAATGAAGAATCTGGGCTTCATGCGCCGCGTCTAGCCCTTTGGCACACTTTAATTCCAAGAGAACACAATTTTCGACGGTCACATCAGCTCTGAAGTCGCCGACCTTCTGACCACGGAACCAGACCGGAACGGATACTTGGCGATTCACTTCTAATCCCGCTTCTTGAAGTGCAATCACAAGCGATTCCTCATAAACCGATTCCAGAAAGCCATAGCCAAGCTCATTGTAGACGTCGTAAAAAACACCAACGATCTTCTCCGTCACGTCCCCGTGCTTGAGCTGTGCTGTTTGCATTAAAGCAGTCTACAGCTCCGTTTGAACTGATCCGCGAGAATCCGTGCAAATCCGTGGCGTGCTTTACCGTTTCAGGAAAAATCCATCACATCGTGCCTGAGCTGTGCTGTTTGGAGTAAAGCAGTCTACAGCTCGGTTTGAACTGATCCGTGTAAATCCGTGGCTGTTTTACCGTTTCAGGAAAAACTCAGCCAGCTCCAAATCCGCGGGCGTGGTGATCTTAATATTTCGTGGCGAACCCATCACCACCGCCACCGGATGTCCTGATCGTTCCACGAGCGAAGCTTCATCGGTTCCGATCATCCCATCCGCCGTGGCTTCGTCGAAGGCTTTCTTGAGCACCTCATAACGAAATCCTTGCGGAGTTTGCGCCATCACAATTTTTTCGCGCGGGATGGTGGCTTTGATGCTCGCGCCTTCCGGCGTGCGTTCGACCTGCTTCACCGTATCCACCGCAGGCACGCCGGCGATCGCGGCCCCATATTTTCCGGCCGCAGTAATCACGTCATGAATAATTTCATCCGTGACGAACGGCCGCACAGCGTCATGCACCAGCACGATGTCTTTCGCAGATGCCGACACTGCCGCCAGCGCATTGGCGACCGACTGTTGCCGATGTTCCCCGCCCTCCAGTAATACAGTCTTCTTGCGAAGGATCTCAGGTGCTTCCCGCTCCAGGCGCTCGCGAAAGGGTTCAATTTCAGATTTTCGAAGAGCGACATACAGTTCGCTTACTTCCGCGCTGCCGGCGAACTTTTTCAAAGTGTGAATCAGTACCGGCGATCCTCGCAACTCGACAAACTGCTTGGAGGGTGCTGATTTGCCAGGTTTCGGAGCTTGCGGCGCGACCATGCGCGTGCCCAGCCCGGCGGCGGGAATAATTACAACTATCTTCATGCGGGCGAACAGTATACGAGTTGCTGTAACTCCAGTTCAAATGGTGGCGTGCAACCGGAGTTGCACATTTGGCAACCAAATTATGCTGCATTCGATCTTAGTTCCGGCGTGCTCGGAGGTACAGTGAAGCACAATCGATCCTGGATTTCGCTGATTGGGTATTGTCTTGCGACAGCCTTCGGCGCGGCGATAATTTTCGCAATCATTGTGGCCGGAGGTTCGGTGGCGCTGGCTAATCATCAGACCGCGATCGCTGAAGAAGTGCAGAATGACAACGCGAGTAGTGCTCCGCCAATATCAGTTGCAACTCCAAATGACTCTTCTGCAGCCGGACAAAACTCGGACCAGCAGAGCCCGCCCGCACCTCAACCAAATTCGGAGCTGGAAAGCTTCAGCGGCTTCGTTACCGATTCCGTTTGTGGCGCGCGACACAAACGCCGCTCCAACTTAGCTCCGGAAGATTGCGCGCGCGCATGCTTACGAAGCGGAGCAACCTACATACTTGTCGATGGCGATCGCCGCTACAGGCTGAGTGGTGACCAGGATTCGTTAAGCAAACTTCTCGGTACCCGGGCCACGATCACCGGTACCCGAAAGGGCCAGACTATCTCGGTAAGTTCAGCCGGCCCGCAGACGTGAATTCTTCACTCGGCCGGCTGGTCCGCAATCACGATCTGTTTTTTAGATTCCGAAATTGAACTCGCCGCGCCCATGGCATTTCTGGGATCAGATCTAGGGGCAGAGCGCTCGTCCCATTTGCCGAAGATCATCTTCCCGGCCGTTGTCTGCAAGACCGAGGTCACAGAGATGTCAATCGTCTTGCCGATCATCTTTCGCGCATTATCGACAACTACCATGGTTCCATCATCGAGATAGGCCACGCCCTGGTTGTATTCCTTCCCCTCTTTCAGGATGAACACCCGCATGGTTTCGCCCGGCAGAACGATAGGCTTGAGCGCATTGGCCAGCTCATTAATGTTCAGCACTTCAACTCCCTGAAGCTGCGCAATCTTATTCAGATTGAAGTCATTGGTGATAATTTTTCCCTCGTAAAGCTTGGCCAGTTCGATCAGTTTCAGGTCCACTTCGCGCACGCCGGGAAAATCATCCTCTACGATTTGCACCTGCAAAGAGGGAACTTTTTGCAGGCGCTGCAGAATGTCCAGCCCGCGCCGGCCGCGATTGCGCTTAAGCGAATCGCCAGAGTCTGCCACCAGTTGCAACTCGCGTAGGACGAATTGCGGCGTTACTACAACGCCGTCGAAGAAACCTGTTTCCGCGATGTCGGCAATGCGACCGTCGATAATGACGCTGGTGTCCAGGATCTTGTAGCTCTTCTTCAGCTGCTTTTCGCCACCGAAGATCCCGCCCAGCGCAGCCAGATTCAGCAGATCGCCCTTATTAGCTCCGACGATCAGGCCCACATACGCCATGAGCAGCATGACCATGATCTGCAGGAAGCTGCGGAGAGAACTCTCCTCCAGGCTATTGCGAATTACGAGGGCAAAGAGATAGGCGCCGAAGATCCCCAGGATACTGCCGATGGCCGCGCCGATCAGGCGTTTGAGACTCACCCTCAGCAGGCGCCACTCGAACACGACGATCGAAAGGCCGAGTAGCGCTCCCACGGCCGCATCCAGCCGGGGGTTAGGTCCAAAAGGATGAATTAAAAAACAGGTGAAAGAAACAAAAACGACAAAAATAAAACGTATCAGAATCAGGTCCACAGCACATCCTCCCCCAAGGCAGCTGCGGCCCACGCAGTTGCCCCGCGCCGGCAAGGGTAAAGCTAAAATCCAGGCCGGCGATTCTATGCAGAGCCGTTATGAAAATGATCGGTGGCTCCGCGCCCGATTTTCCGGGCAAACATTTAACGCGAAAAGTATATACCTGACTGCACAGAAGTAAATATGCTTTACCGAACGCTCCAGCAGCTGCAGGAACCAGCAGTTGCTACACTTTTCCTTATGAAAGCTGTCGTCATCACTCGACTGGGCGGGCCAGAGGTACTTGAAGCCGGGGACGTTCCGGAGCCAACACCGGGTCCGGGAGAAGAACTGGTGAGGGTTGAAGCGGGCGGGGTGAACTTTGCCGACACCATGGCCGCCAGCGGAGGATATCCCGGCACGCCCAAACCTCCTCTGGTGGCTGGACGTGAGTTCTCCGGGACTCGCGTAAGTAGTGGCGAGCGTGTAATGGGCTACACACAGTGGGGAGCTTTCGCTGAATCGGTCGCAGCCCGCAGCGCCCTGCTCTGGCCCGTGCCCATGGGATGGAGCGCGCCCGAGGGCGCAGCATTTCCGGTCAATTTTTTCACCGCTTACTTTGCGTATTGGAAAGCCGGCCTGCTTGAGGATTCGAAAGGCGCTCGTGTGCTGATCCATGCAGCTGCGGGAGGAGTCGGCACGGCGGCCGTGCAGATCGGCAAATTGCTAGGCGCGGAAATGTATGGCACGTCATCTTCGGACGAAAAACTGTCGCGGGTACAGAAACTCGGCCTGCAGCACCCGATCAACTACAAAAAGCAAGACTATGAAGTAGCGATCAGAGAGCTGACCAACGGCGAAGGCGTTGACGTGGTTTTTGAAATGTTGGGTGGCGAGCATGTTCTGAAAAGCGTTCGTTGTTTACGCGACTTCGGCCGGGTGATCGTGTATGGCACGGCGACTGGACAGCGCGCTGTCCTGGACGTTGGATCCCTATATGCTAAAGGCGCCAGCGTCCATGGCCTTTGGTTGACTTATATTTCGCAGAAGCAAGAGCTGATGCGG
>Ga0209474_10001224_pt1 | contig 25791 bp, 20 predicted proteins | sample GraSoiAngelo_145_FD_185902 | JGI IMG/M metagenome (GOLD analysis project Ga0209474, IMG submission 185902) | Grasslands soil microbial communities from the Angelo Coastal Reserve, California, USA - 14_1009_05_20cm (SPAdes) (version 2) | ecosystem: Environmental > Terrestrial > Soil > Grasslands...
CGCGGAGTACACGACCTGGCATGAGGAGCGGAAATACCTCGATCCGCAAACCGAGAAAATGTACTCAACGATCGAGCAGAAGCTTCCTGGCTATCAAATTGATCTAGTCGGCAACGACCACGAGGAGGACAAGTTTGTCGTCTCCGCAACGAGCGATCGGACGCCTGGCTCGCGTTATCTTTTCGATACGAAAACCAACGAACTAACCAAGCTGGTCGATGTGACACCCTGGCTGAAAGAGGATCAACTCGCGCCGATGAAGCCGATAGAATACAAGAGTCGCGACGGTTTGATTATCCACGGTTACCTCACGCTGCCGCTCGGGCGCGATCCGAAGAATCTGCCCACAGTGATGATTCCGCATGGCGGCCCATGGGCGCGTGACGAGTGGGGTTACGATCCGGAAGTTCAGTTTCTCGCGAACCGTGGTTACGCAGTGCTGCAAGTAAATTTTCGTGGCTCGACCGGCTACGGCCGGAAATTCTGGGAAGCGTCGTTCAAGCAATGGGGTAAAACGATGCAAGACGACGTCACTGACGGTGTCCAGTGGCTGATCAAACAAGGCATTGCCGACCCTAAGCGCCTTGCGATTTACGGCGGGAGTTACGGCGGTTACGCCACGCTGGCGGGAGTTACCTACACGCCCGATCTCTACGCGGCAGCAGTCGATTATGTGGGCATCTCGAATTTGTTTACCTTCATGAAAACGATCCCGCCCTATTGGAAACCGTTTCTCGACCAGATGCATGAGATGGTTGGCGATCCCGAGAAGGACAAGGATTTATTCACAGCAATGTCACCCGCATTGAACGCCGACAAAATCAAGACACCGCTTTTTGTTGCCCAAGGCGCGCAGGATCCTCGCGTCAACAAAGCCGAATCAGATCAAATCGTGCAAAGCCTTCGCAAACGCGGGGTGGACGTCGAATACATGGTCAAAGACAATGAAGGCCACGGTTTTAGCAACGAGGAGAACCGGTTTGCATTTTACGAGGCGACGGAAGCTTTCCTCGCAAAGCATCTAAAGCAAAAGAGCTGAGGATCTCTCCGCGCACGAGGAATCCAGAAGGGGAAGCCGGAAATTCTTCACGTCTTGATGAGCGGCGGGGGAATGTCCTCGGTTGGTCCGACGTCGATGCCGTGTCGCAATTTACTGTGTCGTATTCCGTAGAGGAAATAAATACAAAGGCCGATCCCGAGCCATACAAAGAAGCGTATCCATGTTTCGATTGGCAGACTCAGCATCAGCACGAAGCAAAAAACTACGCCCAGAACCGGGAACAATGGAACCAAAGGCACACGGAATGGGCGCGGACGAGTGGCATCTTTGCGCCGTAAGATAATCACACCGAGGCAAACGAGGAGAAAGGCGAAAAGCGTTCCGATGTTTGTGAGATCCGCAAGCGATCCGATATCGGTAAGCATCGCGACGCCACCAACGATGATGCCTGTCCAAATCGTCGTGATGTACGGTGTGCGGAACCGCGGGTGAATTTTCGCAAAATACGGCCACAGCAAACCGTCGCGTGCCATGGCCATGAAGATGCGGGGTTGGCCGAGTTGAAAAACCAGCAGGACGGAAGTAATTCCAGCAAGCGCGCCAGCACTGATAAGTCCTTGCGCCAACCGATGACCGGCGAATGCGGTCGCGACCGCAGCCGGATCCCCAAGGTACGTTGTATATATCCGCATCCCGGTGATCACTGCCGCCATCAACACATAGAGCACGGTGCAGATGATGAGGCTTGCAATGATTCCAATCGGCATGTCCCGCTGCGGATTTCTTGCTTCTTCGGCCGTAGTCGACACGGCATCGAATCCGATAAAGGCAAAGAAGACGATCGCGGCGCCACTCATAACGCCCCCAAAGCCGCTCGGCAAAAACGGATGCCAATTGTTTGGTTGAACCATGAAGGCGCCGAATGCAATCACGAAAACGACGACTGCGACCTTGATGATGACGATGGTCGCATTGGTCCGCGCGCTCTCACGAATTCCGTAAATCAAGAGCGCAGTCACCGCTGCGACGATGAGAAGCGCCGGGAGATTCACGGCAATCGGCTGCCCGGCAATGACTGGCAGCGTCGTCGAAGAATAATTTGTGAGTGCGTCGCCTCCGGTCGCGACTATACCGCTGGCAGTCCGGTAATCATTTACCAGCCAGAGCGGAAACTTCAGGCCAAAGAGGCTGCCGCACAATCTTACGAAATAGCCCGACCAACCGACTGCAACCGCCATGTTCCCGACCGCATATTCAAGAATGAGATCCCAACCGATGATCCACGCGACGATCTCACCGAGCGTCGCATACGAATACGTGTAGGCAGAGCCTGACACTGGAATCATTGAGGCAAGCTCGGCGTAGCAAAGGGCCGCGAATCCGCACGCGATCGCGGCCACTACAAACGAAAGCATAACAGCCGGACCGGCGCCCGGCCGGCCAAATACCAGGGGCGCGTGCGTGATCCACGACTGAAAAAAATTCAGGACCGGCGTTTTCCAAATGGAGCCGATGGCGTGCGCCTGCTCGCCAGCCGCCGCCGTTCCCGCCAGAGCAAAAATTCCAGTGCCGATGATGGCGCCAATGCCGATGCAGGTAAGAGCGAACGGCCCGAGTGCGCGCTTCAGCTGGCGCTCAGGCGCGGCCGCCTCCGCCATCAAATGCTCCGGGCTTTTGGTTCTTAGGAGTTGAGACGCCACTCGGTTTACTGGTTAGGCCGATCCATCGCGATTGGCTGCGCATCGTGGCATCACGCTGGGCACGCGGTCAATCTTAAGTTTTGGCCTCGATTTCTGATTCATGCGACCGACGCATGGAAAACATTCTAAATAGACGTTCTGAGCGCATCTTCGTAGTCTGGCGAGGGAATGTCGGACGAAACGACCAAGTCTATCCTGGGCGACGCCGCGACCTCGTCCGTCGAAGAACCGGGGCGAAAGCGTTTCTTTCGTTCGAAAAATCAAGAGCGCCCGCCGCTGACTCACTGCGAAAATTGCGGCACGCAATTAAGTGGCAAGTATTGTTCGGTCTGCGGACAAGCGGCGATCGATTACCGGCGCTCCTTTCGGCATGTGATTGTCGATGTTCTTGATTCGTTTCTGAATTGGGACTCGAAATTTTTCGCCACGCTCGGGCTGCTCATCGCAAGACCGTGGCGGCTAACGAACGAATTTCTCGCTGGTAAGCGTGTCCGTTATGTGCATCCGGCGCGGCTTTATTTGCTCGCCAGCATTTTGTTTTTTTTCGCCGTCACCTACTGGGTGAAATCAGCGCACCTGAATCCAAAGAACCTGACACCTCAAGCGCGCGCCGAGATCGAGGCCGACCTCGAAAAGAAGAATCTAACGCCAGAGCAGCGGGCGAACGTAGAAAAGGCATTGAAAATTCTGCCTCCGGAGACAGCGAACAAGATCGAACGGGCTATCAAGCCCAAGGAAACGCCCACCGAGACTCCCACGACGGAAAGCGCACCGGACAAAGAGCTTGAAGCAAAGGAGCCCGATCGCTCGGGGAAGGATTCCGCATCGCCTCCCAATGGATTCGAGAAGTGGATTGAGGGCCGGGCCAAAGAAAAACTCGGCGAACACGGAACAAACCTTCAGTTGTTCCTTATCACCATGATCAGCAATCTCCCTTACATGGTGCTCTGCTGCATCCCGCTCTTCGCCTTCGTCCTCAAAATTCTTTATTTGCGCGAACGCGTTTTTTATATCGACCATCTCGTCTACGCTCTCCACATCCACACGTTCGCCTACCTCGCGATCATGTTGATCGTGCTCGCTACCATGGGATTGAATCGGATCGTGCCCGGCCTTCTGGCCGGATGGATTGTGGGAGTTCTCTGGGCGATCTTTGCCGTGCAAATTTTTCTCTCGATCCGCCGGGTTTATCGACAGGACTGGTTTATGACCGTTTTCAAATTTTTCGTTGGCGGATTCGTTTATCTGATAGTTCTTTCCGTCGCGCTAACTGCGACCTTCTTCATTACACTTGCAATGCCATGAAAAAAATAATCGCTCTCGCTTTCGTCTTGATCACTTCCAACATCGCAGCATTTGCTGGGGAGCATCGCATCGCTTTCGAGCGCACCGACGCTGTTTACGTCGCTAATCTTGATGGCACGGCCGAGAAAAAAATTGCCGATGGAATTTTTCCCGCAATTTCGCTCGACGGCACGCAGGTCGCATTTAACACCGTGGAAAAAACGAGCGACACGACTTATATCCGCCACATCGCCGTCACGGATGTCGCCACTGGCACGACCACGGTTTTCAAGGATGTCCCGAGTAACAACAGCTATTACCCGACGTGGTCGCCAGATGGAAAGCGCATCCTATTTACGCTGCGTCAGAATGAGGTTTGGGACCTTGGCCTCATCAACTCAGATGGAACTGACTTTCGCGTTCTGAAAAAAGGCGCACAGAATGAGGTCACCCGTTATTCGCCGATTTGGGCGCGCGATGGTCAATCAGTTTTTTGTCAAGACATGACGAACATTTACCAACTTGGCCTAGACGGTTCCGTTCTGGCGCAATGGAAAATCCAAAAGATCATTCCAAGGGGCGATATGAGCGGCGACTGCCGAATCGATGTTTCACCGGATGGAAAACACCTCCTTCTCGGCATCGAGATGGGTGAGGAAGCCAACCGCAAAGATTGGGACGGGCCGGTGCCGGCGTTGTGGTCCTTCGATCTCGATTTGCAGCACGCGGTGAGAATTACTCCGAAAAAGCTCTTCGGCTGGGACGGTGTTTGGATTAATAACGCCAACGTTTTGTTTCTCAGCCAGCAGTCCGGTGAGAAAGAAGCGTCAATTTATCGAATGTCGATCAACGGAAAAGATTTGAAGCGGCTGATCAGAGATGCACGCTTTCCAAGTGTCAGTGCGCCATGAGCCGACTCTATTACCCCACGGCATGAAGACATCCGCGCTTTGCATCTTTTTCTCCCTGGCTCTGGTCACATTCGCTGTTGAGACACAGCGTAAAATCGCTTTTGAGCGCGGCAACAATATCTGGGTAGCGAATATTGACGGCAGCCATGCAAAAAAAATCGCAACCGGGGCATTACCTAACATTTCGCCTGACGCCACTCGACTGGCGTTCAACACAGACGAGGACTCAAAGACGAGGCCCGGTCCCGAACGTCATATTGCCATCGCCAATCTCGCGGTCGGCAAAGTCACAGTCCTCAAAGACATCCCAAGCGACAACTGCTTTGGCCCAGTCTGGTCGCCGGACGGCACGAAGCTCGCATTTTCGATCATGGCTGAGAAGGAGTGGCACCTCGGCCTTGTGAACGCGGACGGCTCCGGCTTTCGTTTCGTAAAAAATGCGGGAATAAAGAGCGACGCATTCGGAGCGCCGACCTGGTCAGCCGATGGCAAATCGATCTTCTGCCACGATCTGGACAATCTTTATCAGATCGATCTCGACGGGAATGTTCTCAAGAAATGGCCCCTGCCGAAGGTCTTAACCGAGGCGGGCATGAACGGCGGTGATCGGCTCAGTGCTTCGCCCGATGGTAAGACGTTGCTGATGGACGTCGATCTTGGCGCAGAGCACGAGCGCAAGAATTGGGATGGACCGCAACCAGCGATCTATAAATTCGATCTGGCGACGGAGAAAAGCACTCGTGTAACCGGAAAGAACGATTTCGTTTGGGACCCTTGTTGGTTAACGAATGAAGAATTTCTCTGCCTGATCCAAAAAGAGAACGAACGCGAACCGTCGCTTTACCGCATACCGATTACGGGCAAGAACCCAAAACTGCTCGCGAAACATGCGCGGACGCCCAGTGTAAGCGCGCCGTAAACCCTCCTCTGCCGATTTAGCTCAGAAGCTCTCTAGCTTTCGCAAGCGCTTCCGCGATCTTGCTGACGTCCGTCCCACCACCTTGGGCGCTCTCTGGCCGCCCACCGCCTTTCCCGCCAACAATCGGTGCGATTTCCTGAATGATTTTGTTCGCCTGAAATTTCGACGTCAGATCTTTTGGAATTGCGACAATTAAAGAGACGCGCCCATTTGCCGCCCCGGCCAGAACGATCGAACCACCGAATTTCGCCTTGAGGACGTCCGCAACCGCACCTAGCAATTTGCCATCAGCGTTTGGGATCTCGGACACGCATGAATCGTTCCCGGCATGCGCTGCCGCCAATTCGTTTGCGATGGTAGCGGCACGACTCTGCAACTGCGCTTCGGCGGCTTTGGCTGTCTTCTTTTCCCATTCGCGAACATCGACATCCAATTTTTCGAGACGTGCCGCACGCGCGTCGATCTGTTTTAGCATTTCAGACGTCTCCGCCAAGTTTTCAAAAGGAGGCAACCGGGCAACGTCAGGCTTCTTCCGCGCTAAGGTTTCAAACTTCTCTTGTTGACGCACAGCTTCGTGCTCTGCCCAGCTGCGCGCCGCATCGCCTGCGACCGCTTCAATACGCCGGATTCCCGCCGCAATCGCTTCTTCCTTTACGATCCGGAATGGACCGATCTCACTTGTCGATCTTACGTGCGTGCCACCGCAAAGTTCCATGGAGTAACCATTGAGAGCGCGCGGCGTTCCGCCGACTTGCAGGACGCGCACTGTGTCGCCGTATTTCTCGCCGAAAAACTGAATAATGTCCTTTCGCTTCTGGACCTCTGCGTACGGAATTTCCGTCCATGAAACTGCCGCGTTCTCAGCGATTTTTTCGTTCACCAATCTTTCTACATCGCGCACTTCCTGCTTCGTCAAAGCTGCGCTTGAAAAATCAAATGTCAGTTTGTCCGGGCCAACGTAACTTCCCTTTTGCGCCGCATCGCGCGATACAACTTGGTGCAAAGCCCAATGCAGCAAGTGCGTCACCGTATGATGCCGCTCGATCGCATGTCGGCGATCGGCATCAACTGAAACGCGAACCGCCTCGCCTGGCTCGGGACCGCGACCTTCGACAAGTGCGGCGCGATGAATAAAAACGGCACCGCGCTTTTGCGTATCCGTTACGCGAAGTTGACCGACTTCCGTGCGATCGTGACCGGGCACGTGCAGCAAACCTTTGTCGCCGACTTGGCCGCCCATTTCGGCATAGCAAGGCGTCCGATCGAGAACGAGGTTCAGCTCATCCGATTTTTTATCCGGCAGGACAGCTTCAATAACCGCCTCCGCCTCAAGAAAATCGTATCCGAGAAATTTTGTCGGCGCGGCTTTAAGTTCTCCCTCTTCGACGCTGATTTCTTCCTTCTTCTGTGCCCTACGCGCTCGCTCGCGCTGCTCCTCCATTAATTTTTCAAACCCGGCAACATCGACAGTGAGCCCTCGCTCCCGCGCCATCAGTTCGGTTAGATCGAGTGGAAAGCCATATGTGTCGAACAATGCAAAGGCATGTTCTCCGGAGATTATCGGTCTCGCTCCGAGCAGTTTTTCGAAATCGGTCGCGGTCGCTGTCGCGACGTTAAGCCTTACCCTCGGAAGAGGCTTGTCAGCGTTATGAATGTTTGTCACCAATCCGCCGCGGCTGCGGTAGGGCTCCATCTCGATAATCATACGTTCACCAAGTCCGGCATTTGTCGAGTGCCGCTGAATAGAACGAATAATCGCATTGTGGAATTCGCTAATGCCGCGATCGAGCGTTTTGTTAAAGGCTTCTTCTTCGCGCCCAATCGTTTCTTTGCTTGTCCTCTGCTTCGCGCGGATTTCAGGAAAAACGTCGCCCATCGTTTGAGCGACGACGTCAACAAGCTTGAAGAAGAACGGTTCGTGGAATCCGAGCGTGCGTCCGTAACGGACCGCGCGCCGCAGCACGCGGCGCAAAACGTAACCGCGTCCTTCGTTGGACGGAATGATTCCGTCCGCGATTGCAAATGAAAGTGCACGAACGTGATCAGCGCTGACGCGAAACGCAATGTCGATCTTTTCTTGATCGGACTCACCAGCGGTTCCGTGTTTCGGAATCGTCGATCCGTATTTTTTGCCGCTCAGTTTTTCCAGTTCATCGAAGATCGGATGGAAAATATCCGTTTCGTAATTGGAGATCGTACCAGAGAAATCAGTAAGATTTTTGGTGCCCTGAATAATAGCCGTGACCCGCTCGAAACCCATTCCGGTATCGACGTGACGTTGCGACAACGGTGTAAATGTCTCGTCGGCGTTCGCGTTGAATTGAATGAAAACCAGATTCCAAATCTCGATGCAGCGGGGGTCCTCTTTATTCACCAGCGCACCGCGCGTATCCCCATCCGGCGTGAGATCGACATGTACCTCTGAGCAAGGACCGCATGGGCCGGTATCGCCCATCATCCAGAAATTGTCCGCTTTGCCGCCGCTGACGATGTGGATCCCCGGATCGAGATCGGCTTCGCGAAACAATCTCGCCCAATGATCGTGCGCTTCCTGGTCGAACTCGCTCGGTTCGCCGGGGCCGGGTTTGTAGACAGTCGCGTAAAGGCGTTGCGCCGGGAATTTCCAGCGATCGACCACGAGTTCCCATGTCCACTCGATGGCTTCTCTTTTAAAGTAATCGCCGAAGCTCCAATTACCCAGCATTTCGAAAAACGTGTGGTGATAAGTATCCAGCCCGACGTCTTCGAGATCGTTATGTTTACCGCCGGCGCGAATGCATTTCTGTGTATCGGCAACCCGCGGCGGATTCCACGCCGGCTTTTGCTGGCCGAGGAAGATCGGGACGAACTGATTCATCCCGGCGTTCGTGAAAAGCAGATTCGGCGCGTCAGGCAGCAAGGATGAAGAAGGCACAATCGTGTGCTTTTTCTCGCGAAAGAAATCGAGAAAGGATTGGCGGATTTCGGCCGAGGTCATGATGTCGATCTAACGATCAAATTGCCGGAGAGGCCAAAGATTTCCAAATGGAAATCTCGTGGCGCGCTGTCATGCGCCGCGGGATATCGATCCGCAGAAAATAAAAGCGCGGGCCAGAAAAAAGTGCGATCCGCTCGCACTGACGTCATTCACATCGTCTGACCTCTATCTTTTATCTTCGTCGAGCTTTGCTTTGACGGCAGATTCGATTTCTTCGTAGAGCGCCCGATCATTCTTCAGCACTTCCTTCGCGGCATCGCGGCCCTGCGCCAGTTGGGTGCCTTTGTAATTCATCCACGAGCCGCGCTTTTCAATGATTTGCTTTTCCAGGGCAAGATCGAGAAGGGCTCCAGTCGAGGAAATTCCTTCGTTATACATGATGTCGAACTCAGCTTCAGTGAAGGGCGGCGCCACTTTGTTTTTAACGATCTTGACCCGGGTGCGATTTCCCGTGACAACACCGTCCGTCTGCTTGATCGCGCCGATGCGGCGAATATCGACGCGCACGCTGGCGTAAAATTTCAACGCTCTGCCACCCGGCGTCGTTTCCGGGTTGCCGAACATGACACCTATTTTTTCACGAATCTGGTTTGTGAAAACACAGCAGGTTCGCGCTTTTGAAATCAGCGAAGTGAGTTTACGCAAAGCTGCGCTCATGAGTCGTGCCTGTGCCCCTACGGTTGTGTCGCCGATCTCGCCTTCCAATTCCGCCTTCGTGACTAGCGCGGCGACCGAATCGACCACAATCACGTCGAGAGCGTTGGAACGCACGAGAGTTTCGCAAATCCGGAGCGCTTCCTCGCCGGAGCTCGGCTGGGAAACGAGCAGATCGTCAAGATTGACCCCAAGCTTTTTCGCGTATGCCGGATCGAGCGCGTGTTCGACATCGATGAACGCGGCAAGACCGCCGTGCTTTTGGGCTTGGGCTATGACCGTGAGTGTAAGCGTGGTTTTCCCGGATGACTCTGGACCAAACACTTCGACAACCCTGCCTCGTGGAAATCCGCCAACGCCAAGAGCGCGATCGATCAGAATGTTGCCGGTGGGGATGACGTCGATATCGACAATCTTTTCGTCCCCAAGGCGCATGATCGCGCCGTCGCCGTAATCTTTCGCGATCTGCTGAATCGCCAGATCGAGATTCTTATTTCGCGCGACGGCGAGTTTGTCTGCGCCGGTCTTCTCTTCAGTTTTCGTCGCCATATCGAGGTAACTGTAATTACTTCTCCGCCGACGGTTCGCCAAGCGGAAAAGCTTCGCTAGGAAATCCAAAGGCCGCGAACTTAAGGTCCGCGGCCTTCGATTTCCAGAAAACTGGATCTTAAGAAACAGCGATTTTGCGCGGTTTGACGTGTTCTGCCTTCGGCAGAGTGAAAGTCACCACGCCCTGATCGATCTTTGCGGTGATCTTATCAGCATCGATGGACGGGTCGAGCTCGAAGGTGCGCCGGTAGTTCTCCGGGCGCGATTCCCGATGAATCAACTCGCCTTCCACGCTGGGACGAGAACGGCGCCCGACAATTGTTAGCTCGTTGTTCTCGACCGAAACCTCGAGGCCATCTTTGTTTACCCCAGGCATCTCGACTTCGAGTGTATAGCCATCTCCAGCCTCGACCACGCTGGCAGATGGCGCAATGAACTGTTCGCTCTGCCCGCGCTCAGTATCGCGATTTTCACGGACCAATGTGTTCATAATTAATTTCCTTTCGCTTTTCAGGAATTTCCAGCGGTTCCTACACGCGCCGGAGATTGATTACTTGACCTCAATTTGCTTCGGCTTTGCTTCCTCAGCCTTCGGTAGTGTCACGGTAAGGATTCCGTCCCGGTAGGTTGCGCTTACCTTGCTCGCATTCACCCGGGTCGGGAGCGTGATACTCCGGCGGAATTTTCCGATATAACGCTCGGTGCGTTCCGCTTTCTCACCGTTTGAAGTCTGGCTTTTTCGCTCGCCGCTGATTGTCAACGTCCCGTCGCGTAGAGAAATTTCTATATCCTCCTTCCTCATTCCGGGCAGTTCGACAACAGCAACGACGTTGTCCGTGTCTTGGTAAAGATCGAGTGCCGGTGACCAGCCACCAAAGAGCTGTCCCTGCCGCGCAAAGCTCGACCAAAACGGCAATTCGAAGAGCGAATTGAGATCATCCCTCAAGCTGCTCCACCGATCCAGCGAGGGCCACGCCATCACTTCTGGGCTTTGATAACGAATTAGACTCATAGTTTAAACATTCCTTTCTTAGTTTTTCCTGCCGCGTTCTTAGAAGCTGCACTCATGCCAGAAAATATTCGTTTACGCGCATTGTCGTAAGTGACAGAATCCAAAGTAATTATCGTAGAATAATACCGGCCCCTTCCTGAATGATGTGATGATTTGACACAATATTTTTGGCACTTCGCCCGAAAAAAATGTGACATATTTGCACAATTGAGCATGTGAAAGGCGTTGCCGGAGCGGGACACTCACCTATTGATTTTGCCGTGACAATAAGGACACAACGAGATCAGCGATTTATGCGCGCGGCGCTGAAAGAAGCGAAAAAAGCCCAAGGACAGACGAGCCCCAATCCGGCTGTCGGTGCGGTTCTTGTAATTGATAATCGGATTGTGGCAAGAGGCCACCATCGCGGAGCGGGCCATGACCACGCTGAGATCGAATGCCTTCGCAACTTCGCCGACGACGCGCCTGCTCGCGCCACGCTTTACGTTACTCTGGAGCCCTGTTCCACGGTTGGTCGCACAGCGCCCTGCACAACCGCGATCATCAGGGCTGGTGTAAAGAACGTTGTTGTCGGGACGGCGGACGTAAATCCTCGTCACCGTGGGAGAGGCATGACGCAGCTACGAAATGCGGGCGTCAAAGTCCGTGATGGCATTTTGGCCGAGGAGTGTGCGCGCCTTAACGAAGGTTTCAATAAATGGATTGTTACCGGACGACCGTTTGTGATCGCAAAATGCGGCATGAGCCTCGATGGTCGATTAACGCGGCGCCCAGGTGAGCCTCGGTGGATTACGGGCTTTGGTGCGCGTCGTGACGCGCACCAGCTTCGCTCTCACGTGGATGCAGTTATCGTTGGTGCGGAAACGGTTCGGCTGGATAATCCACGGTTGACGGTGCGTGGTATGCGGCACACCAAACAGCCTTGGCGGGTCGTGCTAACCCGCTCAGGCAATCTGCCGCCGAAAGCTCGTTTATTTTCGGATCGACGAGCCGCACGAACCTTGGTGTACAAGCGCACGGACCTGGTTGTTGTGTTGGAAGACTTAGGAAAAAGAAATGTGACAAGTGTATTGATCGAGGGCGGTGGTGAAGTGCTTGGCCAAGCACTGGATGCGCATTTGATTGATCAAGTTCAACTTTACCTGGGTCCAATTTTGACAGGAGGACCCGTAATCGCGTTTTCAGGCCGCGGAGCCAATGCTACGCAGACGGCAATCCACCTCGACGCCGTCTCTTACCGGCGGATTGGTCAAAGCGTTTGCGTCACAGGTTATTCTAAAGCTATCCGACCCGAAAAAATAGAAACTCCTCGTCGCGCCTACGGTTTAATGAGTGGGAGGTAAATTATTATATGAATTGGAAAAAACTTCTCTTAGTTGGGTTGGTGGCAAGTGGATTCGCTTTTGCGGCGGCACCACGCTCTGACGCAGGTGTGTCGTTCGGGATCGGATTTGGCCCAGGATACTATGGCTACCCAGCTTACTACGGATATGGGTATTATCCGTATGGGTACTATCGGCCATACCCGTATTATGGCTACTACGCAGGACCTTCGTTCTATTGGTCCGGCGGCCATCGAGTCTACTACCGCCACCATCGTCACCATTACTACCGGCATTGGTACTAAGCTGACGTAGAAGAGTAAATCCGCTGAGCTGGCCCGGAATCCGGGCCAGCTCATTTTTTGCGGCAAGAGCAGGTTTTTCGCTGGGCACGGCGCCCGTTATCGATCCTTCGGCGATGATTCCCTTCTCGGCGACTCGGTGGGTTTGGCTGTGGCGGTGCCGTTCGATTGCTGAGGTTGGAATTCTTTTCTCAACTGTTGAATCAAAGCTGGCAGTTGCTGCTGTCGCTCAGCCTCAATCTGCTGGCGGAGTCCTTGTTCCATCTTGCGGCGCTCCTGCATATAACGTGACTCAAACAAATCGCGCCTTTGTTGATCCAGCAGGAGGCCGGAATCGCGCACAGCTGCCTCAGTTTCCCGCCTGATGCGCTCTCGTCGCAAATTCTCTCGCTGACGCATGATCTGGCGCTCCTGGGGGCTCATTCGCATCCAACGCTCGGCATTTCGCCGGAAAACTTGCCGATCCGCCGGCGGAAGCGAAAACCACCGCTCACGCACACTCTGTCCGGGCGGATACCGGGCGGATCCAGCCCCAGGGCCTGGACCTGTCCTTCGCCCGTTAGTCCGCTGCGGCTGCGCCTGTGCCAAAGCGCAGGACGAGGCGAAGATCGATAAGATAATGATTATCTTTACAAAGTTGGCTTTTCGTCCCACAGGCTGTTTTCATCCAAAGCGATCAATTCATCCAGATCAGCGACAACTTCGTAATCTTGTGGATCGATTTTTGCCACCACATCTGGCTCTCCCTCGGAGGTCTTTTGTGACACAGGATGATAAATGGCGATTGCCGTCGCCATGAGGGCAATTGCCACGGCAGATGCCGGGATGAGTCTGCGCAAGCCAAGCCATTTTCGCATCCGCTCAGAGCGGCTTCCGTCCTGCCGGACTTGTCTCGCAATATTGCGGGCGAAAAATGGAGAAAGCTCGGGCTCGGCCGGGTGGCCGAGAAGGTCCCACAATTCCTGGTCATCTTCACGGTTCATAATTCTCTCAGTGAATTGAACTGATTGCAGCTCTGAAAGTTGCGCTCGGAAAGAACTCCGAGAGTGATATTACAGTTCGGGCGCCTCAAGGAAACCTTCAAGCTGCCGGATACGGGTCGGATGCCGCATTTTTCGCAGCGCTTTCGCTTCGATTTGGCGAATGCGCTCCCGCGTGACCTGAAACTGCCGGCCTACTTCCTCGAGGGTTCGGCTGTATCCATCGACCAACCCAAACCGTTGCTCGAGCACTTGCCGCTCGCGTTCAGTCAGAGTCTCGAGCACATCCTTGATCTTCTCCTTCAACAAAACGATGGCAGTCATATCACTCGGGTTTTCGGCGCCTTTGTCCTCGATAAAGTCACCAAAATTGGTTTCTTCGCTCTCGCCCACAGGCGATTGGAGCGAGATCGGTTGCTGTGCCATCTTCAAGACCGCGCGGACGCGATCCACGGGTAATAGTACCTCTTCCGCTACCTCGTCCGGCGTAGGCTCGCGACCGTATTCCTGGACGAGCTGTTTTTGCACACGCATCAACTTGTTGATCGTCTCAATCATGTGAACGGGAATCCGGATGGTGCGCGCCTGATCGGCGATCGATCGTGTGATGGCCTGGCGGATCCACCATGTCGCGTAGGTGGAAAACTTGTAGCCGCGCCGATATTCAAACTTCTCGACTGCCTTCATCAGCCCCATGTTTCCTTCCTGAATTAAATCGAGAAACGAGAGACCGCGGTTGGTGTATTTTTTTGCGATCGAAATAACAAGGCGCAAGTTGGCTTCCACCATTTCGGTCTTGGCTCGCAATGCCTGGCGCATCCAACCTTTGAGCGCCTGGTACTGCTCGGCATATTCACCAAGCGAAAGCCACAAGTTCTTTTCCGACTCGCGTACTCTGTTCCCGAGTTGTAGACGTTTTTTCTTCTCGCGCGGACGCTTCGCTAACTCGGTCTGAAGATAGAGCGATGTGTGGTAGGCCTCATCCGCCAGGTGAACAAATTCTTCTGTAACTTTTTGTTTGAAATAGAAATGGGGGTAAGACCTTTGCAGCGAAGCCATCGCTCTTTGCACAGATCTGAGCTTCGTGGATCGTTTTTTGGAAGAGTTGCGTGAGAGTTGACAGTATTGTTGAGTAATCGAGGCGCTCAATTGTTCCACTTGTTTGCACAAGCGCGGAAGCTTCTTCATGTAGCGTTCCCGGCTCTCGATTTTTTTGTCGAGAATGACCCGATCAAATCTTTCGCGGCCTTCGGCGAGTTTCCTAGCTAGATCGAGGTGGGCCCGCGCAATAAAGCCGAACCGGTTGATGTGCTTTTGCACCATATTTTCGGCTTCCTCAATGCGTTTGGAAATTTCCACTTCCTGCTCTCGGGTCAGGAGAGGGACTTGGCCCATCTGCTTGAGATACATCCGCACCGGATCGTCGAGAATATCGAGCTTGGCTTCGGGTTTCTCTTCCTCTTCTTCCTCTTCCTCCGCGTCTTTTTTCCCGTCCTTATACCGATCGACCTCGGAAGCCTCGATAATGTCGATCTCCATGCGGCGCAGTCGCGTCAGAATCAGATCCAGCTCGTCGGCATCCGTGATCCCCTCGGGCAACGCCTCGTTCAGATCGTCAAACGTGAGATAGCCTTGCTCTTTCGCCAGTTTAATCAGTTCGCGAATGCGGGCCTGGATTTCAATCGCCGAATGCAGATGCGCCACCGTCACTTGGCTCGGCGGTTTCGCCCGCGTTTTGCCATTGCGTCGCCGCCCTCGGGCGAGAACGATAGGCTTGGGCCTGAACGCGGCAATTTTTGGCTGTCTCTTCAGGCTGCGTCGAAGAGCGGAAGTCTTTGTTATTGAACGACGGCGAAGCTGTTTTGCCTTAAGTCGTCGCGATGACGACCGTCGAATGCCTCCCTTTCGTTTCGAATGCCTGGCCAAGATTGTGCGGTTAAGGATTTGACTGAGACTTTCGATCTACCTTCCGGGATCGACAACTAATTGTCGGCCGCGCGGGCAGGGTCGAAAAGCTCGTGGAGCTGCTCTTGCAGGTCAAGGATTTGTTTCTGCAAATTCACTATGTCGCCAGTGCTGAGCTGCGAAAGTTTTATTCGGTTCTTCGCCACTTCGAGCTGGCGGCGCAACACGGTTTGACGAATGCCGAGCCACCACTTCCCCACCATCGTTCCGGCATCAGGCGGCACTTTTTGCAGCAACCATGAAGAAACCAGTCCCTCGTCTGCCGGGGAGAGAGTGGCCATAAAAGCGTTGAGGGAGGCTGCGTCAGGTAGGCGCAAATCGCTGGCGAGAATGCGGATCAGAATTTCCGCATCTGGTAATTGCCCTAGAATCTCGCGCCAGTTCTGCCCGCGAAGAAATTCCCGCGCGGTCTCATCTCGCAACGCCAGGAGGCAAAGCATTGCAACGTCATGGCGCGGGCTTGGAGAAACCTGAGACTGCGGAGGTTCCGATGCAGAAACCTGTCCGCGTCTTTGTTTTGGCAGGAGCGTTTCAAAATCCGTATTAGAGATACCAAGCCGCGCGCTCGATTTGCTCACAACCTCGCCGCGTAAAAGCGGGTCGTGAATCCGCGAGATTGTTTCAGCCATTTTGCGCGCAAGCCGCATCTTCGCGCCTAGTGAATTCAAGTCAGTCGTCGCAACTTCGCGCTCGATCCAATAGTCAAAGAAATCGCATGCCGCCGCGAGGCGCTTCTCAAATTTCTCTTTTCCTTCCCGCCGAATGAGCGAGTCAGGATCTTCGCCGGCGGGTATCTCCGCAACCCGCACGATCAAATCGTTTTGAAGCAGAGCATCGAGAGACCGCTCGGCCGCCTTTTGTCCTGCTGCGTCGGCATCAAAGCAAAGAACCACCTCACTTACAAAGCGTTTCAAAATCCGCGCCTGATCCTCCGTAAAAGCGGTCCCTTGCGGTGCGACTACATTCGTGATTCCTGCTTCGAACAAACTGATCAAATCAAGCTGGCCCTCGCACACGATCGCGCAAGTCGCCTCGATCAGCGCACGCTTGCTCTTGTCGAGACCAAAAAGGATCTTGCCCTTTCGAAACAGCGGCGTCTCAGGCGAATTCAAGTATTTCGCCGCTCCGTCCTCATCTTTCAGAAGGCGACCGCTGAACGCGATCACTTCGCCGATGTCGTTGCAGATCGGAAACATAATTCGCCCACGAAAGCGATCGTAAGATGTGTGACCGGGCATCCCATCTGCATCGTCCTTGGTTTTGACCAGGCCGCTTGCGATGAGATGTCGTGCGTTATACCCGCGCCCGCGGGCCCAGCTGCCAAACGCATCCCATTCTTCGGGCGCATAACCGAGCTGCCATCGTTTCGCGATCTCGCCCGTGATTCCGCGTTCTTTCAAATATTTTCGCGCCGGCTCCGCGAATTCCCTCTTAATCAGATTCTCGTGAAACCATGCGGTAGCTTCCCCATGCAGCTGCAACAAGATGTGGCGGGCTTCGACTTGATCGTCCGCTCCAATTGGCCCCCGTTCTTCGATCACCGGGATGCCGACGCGGGCCGCGAGTTTGCGTACGGCTGAAGGAAAATCGACATGCTCGTAATCCATCACAAAGCGGAAGACGCTTCCGCCCACGCCGCATCCAAAGCAGTGGAAGGTTTGTCGCTGCGGGCTCACATGAAATGATGGCGTTTTCTCCTGATGAAATGGGCAAAGCGCCTTGAAATTCGCTCCCGCTCGTTTGAGCGGAAAATAGGAGTTGATCACTTCGACGATATCGTTCGCCGCAGCAATTTGTTCGATGGCTTCAGATGGGATAGTTCCCATGAGATGTTGGATTTTTCGCTCGTTTGGTTTGGGAAGCGATGTCAAACTTACGCAGTGCGTGGTCGCTTTCCAAATATGAGAAAATTATTGTCGATCTTTGCTTTGATTTGCTGTTTCAGAGCAGCGGAGACCACCCAGGCCCGCGAGGTCATTCATAAAGGCGACGTGGTCGTGGTCCCATTGCGCGGTGAAGTTTCGCCCTCTCTCCTAATGTTTCTCCGTCGCGCCGAGAAAGCAGCCGAAAGTAGTGGCGCCTCGGCGATTATTTTTGAAATGGATACATACGGCGGAAGACTCGATAGCGCGGCGGAAATTACGAACGTGCTTAACCGCGCCACCATTCCCACCTATACGTTTATCAATTCAAACGCAGGCTCGGCTGGTTCGCTGATCGCGCTGGCTACGCAACGGATCTACATGGCGCCAGTGAGCGCAATTGGCGCAGCGGCCCCAGTTTTGCCGACCGGCGAAGACCTTCCAGCCACAGAACGGGATAAGACCATTTCCTATTGGTCAGCCCTCATTCGCAGCTCTGCCATTCGTAACGGCCACAATCCAGATGTTGGCGAAGCGTTCATGAACAAAGACAAGGAAGTGACAGTCGGGGATCGTCTGATTCATCCAAAGGGAGCGCTTTTGACCCTGAATGGGCAGGAGGCAACAGAGCGGATCAACGGAAAACCGCTGCTGGCAGATGGCATCGCTGATTCGATTGTCGATCTTAGGCAAAAAGCGGGACTCAAAGGCAACATTGTTTCGCTCAATCCCAGCGGCTTTGAGCAACTCGCCCTTTGGATCACAGCGCTCGCACCATTGCTTTTGCTGGGAGGAATCATCGGCGCCTATCTCGAATTCAAAATCCCGGGAGCGAGTTTGCCGGGAATTATTTCGGCAATTTGTTTTGCGCTGTTTTTCCTTGGTCATTATCTAGCTGGCCTCGCTGGCTGGGAGGTGGTTGGGCTCTTCGTCTTGGGGACGGTCCTCGTTTTGATCGAAATCCTCTTTTTCGCTCACACCACGATCGTCTTTGGCGTCGTGGGTGTTTTTCTTATGCTAGCGTCATTACTCTGGGCAATGATCGATCGTTACCCGGGTGAGACATTTTTCCCAACAGGACGCATGCTCGCGATGCCGCTGCTCAATCTCTTTATCGCGATTACGGCGGCAGTGATTGTGATCGCGATTCTCGCGCGCTTTCTGCCGCGTACCGGCCTTTATCGCCGGTTCGCTCTCATGACGTCAAATCCGCCGGGCCCCTCTCTGGCCGGCGTGCCGCGTGAATTTGTTACGGCACTCCCGCTTACGCCCGGAACGCTGGGCACAGCCCTTACGATTCTGCGACCTAGCGGGAAAGCGCGCTTCGGCGATCACGTCGTAGATGTTATCACCAAGGGAGAATTTATTGGGCCACAAACGCCAATTGCCGTGATTCAAACAGATGGAATGCGAGTCGTCGTCAAGACCGCAGCGGAGCGCTGAACCGCGTCTAGCCGCCCGCCACCATTCGCACAAATTCGACGCGATCGCCTTCGGCCAATACTCGCTCCGCCCATTCGTGCCGACGTAGGGCGAGGCCGTTGTGCTCCACCAAAATGGATTTTTGCGGTAATTGGTAGCGTTCCACCAGTTGCGCGATCGTTTCCACGTCGCGTGCATCCGCCGTTTCGCCATTGAGTGAAATCGTCACACGCCGCAAAGAGCTTGGTCCCAATCTTTCCAAACTGGTTCGAAACCGCGACGCCGAATTACCTCTGCTATCTCGGCCGGGGAACGCTCGTCGCTGATCTCAAATTGTCCGGTGGCAAGCCGGTCTTCTCCGTCTTGGAAATCAGGGGCAACGATCCGACCGCGGACCGTGCGATGCAGATGTCCGCCGCCTTGTCGAGTATACCCGCCAGGTTCAGTGTGACTGCCGGCACTCATCATCGTCACGCCTAAATAAACAAGTGAGTCGCGGAAGGACGAGCGTTCGCGGGTGCTGAGCACAATTCCCACTTGCGGGAAGGTGATGCGTAACGCACAAACTAATTGTGCCAGTTCGCGGTCCGTTAATGAAAAGAGAGGTCGAAAACCCCCCGCAGCGGGTCGTAACCTGGGCAGGCTCACACTGATCTGCGCCTGCCAACAATGTTTGAACAAATATTCCAGATGCGCCGCGAGGGCGATCGCTTCTTGCTGCCAGGGAGATAACCCAAAGAGCACACCGATTCCGAGCCGGCGAAATCCTGCGCGGTAACCGCGCTCCGCGCAGTCCAGTCGAAAATTAAAGTCGCGCTTCGGTCCGGCAGTATGCATTTCCGCATAGACCGCGCGATTGTAAGTTTCCTGATAAACCACCAATCCTTCCGCGCCAGCATCGACGATCGGCACATAATCGCTTGTTTCCATCGGGCCGACCTCGATCGAAATCGAGGAAAAATCAGGCTCAAGAGCGCGGACGCATTCGGCGAGATAGTCGCGACTGACAAATTTCGGGTGTTCGCCCGCGACCAGAAGGATTTGACGAAAACCCTCGTGACTAAGATGACTCGCTTCGGCGATCACTTCCTCAACATCGAGCGTAACGCGAAGAATCGGGTTATCCCGGGAGAAACCGCAGTAATGACAATTATTGATGCACTCGTTTGAAAGATAAAGCGGCGCGAAGAGACGCATTGTTCGGCCGAAATTCTGGAGTGTGAGCGCGCGTGAGTTTCGCGCCATAGCTTCGAGTTCCTGGTCGGACTTCAAGGCGATCAGATGCTCGAACCGATGGACAAGCGCCGATTTTTTTAGGGCCAAACCGTCCAGAGTTTCGACGAACGACATCAGAATAATTTCGTGCGTGCGCAAGCGTTCGCAAATGCGAATCGCTCGGGTCGAGAAAACGTATTCTCAAACAACCTTTCGAGCTATCCTCGAGGGGCGATGAGCCTACCGCCTAGAAAAACAACGGCGGCGTCTGGAACATCCGGACGCCGCCGCCGCAAGTGCAATTGTCGATCTTAGAACGCGAAATTCACCCCGGTCCGCACCATCCCAAAATTATTCTGTGGACCGCTAACAAAGTTCCAACTGAAATCACTGATCCAACCGATGTGCGGCGTGAAGCGGACTTCGAGGCCTCCACCGACTTGGCCAATTCCCTCCGTCTCAGACTCCGTCCGACCAACTGTCTTGAGAATGTCGAAGCCCTCGCCCCCGTTGCTAATAAGCCCACCGGGTCCTGTTACAGCCGTTCCGCCTGGCCCTTCGCGAAAAAACTGATTGATCGGCCGCTGGCCACCGCCGAAGATCGCGCCGCCGGCACCGAAGATGTAAGGTGAGAAGCGTGAGCAGTGGAACGGGTAACGCAGGGTCAATGTACCCAGTACGGCTCCGATGCCTTTATCCACATTTCTAAAGCTTCGATCAAAAATCCCGTCGCTGAAGTCGACGAAGATATTTTCTCGCGCCTGTCTCGCATCGACCATCCAGCCTTCAACCCCGACACCGATATAGCGCATGAAAAAGTATTTGAAGTCGATACCGCCGCCCCAAGCATGATCGGCTAACATGTAGCGGTCATTTTGCCACTCGTTCGCGGTAAACACGTAAGTGCCCCACAAACCGACGTTAAATTCTCGGTCAGCGTACCATTCCGGGCACGGTGGCGGCAGCGCCACCTGCTTCATCTCCTTTCCGCCATAGGTTTCGGTACCGGCAAAGCCAATCGAGCTGATTGCCGCGATGCCTAACAAGCTCAATATCAATTTCTTCATCTTATTTCTCCTTTGGTTAAGTCTTCCCCATACTCCAAACATGTTGGAGCGTTCAAGTCAATAACGAAATTCGCTACTCCTTTGGATGCCTGCGAGTTTGAGTGGACCGTCAAGGATTGCAAGCATTTTTTTAGCCTTTTTTACGCCGGTCAAGCTTTGAGTTCCCCCCCGGTATTGGCATCGGTGATAATAAACTTTTCGTGATGAAATGTGGGATCACCGCGAAACATCAGCCGCCCAGCATAGCGGCGCTCCAGCTCCACGAGCAATTCTTCGTCTTCCTCTTTCAATCGTTTCAAGACATCCGGATTTAGGATCACACGGATTTCGTGGATGCTGTCCTGGTACTTGCGCATCACAGTATTGAGTGTCCGATGCAATTCCACGCTTGTAGTCATCGAAGTCTTCACGACGCCGTGCCCACCGCAGTAGGGACAATTTTCGTAAATTGTATCGCTCAGGCTTTCCTGCGCCCGCTGTCGCGTCATTTCCATCAGACCGAGCGGTGAAATCGGAAGCACGTGAGTTTTGGCCTTGTCACGCTTGAGCCGTTCCTTCATCAGGTTATAGACCATCTGCTGGTCCTTCCGGCTTTTCATGTCGATGAAATCGCCGATGATCAAACCGCCGACATTGCGCAACCGAAGCTGACGCGCGATTTCATCTGCCGCCTCCAGATTTGTCTGCAAAATTGTTTTTTCGACATCGCGCCCACCTTTGTTCCGGCCGGTATTCACATCAATCGCGACCAGGGCTTCAGTCTCGTCAATCACAATATAGCCGCCGCACCTCAGCCAGACTTGCCGATGAAAAGCGTCGTCGATCTGCTTTTGCACGCCGTAACTTTCGAAAATCGGCGTTGCGCCGTCATAAAAATGAATTCGGTTCCGCGCTCGCCGCGAAATCTGGCCGACCATTTCGTTCATCCGGTTAATCGACTCGCGATCATCACAGATGACTTCATCGATTTCTTCAGTGAGAAAGTCACGCACAGTCCGTTCAACCAAATCGGGCTCCTCAAAAATTCGGCACGGCGCCGGACGGTCACGAATCAATTGCTCTACTTTCGCCCATTGATCGAGGAGGAAGCGCAGATCCCGAACAAAGTATCGTGTGCGCTGTCCTTCTCCAACAGTGCGGATGATGACGCCGACGCCTTCCGGAATGTCAAGCTCGCGTAAAATTTTGCGAAGGCGATCGCGTTCCTTCGGATTTTCGATTTTACGTGAAATGCCACTGCGATCGCTGAATGGCATCAGGACCAAATAGCGGCCCGCGAAACTGAGATTCGTAGTGACTCGCGGTCCTTTTGTTCCGATTGGCCCTTTGGTCACCTGCACGATTACATCTGAGCCGACCGGATAAATGCTTGGAATATCTTTCGCCGTGATGCGTTTTCGCGGCCGCCTATTGGCCGAGCGGTCAATTTCCTCGATACCACTGTCGAGCGCGGCGGGAATGGCGTCCCAAAAATGAAGAAACGCGTTTTTTTCGAAGCCGATGTCGACGAACATCGCCTTCAATCCCATTTCGATGTTCTTGACTTTACCCTTGTAAACGCTGCCGACGATATTGCGCGAGCTTTTACGTTCGACGCTGTATTCCTCTAGGAGGCCATTCTCGAGCAATGCGACACGCGACTCGAGTTTTTCCACGCTCAATATGAGTTTGTTGCCAGTCTTGCGGGAAGAAAGGCCTAAAATTTTTCTTACCTTGTCTATCATAAAAATGAAGAGGTTCAGTCACCAAAAACGCGACCACCGGGAAATTTTGCAGCGAAGTTTCTAATCGAAAGTTCATCGAGTACCACGACGTCGGGTGGGCGGCGGGGGCGGTGGCGCAGGCGCCGGTTGACGCCGCACGCCGAAGAGCCGTTCGAAAAAATTACGCGGAGCCGGCGTCGCAACCGGAACGGCCCGCGCAGCGGGAACTCGCCGCCGTACTTTCCCTTGAGAGTCCGCTTCAGGCTCTACATCAGGCGCGGCATCCGAACTTGCCATCTGCGCATCGGCATTTTGCGAATCGTCGGCATTTTCTTCGTCGCCACTCGGAACGTTCCCTCCGGCGTAATTCACATCCTTAATCATCTGGAACGGATTAGCCTTGTGCGCGGGCGAGAGCCAGGCGACCTGCATATCAAACTTTCCTTCATCCAACGCTAGCGCGCGTTCGATAATGCGTGTCGCGATTGGCCCGGCGACACTGCCACCATGCTCGCCACCCTGGACCATGGCGGCGACTACATATTTGGGATTCTCGAACGGGGCGAAACAGGCAAACCAGGCAATTGTATCTTTATGGCCTCGATCCGTCGCCTGGGCCGTTCCGGTTTTTCCGGCAACCTGCACATTTTTCAGACGCGCTCTTCCGCCCGTGCCGCCGTCTTCATTAACAACTTTCCAAAGGCCTTTGCGCACGAGATCGATCTGCTCGCGTGAAAGCTCAGTGCGCAGATCTGCCCGTACACGCGGCGTCTGCAGCACCGCGACCTTTCCGTTTTCGTCGAGCGCAGGCGAGCCATCCTGGTTTAAAACTTTGTCGACGAAGCGTGGATAATAACAGATTCCGCCGTTAGCAGCCGCCGCATACGCCATCGCCAACTGGAGCGGCGAAACCAGCGTGTAACCCTGTCCGATTGAAACGTTGGCCGTTTGAGCTTGCGACCATCTCTCTTGCGGGTGATGAATTTGCATCCATTCCGGTCCTGGCAAATTGCCTGTCTGTTCGCCTGATAAATGAATGCCCGACTCTTCGCCCAGACCCAACATTTTTCCGACCGCGTCAATTGACTGAATACCGGCGGCGTTACCGTACTGATAAAAGAAGGAATCACACGAAACCTTAATTGCGTCCGTTAACCCGAGTGTGCCGTGGGTGTAATGTTTTTCTGCAACCCAGCACTGGAAAAAGTGGTCGCCATAACTCACACCGCCTCCACAATTGTAGCGCGCGGTCGCGAGATTCCTGCGCAATCCGGCAAGCGACGTGATGAGCTTGAATGTCGATCCGGGAGGCAATGCACTGATGGCTCGATTCACTAGCGGGTCGCTTTCATCTTTTTGAAGCGCCTTCCAGTCTTTCGCTTTGATGCTAGGGATAAAAGTGTTCGGGTCGAATGACGGAACCGACGCCATCGCCAGGACGTTGCCGTTATTTGGATCGACAACAACAGCAGCGCCGCGACCCACCGCGCGCAATGCCTCTTCGGCGATCGCCTGAATCCGTGCATCAAGCGTGAGGAAAACATTCGCTCCCTGTTTCGGCGGATCTTCGCGCAAAACCCCATCGATCGTTCCCTTCGCGTTGCGTCGCAGGTAACGCACGCCAGGTTTACCACGCAAATATTCATCCATCGATTTCTCGATGTTCGATTTCCCTTCCACATCACCCTGATAAAATGTGAATTTCTTTGCCTCCTCTCTATTGATATCGTCAGGCGCACCGACGTAACCCAAGAGGTGCGCAGCAAGAGCGCCGTAAACGTAGGAGCGCACTGGCTTGATCGCGATATCTACCCCAGGTAATCCGACATCGTGCTCGGAAAATTTCGCCATCGTCGGAAAGTCGATGTCTTTGATGTAGGAAAATGGAACTTCGGTGTCGTTGCGATAGTGTCTCTGGAGCTTGCCGGCATTGTAATCGCGGGCAAGATCGAGATCGTTCAGGCGTGGGATAATGCCACCGTTAACGATCTTGATAATATCTGGCTCTTTTTGGTCCTTCGGCATTCCGTTAATAGTCGCTCGATATTCGGTCAACGGAGGTGAACCGAACCGTTCGCGATAGCCTTTGACCATTTCCGGCAAATAAAAATCGACCTCATAACTCCCCCGGTTTTGGACAAGGGTCACTCCGTTTCGGTCCTTAATCTCGCCACGCACAGATGGAATCCGAACCGTTGCTTGAGAACTGCCGCGAAGTTGAGCAGTCCATTCGGCGCCATGCGCCACTTGTATCCACCAGAGCCTGAGGCCAAGGGCACCCATGCCCATCAGCATGAGCAGTACAAGAAATTGGATCCGCAAACGCGAATTGATCCGGCGCCGGTTCATTCGAAACGGCTCCTTTCAGGAAGATACCGGTAAGCCGTGATCCGTCCGAGCCACTGCAGGAACCAAAACAAGATCGGTGCAATTGCCATGGCGAACAGGCCAGGCACGCCGATTTGCCACCAAATTTCGCGGGTAAAAACAAGAGAGCCGCGCCGGAATGTGATCATTAAATATTGCGCCAGAATTATTGACGATGTGCAGATGCCGCTCAGAATGCAATGCACTTCCCAGCGGCCACGGACAAAGAGCGGTCGTAGCCCATGCATGATTCCCGCCAGCATACCGTAAAGCAGTATCGAGGATCCGGTTGAAATTTCAACTTTCCCACCAATCACGTGAACCGTGAGCGCATCGAGAAGGAGGCCAGCGTACAAAGCGAGCGCGAGCATGAGCGGAAACGGCAACGCCATTGCCCCATAAAAAACGATGACCGGCACGATGTAGACGTGCGCGTTGTAGAGCCAGGGCAGCGCCGGGATAAAAAATTCTGCGATCTGAGCGACCAGGACGAGTACCAGCAGAAGAAAAAAGAATATCATTTTCGGCCAGTTACCACGAACACATCCTCTAGATGCGAGAGATCAACCGCTGGCGCGAG
>Ga0209474_10001225_pt1 | contig 25777 bp, 23 predicted proteins | sample GraSoiAngelo_145_FD_185902 | JGI IMG/M metagenome (GOLD analysis project Ga0209474, IMG submission 185902) | Grasslands soil microbial communities from the Angelo Coastal Reserve, California, USA - 14_1009_05_20cm (SPAdes) (version 2) | ecosystem: Environmental > Terrestrial > Soil > Grasslands...
AGGTAGGTCCCAACGCGGTCCACAGGGCCCACCGCTGCCCGCGACGGATCCCGAACCAGGCAAAGGCAGCGAGAGCAAGTCCGTAGGTCATGATGAACGCGGCCAGATTTACCTGCAGGTGGCTGATGAAGTTATAAAGCGTGGGATTGTCCGCCTGGCGAGCCGATGCGCTAGTACCCACCAACTGACGGTTTAGGCCCAGCTCGATGAATGCCGTGAAATTAAGGATGAGGACGATAACCCCGTAGGCAAAGACCGCGACACCGGCGAGAGCGATGCTGGCCGAACCCCACTTCAACAGTCCTGTAGGAGCGCTCGACGGCATTCCGGGAGCCGGCCGTACCGCCATTCCCTTCGACCTCCCACTTAGCAGTCCGATTCTAGTTTCAGCCGCGTACGGCAGCATAAATCCGCCAGGGCTCCGGTATTCCCTTCAAGGTATGGGCTCCGCGGTCCTCGAAGTGGATGCCCGACCCGGCGACGAGGTCTCTCACGGTACTTGAAACAAGGAGCTCACCACCGGCCGCCATGGAGCTAACCCTTGCAGCGGTGTGAACCCCGATGCCGCCGATGTCGTTTCCGATCAGCTCGATCTCCCCGGTGTGGATTCCAGCCCGGACCTCCAGCCCCAACTGACGCACGCCGTCGATAATCGTCCAGGCGCACCGCACGGCGCGGGCGGGGCCATCGAATGTGATCAAGAACGAGTCGCCGGCGGTCTTGATTTCGCGACCGCGAAACCGTTCGACCTGACGCCTGACGGCCTCGTCGTGACGAGCCAGCAAGTCTTTCCATGCCTGGTCGCCAAGCTCAGCGGCTCTCACCGTCGAGTTCACGATGTCGGTAAAGAGGACGGTTGCGAGAACGCGGTCGGTCTCCGGCTCGTGGCGTACGCCCGTCAGGAACTCCTCGATTTCACCGACGATCACGTCCCGATCTCCGACCCATGCGAGATGGTCTTCGCCCGGTAGCTCCATGAACTTCGCCCCAGGGATGTGGTCAGCGATATAACGACCCGCCTGCGGATAGATCATCCGGTCCCCCGCGCGGTGGAGAACAAGGGTCGGGACGTGGATGCTGGAAAGTACGTTCCTCACATCCATCGGGATATTCATTCGATAGAGGGCAAGGGCGGCTCCGGGGCTTGCCGACAATCGGCCATAGCGAGCGAAGCGCTGCCGGAAGTCCTTATCGCCGGCTCTACTGGGCGCGAAGCGCTCCAGATTGAAGGGTTCGGAGGGGTCTTGAGTCGCAAGCATCGCCATCGCGCGCTCGTGCTGCTCGAGCGTGGGTGCCCATGGATGGTCGGCGTCGCTGACCCAAGTTGCCCACGATCCGCAAAGTACCAAGGCCGTTGTTCTATCGGGATAGGTGGCGGCAAACAGGATGCATAGAGTTCCCCCTTCGGAGATACCGAGCAATGCCGCTCTCCGATACCCGGCAGCATCCATCACCGCGCGGACATCGTCCATCCGCTGCTCGAGCGTCGGAAGCTCAACCTCGGGGACGCGGTCGGACATCCCGGTACCGCGTTTGTCGAAGAGGATGAGACGGGAGAATGAGGCCAACCGGGAAAGGAAATTCGCGATGTCCGGGTCCTCCCAGAAGACCTCGATGTGCGATACCCAGCCCCAATTCAAAACCAAGTCGATCGGTCCCTCGCCTACGACCTGGTAAGCGATGTTGACGCCACCGCTTTTCGCGTAGCGGGTATGCGGAGTCATGGGCGTCCCCAGTTTAGGTGCGGCTTGCTGAGCGCAGTTCCGGAATGGGAGCCAAGGCCCTAGAGCAGTGGCAGCTCTCAAGGGGAGGGCCTGTTTGAAGGCGATGGCTGGGTAAACTGGTCAGGCTTAGCAACTGTGCTGGGCGAACTCGACGAGTCCTCCTTGTGTGGCCGACCGGCTCCGAGCCGACGCTCAGCCCCAAAGGCCAGTGATCCACCACCAGCCCCTTCATTCCGGCGGCATGACGGAGGCCCGGCCGCGAGACCGAGCCTTGTAAGAGCCTCGACAACGGGGTCAGTCGTCGATGTCGATCAGGTTCTGGAATCTCGAGAATCTGAGTTCTCCGGACTGAGTTCCGGTCAGGTCGAACATCGTCGCGGCGCTGCCTGTCGTGAAGGCCGGCTGAGTGAAGCCTGGCTTGCCCGAGCCCTCCTCAGCAACGACCTGGTACTCATGTCCTTTTCCGTCGCAGGCGATGGCACCAATTGACGCGAAACCAGCAGCTCCGGACGCCTGCGAAACCGTCAGCTGGTTTTCTGTGAGGTCAGTGCCGACTGGGCACTTGATCCTGATTTCGACACTCACTGCGGTTGAAGACAGAAGTGTGGCGTGCTTGTCAACCTTGACGCTAACGTTCTGCAGCGGTGGGGGCGGCGGCCCTCCGCCTGCGTGGGCACTGACAGGCACCAACGCCAGCGCTGCCAGCGGCGCCACGACTGCCAGCCGGATAGCCCCCTGCCTGGAATACCGGACGAATCTATTGACCAACATTTGAACCTCCTGCGTTTTTGTTGTGCCTCGGATCCGGGCAACCATGAGACGCGAGAAAGGTCATAAGCGGCGCAAGAAATATTCGACAGTTTCTGGAGGTCCTGCCATGACTGCGCCAAGAACGTCGGATGGGACACACGTCTGGCCGCGGTCGTTGGGGGCTCAATGCGGCAAGGCTCGATTCCATCGCATTCCGATTGGGCATGTCGGCGGGTCATGGCTGGCCGGCCGCCGGCAATCATCCGATCGTCTACTCGAAGCGACGTTTGGCTGAAGGCGATGGCTGGCTAGGCTGAATTGGAACTGTGTCTAACGAACGAGCGGTAGACTCGCACTCCGATCAGCCTCGTAGTTGACAATTGCGGCTTCCTGCTTCAAGGTCAATGCGATCTCATCCCAACCATTGATCAAACACTCGCGGTAGAAGGGATCAACCGTAAACGTAAGCTCCCATCCTGACTCTCCTGCGGAGCGCGGAAGGGAATTTGAGTCGACCGAGATACGTTGTGATTCGAGATCGACCATGATCCGTGTACCTGGCTGTTCCTGCGCCAGGTCAACTAGCTGCCGGATGGCCGTTTCCGGAAGTTCAACCGGCAGCAACCCGCACCGGAAGCTGTTGCTCTTGAAGATGTCGGCAAACGACGGAGCGATGACCGCGCGGAATCCGGCGTCGAGCAGCGACCAGGGGGCATGCTCACGGGACGAGCCGCAACCGAAGTTGGGGCCGGTGACCAGGAAGGTGGCGCCACGATATTCGGGCTTGTCCAGGATGAAGTCACCACCCCGCCGCCAGTCGTAAAAGAGAAATGGTCCATAGCCCGAGCGCTCGATCCGCTTCAGAAATTGTTTCGGAATGATCTGGTCGGTATCGACGTTGGCCCGGTCGAGCGGAGCCAGGATGCCATTGACGCGCTTGAACGCGTCCAACTAAGGCCCCCAGCCTGACCCTCCCCCGGAGGGGGACGGAGATTTAAGAAGTTCCCGGACGTCCACCAGGTGACCGGCGATCGCGGCCGCGGCCGCCATCGGAGGACTGACCAGATGCGTGCGCCCGCCCCTCCCCTGCCGCCCTTCGAAGTTCCGGTTGCTGGTGGAGGCGCAACGCTCACCCGGCCCCAGGATGTCCGGATTCATCCCGAGGCACATCGAGCAACCCGCTTCCCGCCATTCGAAGCCGGCGTCTTTGAAGATGGCGTCGAGCCCTTCCGCCTCTGCCAGGCGCTTGATGCTCGCCGAGCCGGGCACGACCATGGCTCGGATTTTGGGATGGACCGTGCGCCCGCTCACGATGCTGGCCGCGCTGCGCAGATCCTCGAGGCGCGCGTTGGTGCATGATCCGATGAACACGCGGTCGAGCGAAATGGCTTCGATGGCCGTGCCAGGCTCCAGCGCCATATACGTAAGCGCTCGCAGGTCCGACTCGTTCGATGGTTCGGGGACACGAGACGTGATCGAAACCGCTTGGCCCGGATTGGTCCCCCAGGTGACATACGGCTCCAGCTCCGCCGCTTCGAGGCTGACTTCGGAGTCGAATGCGGCGCCCGGGTCGGTGGTGATGGTGCGCCAGTTCGCGACGGCCTCCTCCCAGAGATTATCAGTCGGTGCATTCGGCCGTCCCTTGAGGTACGCGAAGGTCGTCTCGTCCGGCGCAACCATCCCGGCTCGAGCGCCGCATTCGATCGTCATGTTGCACACCGTCATCCGCCCTTCCATGGATAGCCCTCGGATCGCCGAGCCGCGGTACTCGATCACATGGCCTCGCCCGCCGTCCACACCAGTCCGGCTGATGATGCCGAGCGCGACGTCTTTGGCGGTCACCCCAACCGGCAGCTCACCTTCGATAGTGACCGCCATGTCTTTCGGGGGTCGCTGCCGCAGACACTGCGTCGCGAGGACATGCTCGACTTCAGAGGTGCCGATGCCGAACGCTAGCGCGCCGAACGCGCCGTGGGTCGAGGTGTGCGAATCGCCGCACACGATCAGCAACCCTGGCTGCGTGAGGCCCAGTTCGGGACCGATGACATGCACAATCCCCTGGCGGCTGCTGCCGATCCCATAGAGCCGGATGCCCTCGCGCCGGCAGTTTTCTTCTAGCGCCGCCATCTGCCGCTGCGAAACCTCGTCGGCGGCCTCTCGGCCACCGCGCGTCGGCACGTTGTGATCCATCGTGGCAACCGTCAACTCCGGTCGGCGGACCTTCCGGCCGTTGAGGCGCAGGCTTTCGAACGCCTGGGGAGAGGTCACCTCGTGGACCAGGTGCAGGTCGACATAGAGCAGGTCAGGTTCGCCTTCGTGCGAGGCGACGACATGCTGGTCCCAGATCTTCTGGGCCATCGTTTTGCTCATGAGTTGTCCGCCAGCGCCCGGACCCGGAGCGCCAACAGCAGGTCGAGGCGCACATCGGCATCCTTCAAATCCGCGCCGATCAGCGACGCGATCCGTTGCAGCCGGTAATGGAGCGTGTTGAGGTGGATGTGAAGATCGCGCGCCGACTGCCGCAGGTTGCCGTGGCGCTGGAGATAGACCTCGAGCGTTTTCAGCAGCGGCGTTCCGCGAGTCTTGTCGTAAGCGACCAGCGGTTCGAGCATGCGACCGGCGAACGCTTCCAATCCGGTGCGATCGTCGATCTGGGCGAGCAGCCGGTAGACGCCGAGCCGGTCATAGTTGACGACCTGTTCCTTCTTGCCGAAGCGGACCATGAGATCCAGCGCTCGCTGAGCCTCGACGAAGGCCGGCTTGAAGTCCTCCGGCTTCACGCACAGGCGACCGACCGCGACCGAGACGGTGATTCCAAGATCCGAGTCGGCGACCGCTTGACGGATGCGCTTGGCGAGCTCCTCACCATCAGCGTCGGCGCCGGCCGGCTGCGGCACGAGCACGATCACGCTGTCGCTGTGGGCCGTGGCGAGGTGGCGCGGATTTTTCCGTCTGACCGCGCCGGTGACCACCTGGAACAGCTGGTGCTTCAAGGCGATCACCCGGCGCTCGGGGTAGTGGCTCTCCTTGATGACGCGCCCGAAATGGTCGACGTCGATCACGAGCAGCAGGTGCGGAACCGAGAGGTCATAGTGCAGATAGCGCGCCCGGCGCTGGACGTTAGAGGCATCGCCGAAGGTACCGTTGAGCAGGTCGTCGACCAGCTCGCCACGAACGTGATCCTCTGCCTCCGCGACTTCTCGCTGCTTGATCATTTCCAGCGCGATGACCGTGGCGGCATGCTCGATCGCCATCATCGCCAGCTGCTCGTGGCGTTGGGGATGCTCGATGATCGACAGGTATCCGAGGTTCTCGCCGCCGGCCAGGATCGGGGTGATGATCCGGTGGGCGGTCATGCCGGCCTCGGGAATGGGCGCGACCTTGCGCGGTTTGCGGCCCTCGACCACCTCGTGGATCATGCTGGCAACCGCCTCCTGCGCCTTGGGAGGCGTGCCGTGGTGGGCCAGCGTCTGCTGGCGGTGGCGGTCGGTCAAGCCGGGAACGATGTGGCTCGCCAGCAGTCGCCAATTGGCGTCCTCGAGCGAGATCGAGCTCTCGACCAGCTCGCCGAGGGTGCGAACGATCACGTCGAGCCCCTGCCCACCGAGCGCCAGGTCGGTGAACTGACGGTGGATCTCGATCGAACGCCGCAGGTCGGCATTCTGCGCGTTGATGATCCGCTCCAGGATCGGGGTCATGATCTCCAGGTACGAAACGTCCTGCGGGATACGGATCAGGGGAATGCCAAATTCATTGGCCTGCCCCAGCATGTCGTCGGGGATCTCCGGCAGATAACGCTCGGGCTTGATGACCAGGCCAGACGACCCGACCGCGGCCAGATTGCGCATCAGGTCTCGCTGTGCCGCGAGGTCGTCTTTGATGGCAAACGCCACCGTCAGCAAGAGCTCGCCTTCGGCGAGCCAGCTGATCGTTTCCGGGGATTCCAGCACTTTGACCCAGGTGATCGTGCGGTCGAGGCCTTCGGCCCCCGCCAGCACCTCTCCCCTCTGCAATCCCCCCAGCGCCATCGCTTCCCGGACGGTCAGCGCCATGGGAATGATAAGTATGCCTCAATCGCGCCTCGTCGTGAAGCACCGAAAGAACCGAGGACTTTCGGATGGTTCGACCAATAGACGGTCAACGCTGAGGCTGGTAGCGTTTCCCGCTGAGCAGCTGGCGAGGATGGGGCTTACTCACCCCCGGAGCCGGCGCGTTCGGCAAGAGGGGCAGCATCGGCTGCAAGCAGGGTGGTACCGCGGGAGGCGTTCCTCTCGTCCCTGTGGAGGCATCGTCGGCAGATCAAGGAGGTACCCAATGGCTACATACACGATCGAGATTCCCGACCACCTGCACAACGAGATCCAGGAGCGCCGCCATCTGATCGATGTCGCGGGCATCTGTACTGAAGCGCTGAGCGCCGCCGTCTTGGGCCGGCCCTCCGATCACGAATTCGGGCAGGGACACGAGGTTACCCAGGCGATCAACCGGATGTTCGGCGCCTGATGGCGCCGCGACGGGGATGAGCACGCAGATGCTGGACCGCATAGAAGAGGAAGCGACACCGTTCGAAGCCCCCCTGGAACAGGTGAGCGGCAATTACTGGCTGATCGAAACGCTTCGCCGCTGGGGTGTCACCGGCTACGTCGGGGTCAACGGCGGCGGGTTGATCCATGTCACCAAGCATCTGCAGCCGTTTGACGGTCCCTCGCAGTCCCAGGATGGGATTCCGCGGATGCTGACCATGGGCGAGTACGCCGCGGGTTTCGCGCCGATCGGGTACTACCTGGCATCCGGCCGGGTTGGCGGCTGCATCACCACGACCGGGGCCGCGACCAAGCTTGCCGGCAGTGGGATGACCGACGCGAAGTTGCACAACATCCCGGCCGTCTACATCGTGGCGCTGAATTCGACGATGTCGATCGGCCACGCGCCTCTCCAGGACGTCTCCGTCCATGGCATGAACATCGTGCCGCAGCTCCAGGCCGAGTTCGGTGACGGCTGCGTCGTCCTCGACGACATCGACACGCTGGAAGAGCAGCTCGACCGCGCGCAGTCGGTGCTGCTCGAGTCCAAGCCGGTGGTGATCTGCTTTTATCCCGACGTTCTTTCCAAGCCCGCGGCGGTCGATGTGCCCTCCCGCCATCGACCCCGCGGCTTTCGCCAGGCCGACGTGGATCGCTTCGTCGAGGAGTTCCCGACGATCGCGGATGGTCGGCGGGTGATCGTCTATGTCAGCAGCGAGGCGGCCCGCTGGCCGGGCATGCAGGCGCTCACCACCCAGTTTTCCGAGCGCCTTCAGGCGCCGACCGTCTGGTCGGTCAACGGCGCCAATGCGGTCTCACCGGACAACCGCTATGGCTTCGGCTATATCTCGTTCGGCGGCAACGACGAGGCGATGAAGCTCTGGCGCGGCGTCGGCCCGGACGATTGCGTGATCGCGATCGGGTTCGATCCAGGAGAGTATTCCCTCAACCTTGCGGCGATTCCGGCGGGCGACGTCTGGCATTTCACCGGCTGGACAGAGCAATACGGCCATATCGCCGGCGAATTCCGGCACCGGGGGAAGGGCAATTATCACGTGGTTCGCGGTGATCTGGACCTGACGCTGGGCGCGATCATCCCTCGCCTCGCCGCCGGGGGCGCCGGCCGCCGGCCGGCGGTCGACCTTCCTGCACGGCTCAATTCGCGTCACATTTCGCGGGATGTGCGCGAAGGCGCCGTCGATTTCTTCGCCTTCTATGAGAAGTTGCACGGGTCGTGGCGGCCCTACAGCATCGGCTTCGACGACGTCTGCATTGCCTACAAAGATCGGCAGTACGTCACGCAGCGACCTCATCCTTTCATTCCGTTCCATACCACCCACGACGGGTCGGCGATGGGCGGAGGGTTCGGGCTGGGCGTTGGGGCAAAGATGGCCGACCCGAGCCTCCATACCTTCGTATTCACCGGCGACGGCTGCTACCGCCTCTTCGGCGGTGCGCTCGCGGATGCCGCCAATCTCGACCTGCGCGTGTTCGTCATCAACAACGGCGTCTATGGCATCGTCGACAAGGGCCTTGAGGTCGTGATCCCCGACGTCGACAGGCGCCGGTACCACTCCACGCTACCTTCGATCGACTTCGTGGGAGCGGCCAGGGCGCATGGCTGGGAAGGCTACCGCGTGAAGTCTGACCTGAGCAACCTCTCCGAGATCATCGATGCCTGTTACGAGACGAAGGGCCGCTCGATCATGGTCGACGTGCCGGTCGACGCCGATCAGGTAATCGGGCTCAACCCGCGGCTGTACAACCTCACGACCAAGACGTACCTCTGATGGCGAGGGTTTACCACGATGACGACGCGGATATGTCCGCGCTCGCCGGCCAGCGCGTCGCGGTCATCGGCTATGGGAGCCAGGGTCACGCGCATGCCCTGAATCTGCAGGACAGCGGGGTCGACGTGGTGGTCGGCCTCTACAAGGGCAGCAAGTCCTGGGACGCCGCAGAACAGGAAGACCTCCGTGTGGAGGAGGTCGAGAAGGCCGTCGAGATCGCGAACGTCGTCATGATGCTGGTCCCCGATCAAACTCAGAAGCAGCTCTACGACGGGGCGATCAAGCCGAACCTGAAGCCGGGCAGCGCGCTGATGTTCGCGCACGGTTTCAACATCCACTTCAGCCAGATCGTGCCCGGCGACGACGTCGACGTCGCGATGGTGGCGCCTAAGGGCCCCGGCCACATCGTTCGCCGGATGTTCAAGGAAGGGATTGGTGTCCCTGCCCTCTTTGCCGTCCAGCAGGACACGACCGGCAAGGCGCGGGCCCGCACCCTCGCCTATGCCCGCGGCATCGGCTCGACGATGGCCGGCGTCCTCGAGACCACCTTCAAAGAGGAGACCGAGACCGATCTCTTCGGCGAGCAGGCGGTGCTATGCGGGGGCATCAGCCACCTCATGAAGAGCGGCTTCGACACCCTGGTCGAGGCCGGCTACCAGCCGGAGCTCGCCTACTTCGAGTGTATTCACGAAATGAAGTTGATCGTCGACCTGATCTACCAGGGCGGTCTGAGCTACATGCGCTACAGCGTCAGCGATACGGCGGAGTTCGGTGACTATGCCAGCGGGCCGCGCGTCATCAGTCCGGCGGTTCGTGATGAGATGCGCCGGCTGCTCACCGAGATCCAGGACGGGACGTTCGCCCGGACCTGGATCCTCGAAAACCAGGCCGGCCGCCCGGCATTCAACAACTACCGGCGTCGTGCCAAGGATGAGCTTGTTGAAAAGGTCGGAGCCGAGCTTCGCTCGATGATGCCCTGGCTCAAGCCCAACGGCGCTAAGGCGCCCTCGGGGGCAGGGTCAGGGAGGGCGCGTCAATGATCGACGAGCGCGTCTACATCTTCGACACGACGCTTCGCGATGGCGAGCAGTCGCCGGGCGCCAGCCTGAATCCCGACCAGAAGCTGGCGATCGCCTATCAGCTGGCGCGCCTGGGCGTTGACGTCATCGAGGCCGGGTTCCCCCTATCGTCGCCGGGCGATTTCGAGGCGGTCCAGCGGATCGCGCGACAGGTGCAAGGGCCGATGATCACCGCCCTGGCACGCGCGGCGAAGCCCGACATCGATGCGGTCTGGCAATCGGTTCAGGACGCCGAACGCAAGCAGATTCACATGGTCCTGTCCGTCTCCGACATCCATATCGAGCGCAAGCTGCGCTCGACTCGCGCGGATGTGTTGCGGCGCGGCATCGAGGCGGTGGCCTATGCCCGATCCCTTTGTGATCAGGTCGAATACTCCCCCGAAGACGCTGGGCGGGCCGACGCCGACTACCTCTACGAGACGCTCGAAGAAGTGATCGACGCGGGGGCGACGGTCGTGAACATCCCGGATACGACCGGCTACACGCTGCCTCATGAGTTCGGCGGGCTGATTGCCTCGATCAAGGCCAACGTCCGCAACATCGACAGGGCGATGATCAGCGTCCACTGCCACAACGATCTCGGGCTCTCGACCGCGAACAGCGTCGCCGCCGTGTTGAACGGCGCCCGCCGCGTCGAGTGCACCATCAACGGCATCGGCGAGCGCGCCGGCAACGCCTCCCTCGAGGAGGTCGTGATGATCCTTCGCACCCGAGAGAGGTCGCTCGGGTTGAAGACCGGGGTCGATACCGGCCGCCTGGCGGAGGTCAGCGCGATGGTCTCACGCCAGACGGGCATCCCGGTACAGCCGAACAAGGCGATCGTTGGTGGCAATGCCTTCGCGCATGCGTCCGGCATTCACCAGGACGGCGTGCTCAAAGACAAGAGCAACTACGAGATCATGCGGCCGGAGGACGTGGGGATGGGCGAGAGCCGGATCGTGCTCTCCCCTCGCTCGGGCCGGCATGCCTTCCGCTTCCGCCTGGCGGAGCTCGGCTATCACCTGCCGGATGGGGCGTTCGTGCGGGCCTGGGAGCAATTCCTGGAGTTGGCCGACCGCAAGAAAGACATCCTCGATCGAGACCTTGCCGATATCGTGCACGCGGTTGACATCGAGTCCCTGGAGGTGCCGGCCTAGTGGCGGTGCTTCCACTTCCGGGCAGTGTCGGCGCTCAGGTGATCCCTGGAACCTACAGTGGCTTCGCCTACTTCAATGGCAGCGTCGTTCCCTTCAACGAGGCGAACGTGAGCGTGGGCACGCATGCGCTGCATTACGGCACAGGCTGCTTCGAGGGCATTCGCGGCTACTGGAACGCCGACCACGAAGAGATCTATCTCATCAAGCTCCGCGAGCATTACGAACGCTTCCACAAATCGACTGGCCTGCTGAAGATCAAGGTTGACGAGACCGTCGACCGGCTTTGCGAGCTGAGCCGTGAGGTGATCGTCCGCAGCGGGTATCGAACCGATGTGTACATCCGGCCGCTGGCTTTCAAGGCCTCGCCCATCATCAAGGTCGATCTGCACTCTCCTGAGGATGCGGTTGCGATCCTGGTGATGCCGATGGGTCCCTACTCCCGGATCGACGGGCTGCGGCTGACCATCTCGTCCTGGCGGCGGATCAGCGATAACAGCATTCCCGCACGGGCGAAAATCACTGGCGCCTACATCAACACGGCGCTCGCGGCCGAGGATGCGAATGCCGCCGGCTACGACGACTGCCTGCTGCTGACCGAGGACGGCCATATCGCCGAGGGAAGCGCCGCCAACTTCTTCATGCTCCAGGGCCGCACGCTGGTCACCCCTCCGGTGACCGATGACATCCTCGTCGGCATCACGCGCTCCGCGGTCATGCCGCTGGCGCGCGATCTCGATCTCGACATCGTCGAACGCAGCATCGACCGGACCGAGGTCTACCAGGCGGATGAGGCCTTTCTTTGCGGCACCGGTGTCCAGGTGGCGCCCATCAGCGAGGTGGACGGGCGGCCGGTCGGATCGGGAAAGCCCGGGCCGATCACGCTGGCGCTGCAGGATGCGTACTTCCGCGCCGTGCGCGGTAACGACCCGCGCTACCGTGACTGGTGTACGCCGGTGTATGGAGGGATGCCGCGAATTACCGAGTCGCGTTGACGAACGCGGCGAGGGGCTGTTAGGCTTTTGCGACACAACTAAATAACGGCAGTTATCAAGAGTGGCAGAGGGGCCGGCCCGAAGAAGCCTGCCAACCTACCGGATTCCGGCAAGGTGGAAAGTCCGTCAGACGAAAGTCTGAAAGATGACGTGTTCACGGACATAACGGCCCCAGCCATTGGGGCTTTTTTATTTTCCGAAGACCGGAGGAGGAATCCGTGAAGCAGCTTCGATGTCGAGAGTGCGGGCGATTGCGCGAGTTCGAGCCCGCTTATGTATGCGAGCACTGCTTCGGCCCGCTCGAAGTCGCCTATGACCTGACCGCCGTCCACGAACGGATCAGCCGGGACTCGATCGCCGGCGGACCGCCGAGCATCTGGCGATATCACGAGCTGCTGCCGGCCCCGATTGGCGATCCCCTCGACCTCGGCACCGGCTTCACACCGCTGGTGCATGCCAGGAACCTGGGGCGGGTGCTCGGGCTCGAGCGGCTCTATATCAAGAATGACACCCTCAATCCGACCGGCTCCTTCAAGGACCGCAACGTCGCCGTGGCGACCAACGTCGCGCTCACCTATGGGTTCGACACGCTTTCCTGCTCGTCGACCGGCAATCTCGCCGGATCCGTTGCGGCGCATGCCGCCATGGCGGGCCTTCGTTCGCTGGTCTTCATTCCCGCCGGCCTCGAGCCGGCCAAGGTCGACGCCGCCAGCGCCTACGGCGCGACGCTGGTCGAGATCGACGGCAGCTATGACGATGTCAACCGGCTTTGCGCGGAGCTTGCCGATCAATACCACTGGGCGATCGTCAATGTAAACCTGCGACCCTTCTATTCCGAAGGCAGCAAGACGCTCGCCTTCGAGGTGGTCGAGCAGCTCGGGTGGAAAGCACCCGACCACATCGTCGTGCCGGTGGCCGCCGGGTCGCTGCTGGCAAAGACCGCGAAGGCTTTTCAAGAGCTGATCGGCACCGGCCTCATCGATCAAGCCGAGACGCGGATTCACGCCGCCCAGGCCGAGGGATGCGCACCGGTGAGCACGGCAATCCAGCGCGGCGCGGATCGAATCACGGCCGTCAAGGCAAACAGCCTTGCGAAATCGCTCGCCATCGGCAATCCGGCCGACGGCAGGTATGCCGCTCGGGCCGTGCGTGAGTCGGGCGGATGGGGCACCGCCTGTCGTGAAGACGAGATCCAGGAGGGCATGACCCTGCTGGCGGAGACCGAGGGAATCTTGAGTGAGCCGGCCGGCGGCGTGGTGATCGCGGGATTGCGCACGCTCGTCGCCGAAGGCCGGATTCATAAGCACGAAACCGCAGTCGTGTGCATCACCGGCAACGGGCTCAAGACCACCGAGCTCTTCAATGGTCACGCTCGGCGACTGCGGCTGACCAAGCCGCGGGCCGCGGAGTTCGACCTGGCCATGGCCGAGCTGGACAAGGCGCCGGCGCTCGTGTGAGCCAGCCACTGCGCGTCGGCGTCCTGGGCGCTACCGGCATCGCCGGGCAGCAGGTCCTGGCTGCTCTCTGGCGTCATCCGTGGTTTACGGTCACCGCGGTCGGCGGATCCGATCGTTCCGCCGGCAAGCCCTTCAGCGATGCGCTTCGCGAGCCTTCGGGGGCCAGCCGCTGGTTCGCCGATGGCAGGCCGGATCCGGCGGTTTTCTCGTTGCCCTGCCGCCGAATCGATGAGCTCGTTGACGCACCCGTCGACCTCGTCTTCAGCGCGGTCTCGAAAGAGATCGCGCTCGAGTGGGAGCCGCGCTTCGCCGAACGCATTCCGGTGATCAGTACGGCATCGGCGTTTCGCTACGAACCCGACGTGCCGATCCTGATCCCGGGGGTCAACGACGCCCATGCCGAGGCCCTCCACGACCAGCGTCGCAAGCGCGGCTGGCGCGGCTTCATCGCGCCGATCCCGAATTGCACCACGACCGGGCTGGCCGTTTCCCTGAAGCCGCTCCACGACGCGTTTGGCGTCCGCGCAGTCGTCATGACCTCGCTGCAGGCGGTTTCCGGCGCCGGTCGAAACGACGGCGTTCTTGCGCTGGATGTCATCGATAACGTGATTCCCTTTATCCCTGGCGAAGAGGAGAAAGTCGAACTCGAAACAAGGAAGATCCTCGGACCCTGGGAAGAGCCGGCATCGTTCAGCGTGTCCTGCACCTGCACGCGGGTGAACGTTCAGGACGGCCATACCGAGACCGTGTTTGTCGGCACCGAGCGACCGGTAAATCCAACGTCCGCGGCCGCCGCCATGGAGCGGTTCGGCGTCGACGGTCTCCGAGGGTTGCCATCGGCGCCCGACCGCCTCCTGCGTGTCGATGCCGATCCGTTTCGGCCGCAGCCCAAACGGGATCGCGACGCCGGCGATGGCATGACGGTGACGGTCGGACGGCTCCGTGACGAGCCGGTGCTGAACGGCGTCAAGTACGTCGTCCTATCGCACAACACCAAGCTGGGTGCCGGGAAGGGCGCGGTGCTCCTGGCCGAGTGGCTCACCCGAGAAAGTTATGTTGACCGCGGCCCCTGAAGTCGTGGCCAGACCGATCCTGGTCCAAAAATACGGTGGCAGCTCGCTGGCGACCCCGGTCCGAATCAAACGCGCCGCCGAGCGGATCGCCAGCAGCCGGCGGGCCGGCTACGACGTGGTCGCTGTCGTTAGCGCGATGGGCGAAACCACCGATCGCTTGCTGACCCTGGCATCTCGGGTCGCTCGTGATCCGGCGGCTCGCGAGCTCGACCTTCTCCTCTCGACCGGGGAAGGCGTCTCAGCGCCGCTCGTTTCGATGGCGCTTAACGAGCTCGGCGTACCGGCCGTCTCATTGCTCGGCTTCCAGGCAGGGATCCAGACTGATCGGCGCCACGCGCGGGCGCGCATCGTTGGGCTGACGCCCGGGCGCATCGAGCGTGAGCTGGCCGGCGGCCGGGTGGTCGTGGTGGCCGGCTTTCAGGGGATCGGCGAGGAGATGGAGGTGACGACGCTCGGCCGCGGTGGGTCTGACACAACGGCCGTCGCCATCGCCGTCGCGCTCAAGGCGCAAGCGTGCGAGATCCTCACCGACGTTCGCGGCATCTATACGGCTGACCCGCATCTCGTGCCCGCGGCTCGATTGATTCCAAGGATCGCTTACGCCGAGATCCTCGAGCTGGCCAGCGCCGGTGCAAGGGTCATGCATCCGCGGTCGGTCGAGATCGCTGAAGCGAATGGCGTGCAGTTGCATGTGCGGTCGAGTTTCGTCGGTGCCCCCGGTACCATGATCTGTTCGGAGGAGGTGATCATGGAGGACCGCAACCGGGTGCGGGGAATCGCCCACGAAGAGCATGTCGCCAGGCTGTCGGTTGTCGGCGTGCCGGACCGCCCGGGCATCGCCGCGGCGATCTTCACCCCACTGGCGGAGGCCGACATCGCCGCGGATGTCATCGTTCAAACCGCGAGCCACGAGGGCGTCACCGATATGTCCTTCACGGTGTCGCGCGTCGACGCGCCGCAGGCCGAGCGGATCCTTCAGGGAGTGGCCCGCGAGATCGGCGCCCGAACCGTCCTGGCCCAGAACGGGTTGGCCAAGGTGTCGGTCGTGGGGAGTGGGATTCGCGGCCACGCGGGTGTCGCTGCCACCATGTTCGGGACGCTCTCCGCGCGCGGTATCAACATCGAGATGGTCTCCACCTCCGAGATCCGCATCACGTGCATCATCCATGCGGACCGGGTCAATGATGCGGTGATCGCCTTGCACGACGCCTTCAAGCTGTAGTGCCCGGATCAGCCCGGATCCGGGTGCCGGCCTCAACGGCCAACCTGGGACCTGGCTTCGATGTCCTGTCACTGGCTCTGAACCTGTACCTGGAGGTTGAGGCCCGTGAGTCACCCGGAATAACAATCACATGGAAGGGAACCGGCGCAAACGATGTCGCGCTCGACCACCATAACTTGCTCGTTCGAGCCGCGCAGGAGCCGTTCGCCGGCTGGACCCGTCCGCTGAAAGGCCTTGCCCTACGCGTCCGCAACCAGATCCCCATCGGCCGAGGCCTCGGGAGCAGCGCCGCTGCCCTGGTTGGGGGCATCGCCATCGGTGCTCGCCTGCGCGGCCTGCGCATGACCCGGCAACGCATCATCGAGCTCGCGTTGCCGCTGGAGGGCCACGCCGACAATCTGGCCGCCGCCTTGTATGGTGGCTTCAATATCGCGGCGGTTGAAAACGGTGGCGTCCGTGCCCACCGGCTCGACTGGCCGCCCGCGTGGCGCGCCGTCGTTTTCATCCCTGACCATCCCTCCCCCACGCATCACGCCCGCCGGCTGGTGCCGAGCCATCCAGCCCTGGCGGATGCCGTCTTCAATCTCGGCCGCGTGGCGGAATGGGTGCTTGCCGTCCAGCAGAAAGACCGGTCGCTACTACGAAGCTCGATGGACGACCGGCTGCACCAGCCAGGCCGCATCGCGGCCTATCCCTACCTCGACGACATGATCGCCGCGGCCGAGCAGGCGGGTGCGCTGGGCGCGGCGCTCAGCGGGGCCGGCGGGAGCGTGATCGCGATCGCGGATCGCGCCCTGAAAAAGATTGCCGAGGCGATGCCCACCGCGGCGGCAGCGCACGGCCTGGCTGGATCAACCATGACTCTCTCGGTGGCGGCGCGCGGCCCGCGGCTTTAGGTACTCGGCGCCGTATCGCTCTCCAGCGCCCGAGCGCGCGATTCCACCGTTCTCCGTCCGAAATCCGTCATCACCTCGAGCGGCGAGGGGGACTCCATCACGGTTGAGGCCGCTGCCGTCGCCCATGCCATCGCGTGCGCGAGGTTGCGGTCTGGGGCGAAGACCGCCGAAAAAGCTCCGGCGTAGGCATCGCCTCCAGGCAGGAGCGGTGGCCGGGTCAGAGGGAACGCCGACATCCACGTGATTCGCCCCTCTCGGATGCCGATCGAGCCGCCAACGCCCAGCTTGATCACGGCAGCGCGGGCGCCCTGCCGCGCCAGCTGGCGCAAGATCTCACGGGGCGGCTGCGCCGGCCACAGTCGCTCGGCCTCGAGCCGCCCGGTCAGGATCGCATCGCAGTTCACCGCGAGCTCGACCAGCTCGGTCTTGGTGAGCACGCTCGAGCCAGGCTTCTTCGCGGTATCGATCGTGACGGTCATGACCCGTTGCGAAACGGCGTGCAAGAGCTCTCGCTGACGTCCCGCCGACAATCCGCAGAGATGCACCGACCAGTCACGGCTCACGCTCGCCAGCTGCTCGGGCGACGGCTCGATGTCGCCTTCCGTCGCGACATCCGCCGTTGCCCGGCTACGGCTGAGGTCGATGCCGTGTTGCGTGATGCGTCGGACCAGGTCGACGGAAACGTGGGGGCCGATAACGGCGCAGATCGCCGCGTCGCGACCGACGAGCCAGGCGCCGACGGCCGCGAGGAGGGCACTGCCGCCGGCGCTGGGCGCTGCAGCCTCGCTGGTTTCGGTTCGCGCGAGCGTGGAAAGCAAACCGACGGCGACCACCCCACTGGAAGGCTTCCCCACGCTTCCTCGGACGCCATTATTGAGTGCGCTGCCGGGCACGGCAAATAGATCTGCTGGAGATTCTGGCCGCTGATCACCGATAATGGCGCGCGGGGCAAACGTTTGGCAAAGGTGTACAAGATCGGGGTCGTCAGTCAGCGCACGGGGGTAAGCCCCTCCACACTGCGACTCTGGGAAGAGGCATACGGGTTACTTGTCCCGGCGCGTACGGCCGGTGGCACACGACTTTATTCGGACGCCGACCTGCAGCGGGTCCGCGACATCCGGAGTCTTGTTCATGATCGTGGCTACAGCCTGCGCGCGATCGCCGACATCCTTGACATTCCCTCCACCGTTCTGCCCGAAGGGCGCGAGGCGGGGCTCCATGCCGTCAATCGGAGGCTGGTCCACGCGGGAACCGCATGGGAAGCGGCGGTTGCGCTCGTCCACGGCATCAAGGCCCTGACCTCATTACCGACGGCGTCGCTCGGGCTTTACTCCCCACACACGAGCTCGCTGTCCTTCATCGCCACCTCGACCCCCAACGGGACCGAGCGATTCGGCCGCCCACCACTTCCCATCGCTGGGTTTCCCGCTTCGTGGCAACGAGCGATCGAAGAGCGCAAATCCTACGCGTCCGCCGACCTTTCCAGCCTCGCCCTCCCAGGCGCGATCAGCGCTCGGGTCGTTCAGGATCACACGCGCAGCTTCCATGCCGAGCCGCTCACCATCAGCAGCCGGCTGGTGGGGGTCCTCGTGATCGGGAGCCCGCGGGTGGGCGGCATCGGTGAGCAAGCCCGAGAGCTCTGCGAGCGCCTGGCGGTCCCGGCCGGCCCGGCGATCCAGTACTTCGCCGCCCAGCTCTAGCATCCGCGGAACGACGCTGTAATCGTTTTGAAAGGTTTGCGGCCGCAGACTCTCATCAGCATGGGTACACGTCTGCAATGCCCCGTGCCTACCAGTCTTCATGAGAAGGAGGTGAGAGCATGACGACAAAGCAGAAGGTTCTGACGCTTGCTGGGTTCGCGGGCACGGTCATCGCCGGCGGCGTGATTGGCGCGACGCTTGCCGGTCCGCTGGCCGCATCCGCCAATGGCGGCAACAACGGATCGGCGAACACCGCATCGGCCGGCAGCGGCGGAACGATGCAGTTGACAGCCGCATCGGCCGCACCGAGCGCCAGCGCCGGGACGTTCAAGTCGAATGAGGACGCGACCCATGAAGCCGGCGAGAGCGCGACGGTCGAGGCCCAGGAAAATTCGGGCCAGCGACCATCCGGCGGCAACGGCAAGTTCAGGCCGAACGAGAGCGCAGCGCACGAACAGGGTGAGAGCGCGGCTCGCGAAGCGCAGGAGAATGCCGGGCAACGCCCGACCGTTCCCTAACCAGACGCCAACGGGCCCTCAGGGCCGGCGTCTCGCCGGCCCTTTCTCTAGCTGGCGGCTCGAACGCTCTCGAGCAATGGCGAGCTGATCAGGACGTCCGCGGTGGCGATATTGGTCGCCAGCGGGACATTCCGAACATTGCAGATCCGAAGCAGGGTCTGAATATCCGGATCGTGCGGATGCTTGTCGAGCGGATCGACGAGGAAGATCACGGCATCAACCTTGCCTTCGACGACCCGGCTGGCGATCTGAACGTCGCCGCCATGTGGTCCAGGTGTGACACGTTCGACCTCGAGCCCAACCTTGTCACGGAGCAGATCGCAGGTGGCACCGGTCGCGATCAGCTCGTACTCGGCAAGGCGCGCCCGATTAAAGGTGGCAAAAGCCACCAGGTCCGCCTTCTTGCCATCGTGCGCGATGATCGCAAGGCGCGCGCGATCCTCATGAGTTCTCTGCATGGGCGACAGCTTATCGGTTTGCTGCAGCAAAGGCATCAGATGCTCGCTACAAATAGGTGACGGTCAGTCTGAACAATGTGCACATCGAAATGAAATCCATTTCGCCGGCGTTCTATTCCGCCGCTGGAAACGGGCGCATGCCGCCCAACGGCCTCACGTCGATGCATGGCTGGTCGGCGAGACTCGCGAGCAACGCTCCAGCTGATGGCGGCGCGTCACGAGCGGCACGAACCAGGTCGGCGATAACGGCGCTGGCCGCCGCGTCCGGGCCGGCGCCCGCACCTCGCAGCAGCAACGGTCCGGCGTAGCGTGCCTCGATGCAGATCGCGTTCAGCGCGCCATCGACATGCGCGATTGGCGAACTGATCGGAACGAGCCGCGGGCGCACGTCTGCGCGAATGCCCTCCTCATCTGATTCCGCGGCAGCAATCAACTTTCTTTTCCCTCCCCCACTCGCGTGGGAGGGCAGGGTGGGGGCCTCCCTAATTCCCGTCCGATCAATGGCGTCAACATCAATGCGTTTCCGAAAAGCGAGCATGACCAGGATCGCGAGCTTTGCCGCCGCGTCGTGACCATCAACGTCCGCGGTTGGATCCGCCTCGGCCATGCCAAGTCGCTGCGCCTCGCGCAGCGCCTGCTCGTAGCTGGATCCCTTCGCCATTTCGTCGAGCATGAAATTCGTGGTGCCGTTGAGAATGCCGACGATGCCTTGCACCCGATCGGCGGCGAGTGTCTCGGCCAGCAGCTCCACGATCGGGATCGCGCTGGCGACCGAAGCCTCGAAGCGAAGCGATCCCAGGCGGCTGAGTGCGGGACCATGGGACGCGATCACCTGTTTGTTGGCGGTGATGACCTGGTGACCAGCCTGGAGCGCCGTCTTTATATAGGTATGCGCTGGTTCCATTCCGCCGATCAACTCGACGATGGCGTCCAGATCGGTTCGGGCCAGCAGTTTCTCCGGCGCCATGACGGGAGCGGGCGCCTGGCGACCTTCAGGGCGCCTGGCTGCGATTGCCTCTAGCGTGATTCGACGGCCTGTGGCGGCCGCGATTCCATCCGCATCGTCGGCCAGCCGTCGCGCCAGTGCGCCTCCGACGTTGCCCAGGCCGAGTACGCCGATCCGAAAGGGTGCCCGCATCCGCGAACGGTAGCATGGCGCCGATGGCGAGCGGCATCATCGACCGCTACGCGGCCTACCTGCCGATCACCGAGCAAACGCCGCGCATCACGCTAGGCGAGGGTTCGACACCCCTCGTCCGATCCTCACGGATCGGACCCTCGTTGGGACTCGAGTCCTTGTACTTCAAGTACGAGGGGCTCAATCCCAGCGGTTCCTTCAAAGATCGCGGCATGGTGGTCGCCACCGCGAAGGCGATCGAGGCGGGCGCCCGGGTCTTACTGTGCGCCTCGACGGGCAATACCAGCGCCTCCGCCTCCGCCTACGCCGCGCATTGCGGCTTGCGCGCCGTCGTCATGGTTCCCGCCGGCGGTGTCGCGGCCGGCAAGCTGGCGCAGGCACTCGCCTACGGCGCCCAGATTGTCGTGGTCAAGGGCTCATTCGATGAGGCCTTCGCCCTGGTGCGCCGCGCGGCGAGCGAACCGGGAATCGCGCTCGTCAACTCCGTCAATCCATATCGCATCGACGGGCAGAAGACGGCCGCCTTCGAGGTCGCCGAAGCGCTCGGCCAGATGCCTTCCGAGCTCTTCATTCCGGTCGGCAACGCCGGCAATATCACGGCCTACTGGCGCGGCTTCTGCGAGCTGCAGCGAAGAGCGGGCGGGTCGCTGCCCGTGCTGCATGGCGCGCAGGCGGCCGGGGCCGCGCCCATCGTTCGCGGCAAGGCGGTGCCTCGGCCGAGAACCGTCGCCTCGGCGATTCGCATCGGAAACCCGGCTTCATGGATGAACGCGGTTGCGGCCCGCGATGAGTCCGGCGGCACGATCGAGGCGGTCACCGATCGGGAGATCATGGCCGCACATCGGCGCCTGAGCCGGGAAGAAGGGCTGCTCGTCGAGCCGGCCTCCGCCGCCAGCGTCGCGCTCCTGGTAAAGCGAGCTCAGCAGTCGAAGGTGCATCCCGACAAGCCCATTGTCTGCGTGCTGACGGGCAACGGACTCAAAGACCCGAAAGCCATGACGATGGGCCTCAAGCTTCCGGCCGCAGTCGAGCCCAGTCCGAGGGCGCTGCGAACGGCACTCGACCGACTGACCTGATGCGGTGAGCCCAGGTTAGGCGAGGGCCTTCAGGACGGCCTCGGTCATCGCGCGCGTGCCGACCACCGTCTGCCCGTCGCTGGCGATGTCGGCCGTGCGCAACCCCGCGCCAAGCGTCTCGGACACCGCACGCTCGATTGTCTGGGCGGCATCATCGCGGTTCAATGACCAGCGCAGCAGCATCGCGGCACTCAGGATGGCGCCGATCGGATTGGCCACGTCTTTTCCCGCGATATCCGGCGCCGAGCCGTGGACCGGCTCGTAGAGTCCGAGCCTCCCTTCTCCAAGGCTCGCCGAGGGAAGCATGCCCAGCGCCCCCGCCAGCATCGAGGCTTCGTCGGTGAGGATGTCGCCGAAGAGATTCTCCGTGACGATCACGTCGAAGGCCTGCGGCCGGCGAAGCAGCTCCATGGCGAACGCATCAACCAGCAGGTGCGTGCACGCGACATCCGGGTACCGAACTGCAATCCCGCTGACAACGGTGCGCCACAACCTGGAGGTTTCGAGAACATTCGCCTTGTCCACGGAGCAGACCTGGCGCCGCCGGCGCTGCGCGAGCTCGAAGGCGCGCACCGCGACGCGTTCGATCTCGGGCTCGCTGTAGCGCATCGTGTCGACGGCCGCCCGTCCACGCGGCGTGTCGTACCGCCGCTTGGGCTTGCTGAAATAGAGGCCGCCGGTCAGCTCGCGCACCACCATCAAATCGACGCCTCGGACTCGCTCGGGTCGCAGCACAGAGGTCGAGGCCATCGCCGCGTCGACCCGAACCGGGCGCAAGTTGGCAAACAGGCCGAGCCCCTTGCGCAGGCCGAGCAGCGCCGAGCCGGGCCGTAGCTCGCTCTGTGGAGCGGCGTCATCCCATTTGGGACCCCCGACCGCACCGAACAGGATGGCGTCGGCAGCCTTGCACAGCTTCAACGTCTGCGGGCGTAAGGCGATGCCATAGGCGTCGACCGATGCCCCGCCAACAAGCTCTTCGGTGAAGGTGACGGCTATGCCGCTACCGGCCGCCACGGCTTCCAGGACGCGCCGCGCCGACGCGGTGACTTCCGGGCCGATCCCGTCGCCGGGCAGAACGATAATCCGTGCTTCGTCGGCCAGGTCAGTTCCCCGACCCTTCCATGGTCGCGACGAATCCTACACGGCGATATCTTTGCGAGCGAAGCGGAAGGTCCCGACCGCCAGGGCCAGCACCGCCGCTGCGAGGATGCCTACGGTCCCTTCGACGGCGAGACCATGCAAGAGTGGAGTGCCGTAGTAATAGAACGGCGAGACACGCAGGCTTGCGTCCGGCCACTTCAGGTCGGGACCGAGGAAGCTGATGAAGAACCACATCGCCAAAAGGAAGGTCAGCAATCCCGTGTCGAAGGCCGTCTTGAACCATCCCGAGAACGCGTAGCCGAGCGCGGCAATCAGCAGCGCGAGCGGGATCATCGAGAGCGAAGCTGCGGCGACATTTCCGCCATCGAGCCTGACGCCGCTCAGCACCGAAGCCGCCAGGGTGGCGATCATCGTGACCACCGCGATGAAGATCGTCGATGTGGTGAGCGCCGCGAAGCGCGCGGCCATCACGCGCAGGCGCGGCTGCGGTGTCGCGAGCAGTAGCTCCAGGCGGCCTTCCTCTTCATCCGCCGACCAGCGATTGGCCTGGATCACGGTAAACGCCATCAAGGCGACGGGCACGAACGCAAACAGCGCACTCAGGATGGCAGCGTTGGAGATGGCGTTCGTGCCGCTGAGCGTGCTGAGGAAACCCTTGAGGGCCGGTGAGCTCTGGTAGATGCTGGCCAGCTGCGACTCGGTTTGTTTGACCACGACCACCATCCACGCCGCAAACCCGGCGATGCCAAGCGTCCACCAGGACGTGGCCCCGAGGATCATTGCCAGGCTGCGCCAATACACCGAACGCAGCGACCAATCGTTCGCCGGGAGCATCGGCTCTCGCCGCTCGGCCGCTCGGGACAGCCGCAACCATGCCGGCAGCCTCACAGTCCCGCCAACGTCCCGCCGCGCGAAGAGCCAGACCGCGGCCCCGCTCAGGAGGAGGGATACGGTCAGCAAACCGAGCATGGCGCCACCATTTGTTCCGTACCCGGGCACCAACGGCCTACTGAGGTTGTAGTAATAGACGGGCGACAGGCGGCTGACCCATTCGGCGTTGGGGATGACGCGATGGACCATGTCCAGCACGATGGACACGAGGAGAAGCCCGCCGGTGAGACCGCTGGCGGACCCGCGCTCGCGTGTGAACTGGGAGAGCAGCAAGGCGATCCCGGCGAAGACGGCCGAAACCAGGGCCAGATTCAGTCCGAAGAGCAGGCTATCGATGAACGTAAAGCTGGCGTGCGCCGTACGGCCGCCGGCAAAGACGAGCAGGGCGATCAGGAGCCCCATGCCGAGCAAGGCCAGCCAAACCGCGGCGAGCTTTTGGAGCGCAACCCGGGTACGCCCTTCGGGCAGCGACAGCAACACGTCCATCGAGCCACGCTCCTCCTCGCCGCGAATGATCCGGCCACCGGTGCTCAGCGCCCAGATCGCCATCAAGAGGATGACCGGACCGTATTTAAAGGTTGCGTAGCCGCCAGGGGTGTCGACCGCGATCGGCTGGGCTAGCCACGAGAATCCATGGGCGAGCGTGACCAGGGAAGCGCGCGCCTGGGGCGTCGTGACCAACGAGGCAAAGGAGGCGAGGACGATGTAGACGAGCAGCCCGGTGCCAATCCCCCAGCCGACGATGGCGACGCGGAAATCGCGCAAGGTCTTGAAAAAGATGTTGCTAAGCCACATGCTCCGTCTCCGGCGCCCGGCCGTCGGCCTGGTAGTAGCGCAGGAAGATGTCCTCCAGGCTCGGCTCATGGCTGGTCAGCGAGATGACGCGGTGCTGCGCGGCGGCTTTGATCACCGCGTCGGCCGAGCCCTGGATGGCCAGCCGAATCGAACGGCCGTCAGGCAGCGCGTCGACGTGCGCGACGCCTTCGAGGCCGTCGAACGCCTTCGGCGGAACGCTGTCGGTGAACACGATGGTGATCTCGTAGCGCTTGATGTCCTTCAGCTCGTGGATGCCGCCGACGCGCACCAGCTCGCCCGTCCGGATGATTCCGACGCGCGTGCAGTTCCGTTCGACCTCGCTCAGGACATGCGAGGACAGGAACACGGTTCGTCCCTCATCGCGAACTTCCTTGACCATGTGGTCGAACTCTTGCTGATTGAGCGGATCGAGACCGTTCGTTGGCTCGTCGAGGATGAGCACCCGCGGCCGATGCATGAACGCCTGGATCAACACGACTTTTCGTTTGTTGCCGGTGGAGTACTGGCGGAACTTGCGTGAGGTGTCGAGGTCGAGCCGCTTGACCAGTTGCTTGAGGTAGCCCTGATCGACGCCGCCGCGCAGGTGCGCGAAGTACTCGAGAATCTGGCCGCCCGTCAGGTTCGGATCCAGCGACGGCTCGCCCGGCACATAGCCGGTGAGCCGCTTGATCGGTACCGATTGTTGCCAGCAGTCCATGCCGGCAATCCGGGCGCTTCCACGGTCGGCGCGCAGCAGAGCCATCAGCACCCGAATCGTCGTCGTCTTCCCCGAGCCATTCGGCCCCAGGAAGCCGAAGACTTCTCCTTCTTCCACCGTCAATGCCACGTCGGTGATGCCGCGCTTGTCGCCGTAGCGTTTGGTCAGTCCGGCCGTTTCGATCATTGCCGCCATGGCGGAAGCGTAAACCGAACCTCAGTCCCTTTTCCCGGCTCGCTGCTGATGTCGATCGACCCCCCATGGGCGGCCACGACGTCCTTGGAGATCGCCAGCCCCAGGCCCGCCCCGGGCGACCCCGAGCCTTTGACAAAACGATCGAAGACGCGGCTGCGCAAGTCCTCGGGAATGCCCTGGCCGGTATCCCGCACGCTGATCGCCACGCGACCATCGACGGGCTGCGCCGAGACCGTGACCGTCCCGCCCGATGGGGTGTAGCGAACCGCGTTCGACACCAAGTTCATCAGCACGCCACGAATTCGCGCTGGATCGGCGTCGATGGCTGGGGTGTTCGGCTCGATCTGCGCTCTGAGCACGACCCCGGCCGCATCGGCCATGGCCTGAAACGCGGCCAGGGTGCTGTTGACGAGGACGCCGACTTCAACCATCTCGCGCTTCAGCCGCATGGCACCGACATCGGCCAGCGTCAAGGTCGGCATCGCGTCCACCAGGGTCTCGAGCGACTGGGCGGCGTCGAAGATCGGCGCGAGGTGCGCCTGGTC
>Ga0209474_10001226_pt1 | contig 25772 bp, 17 predicted proteins | sample GraSoiAngelo_145_FD_185902 | JGI IMG/M metagenome (GOLD analysis project Ga0209474, IMG submission 185902) | Grasslands soil microbial communities from the Angelo Coastal Reserve, California, USA - 14_1009_05_20cm (SPAdes) (version 2) | ecosystem: Environmental > Terrestrial > Soil > Grasslands...
GGGGACCATCGTTTCGGTCGGCTTCTGGGTCGCTGGGCACACTCAAAGGGCGCGAACCGCTGTCGGGTTCGCGCCACTTGAATTTGGTTTGCAGCCTGCAGCTCGCGGCCACCGAAAGGCGGCGAGCGCGTTACCGGTGTTTAGTCAGCTTTGGAGCTTGGGGTTCGAGGCGCAAGGTTCCGGGCAGGTCCACCCCCCGGATCAGATTCGGAACCCGCCATCCCAAGCTCCAAAGCACTTTATCCTGGCACTACCGCGCGCTGGTCTCCCGGTACCCCTGGCACTCGTCGCCGTCATGGATGCAAGCCGACGCCATCCGCGGCACGAAAAGAACAGGCCGAAGCTCCAGATGCATCGCCTGAATCTGCGGCTGCACCGCATCGAACTCCGCGCGCACGTCCGCGAGCTCCCTGCGCAACGCCTCCGTCCGCTCCAGCAGATACCGCGCCGGCTTCCCCTCCCACGACAGGAGCGCCGAATAGAGATGGTCTGTGTGCTCCCGGATCCTCTCTTCTCCGGTGATCGCGCCCCCCTCCTTCGTCGCCACGATCTTCTTCTTCATCGCCTCCAGCTTCGCGGCAAGCGGCGGAAGCCGCGCATCCTGCGGCTGCGCCTTCACCTTCTGCGCCACCGCCACGGTGGCGGAATCGATCCCGTCCACCAGGTCGCTCATCTCCCCGAACAGCGCATGCGCCTTCATCGACGCCTCGAAGTGCTGCCGCCGGTCGGCGACCGTCCAGGGCGCCCGCCGGTCGAGTCCGATGTCGAGCCTCGTCTGGTAGACCTGCGTGCCCTTGGTGAGCCGCACCGTATACGTCCCGGGCACGACGCGCGGACCCTGCGAGCCGCCGAACGCCACCGCCGCGGCGCGCGGCACCCGCGGCGGCTTGACCTGCATCGTCCAGGAGACCCGGTTGATCCCCCGCCGCTTCGACGCGGGAATCGTGTCAACGACGTTGCCTTGCGCGTCCAGAACCTCCAGCTTGATCGGCCCGAACAGGTGGCGGGTCCGCTGGTAGTAGCTGATCACCGCCCCGGTCGCCGGGTTCTGGCCGGTGAACGTGGCGTCGCCCTCCGCCCATCCCCCCTGCCCCGCGATCCGCTGTTGCGTAGTTCGCCAAGGCAGGAACGCCGCCTCTTGCGCAAGCGTCTGCTGGGAGAATGCGCGCAGCGGAGCGAGATCGTCGATGATCCAGATCCCGCGCCCGTGCGTGGCAATGATCAGGTCGCCGTCGCGGGGATGGATCTGCAGATCGCGGACCGCTACCGCCGGGAAGTCCGATCCCTTGAACTCGGCCCAGCTCCTCGCTCCATCGACCGAGATCCAGAGCCCGAGCTCGGTGCCGACGAAGAGGAGGTCCTTGCGGATCAGGTCCTCCTTCACCACGTGCGCGTAGCCCCTGACGCCCTGCTCCGGCGCGACGATACGCGTCCAGCTCTTCCCGAAGTCCGTCGTCCGGTACACCCAGGGATCCATGTCGCCGAACGTGTGCCTGTCGAACGCGGCGTACGCGGTAGCCGCATCGTGGCGGCTCGCCTCCACCCAGCTCACCCACGACGCGGGCGGCAGCCCCTTCACGTTGCGCACCAGGTTGTTCCAGGTCTTTCCGCCGTCGCGCGTCAACTGCACGTTGCCATCGTCCGTGCCGACCCAGATGGTGTTCGCGTCGAACCGCGACTCGCTGATCGAGTAGATCGTGGTGTGCTCCTCGGCGGAGGAGTTGTCCACCGTGACCCCACCCGATTCCTCCTGCTTCTGCTTCTCCGGATCGTTGGAGGTCAGATCCGGCGAGATGCGCTCCCAGCTGTCGCCGCGATCGCGCGAGCGGAAGAGGACCTGCGCGCCGATGTAGAGCGTCGCCTTCTGGGTGGGGCTCGCGTAGATGGGCGTGTTCCAGTTGTAGCGGAGCCGTTCCTTGTAGTTCGCCTTCGGCTGGATGTCGCGAGCGATCTGCAGTCGTCGATCGACGCGACCGATGTACCCGCCCTGCGCCTCGGCATAGACCGCTTCCGGATCGGTGGGATCGGGGACCGTCCAGAACCCGTCGCCGCCGTACAGGTTCTCCCAGACGGCGTTCGAGATGCCGCCGCCGTACGCCGTCGGCGCTACCCAGCTCGAGTTGTCCTGGAGGCCGCCGTACACCCGGTACGGATCCCGGTCGTCGATGGCCACATGGTAGAACTGCGAGACCGGCAGGTTGTTGTTCTTCCACCACCGGTTTCCGCCGTCGAAGGAGATGAACACTCCGCCGTCGTTGCCGCCGACGATGTGCTTGGGGTTCTGCGGGTCGATCCAGAGGTCGTGCCAGTCGCCATGCGTGGCGCCGAAGCCGCCCACCTGCGTGAAGCTCTTGCCGCCGTCGTCGCTGGCGATGAGCGCGCCGTCGGTCTTGAACACGCGCTCTGGATTCGCGGGGTCGATGATCAGCCGGGCGAAGTAGAAGGGGCGCCAGACCATCCATTGGCTGTTGTCGCGCTTGTCCCAGGTGTTGCCGCCGTCGGAAGAGCGCCACAGCGCGGACGCGGTGGACTCCACGAACGCGTACACGGCACTCGAGTTGGAAGGCGCGATCGCAACCTCGACCCGGCCCCAAGGCTTCGGGCCGAGACCCTTGACCTCCGTCCAGTTCCTCCCGCCGTCGGTCGACTTGAAGAGCGCGCTGGCACTCGCCGCGGTCGCCCCGTTGCCACCGGAGCGGAAGGTCCACCCCTTGCGCCGGAAGTCCCAGAGGGCGGCGAAGAGCACGTCCGGGTTGCGGGGATCCATGGCGACCGAGCTGCAGCCGGTGGAGAGATTCGGCCCGGTCAGGATCAGGTCCCAGGTCTTTCCCCCGTCGGTGGACTTGTAGAGGCCGCGATCCGGGCTGTCGCTCCACAGCTTCCCGGGCGCGCAGGCGTAGACGGTATCGGTGTTGCGCGGATCGATGACGATGCGCGTGATCCGCTCCGTCTTCCCGAGCCCCATGTTCTTCCAGCTCTCGCCGCCGTCGACGGACTTGTAGATGCCATCGCCGATGGAGACGGAATTGCGCGTCCACGATTCACCCGTTCCCACCCAGATGACCTGCGTATTCTTGGGATCGATCTGCACCTCGCCGATCGACTGCACCGGCTGCTTGTCGAAGACGGGCTTGAAGGTGGTGCCGCCGTCCTGGCTCTTCCAGACCCCGCCGCTGGCCGCTCCCACGAACAGCAAGGTCTTTCCCCCGACGTTTCTCCCGGCGACGGCGGAGATGCGGCCGCTCATCGTCGCCGACCCGATGTTGCGGGCGTTCAATCCGGAGATGACGCCGGAATCGATCGCCGGCGCCTTCGCCGCACTCCTGGGCGCGGGCGCCTGGGCGAGCAGCGGCGCCGGCTTCTTCGGCGGAACGATGGCGCGCGCTCCCGGCCCGGCGGGAAAGCGGAAGATCCCGTCCTCGACGGGGACGTTGACCTCCACGCTGTCGAGCGTGAACCGCTGCGTCTTCGGCGCGCCCTTGCGGCCGGACTCTACCGAGGTGGGAAACCAGACGCCGTTGACCTGCGCGTACGCGCCGTAGTCGGTCTCGGTGACCCGCTCCGAGCCGCGCACCAGGCGCTCGCTCACGCGGCGGATCTCGAGAAAATAGTCGGGGTCGAGGTAGACGTACTGCACGTCGCCGTCCTTGAGCGCGATGCGGAGCTTGTGCGCCGGCGTCCCGTCGACGTCCTCGGTTCCGAGGTAGCTGACCTGATTTCCCTTCTCGGGCCAGCCGATCAGCGCGCCGTCGAGGTCGGCGTCCTGCGCGAGCCCGCGCGCTTCGTCGGCGGTGGTGCGGAAGGGATCCTTGCGTCCCTGGAAGGGGTCCACGCTCCAGCTTTGCTGGCCGTCGTACGCGTCGATACCCGTCAGTCCCTGGAGGGTGACCTCGGTGCGGATCTGATTGGCCCGCTTGCGCACCTGGGCGAACTCGGCGGTGATGGTGAAGTCGTCGCCGCCGAAGAATGCCTTGCCGCTGACCTTGAGGTTCTGCACGGCCGCGAGCTTCTGGGCCCCACCGCGCGCCTCGAGATGGCGGGCGACGATTTCGTCGACGGTCATGGGGGTTGCGGCTGCGGACATCGCGACGGCGAGAAGGAGCGCAGGGAGCATGTCGTCTCCGGAAGGGCGCGCATCTTACGCTCCACGACACCCTGCATTTCAAGGGTGTAGAGTCGCGGATCCCCGACGGGAGGCGCCATGGACGGACTGATGATGCAGGACCCGCTCACGCTGGTGCACTTCTTCGATCGCGCGCGCAAGTACTTCGCCGCCACCGAGATCGTCTCGCGCAGGCCGGACAAGTCGATCCAGCGCAGCACCTACGGGGACTTCCACCGCCGCGCCCAGAAGCTCGCCAATGCGCTCGCGCGCCTGGGCGTGAAACCCGGCGAGCGCGTCGCCACCCTCGCCTGGAATCACGCCCGCCATCTGGAGGCCTACTTCGCGATTCCGCTCTGCGGCGGGGTGCTGCACACGCTCAACCCGCGGCTTTCCGTGCAGGACATCGCGTACATCATCAATCACGCCGACGATTCGGTGGTGATCGTCGACGACGTGCTGTGGGGACTGTGGGAGCGCATCCGTCCGGAGGTGAAGCCGCGCCACGTCATCGTCTGGGGACACGGCCAGCCGGCGCCGGAGGGCGCCATCGACTACGAACAGCTGATCGAATCGGAGCGGCCGGACTTTTCCCCTCCTCGCATCGACGAGAACGACGCCGCCGGCCTCTGCTACACCTCCGGGACGACCGGACATCCCAAGGGCGTGCTCTACAGCCATCGGGCGCTGGTGGTGCACTCGTTGATGTCCGCGCTGCAGGACTCGATCGGGCTTGCGAAGTCGGATGTAGTGCTGCCGGTCGTGCCAATGTTCCATGTCAATGCCTGGGGCCTTCCGTTCACGGCGACCATGGTCGGCGCGAAGCAGGTCTTCCCGGGGCCGCATCTCGATCCGGTCAGCGTCCTGAACCTTCTCGCGGACGAGGGAGTGACGCTGACCGCCGGCGTGCCCACCGTCTGGCTCGCCATCCTGGATCAGCTCGACTGCAATCCGGGCAAGTGGGACCTGAAGGCGCTGCACACGATGATCGTCGGCGGATCGGCCGCTCCGCAGGCGATGATCGAGGGCTTCGAGAAGCGGCATGGCCTCCGGGTCATCCACGCCTGGGGCATGAGCGAGATGTCGCCCATCGGCACCATCTGCAAGCCGGGTCCCCGCGCGGCCCGGCTGCCCGATTCCGAGCGGTTCCGCCTCCGGGCCACGCAGGGGACGGCGGTGCCGTTCGTCGACATTCGCGCCGTCGGCGATCGCGGCGAAGTGCCCTGGGACGGCAAATCGATGGGCGAGTTGCACGTCCGCGGCCCGTGCGTAGCGCGCTCCTACTTCCGGAACCCGGCGGAGGAAGACAAATTCACGACGGACGGCTGGTTCCGCACCGGCGACGTGGTGACCATCGATCCCGAGGGATACGTGCGCATCACCGACCGCTCGAAGGACCTGATCAAGAGCGGCGGGGAATGGATCAGCTCGGTCGACGTCGAGAACGCCCTGATGGGTCATCCGGCCGTCAAGGAGGCGGCGGTGGTGGCGGTACCGCACGAGAAATGGTCGGAGCGTCCCGTGGCCTGCGTCGTCCTCAAGGACGGAGCGAAGGCGAGCGACGAAGAGTTGCGCGCCTGGCTCGAGCCGCGCTTCGCGAAGTTCTGGCTGCCGGACGCGTTCGTGTTCCTGCAGCAGATCCCGCGCACGGCGACGGGAAAGTTCCTCAAGGCGGCGCTGCGCGACCAGCTCAGGGACTTCCGGCTGCCTCACGCAGAGAAAGCGCCCTGCTGAAGGCGTCGCGCTGCTCCGGCGTGAGCTCCACCAGCGGTGGCCGGACCGCGCGCCAGGACGGATCGCCCGTGCGCGCGGCCAAGGCTTCCTTGAGACCGGCGATCAGCGGGAAGCGCTCGAACGCAGCGCGGACGGCGTCGATCTCGCGCTGCTGCTCCTCGGTCCGCTCGCGGAAGGCCTGCGCGATGGCCTTGGCATTCAGGTTGGCGGTGGCCGTGATGCACCCTGCTCCCCCTTCGCGCAGGTTGGCGAGGAGGAACTTCTCGCTTCCGACGAACACCTCGAATCCGGGGAAGGCGCGCAGGATCGCGCGCGTGTTCTCGAAGTCGCCGGAACTGTCCTTGATCCCCACGACGATGCCCGGATACGCCTTCAGCAGGCGCCCGATCACCGGCAGCGGGATGCCGGCGTGGGAGACCTGCGGGATGTGGTACAGGTACACGCGCAGCTTCGGCTCTGCGGCGCGGTCGATGGCTTGCGCGAAGCTCCGGAAGAGTCCCTCTTCGGTGAGGTTCTTGTAATAGAACGGCGGAAGCATCAGCACACCGGCGCAACCAGCGCGCGCCGCCTTGCGCGACAGGCGCGCGGTGTCCGGCAGGGCGCAGCAGCCGGTGCCTGCAATCAGCTTCTCCGCCGGAATGCCCGCATCGAGAAGGGCGTCGAGCAGCCGCTCCCGCTCGTCCAGCGAGAGCGAATTCGCCTCGCTGGTGGTGCCGAACGGCGCCAGCCCGGCGCAGCCCTCTTCGAGCAGAGACCGGCAGAAGCGCGCAAACCGCGGCGCATCCGGGTTCAGATCGCGATCGAACGGCGTGAGGACCGGTGCGAGGACGCCCTGCATAGGTCACGAGGTGTGGATCGAATCGATCCACTTCACTTCTTCCGGCGGCTCCGCCGGCGCGATGTCCAGATTCACCACCACGGGCTCCTGTCCCGAGCGCACGACGACGCAATCGAGCGGCTGATCGCGGCTGGCGTTGATCTCCTGGTGCGGAACGTAAGGCGGCACGTAGATGAAGTCGCCCGGTCCGGCTTCGGCGGTGTACTCGAGCTTCTCTCCCCAGCGCATTCGGGCCCGGCCGCGAACCACGTAGATCACCGACTCGAGGGGCCCGTGATGGTGCGCGCCGGTCTTCGCGTTCGCATGGATGGTCACGGTGCCCGCCCAGATCTTTTCGGCCCCTGCCCGGGCACGGTCGATCGCTGCCGCCCTCGACATGCCCTCGGTCTGCGCCGTGTTGGGATCCAGCTCGCTGCCCTTCACCACCCGCACGCCCTGGTCGCGCCAGATGGCTGCCGCGAGCTCGGCCAGCGAATGCACGTGCAGGTCGGGCGCCACCGCCGGCGGTGGCGTCCCGCGGTCGATCCAGGCGACGCTCAGCCCGCTGCGCTTGGCGCCTTCGGCGTCCCAGCCGTTGGCGCTGACGAACAGCGACCGCTCCCGATCGAGAAGCCCGTAGACCGCCGGCTTCGGCTTGTACGCGCGCACGTCGTCCGCGCTGAGCACCTCGTCGACGTCGAGATCCGCGGCTGCCAGCGCTGAGCGGATCATCGCCGGCGTCCCGTTGGAGAGGATGGCGCGCCGGACGCGCGCCCGGTGCAGCGATTCGAGGGCGGCGCGCGCGTCGGGAAAGGCCGGCAGCGACAGCCAGGTCTCGCACATGCGCCGCCGGGTGCTCGCATCGAGCCGGGGCGCGACTTCTTCCAGCGCTCGCGCGGTGACCGCATCGAACGGTTCGTACGACTTCTCCCGCCAGGTCCGCTCGAGCTGGGCGCTTCGCCAGCTTGCGAGCAGATCGGCGGCACCGGGTCCGGCGAACGGCTCCAGCCGCTTCGCAAGACCGCTCACGTCGAGGAGCGTCCCGTACAGATCGAAGGCCACGATCGCGAAGCGCATTTTGGCCTCACACCACGTCGAGCACGCCTCCCTGGAGCAGCGTGCGCGTCTTCGCCGGATCGAGCGGCGGGCTGAAGAAGAAGCCCTGGGCCAGCGAGCAACCCACCTCGCGCACCAGGCGCGCCTGCTCCTTCGTCTCCACTCCCTCGGCGATCACCGTCTTTCCCAGATCGCGCGCGATCTGGACGATGCGTCCGAGCACTTGCCGGTCGCGATCCCCGCCGCCGGCGAGGAAGGAGCGGTCCATCTTGATCGTGTCGACCTCGATCTTGTGCAGGTGGCGCAGCCAGCCCTGCCCGACGCCGAAGTCGTCCATGTGCAACTTGAGGCCACGCTGGTGGAGATCGGCGAGGTTGTCGATGCCGTTGTCGGGCGCCAGCACGCTCTCGTTGATGTCCATGTTCAGATCGGCCGGCACCAGATGGGATTCGCGCAGGACCCGATCGATGTGCGCGCCCACGTCGGCCTGCTCGAGGATATCGCGGGAGAAGTTCACCGAGATGGACAGCCGGTTGGCGGTGGCGATGTCCCGGCGCCAGTCCTGGAGCTGCCGCGACGCGGTCTGCAGCACCCACTGATCGATGGACACGATCAGGCCGGCCTCCTGCGCCAGCCCGAGAAACTTGGAGGGAGGCACGAGCCCGAGCCGCGGATGCTGCCAGCGCGCGAGCGCCTCGACCGCCCGGACCTTGCCCGTCATCACGTCGACGATGGGCATGTAGTGGACGCAGAGCTCGTTGCGCACCAGCGCGCTGCGCAAGTCGCTCTCCATCTGCACATGGGCAGGCGCGCCCTCGATGGCTTCCCGCTGAAACACCGCGGTCCGCGCCTTGCCCAATGCCTTGGCCCGGTACATGGCCACGTCCGCGTCGCGCAGGACGTCCTCGGCCTTCTGGTACTGCGACGATCCCACCGCCACGCCGATGCTCGCGCTGGACTGGACCCGCTGCCCGCCGACCTCGAAGGGCTCCCGCATCACCTCGTGCACGCGGTCCGCCACCCGCACGGCGTCCGCCGATCCGCGCACGTCGTCGAGCCACATGGTGAACTCGTCGCCGCCGTGCCGCGCGAGGGTATCGCCTTCGCGCAGGCAGGACTCCAGCCGCCGTCCGATCTGCTGCAGGAGCTGATCGCCGGCCTCGTGGCCGAAGGCGTCGTTCACCATCTTGAAGCGGTCGATGTCGATGAACAGCACCGCGAAGCGGTAATCCTCGTGGCGCCGGGTGCGATAGAACGAGTGGCGCAGCAGATCGAGGAACAACGTCCGGTTCGGCAACCCGGTGAGCGCGTCGTGCCGGGCGTCGTGCGCCATCCGCTCCACCAGCGTGCGGTGGCGGGTGATGTCGTTCATCAGCCCGGCGGCGCGAACGGCTGTTCCCTTCTCGTCGCGTCGGGCGGCCCCGCGCGCCAGCACCCAGCGCCAGTCGCCGTCGGCGTGGCGGACGCGGTGCTCGTGCTCGAACGAGTCGGTATGCCCTTCGATGTGGGCGGTGAGCGCCGCCCGCAGCGGTGCGGCGTCCTCGGGATGAACGCGGTCCAGCCAGTCGCCCGGATTGCCGGTAGCCGACGGAGGACCGCCCACCAGCTGTTGCCAGCGCGGGGACAGGTAGAGGCGGTTCGCGCGAAGGTCCCAGTCCCAGAGCACGTCGGGCGTGCTGGAGAGCGCAACCGAGAGACGGTCCTCCCGCTCGCGGACCGCGTCGTGCTTCTCCACCGCCTCGGTCTGGTCGCGCAGCACCAGCGTGATCCGGGAGACGGATCCGTCGCGACGGACGCGGGGCAGGAACACCCAGTCGCACGCGAGCGACCGGCCGTCGCGGGTCGAGCACGCCAGCGTGCGGGCCACCGGCTCGCCCTGCCGCAGCGGCGCGCTCCACTTCGACGCCAGGTCCTCCGCGCCGATCGGCTCGAGCACCTCGAAGATGCGCTTGCCCGGCAACTCTTCCGCGTCGGCGCCGCAGAGCCGCGCCGCCGCCGGGTTCGCGATGCGGATCAGCAGCTCGGGGGTGAGCTCGAACACGGCCACCCGGCTCTTCTCGAGCAGGCGCGAGAGGCGCCGCTGCGCCTTGGCAGCCTTCTCCCGCCGTTCGTTCTTCCGCCCTCTCGCGGCCGCCGCGCGGCTCTGCGCGCGATGCAGCAGTGCCGTCACCGAGGCGAGCGACTCCTCCAGCTCCGCCCGCTCCGCGTCGAATTCACGGTAATGGGCGTCGATGGCGGCGATCAGTTGACGGAACGCCGGCGGCAGCTCGGTGCGAAGCGAGGCGAGCTGGCGACGGAGGCGCGGGTGCATCGCTAGCTCCTCACTACCGGAGAAGGCCTGCCGAGCAAGAACCCCTGCACGAAATCGGCGCCGTTGTCGCGGACCCAGGACAACTCCGCCTCCTCTTCGATCCCTTCCACGATGGTGCCGATGCGCATGCCATGGCCGATCTCGAGCAGCTTGCGGGCGATGAGGGCCTTCACCGGGTCGTCGTGCACGCCGCGGATCAACTCCCGGTCCAGCTTGATGAAGTCCGGGCGCACCCGGTGCACCAGATTGAGCGTCGACCACCCTGCGCCGAGGTCGTCGAGCGCCACCCGGAAGCCCGCGCGCCGGTATGCGTTGAGCACCTGCTGCAGGCGCGGAGAGTCGCCGTAACGATCGGCCTCCGTGACCTCGAAGACGACCCGCTCGCGCGGCAGGTCGACCTCCTCGATGGCCATCACCGTCGAGTTCAGGTGCGCCTCGGGGTCGCGGATCGCGGCCGGGGAGAAATTGATGAATACGCACATCCCCGGTCCGTGGCGCGCCGCCTCGCGGATCGCGCTCCGGCACGCCGCCGAGTCGACCTCCGAGAGCAGGTCGGCCTCGCGCGCGAGCGTGAGGATGGGCTGGGCGTCGATGATGGAGCCGTCGCGCTCCACGCCGCGCAGGAGCGCCTCGTGGGCAAAGACGCGGCCGGTATCCTCCGCGTGCACGATGGGATGGAAGAAGCTGACGAATCGCCCTTCGGCGAGCTGATCGAGCAGCCACCCCGACCGCGCGAGAACGTCGAGCGCGTGCAGCGAGGTCATCCGGGCGAAGTCGGGAAGCTGCGGAACGCCGTCTCCGGGGACGAAGAGGGCGCGGGTGGCCTGCGCCTCCGCCTCGCTCAGCGCCGAGCAGAGCTCCGCCGTGCAGACCTGGACGTCGCCGTTGCCGAGCGGGATCCGCGCGCAGGCGTCGATGAAGTCGTGCTCCCACCCGGCGGAGGCCAGCCGCCGGGCGACGCGCAACGCCGTCCGCCCGCGCCGGAGCCACAGATAGAGGGTGCCGGCGCCCCGGATGCGGTCGGGCAGGCGCTGGTGGAGGGCGCGCGCGATGCAGGAAGCCGGCTCCGGCGAGGAAGATGGACGGATCCGGCTCAAGACTTCGCGTGTGTAAGCGATCTGCTGAAGATGCGTCAAGCGAGGTGATCGGCCTCACAAATCTCGTGTCGGTTCCTGAATCTGGACCGCTGGTCGTGGACGGCGGAATGACGATGACATAAAGACGCTCGCATGCGTGGATCCTTTCTCCTCGCCAGCATGTTCGCGTTTTGCGCAAGCACTCCGAAGGTCGCGCCCGAGCGCGTCGAGGCGATGCACGAAGCGAAGGACGAGGAGACGGTGAAGGCCTGCACGATGCTGGGCCGCTTCGTCGGCTCGTCAACCCAGGCGGGCGAGCAGGGGCTCCTGCAGGCCCGGGCGGAGGCGCGCATCAAGTGCGCGGCATCCGGAGCAACGGACTTCGTCTACGACAGCGAGTCCGTCTCTCCCGACGTGGTCACCGTAGCCGCCAAGGCCTACGACTGCGGCACCCCGAAATGACGCCGGACGACTTCCCGCATCTGTTGGAGATCCAGACGCGCTGGAACGACAACGACGTCTACGGCCACGTCAACAACGTGGTCTACTACGCGTACTTCGATACGGTCATCAACCGCTTCCTGGTCGAGGAAGGCGGGCTCGACATCGACCGCGGCGCCGTGATCGGCGTCTGCGTCGAGTCGCAATGTGCGTACAAGCACTCCATCGCCTTCCCTGACACCATCGCCGCGGGACTGCGGGTGGAAAAGCTGGGCAATAGCAGCGTGCGCTACGCGATCGGCATCTTCCACGGCCAGGTGCTCTGCGCCCAGGGGTCGTTCGTGCACGTGTTCGTCGACCGGGCGACCCGCCGGCCGGCGCCCATTCCTCCGCCCATCCGCGAGGCGCTGGCGCGCATCGCCCCTGGAGCCGCGAAATGAAGAGGTTCCTGGTCGTCCTTGCTCTCGCCGCCTGCGCCGGCGCGCAAAGCGGCTCGCCACGGCATCTCGACCCGCCAGTGGCGAAGAAAGTCCCCCATCCGACGATGGTGAACGGCGAGACCCTGCCGGACGACTACTTCTGGCTGCGGGAAAAAGCCTCGCCGCAGGTCGTGCAGTACCTGCATGCCGAGGTGGCCTACGCCGACGCGTTCATGCAGCCGACGCAGGGCCTGCAACGGCAGCTCTACCAGGAGATGCTCTCGCGGGTGCAGGAGACCGACGCCAGCGCGCCCTTCTCGAAGGACGGCTACTGGTATTACACGCGGACGGAGAAGGGAAAGCAGTACGTGATCCTGGCGCGGCGCAACGGATCGCCCCACGCCGAAGAGCAGGTGCTGCTCGACGTGAACCAGCTCGCCGAGGGCAAGAAGTTCATGCAGCTCGGTTCGTGGGACGTGAGCGACGACGGCAACCTGCTCGCCTATACGACCGACGAGACCGGCTTCCGCCAGTACGACCTGCACATGCGCGACCTGCGCACGATGAAGGACGGGGCGGAGAAGATCGCGCGCGTCGACTCGATCGCCTGGTCTCGCGACCCACGGTATCTCCTCTACGTCGTGGAAGACCCGGTCGCCAAGCGCGCCTACCAGGTCTACCGGCACGCGATCGGCGCGGCGAAGGACGATCTTCTCTACGAAGAGCCGGACGAGAGGTTCAACCTCGACGTGCGGCGCTCGCGCTCCCGCGACTTCATGTTCGTCGCCTCCGTGTCGCACACCACGACGGAGGTGCGGTTCCTGCCCGCCAGCGACCCCTTTGCCACGCCGGCGCTGGTGCAGGCGCGAGAGGCAGGACACGAGTACTACGTCGATCACCGCGGCGGCCTTTTCTACATTCGCACCAACTCCACGGGTCGCAACTTCCGCCTGGTGACGGCGCCCGTCTGGTCGCCGCGCAAGGAGAACTGGACGGAGGTGGTACCGCACCGCGACGACGTCATGCTCCTCGACATCGATCTCTTCGCCAATCACCTCGTCCGGCACGAGCGCGAGAGTGGCCTGCCGCAGATCGTCGTGCGCGATCTGCGCAACCGGCAGGAGCGGAAGCTTCCCGTTCCCGAGCCCGACTATGAGCTGCGGCCGTATCACAACGAGGACTGGGATCCGCCGTCGCTGCGCGTCGAGTACCAGTCGCCGGTGACGCCGAGAAGCGAGTACGACGTCGACTTCGCTTCCGCGGAATGGAAGCTCGTCAAGCGTGACCCGGTGCTCAACTACGATCCCGGCCGATACGAAGTGGAGCGCGTCTGGTCCATCGCCCGCGACGGCACGCGCGTTCCCGTCGCGCTGGTGCACGCCAAAGGGGCCGCGCGAGACGGCAAGGCGCCGCTCTTTCTCTATGCGTACGGCGCGTACGGCTTTCCGTACCCGGATACTTTCGATTCACGGCGGTTCAGCCTCATCGACCGCGGCGTGACCTTTGCCATCGCTCACATCCGTGGCGGCGGCGAGCTGGGCAAGAAGTGGCACGACCAGGGCCGCATGATGAACAAGATGAACACCTTCACCGACTTCATCGACACCGCCGACTGGTTGATCGCCCAGCGGTACACGGCGCGCGACCGGCTGGCGATCGGCGGCGGCAGCGCCGGCGGCCTGTTGATGGGCGCCGTCCTCAACCTGCGGCCGGATCTCTTCCGGGTCGCCCTCGTCTACGTGCCTTTCGTGGACGTGATCAACACCATGCTCGACGAGAGCCTGCCTTTGACCGTCCCCGAGTTCGAGGAATGGGGCAATCCGAAGAAGCCGGACGAGTTCCGCTACATGCGCCAGTACTCGCCGTACGACAACGTCGCCGCCAAGGCATATCCGGCCATGCTGGTGAGGTCGTCTTACAACGACTCTCAGGTGATGTACTGGGAGCCGGCGAAGTGGGTAGCGCGGCTGCGCGCGACCAAGTCGGATCGCAATCCGCTGCTCTTCAAGATCAACATGGAGCCGGCGGGCCATGGCGGCGCTTCGGGCCGATACGACAAGCTGCGCGACACGGCGTACGACTACGCGTGGCTCCTGACGCAACTACCGCACTGACCTCATTCCGCCGGCAGCGCGAGCGACCGCGCCGCCGGCGGCAACGTGCCTCTCAGAACCGGTGCTGGATGCGTCCGTACACGTAACGGCCGATGTAGTCGTACGTGCTGGGGTCGGAATTGGCCAAGGCGGCGCTGTAGATGTAGGGCGGCTGCTTGTCGGTCACGTTGATGATGCCCGCGAAGAGGGTTGTCCTCCCCAGCGTGCTCGCGAGCGTGTATCCCGCGTGCACGTCCAGCTGGTAGTACGATTCCACCCGCCGCCGGAGCGGGTTGGAGCTGACGCTGGTCCCGGTGACGGGATCGACGTTGATGACGCTGCAGATGCCGCCCTGGGCCGTCGAGGGATCGTACGGGTTCGCGCACTCGTTCATGCTGCTGACGAACCGGCTGGTCAGGCCCGCGATGAAGCCGCCCACGCTCCAGTCCAGGCTCGCGGTGGCTTTGAATGCCGGCAGCGCGCCGAAGCTGCCGGCGTCGTAGTTGTCCTTGCCCGGGATCTTTGCGTCGCCGCTCTTCAGCTTGAGGGTGATGTAGTAAAAGGCGAGGTAGCTGCCGTCGAATCCCAAGGCGAAGCGCCCGAAGTCGGTGGGCAGCGTGTACCGAGCGGCGAAGTCGATGCCGCCAGTCCTGATACGGCCGATGTTCGCGTAGAAGTCATTGACGTACTGGATGCCGCCGGAGGCGTTGCGGACGATGAGGCCGCAGTACTCGGAAACGCCGCCTACGTAACAACCATTCAGGATGTTGGCCGTGCCGGTGAGCCCGATGGCATCGTCGATGGTGACGTTGAAGTAGTCCAGGGTGAACGTCAGGTTGCGCACCGCCTGCGGCTGGAACACAAGGCCGGCAGTGAAGGCCCTCGCCGTCTCCGGCTGCAGCGTCGGGGTGCCGCCGGTACGCGTGAGTTCCTGGAGGCCAGTGTCGCCCGAGCCGCTGCCAGTCACGCCGCCACTCCTGCAGCGCGTGGCGACCGGCCCCGTGGCGCCCCCGGGTGCCGCGCCCAGGTCGGCGCAAGGGTCTGTCGCCGCGGGATCGGTTTCCTTGTTGCCCAGGTACAGCTCGGAGATGCTGGGTGCGCGGAAGGCCGTCGAGTAGGTGCCGCGGACAGTGAAATCGCGCACGGGCGTGTAGCGCGCTCCCAGCTTGTAGGTGAACTTGTCGCCGAAGGTGCTGTAGTTCACATACCGACCCGCCAGGCTTGCCTCGAGCGCTTCGACACCGGGCATGTTGGCGAGGATTGGCACCGACAGCTCAGCGAACGCTTCGTTGGAATGGAACCCGCCGCTCGTCGACTTGAAGTTGAAGTCGGCCGAGTCACCCGCGGCGGCGATGGGATCGGCGATCTGCGAGCCGAGCTGGTGACGGAACTCGTAACCGAGCGCGAGCGACACGGGGCGGTCCGCGGCGAGCGGGAACAGGTCGCCGGCGAGGTCGGCACCCGCGGTGAAGAGCTGATCGTAAGCGCGGGAAGTGCCCGTGAAACCCAGATAGTCCTGCTGCGCGCTCTGGATGCTCCCCGGTCCGCCGAGGAGATTGAGCGGGGTGCAGCCGGCGACCTCCGTGCTGATTTGGCCGGGCGTCTGGACGCATACCGGGCCGTTCGGGCTGGGCACGCTCGGCCCCGTCGCGCTCTGGACCCGGGAGTTGCGGAAGGATCCACCGGTGGTGAACGTGCCCGCGGTGCGGCCGTAATTTGCGGACGCGTTCCAGAACCATCCCTGCGCCGGACCGAAGACATCAGGTAGCGTGCCGTCGATGCCGGTCACCACGCGGAACGTGGACAGGTCTTCGGAATACGTGCGGTTGCCGAACTCGACGAGACGGCGGCCGAGGAAGCTCAGGTCGGTGCCGAAGGGGTTGTAGACGCTGTCCTTGGAGTAGACGATGTTGTTGTAGTCGCCGGGGTTGAGCGGCATCGGCGCCGCGTTCTGTGTCGAGTTGCGCTGCGTGTACGAGAGCTCGTAGTACCCGCGGGCCACCGGGAACTTTACTTCACCCGCCGAGAAGCCCTGGATCGTCGTCGAGGGGATGGTGAGATAGTTCTGGGCGGCGAAGTTGTAGAAGTCGTTGCCGGTCCCATTGTTGTCGGGGGCCGCCGTATTGAATTTGCGGAAGCACTCCGGCTGTCCCAGCACGGTCGTGCAGACGACCGGCGTCGACCCGGCGGACGAGGTGCTGTTGCGGATGTAGCGCTGGGTGACCGACCAGCCCAGGGTGTTGGTCAAGGCGGTGCAGAACGGGTTGCCGTTGCACAGCGGTGTACCGGGGTTGTTCGGGTCCTCGGGAATCCGCAGCGCACCCTGGGGGACGCGGCTGCTGCCGCTCGGGGTCACCCCGCCGCCGGTGTAGTCGTAGTCGAGGGCCTGCTGCGACCAGTTCCGGTCGCGCAGCCAGGAGTCCCGCTGGTTGAAGTAGCGCGCCGAGAAGATGGCACCCGCGGTGTCGCCCTGGGTCCCGGTGGTGACGTGCGCATCGAACGTCTGCGCGTCGCCCTTCCCCGACAGGCCGTACTGCGCGCCGAGGTCGGTACCGTTGAAGCTGCGGCGCGTGATGACGTTCACCACTCCTGCGATGGCGTCGGAACCGTAGACGGCGGAGGCGCCGTCCTTCAGCACCTCGACCCGCTCGATGGCCTCGGTGGGGATGGTGTTCAGGTCCACCGCCGCGGAGGCGCCGAGTCCGCCCGGCACCACGCGGCGCCCGTTGATCAGCACGAGCGTGCGCTGGATCCCGAGGCTGCGCAGGTTGATGCGGGTGGTGCCGTCAGCTCCGTAGTTGATGCCGCCCGTGTTGAGCTGGAAGTTCGGCGCGTTGCCCTGCTCGGGCATCGTCTGCAGGTAATCGCCGATGGTCATCCTGCCGCTGCTCTCGAACTGCTCCCTGGTCACGACCGTCACGGGAGCCGGGGTGGTCAGGTCCTTGCGCCGGATGCGGGACCCGGTGACGACCAATTCCTCCGTCACGGTCTGCCGCCTCTCCGTCGTTGGCGGCGCGCTCGTCGGCACCGTGGGTTCGGTGGCCGCCGGCTGGTCGGCCGGCGGGGGAGCCGTCGTCCCCGGAGCCTGAGCAACCGCAACCCCAGCCGAGAAGAGAAGGATCGAAGCGACCTGGATCGTCGTCCGATGTGGATTCATATGTCGTATCCCCTGTCGATCAGCGGCAGGATCTCGCCGCGCTGCTCGATTCCGCGCGCAGCCTACACTTGCCGACTTGCGAATCGCAAACGGGGGGCTACCGATCCCGCGCGGTCACCGCGCCGACGCCGACGCAACGAGCGGCTGGATCTCCCTTCCGTCGTGCCAGACGGAAACGAGCTTGCGCGTGTTCCGGATGTCGTCGAGCGGGTTCCCGGCAAGCACGAGAAGATCAGCCCGTTTGCCCTTTTCCAGCGTCCCGCGATCGGAAATGCCAAGCATTGTCGCGCTTCCCCGCGTCGCGGCGACCAGCGCGTCCATCGGAGAAAGGCCTGCCTTGACCATCAGTTCCAGCTCGCGATGCTCGCCCCAGCCCTGGATGCGCACGGGATTTGCGCCGGAATCTGTTCCGAAGGCGATGTGCACGCCCCTTGCGTGCAGCGTCTTGAGATTGCGCATCCCGTTCTCGAGCGCCGCGCGCGCTTTGGGCACGTTGGGATCGGCTGCGACCTTCGCCCGATATTCGGGACTCCGGAACTGCTGCACCGAGTCCGGCGGCAGCGCGGCGGTGAGAAACGGATCGTCGAGCAGCGCCGGATCGTCCGCGAAGGCAGAGAACGAGGCGTCGACGTTCAAGGTCGCGACGTAGAACGTGCCGCGCTTCTTCATCATCGCCACCAGCTCGTCGTCCACCGGCTGGTCGCGGACGCTGTGCGCCAGCGCGTCGACGCCGCTCGTGATCACCGCCTTCGCGTCGCCGAGGTAGAACACGTGGGACGCCACCTTGATCGAATGGCGATGCGCGGCATCGATGGCGGCCTTGAACACCGCCGGGTCCATCTTGGGAAACTTTCCGAAGACGTCGTCGACCCAGATCTTGAAGTAGTCGGGCTTGCGCGCGGCGGCCTCCTCGACGTTCGCCACCGCTTCCTCCGGCGTCTTCGGCCGGTATACCTGATCCGGCGCGGACGGCACCGGCGGCGCTCCATCGGGGACGCCGATGCCGCGGCCAGCCGTGAAGAGCGTGGCACCCGGCACGGTCCCGCGGCGCTGCTCATCGCGCACGTCGTAGACGAGATCGCGGTTGAGACCGAGCGTGAGCACCGAGGTGACGCCGTAGCGCTCGTACTGCAGGAGCTGGGTCTGGACGTTCTCGCGCGTGTATCCATCCGCGCGGCTCTGGCCGCCCACCACGAGCCCGACGTGACCGTGCGCATTGATCAAGCCCGGGATGATGGTCCGGCCCTTGAGATCGAGCGCCCGCGCGCCTGGGGGCGCCTTCACCTTGTCCGCCGGACCGACGGCGGAGATGCGCCCTGCGTCGATGACCAGCACCGCGTTCTTCAGTGGAGGCCGTCCCGTTCCGTCGATCAGGGTGGCCCCCTGCAGCACGACCACTTCGGCAAAGGCGGCTTGCGACATCAAGAGCGACAGCGCGACGGGGAGCGTCTTCCTCATACCCGTCCTCCAGGTTTGGGATGGCGCGACTTATAAACCTTCGGACCGGCGATGTCTCTGCGGCGGGTTTTTGATAGCTTCACGCGCCCGTCCCGCTGCCCAGGAGGCGCAAAATGAGATTCGCGGCCGCAGCGCTGATCGCCACGCTTTCCCTCTCCGCGCGCGCCAAGGAGACCGTCCGCATTGCGTTCGTCGGCCCGCTCACCGGCGGCAACTCTGCCATCGGCCTCGGCGGCCGCAATTCCGCCGACCTGGCGGTCAAGCTGCGCAACGCGGACGCCAAGGCGAAGTACCAGTACGAGCTTCTCGTGCTCGACGACGAGTGCAAGCCCGACGCCGGCGTGCAGATGGCCACCAAGGCCGGCTCCGATCGCACCGTCGTCGGGGGCGTGACCCACTACTGCTCGGTGGTGGCCATGGCGACGGTCGACACGTACCACCGCTTCGGGCTTCCGGCGATCGTCTGGGGTGCCGTGCTTCCGGACATCACCTACGCGCACGACTTCAAGGAGATCCACCGCGTCAACGGAACGATGATCAACCAGAACGAGACCAACGCGAAGTTCATGGCCGAGCACGGCTTCAAGAAAGTCGCGGTCATCCACGACACGACCGACTACGGCAAGGGTCACAACAAGTACTTCAGCCAGTTCTTCGGAAAGAGCGGCGGGCAGATCGTGGCCACTTTCGGCGTCACCGCCGACCAGCAGGACTTCACCGCAGAGCTGACGCAGATCAAGGCGCAGAACCCGGAGGCGATCTATTTTGGTGGCCTCACTCCCATCGGCGTCCGCATCCGCGCGCAGATGGACAAGCTCGGCCTCAAGGCGCAGTTCGACGGCACGTCCGGAATCGTCAACGACGACTTCATCAAGGCGCTGGGACCGCTCGCCGAAGGCGCGCTGGCCTTCCGCGAGGGAGCTCCTGCCGAGAAGCTGCCCGGCGGGAAGAAGTTTCTCGAGGACTACAACAAGCAGGGCTATTCGAATCCGCCGGAAGCCTACGGACCGTTCGCCTATGCCGCCGCCGAGCTCCTGATGGACGCCATCGAGAAGGCGGGACCGGATCGCAAGAAGATCATCAAGGAGCTGGCGAACGTGAAGGATCGCGACTCCATCGTCGGCAAGATCACCTTCGACGACCACGGCCAGAACACCGTCCCTGCGATCGCGAAGTACGTGGTGCAGGACGGCAAGTGGCTGACCTGGGAAGAGAGCGAATACGCGAGCGGAAAGCGGAAGCTGACCGGCGGGAAGTAGCGCATGTCCCTGAGCGTCATCGCGCAGTACGTGATGAACGGCGCGATGCTCGGGATGATGTACGCGCTGGTCGCGGTCGGATTCACGCTCTTCTTCGGCGTGCTGGACATCATCCAGTTCTCCCACGGCGACGTGGTGGCGGCGGGCGCCTTCTCCGGCCTCGCCGCCTGGACGTTGCTCACCGCGGCCGGCATGACCTCGCCGGGCTTGCTGCTGATCGCGGTGATCGCGACGGCGGCGATCGTCACCGCGCTGCTCGGCGCAGTCGTGGCACGTTTCATCGTGCTGCCGGTGAAGACCGCGCCGCAGCTCAACGTGCTCCTGGTCACGCTGATGGGGGGCACCGTCCTGCGCGAATGCATCCGGCTCTTCTATCCGGGAGGCTCCCAGCCCAAGCTCTTTCCCGCCCTGCTCCCCACCTCCGGCTGGAACATCGGAGCCTTCCACCTGCGGTTCGACAACGTCATCCTCCTCGTCGCGGGTGGCCTGCTCATCGCCGGTACGCATCTGCTGATCGGGCGCACGCGGCTGGGACTCGCCATCCGTGCCGTCGCCCAGGACGAGGAGACCGCGCGCACCATGGGCATCGATTTCCGGCGCGTGGTGCTGGTCACGTTCGCGCTCGGGTCCGTCCTGGCTGCGTTCGCCGGCGTGATGGACGGCCTCTACTACAACGAAGTGTTCTTCGGGATGGGGTTGCTCCTCGGCGTCATCGGGTTCGCGGCGGCGATCCTCGGCGGCCTCGGGAACATGTACGGCGCGATCGTGGGCGGCTTCCTCTTCGCGGCGCTGCAGACCGTCGGCGCCGTCGCGCTCCCGTTCGCCAGCGCGTACAAGGACGTGTTCGCCTTCGGTGTCGTGATTCTATTGATGGCGATCCGGCCCACCGGCCTGATCGGCGAAAGCGCGAGCGAGCGGGTATGAGATCGCGCGCTCTCGCAATCCTCTTCACGGCTGTAGCCACGGCTTACGTCTGGTTCCTGCTGCGGGCGGAATCGCAACGCGCGATCGCGGCGCTCATCGTTCTCGGCATTGCCGCCGGGGCCGTGGCCATCCGGACCCGGCTGCTGGAGCCGTTTTCGAAGGCGATCGGCAGCAACGAGCGGCTCGCAAGAGGCCTCGCTTTCGCCGCCGTGGTCGCGCTCGCGCTCATCCTGCGCGAGGACGACTTCGCGCTGCTGCTGCTCACGCGGGTGTTGATCGTCATCGTCGCTTGCCTGGGCCTGAACGTGCAGTTCGGCTACGCCGGCGTCGTCAACTTCGCCGGAGCGAGCTTCTTCGGCGTCGGGGGATACACGGCGGCAGTCCTCGCGCGTGCAACGGGACTTCCCCACCTTCTCGTCCTGCTCGCAGGCGGCGCGACCGCGGCCCTGGCGGGAACGGTCCTCCTCCTGCCGATCCTGAGGACCCGCGGCCACTACGCGGCGCTGATCACCATCGCGTTCGCCCTGTTGTTTCGCACCTTCCTGGAAGTGAACGACGCGCTCGGCGGGCCGCAGGGACTGAAGCTGGGCGAGATGCGCATCGGACCGGTGCGATTCAACGACCGCATGCAGATCGGCCCCTTCGAGGGCTCGTTCTATCTGAAGTACATCGCGGTCGCGCTCGTCCTGCTCGCGCTCGCCTTTGCCGTCGTCCAGCGCCTCGAACGCTCCTGGATCGGCGTCGCTCTCGACACCGTGCGTCTGGACGAGATCGCCGCCGCGAGCTTCGGAATGGACATCGCTCGCTGGAAGATCGCCGCCTTCGTCATCGGCAACTTCGTCATCGGAGTCGCCGGCGCGCTCTCGGCGTTCATGATCGGCTTCATCGCGCCGAACAACTACACGTTCGCGGAATCGCTGATCTTCGTCTCCATCCTGTTGCTCGGTGGCATCGGCAATCCCTGGGGACTCTCGCTGGCGACTGCCATCGTCATCCTCCTCCCGGAGAAGCTGCAGATCATCCAGGAGTACCGGTTCCTGATGTTTGCGGCGATGGTCGTCCTCACCCTGCTCTTCCGGCCGATCGGACTCGTCCCCCGTCCACTTCGCCGCCTGATCGGGTCGCCGGAGTGACCGCGCCGCTCCTCAGCTGCCGCGGGCTGACGCGCCGCTTCGGCGGCGTGGTCGCCCTCGATGGTCTCGATCTGGAGGTGGACCCTGGCTCGGTTCTCGGGCTGATCGGACCCAACGGATCGGGAAAGACGACGTTCTTCAACGTGCTGACGGGACTCTTCCCCGCCGACGCAGGCGAGATCCGGTTCGCCGGCGCGCCCATCACCGATCTGCGTCCGCAGGGGATCTACCGCATCGGCATCGCGCGCACCTTCCAGCGCTCGCGCCTGTGCCTGCCGCTCTCCATCTTCGACAACCTGATGGTCGGCAATCACCAGCACCTCGAGCACGGGCTCTGGTTCAACCTGGTGCGGCGACAGGCGCTCCGGCGGCAAATCGACGAGAACTACCGCGCGGCGCAGGAGCTCTTGCACATCTTCGACCCGCCACTGGCCGGCCGGATGATGGAACCGGCCAGCCGGATCCCGATGATCGACAGACGGCGGGTGGAAGTCTGCCGGGCACTGATCAGCCGGCCGAAGCTGCTCTTGCTCGACGAACCGTCCGCTGGAATGACGCATGAGGAGACCCTGCGGCTGATGGACGACATCCTTCAGGTCCAGCAGACGGTGGGCGGGCTGACCATCATCCTCATCGAGCACGAAATGTCCGTGATCGAGCGCGTCACCCGCCGGTGCGTGGTGCTGAACTATGGGCGGAAGATCGCCGAAGGCGCGTACGCCGAAGTTTCACGTGATCCCCAAGTCAGACAGGCGTATCTCGGGCTGGAGTAGCGGATGGAAGAGCTGCGCGTCGAGAACGTCTTCACCGCGTACGACCGCGCCGACGTGCTGCAGGACGTCTCGCTCATCGTCGAGCGCGGGAGCATCACCTGCCTGCTCGGCTCGAATGGTTCCGGCAAGACGACGCTCATCCGATCGATCCTGGGCCTGACGCCGCCGCGGCGCGGACGGATCCTCTTCGGCAAGCAGGATCTGACCGGGCTGCCCACGCACCGGATCGTCGCCCAAGGGATCGCCTGCATTCCCGAAGGGCGGAAAGTGTTTCCCCGGCTGACGGTGGTCGAGAACCTGCGCCTGGGCGCGTACCTCGAGCAGGACCCGCGCGTCATCCAGCAGCGGCTCGAGCGCGTGTTCGCGGCCTTTCCGCGCCTTGCTGAGCGCCGCGAGCAGCTCGCCGGAACCATGTCCGGGGGCGAGCAGGCCATGATCTCCATCGGGCGCGGAATGATGAGCGCGCCGAAGTTGCTGCTCGTCGACGAGCCGTCGCTGGGGCTCTCGCCGCTGTTCGTGATGGAGAACTTCGCCGTGATCCGCCGCATCAACGAGCAGGGTGTCACCGTCTTCCTGGTCGAACAGAACGTGCACCAGACGCTCGCCATTGCGCACCGCGGGTACGTGCTCTCGCAGGGCCGGGTCGTCGCGCAGGGCACGGCGGCCGGCCTGCTCGGTGACGAGCAGGTCCGCGCAGCGTACTTTGGGTCCGGCGGCGCGCCTGCCGGAAGGAGGAACCCGTGAATGCCGTCGAGCTGACGCGCGATCTGGTCCGCATCGACACGGTCAATCCGCAGAGCGCCGAGCGGCCCGCCGCGGAGCGGCTGGGACAGCTTCTCGTCGAGGCGGGCTACAGCGTGGCGACCCACGAGTTCGCCGCGGGGCGGGCCTCCCTCGTCGCGCGGCGCGAGGGGCCCGGGTTGCCCATCTGTTTCGCGGGCCATCTCGACACCGTGCCCCTCGGCGCCGCGCCGTGGACGCGCGACCCCTTCGGCGGCGAGTTGGACGGCGGGAAGCTGTACGGGCGCGGCTCGAGCGACATGAAGAGCGGCGTCGCCGCGATGGTCGCGGCGGCCTTGCGACTGGCGAAGACGCCTTTGCACAAGGCGGGGATCACGCTGGTGCTGGTCGCAGGCGAAGAGACCGGCTGCGAGGGAGCAGCGCACCTCGCAAAGGTGCCGGGGGCGTTGGGTCACGCCGGCGCGCTCGTGGTCGGCGAGCCGACTGGAAACCGGCCAGTGATCGGCCACAAGGGCGCGCTCTGGCTGCGCGCGCGCACCCGCGGCGTGACCGCGCACGGGTCGATGCCGCAGATGGGCGTGAACGCGGTGATCAAGGCCGCACAGGCGGTGCTGGCGCTGAGCGCCTTCCGCTTCGACGTAGCGCCCGATCCGCTGCTCGGCGCGCCGACCCTCAACGTGGGCACCATCAAGGGCGGTCTGAACGTCAACTCGGTGCCGGACGAAGCGGTGATCGGCATCGACATCCGCACCATTCCCGCGCAGCGGCATGCGGAGCTGCGCCAGCAGCTCGAGGCGCTGCTGGGCCCGGACGTCGAGCTGACTCCGACCGTCGACCTGAAAGGCGTGCGCACGCCCGCGGATGATTCCTTCGTCCGACAGGTGGTGGAGGTGACCGCGTCCGTCACGGGCGAGCAGGAGCCGCCAGGTACGGCCACCTATTTCACCGACGCGAGCGTTCTCACGCCGGCGTACGGCGGCATTCCGACCGTCGTCCTCGGTCCCGGCGAGATGGCGCTCTGCCATCAGACGGACGAGCACTGCCGCGTCGATCGAATCGAGCAGTGCGTCGAAATCTACACGCAGCTCGCGCGCGCCTGGTGCGCGGCATGATCGGCGCTGCCGAAGCCGTCGCGCAGCTTTCCCGCCGCGAGATCTCCGCCGAAAAGCTGGTGCGGAGATGTCTTGCGCGCATCGCCGAGCGAGAGCCCGTAGTCCAGGCCTGGGAAGCGCTCGACGCAGAAGCCGCAATCGCCGAAGCGCGGCGCATCGACGCCCTGCGCGATCGGCCGCCGCTGTACGGGCTTCCGATCGGCGTCAAGGATCTGATCGACACGGCCGACCTGCCCACCGCATACGGGTCCCCGATCCACCGCGGCCACCAGCCTTCGCACGACGCCGAGTCCGTCCGCCGGCTGCGGGAGGCAGGCGCGATCGTGCTCGGGAAGACGGTGACCACGGAGTTCGCCGTCTACTCCCCGGGCAAGACGCGAAATCCCCACGATCCCTCGCGGACGCCGGGCGGCTCGTCCAGCGGCTCCGCGGCGGCGGTCGCCGACGGAATGGTTCCCGCGGCGCTCGGGTCGCAGACGGCAGGCTCGGTGATCCGCCCTGCTTCGTACTGTGGCGTGATGGGGTTCAAGCCCAGCTTTGGCCTGCTTCCGCTGGAAGGCGTCCACCCGCTCGCGCCATCGCTCGACACCCTGGGCCTCTTCGTTCGCGCGCTCGACGACATCCCGCTCCTCGTGTCCGTCCTTGCGGCGTCGCCCCTGCAGATCCGGCCGGCGCATCCCCGACTCGGGTTCTGCCGGACGGAGGCCTGGGCCCACGCCGCACTGGAGACGCAGACTGCGGTGGAGCAGGCGGCCAAGGCGCTCGGCGCGCGCGACGTCGATACTGGGGCGTCGTTCGCGGGCTTGATCGATGCGCAGATCGCGATCATGGGCGCGGAGGCGGCGGAGACGCTCGGCGACGAGCCGGAAGAACGCCTCAGCCCGAAGCTCCGTGAGTTCCTCCGCGCAGGGGCCAAGGTGACGCCGAACCGCCTCGCGGCGGCCCGCGAGCAAGCAGAACGTTGCCGCCGCGAGATCGACGCGACGTTCGAGCAGGTCGACGTGCTGCTGACGCCGGCCGCGGTTGGCGAAGCTCCGGAAGGTCTCGGCGCCACCGGCGACCCGATCTTCTGCCGCATCTGGACCTTGCTCGGCGTCCCTTGTCTTTCCCTGCCTGTCCTGAAAGGACCCGCCGGATTACCCATCGGTCTTCAGATCGTCGGGCGC